>OCTA010000689.1_pt1 | contig 30954 bp, 27 predicted proteins | sample 1538991 | NCBI WGS metagenome assembly OCTA01 (sample SAMEA3539302, study PRJEB22396) | soil metagenome | biome: tundra; feature: field; material: soil | place: USA | collected 2010-05 | depth 0.15 m | reverse complement strand
CGAGTCTTCGACTGAAGCCGATACTGGGCGCGACCCGGAGCCGGCGGCGAACCGCGCCAGCGTGGCTCCGCTCTCGGTCAGCGTGAACTGACGGCCGAGCTGGTGGTTCGCGCGCCACTCGAGCACCCGCTCGCCGCAGGTGAGCTTTCCGGCATAGATGCCCCGAAGATGTAGGAAGCCGCTCGGCACGTAGGAGCTGACGCGCTCGCCGCTGGTGCTCTCGCGGGCATGGATCGTCTGACCGAACCCTGCTGCGGCGCGCCGCAGCGTCCAGGACACGCCTCCGGCCTCGATCTCAGCCGCGAACCGGGGAAGGGCTCGGAGCGTCCCGATCTCCGCGAGCGTGTATCGGCCTCGCGATACGCGCTCGAGCGTCAGCTCGCGCATTGGCGTAGCCTATTCCGTCATGCGGAGCAGTAGCGCCGACCGTGGCGCGGCATCGTCCTCCGCGCCCGAGGAGGCCTCGTCCATTGGGGAACCTTGGGTTCGTGCGGTGATCGCAACACCCACCCAGATGGAGGGACTTTCTAGGTCGTCTGCGCTCCGTGGTTGAGTAGCGCGCCGCCGTCGCGTGCGGTCCACCGCAGCCCAGCAAACGAGGACACGCCGAAGATGGGACGGCCCGCCAGATGCCGCTCGCTGAGCCCGCTCATCGCCGCAGTCGAGTCTAGGCCGCTTGCCCGCGGGCCGGAGGCGCGCGCGTGACGACAGACGCTCCAGAGCCCCCGCTCAGGGCGTCCGGTGCCGCGCGCGACGGCTGTCTCAGAACCTAACCCGCTCAGGACGGGAAGCCGGACTCCGCAACCCCGGCTAAACGCCGATACGCGCAACCGGAGCAGAAGTTATCGCCTTGGCAGTCGGGCGAGATAGGCGTAACGTCCAGGGCCGTTGAACATGAGCTACCAGCATCTAAACAGCGGACTGCTGCTACCGACCAAACCGCATCGACAGCGAGCGCGGTGGCTGATTCTTGCCTGGCTCGGCGGGCTGGTCCTCGTCCTGCTCTCTGGCCTGCTTCAAACTGCCATCGGCTACGTGGTGATCTTAGGTGCGTGCGTTTTCTTGGGGGTTGTGCTCGGGGCGCCGGCAGGGGATACCGAGGGCCTCAAAGAGCACCGCCAGTAGGTGCCGACCCGTCCCAGTTCAGGAAGGATCACCGAACGCGTCGAGGGCCCCGCAGCGAACATCCAGCGCCAGCGCGGGGACGCGTTTGAAATGGTTCCGCTCCAGAGCGAGCGGGGAGCTGGCACCAGCTCTTGTCTACGGCACGGTGATCGTGAAGTGTCGACGTCTCGCCCGATGCTCTGTCCTTTGGTTGCGGCGATGGCGCCGGGGCGGACGGACCGGTGGTGATCACGAGGCTGACGTCCCCGTGGATGACGCCCCGGGGCTGGAGCGCGACGAACTGAGACTGGGTGACTCGCGCGCCGGCTTTGTAGTCGACGTTGGTCGGGTCGCCGGAGCCGCCGTAGAAGCACTCGAAGTTCCCTTGCTCGGGGTTGTGGCCGGGCCACACCGACCCGTTCGCGTTCAGGTGGTCCGCTGAAACCACGAGTGCGTGCCACTGCATGACCGGGTGGGTCTGGCGCCCTGTCGCTTGGGCCACCTCCGACCAGGTAGCCAGGCCCGCCGTCGCGGGCGCCAGCTGGGTGGCAGATACGAGCGTAGGCTGGATAGCCGCAGGGAGCGGTGCGGGTCACCGCGCCGAACCCGCCGGTCAACCTCGGGGCGATCCACTCCGCAGGCGATACGTCGTCGCTCATCCGCGGCCCTGCGCTGGACATATCGCCAGTTTGACGCAGGCCGCGATCATGGTTCGAGCTCGTCTCGGCGGACCGTCCGCACATCTCGCGAATAATCGACCATAGGGCACCATCTCGCGCGACAAGCCGAACGCCGCGGACTGCCATGGCCGTCGCAGTACCCCAACGCTGGGCGGACACCGCGCAACGGTCGACAGCTGGCAGGAAGTCTCGCTCCCGGTCAGCTCGGCGACGATCCGCGCGCCCATAGGCGGAAAGGCCTCGCGGGCCATGCTCGGAGCGACCGAAATCTTCTCCGGACGGGGGACGGTCTGCGGCTTTGCTCAGCTCTGTTCTGACTGTGGCGGTGGGGGGATGTCGGCCTGGTCAGGAATACCGAGCTGCCGGCGGATCTCCTGCAGCACCTCAGGTTGTACGGCTGTTCGCGCACGCGCCTGCTCGCGAAGTTCGCGCTCCTGGGCGCGCAACTGGGCCACGTTCTCGATCGCCTGCTCTTTGGCTTCGGTCAGCTCCTGGATCCGCTGCGCGAGTTCATCCTCGGCCAACGCCTGAGCCCGGATGCGCTCGACCATGCCCGGCAGCCCGTCAAGATTTGCCCCGAGCTCGCGTAGCGCCTGGCCGGCTAGCGTGTCGGGTGCGCTGACGAGGGCGAGCAATAGATCTCCCGTGTCGGGAGCGCGCTGCAGCCCGCGGCGGATCTCACTGGCCAAATCATCCAGGACGACGCCCAGCCCACCGAACCATGCCTGATCGATCACCTGTGGGCTTGCGCGCGAGCTGATCGCCATCGACCTCACCTGTTCTTGTACGCCCGGGCCTGAGAGCATCCGGATCACTTCGTTACGAATCGTCTCCGCGTCGGCGTCGAAATCGAGCAGGATCCGAGCGGCGACGCCCTCGTTCTCCCGCACCAGGCCGAGCAGGATGTGCTCGGTGCCGATGTAGTTATGGCCGAGGCTGAGCGCTTCGCGCAGCGCCAGCTCGAGCACCTTCTTCGCGCGTGGCGTGAACGGGATCTGACCCGCGGCGGGCTCCTGGCCAGAACCAACGATCCGCAGTACTTGCGCCCGAGCGCGCTCGACCGTGATCTCAAATGACTCAAGCACCCTCGCCGCGAGCCCCTCTTCTTCGCGCAACAGGCCGAGCAAGATGTGCTCGGTACCGATGTAGTTGTGGCTCAACGCCCGCGCCTCTTCCTGAGCCAGGACGACCACCTGGCGGGCGCGCTCTGTGAATTTCTCAAACAGACCCCGAAGAATCCCACTCCTCGGGATTGCTTACAAGCGAGCGCGACGCGACGCTGCGGCACCGGGGCGTGGCCGTCTCACCAACGAACGATCATCGAACGTCGGCGAACACGAGGCGGGCGCTGTGCGCGAATGCGACGACCTCGTCCTCCGGAGGCGCGTGGCCGTCAGCGAACATCGCGGCCTGCAGCTCCGGTCCGTGGACGCTGTAGTCGTCCATAAGCGCTCTGTGATCAGCTGGATGACGTAATGAAGGTAGCCGGGTTCGCCGCCGGCGTGCGACCACAGGCAGACGTAGGTCTGCTCGGGCTCGAGGAGCCGATCGACGACGATCGCGCATTGGCGAAGCAGCGGGCCCTGCTGGTTTGCTTCCTCGGCAGTCAAACTCCGCGGCGCGCATGACGTGCCGCTTGCGCTTGACCAGCAGCGTCCCGACGCCGAGCGGCCCTACGCAATGCTCGACCCGCCAACGGCTGGTCTCGTGGATCAGTCCGCCGGGGAGCGGCAGTCGACCCGCGGTGAGATCGCACGCGAGACAGCCGTCGACATCCACCATGTGATCACGAGCGTACCCGGGCATCGGGTCACCGGCGTGGAGCCGGCCGCGCTGCCCGTCCGATATCAGCGCGAGCTCCGTCTCATTGCCCGAACGATCAGCGGACGCTGTGGGAATCCGAGCTCGCGTCGGGGCCAGAGCAAGCTACCGTCTTCACGCGGACACTTGCCAGCGCTTTTGTGTGGGCGTCGCGGATCGGGCGGGTCACGCGACGCGGGGAAGGGCGTGGCGTCGTGCGTGCTCGACTGCGAGTGTGCCGGCGTCGATCGCGCTGGCGAATGAGACCTCCGCGAGACAGCCGGGAGCAGCCACCTGGTCGCCGCAGACGAAGATGCCGTCGCCGCGATCGATCGCCGGCCGGTCGTGCCAGGTGCTGCCGGGGAGGTCCAGCGCGCCGCTGCGGCCGTCCATGACCTGACGCCGGCGCCAGGTGACACGGTCGCGCCAGTCCTCGAACGAGAGGTCGAGCATGCGCTCCAGGCGCATGCTGGCGTCATCGACGCGCTCGCCGGGGCGGATCGGCATCTGTGCCTGGATCAGCTGCTCGCCGGCGGGCGCGAGCGTGGCGTCCTGCGCGTTGTAGCGCTCGGCCCAGCCGGAGCTCGCCAGGTCAGAGATGATCCAGGGGTCGCCGCGGTGCTCGCGCAGGCCGAGGTCCAGGCACACGGTGTGGCCGCTGAGCCATTGCAAGCTGTCGTCGCCCAGGAGCCGGCGCGCGTCGCGCAACTCCAGCGCGACGATCACTGGGCCGGCCGGAAGCGCGTCGACGCGCTCGCCGGTGACGATCGCCACCCCCAATGCTCGGGCGCAGCGCTCGAGCCCGTCGACCAGGCTGCTCCAGCCGCCGACGATGAACCGCGCCGGGGGGTGGCGCTGAGCAGCAGGCGCTGGCTGCGCTCCCACACGAAGGCCGTAGAGAGCTCGCCAGGGTCGTGGTGGAAGGTGTAGACGCCGGCCGCCGAGGACAGCATGTCAGCTGTACGGGCGTCGCTGTGGTCGGTGACCCACGAGTGGAAGTCCTGGTCGACGGGCGCCATCCGGCCTCGCAAGCGCAGTCCGGGCGGGATCAGGGTCATGGGTGGGGTGCGGTGACCCAAGCGGCGCCACGGTCCTCGTCCGGTGAAGAGCCACAACACGTACCCGACGACCGTGCACGGGAACGCTGTCGTGCTGTACAGAATCCCGAGCGACGCAACGATCTTGACTCTGGTCTGGGGTGGCCACTGGCGGTAACGGACCAACTCCTGGACCATGATCCTCCACCCGTATCTCAAGCTCATCCGCCGCCACGGCACCCCTCGGCTGACGAGCCTCCTCAAAAGCGCGTTCAGCCATCCGGATGCTCTCGGGCCCGGAAGCACGAAAATATGCTGAGGTCAAGCCGGTCGGCGACCGGGGAACCCGGGACTCGATGGATCAGGCATGGTTCGACGGGCTTGGCGGGGTGCTGAATGGCTTGGCGCGTGAGATCCGGCGTGAGCTGGAGCGAGAGCCCGACACCGGGGATCTACTGCTCGCGCTCGCATGCGCGCCGAACACGCTGGCTGCCCAGACGCTCCGCGAGCTCGGGGTAAACGCGGAGGAGCTGGCGATCGAGTCGCAAAGTTCCAGACCGCCGCTCGGATGCGCGACCAGGAGCGGGAACTCACCCAGCAGGCGCGCGCCGATGCAGTCGTGGCGCCTGAAGTGATCCAGGAGATCTGCCGGCACCTCGGCATTCCCACCCGAACCAACGATCCACCCCTCTAGGCAGCGACCCGAGCAGCCCGGGACTGAGTTCACGATCGACCGAGTCCCTATGCGGGTCCCCAGATCAGGCCGCCAAGAGCAGACACAGACCTTCAGCAATTGAGACAGGCTCCCGGCTCTGCCGCATTACGAAATCCCCGGCAAAAGGTCCGGTCAGCGATCCACCACCGCACGCCGTGCGCGTCCGCCGGGGCATCGGGCACCAGCGGCGAGCGCGTCTCAATACCCAACGCTCGCCACGCGACTGGGCCGCTCGCGTAACTCGTTCACCGGGGCAGGTGGAATGGCACCGTGGTGATGATGATTCCCTCGTAGGCGATGAGCGATGCGCGCAGGCGTGCGCCGATGCGGTTGTGAAGGAGCCGCTGCCAGCGCTTGGCGACCACGATCTCGGGCACGACGAGCGTGAGCGTCACGTCAGGGCGTTGGCGGTGCAGCGCAGCGATGTAGTTGGCCAGCGGCGCAACTGTCGCGCGATAGGGGGAGACGACGACTTCGAGCGGCAGGTGGTCACCCCACGCCTGCCATGAGCGGTTGAAGCGTTCGGCCTCCGCCTCGGTGGGGCTCACGTGGACTGCGAGCACGGGTTGCCCAAGGGAGACGGCGTACGCGAGCGCGTGCAGTGCAGCCAGGTCGAGCGCCGCGATCGGGACGACGGCGAAGCTGTGCACCTCGTCCGGATTGTCCTGTGCCTCAGCCAGACGCTCGGAGACCTCGGGCGCGAGCCGGGGAGGCGCCAGACGAACCTGCCGCGTCTGCTCCCCGGTCTCAGGTCGTGGCATGAGCGCCTCGTGGGCGCGCCGATAATGATCGTGGACGCGCCTGGACGCCAAGACGATGAGGGGGATCAGCACGACCACGACCCACGCGCCCTGCGTGAGCTTGGTGATCGCAGCGATCACCACGACCACGGCCGAGAGGACGGCGCCGAGGAGGTTGGTGGCGAGCGCCGCGCGCCACCCCCGCTCGCGGTGGCGCCACCAGTGCGCGACCATCCCGCTCTGAGCGAACGTGAAGGCGAGGAACACCCCGATCGCGAACAGCGGGATCAGCGGGTCGGTCTGACCACCGAACGCCGCGTAGATGATGGCCGCCGGCACGGCGAGCACGAGGATGCCGTTGGTGAATGCGAGGCGATCTCCCATGCGCAGAAACACTCGCGGGGCGAAGCCGTCGCGGGCCATGAAGTACAGCAGCCGCGGAAAGCCGTTGAACGCCGAGTTGGCCGCGACCAGCAGCACGAGCGTGGTCGCCACCTGCACGAACCCGTACGGAATGCCGCCCCCGACGCTTCGGTGGGCGATCTGGGAGAGGACCGTCTGGCCGCCGCCCGGGGAGGCGCCGTCGAAGTGAGCGACGAGCACGACACCCACGAACATCGAGATCAGCAGTCCCACCATGACACCAAGCGTCTGGCGGGCGTGCTGCGCCTCCGGCGGGCGGAACACCGGGACTGCGTTGGAGATCACCTCGATCCCGGTCATCGCGGTCGCTCCCGAGGCGAACGCGCGTAGCACGAGCAGCACGCCGAGCGCCTCGGTGGCCCGGTGAGGCGCCGCGGGCACGGGATGAAAGCCGTGCGAGCCGGCCTTGATCAGACCGGCGATCACGATCAGCGCGATCGCGGCCACGAACAGGTAGGTGGGGGCGGCGAACGCGGCGCCGGCGTCGCGCACCCCGCGCAGGTTGCCCGCGACCAGCAGCACGATCACTACCAAGCCGATCGGGACAGTCGCCGAAGCGACCGAAGGTATCGCCGAGGTCACCGCGGCCACGCCAGAGGCGACCGAGACGGCGACCGTGAGGATGTAGTCGACGATTAGCCCCGCACCCGCGAGTAGGCCCCACTGTCGCCCCAGGCTGTCGCTCGCAACGATGTAAGAGCCACCACCGTGCGGATAGGCTCTGACCACCTGGCGGTAGCCGAGGCCGACCGAGAGCATCAGCACCGCCAGCGCCGCTCCGATCGGCAGCGAGAGCTTCAGCTCGCCGGCTCCGGCGAGTACGAGGATCGCCATCATCGCCTCGGGGCCGTAGGCCACCGAGGAGAGAGCGTCGGGCGAAAGGACGGCGAGCGCGAGCAGCCTGCCCATGCGCTCCTCAGCGATCGCCGTGCTGCGCAGTGCCGGACCAATCAGCACACGGCGCAACGCATACGCCACCCGGCCCGTCAGCGAATCGCCTTGCCCCGCCCGGACCGTCGCTTCGAGCTCGTCGTCTTCCGTCGTCTCAGCCCCAGCACTTCGGATATGGACGAAGCGTCCTGCGCGGAAGCGCTGCGGATCGGCGAAATCGAGCCCTGCATCGACGGGCAGCGCGCGCTCCCAGATCTCCCGCGCGGGCATGCACCCATCCCAGCGGCGACCCACCTCGCGCAGCGCGACAAGCGAGCTCTCATCGAACTCGGGCAGCTGTGCACCCGCTGTGATAGTCGCGTCCGGTCCGCCGCTCCCGTCATCGGCCGAGCCAGACGCTGCGCGAGGCGGGTCCGGATCGCCGTCCGGCTCAGGGGAGCGATCTCCGCCACGCGCGACGGGTCGCTTCGGCGTCTCGGCCATCAGGTCAGGGACAACCGCTTCGAGCAGGGCACTCGAGACCACGGCCGCTCCCGCTCACGCTGGCATCGAAGACGGAGCATGACCGGCACGCGAGAAATCATAAGTCCGGAGACTTTCAGCCCGAGCAGCGGCGACAAGACCATCAGGCTCGTGCAGCCACGCCAGGGCGGCCTCCCGTGGGGACTGCGCACGATCCAGACCCACCGCCTACAGGCATGTCTGCAGATCGGCCGGCTCCAATCGGACCAGATCGGCGCGCTCGGTCAAGACGGCGCGTTCGCCAATGACGGGCGCTTTCGTCCGATCCCGCTTCACACCAACTTCCCGTGCGGCCAGACCGACGCCCACGGCTATCTCTTCCTCAACGTCTTCGAGCAAGAGACACCAGCAAGCGCGAGCCTCGCTAACCACAGCAGGATGCCGGATCAACCAGCCGCCCCCGAGACCCCAGCTCCACGGGCCGCAGCCCCGCAGGCTCCCCACCTGCCCCGCACGTGACCTCCGAAACGTCGCCTACGGCGTTCTCGGACCCGAACGCCGTCAGCATCACCTACTCCGTCAACCACTACAGCCTGACCGAGCGCACTGGACCCGACGGGGCCTACATCGTCGTTGTGCCGGCCACCAATCAGTCATGCACCTTTGGCTCTGGCGGTGGCGAACGCTGCTTCGGCGGCGGCGAGATCACAACCTCCTCGCTGCAATCGTGAGTCATCACCGCCGTCACCTATCGCGACGGGCACGTCTGCCGTCTCCCGACGCCCACCCAGGGCGGGGTCGCAGCGGCCAGAGCGGCCAGCTGTCCGAATATCGGCTACGCAAAGTATCCCCCGTTCCACCCACCGCACATCACAGTGGCCCAGGTGAGCACACCAGTCACGCCCAGCTTCGTGGTTGGAACCCGGTTCTGCTACCGGCCCAAGAAGGGCGTCTTCAACCCCATCGACTATCGCATCCCGCGGGGTTTCAAGGTCGGGTTCTCCCAAACCTCACTCGTCATCCATGTCCGCTTTGTGGCACGCGTCGCGGCGGACAATCATCGCAGCGTTTACGAGTTCTCACTTGGGCGAGCCACAGGCCCGAACTGCCGAGGATCGGCCAGCGTGTCTGCCACAACGATTACCCCGATCCACGCCGGGCAACACGTCGTGCTCCAAGACAACGAATCCCCGTGCCCCGGCAGATACGAGGGCCTCGTCACCTACCAGCCCAACGGCGGCCCAGGCAACGACACGCTCAACTGGGACGCTCCGATACGCGACCACTCGACCATCGTTGGACGGTCCACGTTCGTCGTGCGATAAACGCCGAACGACCCTGCATGACGCGCGGAGCAACCGGCCACGGGTCAACCAAGCGATGACTGCTGCGGGAAGCCCGGGACCCGCTCCGAGCCGGGCACGGGCAACCGAACCTCATCGGCGTCGCGCGAGCATGAACTGTTTCGCTTGCTGGCGAAGGATGACTCGCCTGGCATGACGCTGGTTCACCAGGTGCTCGATCGACGCGATGTCGATCCCTTGCTCGGCTCAGACCTCGGTACTGCGTCGTGCCGTGACCAGGACAGCGACCGTGCTCGACCGGATTGGCCGACCGAGTCGCTCATAGATCGCGACGTGCTCGCTCTCAAGGGCTTGACGCTGGCTCGATGAGATCCGGTGGTAGAACGACGCCGTGCGAAGCAACGCGTTGAGCTCGTCGGCGGTTTGCTCCATGAGCGTCGGCACGGCTGCTGTCTGCACGTCGCTGAACAGACTGCTGGCCTGGGGTCCCGCCACGTCGTGGCTTCCGAGCCACGCCCACACCTCGGAGACATTCTCGCGGCGCTCCTCCGCTCCCGCGACGGTGGTGCCGAGATCCCGATAAGCGGGCCAATTTGCGGCGATCTCGGGCGCGATCCTTGTGAGGGCCGATAGGAGCGCTTCTTGATCGCGGATGCTGCGCTGCTCTTGGAGTCCGCAGTATTGGATGAGAGCGAGCGTTCCATCGGGAACAAGCACGTCAGCGGCTTTCTGCCAACTGACCTCGGGATCGACCCAATGAAACGCGGACGCCGAGAACACGGCTTGGAAGTGCCTGCGGGGAAGCTGCGCGTCCTCAAACCGCGCGTTCACAAACTCCACCCCTCCAGGGCCTTCCAGGTTTTGCTCGGCGAGCGATATCAGCTGCGCCCCGGGCTCGAGTCCCGTTACGTGAAGGCCCTGCGCTACAAGACTGCGCGTCAGCTGACCGCTACCGCACCCAACCTCGAGCACCCGATCGCCACTCCCGATTCCCGCGACCTGACACGCATGATCGACCAGCTCGCCGGGATACGTCGGACGGTTGCGGTCATACTCAGCCGCCACCTCATCAAAGACCTTGCCGTAGCGCCGCGCGGTCAGGCCTTCCGCCATACCCGCAACGTAGAGGCCGTCCCGGACGCGAAGCTCCTCGCCGCCGGCAGCGCCTCCCTCGCCGGGACGGCCCGCGCCCCGCGGAGCTGCTGCAGCTGCTTACCGGTCGCGAGCTCTCGCGCCGCGCGCGGAGAAGCGGCGGGACCTGGGTCGCGCCACACGTCACGGTGCTGATCTAGGACGCCCCGATTTCCGGCGGCGGCGGTACTTCGCGCTGCGCGAGCCCGAGTCTTGCTTAGCGCGAATAGGAGGCCTACGTCGCAGAAGCCCATCGACCAGCGAACATTCGAGCGTTCGCTGAAGGCGTCCGGAGCCGGAGCTCTGCGGGTCTCAGCAGCCAACGCCCTACGAACATCGTCTCCCGGCTACGGCGGCCCTGCTGCTGGCGAAGAGCTGAGCGCAGCGGACCGTGGCGGTTAGACCTCCGTCGTGTGGTAGCACGGCTGAGTGAGCTGAAGGAGCGGCCGGCATCTGTGAGCGCAGGACCGCGGGCGCCCGGCCAGCGCCTCCTTCTTCCCGGCTCCGCAATTCGGCGTCTCGTTAGGAGGTGAAGCGAACGGGTACGAAGGAGGTGACGGCCCTGGCGCTCCCTTGTTGAGGTGCCGGGCCCTCTGATTCAGGCGTTGAGTTGATACCAGGTGTCGGCGCTGCCCGGGATGGCACTGATGGCTCCCATCACCTCGTCCGCGCCGATCCCGCAGCTGTCGTGCGTGACCTCGAGCTTTGCGGCGCGGCCGCCGACGCGAAGCGGCGTTCCTTGCGCGTGGGTGAAGCTCCAGTTCGGCATTTGCGCTGGGACTACTCAGCTGAGCGTCGGGGCGGCCGGGCGTCTGTCGCCGCGCGAAGTATCGCCTCGATCGAGCGGTCGACATCATCGCTGGTTGTGGCCCAGTTCGAGACCGAGATGCGCATCGCGTGTATGCCGTGCCAAGTCGTGCCGCTCAACCAGCAGGTGCCGTCGTCTTGGACGGCTTCGATGACCGAGCGCGTGTACCCATCGTGGTCGCCAGCCTCGTCGAGGAACCGGAGAAGTACCTGGTTGAGCACGACGTCGTTGAGTACCTCGATGTTCGGGGTTGCTCCGAGCTCCTCGCCGAAGCGATGCGCGTGGGCGCAGCAGCGCTCGATCATTTCGGCGACCCCGGAGCGGCCGAGTGAGCGGATCGCGGCGTAGACCGAGAACCCGCGTGCGCGACGCGAGAACTCCGGATTCCAATCCAGTTCGTCGCGAGGGCCGTCGGGATCCGAGTGGACCAGGTATCCGGCACGAACGCTCATCGCGGCTTGCTGGGCCTCTGGGTGCGCGCACAACGCAATCCCGCTGTCGTAGGGGACGTTGAGCCACTTATGAGCGTCAGTCGCCCACGAGTCGGCGCGGTCGGCACCCGCGACCAGGTGCCGTAGGGCCGGGCTTGCCGCGGCCCATAGACCGAAAGCCCCGTCGATGTGCAGCCAAGCGCCCGCCTCCTCCGCGATGTCAGCGATCTCCTCCAGCGGGTCGAACGAGCCCGTGTTCACGTTGCCGGCCTGAGCGCAGACGATCGTCGGTCCATCGAGCCGTCCGAGCGCGCCGCGGAGCGCGACTGGCACCATCCGGCCCTGCGCGTCTGCTGCTACCGGCACGATGCACGCGGCGCCGAGCCCGAGGAATCGTAGAGCGCGATCGACAGTTGCATGGCGCTCCGCGCCGACGACGACGTGGATCGCTGGCGCCCCGATCAGGCCGCGCTCGTTGACATCCCAACCCACTCGCGCGAAGACGGTGTGACGGGCGGCAGCCAGCGCAGTGACGTGCGCCATCTGGCATCCGGTCACAAAGCCGAACGACACTCCGTCCGGCAATCCGAGGAGCTCAGCGGTCCAGGCGCCAGCCACCTCCTCAGCGACCGCCGCCGACGGCCCACAGGCGTACAGCCCCGCGTTCTGATCCCACACAGACGTGAGCCAGTCAGCGGCAACCGCGGCCGGCACCCCCCCACCAATGACGAAGCCGAAGTAGCGCCCACCCGGGCTCGCGACGAGTCCGGGCTCGGCGGCCGCGGCGAGGCGAGTGATCACCTCCCGCGGATCGGCAGGCATCTCCGGCAGCGGCCCGCCCAAGCTCAAGCGCAGTTCGTCGACGCTGGCAGACCAGCCCACCGGCCGCTCCGGGATCCGCTCGAGATAGGCGGCGGCGAGCTCGGCAGTGCCCTCAAGCAGCCTACGGATCGTCATGGCTTCAACTGACAGAGCATTCGCCAACCAGGCTAAACGTTGACGCCCTCCTCGCAAAGGCATCCACAACCGAACGCTGCACGCATCCGCTGAGAGCGCCCGCTCCGACCCCGGGGGCGTCACCTAGGGAACGCTGACCGAACGGTGCGTGCCGCAGATGAGGGACGGGGTCTGCGCCAAGGCCGGGCTATTGGCGTTGCGCTTCGCGCAGGGCCTGCGCCTGGGTGCTGTCCATCCACATCTCCCAGCGGCCGGATCGTGACCGGCGGTCGTCTAGGAAGCGATAGGGCCGGCGGCCGCCGAACTCGGTGTTGCGCAGGTGCCACACGCCGCCGAGCACGCTGGCGATTCGCCGGCGCGGCCACGCTAACGCGTCTTCGATCTCCGGGAACGCGCGTGGGTGATCGGGCGCGGCGGCCAGCGCGACCAGCAGCTCGCGCATTAGGTCGCTGCAGCGGTCGTGGAAACGCTCGATCTCGTCGGGATCATCCATCGCGTTCTCCGGCGCGTGCTGGGTGAGGGAGAACGCGCCCGCCGTGCGTGACATCGGAACACAGTAGAACGAACCGCCAGAACATTTCCGATCCCTGAATTTCCGGTCTCAAAGAGGAAGCCTCAACTCACCGGTGGCTCCGGCGCTGGCTGAGCGAATGGAGCGGCCGTTCGTGTGTACTTCATCCCAACCAGGCATACCAGCAGTATGAGCGTCAGCGCATTGGCGAAGATCACCGCGATGTCGACCTTCGACACCCCGTAGACGATCCACCCCGCGACGCCAGTGCCGAACGTGAAGAGGTACATGCCGGAGATGTCATCCGCATTCCCGCGTCTCCAGGTTCGCGCCAGCTGAGGCACCCAACTCAGGGTGGTCAGACAACCCGACAGGATGCCGAGCACCGCGATCACGGTGTCGTCGGTTCGTTTGTGTGAACGGCAGCGGGCGGTGACGTGCTTGCCCTGACGATGAGCTCGGTTGGGAACTCATCGGCCAGGGCAACGTCCCCGGCGACCATGGTGAGCGCGAGCGCGGCCGCGTTCTGTCCCTGCTCGAACAGCCCTTGGCGGATCGTCGTCAGCGGCGGAGAGCTGCGGCGCGCCTCCTCGATGTCGTCGAAGCCCACCACGGACACACCGCCCGGCACCGCGAGGCCGAGCTCCTGCGCGGCATCGATCGCTCCCAGCGCCAGCACGTCGGTCATTGCAAGCAACGCTGTGGGGCGAATCTCGGGGACGCGGCAAAGCATTTGAAGGGCGGCCTGCCGGCCGCCGGCGCGACTGTTGGTCGCGGCCGCGCTTGTACACCACGCGCCGTCTGGCAGAGCCGCTTTGGTAAACGCCTGCTCGTAGCCGACCCACCGGTCGCGGAAGCTCTGGTGCACTGCGATCAGACCGCCATCGTGCGCCGTCCGGAGCTGCGCGCGATAGGTGACCGTGCCGATGCGGGTGTGACCCAACGCGATCAGCGCTTCCGCCGCCGTGCAGGCCGCCTGCGTATTTGCGACTGAGACGAACGGAGCATCGGGTAGACGTGGGCTACCGGCCGTGACCAGGGGCAGACGCCGCTCCAACACAGCCAACACCACCGGGTCATCCTCGTCGAGACCATTGATCACGAACGCATCGACGATCGCCCCCCGGACCAGCGCGAGCGTGCTGTCGGGATCTCCGTCGCTGGGGATCAGCTGCAGGGCACGACGGGCATCAGCGAGCTCGGTGGCCAGACCATGCAGGAACGCGATCGTGCCGGGATCGGTGAACGCATAGGGCAGGCGCTCAGTGAGCAGAACGCCGACGGTGCCAGACATGCCGCGGCGCAACGACCGCCCGGCCGCGCTCGGTCCGCTGTAGCCAAGTGAGCGCGCCATCGCCAGCACTGCGTCGCGCGTCTGCGCCGACAGCTGATCTGGCTTGTTGTAGGCATTTGACACGGTCATCCGCGACACGCCCAGTGCCCGCGCGACGGTATCCAGGGTCGGACGTCGCGAGACGACATCGGCGACCGTGAAGATAGGGGTTTCTGTATCGATACAGAAACCTTAGCAGTCGTCGAGCCGGAACTGTTGCGATTCCGGCATCGTCCGTTTCAGAGACCGATCCACCACCGTAGACAGGCGCCAACGGCCGGGTGATGGCGGAGCTGCAGCGCCGACGGGATCCCTACTGTTGCATTAGGGGTGTTCGCAAGGTTTTCGCACAAGCGGGGCTATGCGAACGCCGCGCTCGACCGTCTTAGCAGCCCCGGGCAGGCGGCTTGGAGACGGTGCGCGACGTCGTCCGGTCGACCGCGAGCGGGAGCGCCGCGGCCGCTGGCGCGGGACGTCTCCTTTGCCACGAACTGGAGCGCCGGCGGGTCAGGGCCGGACGCCTGCTCCCGCGTGCTTCCGCTACTCCGAGGGCCGTCCGCTGGGGCCGCTGGGACTCATGCTTTTCTCGATCGACCGGCCGACGAAGCCGAGGGCGCAGGGGTCGTGAGGGCTGCGCATCGCAGTTTGGGAAAAGCGGGCGACCGGCCCGCCGCCTGTCTACGTAGTGTCTTGGAGGGCCGTTAGGCGCGGGACGGTTGACCCGCGGCTGACGCGTTAGCGTTTGCGCTCGTGCGAGACTGCGGGCTGTGATGTTCGGCCCTGCGCAGCGTTGTCCTGGCGGCTGCGGTCGAGCGTTCGGTTATCGACGGGGCACTGGAGCGGCTGGACTTCGGGCCGGGTGTCGTCTGCGGTCTGCTGTGCGGGGCCTCGGTCCTCGTCGGACGGTTGCGGTCGTGTCGTGGGCGTGGGCGTGGGCGTGGGCGTGGGCGTGGGCGTGGGCGATTGTGTTGATCTGGTGTGCGTCGGCGGCGTCGGCGTCAGCGGTCGTCGCGCCGTCGGTGACGGTGTTCACCGATCAGGTGCAGAGCTCACCGTTCTGGGGGCTTGGGGTCGAGCTTGACCCGTATGACGCGCTGGCGCCCGCCCGGCTGAACTGGCCGCTGATCACGCAGAGGTTGGACTTCATGTTGCCGGGGTTCCTGCGGGTTGTGGAGCCAGCGTCGATGTACTTCGGGGGCTATGACGCGTCGGGGAACCCGAGGTATCGGTGGACGGCGCCGAGCGTACAGGAGCTGCTGTCGATCCTGAGGTACGCGCAGGACCGGGGGATTCCAGTGGTGCTGGGGGACTGGGCCGATCCCTTGATCGGGGGCGACGCGCGGATCCCGGCTGATTTCCTGCTGGCGTTGCGCGACAGCTATGGGTTCTCGGTGGTTCGCTACTACAACGTGGTCAACGAACCCAACAACGCAGGGACGAGCTGCGTCTTCTCGTGCTGGGCACACATCATGAGGTCGGTGGCCAGCGAGTTTGCGCAGATCGGTCTGGCGGGGTCGGTGTCACTGGTCGGGCCCGACAACGAGAACTCGTGGGATGACACGCCGGCCGCGCAGGCGCTTGACCTCAGATCTGGCCTGGATAGCGACAACCCGGTCGGGGGCGACTCGTGGGTGACGGCCACGCTGCAGTCGATCCCGACGCTGATCGGCGCCTATGACTCACACCGGTACGCCACGATCTCGGGAATCCAGACCGGTGTCTATGGGGATCAGGTCAGGGCGCGGCGGTTGGAGATCTCCAACCTGGACACGGCGGCCAAGCCATACTTCGCCGGCGAGGTCGGGCTGGTCGCGCGTCAGACCGATCCGTTCGCGCCCGATGAGGCACCGCGGGCGATCACCCGGCCGCTGGCCGAGCTGCTGGACCCGAGCGCGGTCTCGTCGGGGGTGGGCACGTTTGTCGACAGCCAGCCGCTCATCGCCGAGTTCGACTACGGGGTGTGGATGGCCGACATGATGCTCCAGGCGATCAACGCGGGCTTGTCGGGCGCCAGCGCGTGGGATCTGGACGACGCTATGCACACCGGAGGAGGCTACGGCGCGGCCAACCTAAAGCAGTGGGGGTTCTGGAACTCGCTGGCCGGGCAGGACGGTTATCCAGCGAGCGGCCTGCAGCTGCGGCCCTGGTACTACGCCTGGTCGGTGCTGTCACGTGCCTTCCCGGCTGGCAGCCAGCCGCTGGTCCTGCCCAGCCCGCAGGCGGCCGGGGTCCGGGTCGCGGCAGACCGGATCCCGGACGGTAGCGGCGACGACCTCTCGGTGGCGATCGTCAACGACTCCGCAACACCCCAGACGGTCACGCTGACGATTCCTTCGGTGGCCGGAGCGCTGACGCTCGCGCAATATGACGACTTCGCCACCGACGCGCCGGTCGACGCCAACGGTTTCCCGGTACCGGCGCAGATCCTGCACACCGAACCGTCGCAGAGGATCTCCGTCGCGCTGCCCTCCAGCGGGCTGATCGTGCTGACCTCGCGCGGCTACAGCGCGCCGACTTCCCTGGATCAGGGCACGACCACCCTGCTCGACGATTTGCACGGTTGGCAGCAGACTTACAGCCATACGGCGCAGCTCAAGCTCGACACCTCGACGCCCGCCGAGTTCAACTACGCCGCGTCGCGCGCCACGCCCTCGCGTAAGGGCACCCAGATGCTCGTCTATCGCGCGCTGCAGATAACCAGCTTCGATCTGGACGCCTTCTACGCCAAGTCGCTTGGGCTCCAAGCGTTCGGGTCACCGGACGGGTTGACCTGGTCGCCGATCGCCCTGGCCTCCACCCAACCGGCGCCCGCCGTCGGCGGCGATGAGCTCCTCGCCCAGCTGCTCCCCGCCCAGCCCCTCCCCGCCGGCACAAACCGGCTTAAGATCGAGCTGGCGCGTGGCACCGAGCTGGCCCGCGTGCAGATCGCCGCCAACCGCTCCGGCCCCGCCTGCGTCAGCACCACCTCCAGCTCGGGCGTTACCGCAGGCCACGGCCCGGCCGTCAACTCAGTCGCCGGTCTCACTCCCGGCCGCTCGCGACGATCGATTCTTGACACCTTCGGCGTGCCGAGCACGGCCACCGCCCGCGTGTGGCGATACTGCACCACGACCCCCGGTCAGCTGACCATCGTCTTTGCCCGCGGCCAGACCCAACTGATCGGCACCACCGCCGCCGGCTTTCGCCTGGCCGGAGTCGCCATCGGAACCCCCCTCGGCCGCCTCTTCAAACGCTACCGCAAGACTGGCCTGACCGCCGCCGGGCAGCACCTCCTCATCGCCTCAACCGGAGCGATCTACGTCACCAGAGCCCGGCAGGTCACCTCAGAGTCCCTGGCCACCCCCACGCTGCTCGCCCACCACGGCGCGCTGATCCTCGCCATCAAGCGCGCAGGCCTGAGTTAAGCCCGCTCCGTCGGTCAAGTTGCGCGACCGCCGATCCGCGAGACGACTGACCGCGCCATGACATAGCCGCTGGGCGCGAGGAGCGGTTGCGGGTCAGGCTCGAGTCCGTTGGGCCGCCGGCGCCGGCACGGTATGGATGTCGTTGCCCAATCGCATCGTCAGCGTCCCCTGGGTGACGAGGTAAACCTCTTCAATCTCTTCGTGAAAGTGGCCGGTATGGTGCTCGAAGTCCGAATGCGCCGGCACCCGGATCAAGGTGACGGTGAGCCGGCTGCAGCCCAGCGTGTTGGTGAGACTGCGGAACTCCCGGGAACTCGGATCCAGCATAGGGGTTCGGCACGTCGTCGGGGTCGACGATCGAGTAACCCGTGGGGTCATCGCTATTTGTGGTCATGGGCCTTGGAGCTACCCACCATCGGCGCCGTGACGATGCTGAAGGTGATCCCCGAACTTCCCGAGGCCGAAAGCGCCCGAGCCCGACGCTCGAGCCTGCGCTTGGCCGCCGATTGCCGTGGTTGGCGATCGCGACACCTACCGTTGGTTGCGAGCGTGCGGCACCGGCGTGCGGGACGACTCAGCCTGGGCGAGCCGGGCGAACATCTACAGAAAGCTGGACGCTCCCGACCGCGCACGCGCCGTCCGCAAAGGCTCTGCGTTGCGGGTTGATCTGTTAGGAGGAGCCGCGACACCAGGCGTTTCCGCCTAACCGACAACTAACCACATACTCCGCTCGGCCGGCGCGGGCGCCCAGGCCGCTGGTGAGGCATTGAGATCCTGGCCGGCAGGGGGTATGGCTTGGCCGGGCCCGAGATGCACGGACCGGTCGTCACGAGCGGCGAGGTGTCCGACGTCGTCGGTAGCCGGGGAATGGAGAAGTTGGGAGGGGAAGCGAAGTTGAAAGCGCTTGTCAAGTCCCGGGTGACCGAACGCCGCCAGTGGCTGAGGTTCGGCACCTCGGCGCCGAACCGCCGCTCGATGAGCCGCAGCACCGAGGTGTGGTCGAAGACGTCCGAGCACACCAGGCCGCCGCGGGTCCACGGGGAGACGATGATCGCGGGGACGCGGAAGCCGAGGCCGATCGGTCCGCGGATCCCGCGCGCATGCGCGGGCAACCGCCGGACCGTGAGATACTCGCCCGGCGTTCCAGGTGGTGGTGTTGGAGGAGCGACGTGATCGAAGAACCCGCCGTTCTCATCGTGGCTGATGATCACCACGGTCTTACGCCAGATCTGTGGACGGCGCCAGATCGCGCGTAGCACTTGATCGACCGCGAACTCGCCCGCGGCGGGTGGAAAACCGGGATGCTCCGACTGCCCGAACGCGACCTGAATCCAGGAGACGGCCGGCAGCTGGTTGTGCTCCAGATCGGTCTCGAAATCGGCTGGGTACGTGGGCTGGATCCCGAACCGGTTGAGCTCCGGATCCGTGTGAAACTGCCGAAAGGCAGGGAAGGGACTGTCGAGCTGGCCGCTGGGGGCGGTATAGCTCTTCCAGGAGACCCCGTGTGCCCGCAACTGCTCCGGCATCGTCGTCCAGCGGAAGTCGCCGGCCAGGCCCTGCCCATTGAAGACGGTCTCGATGCAGGGGCCGCCGCGCCTTCTGGCCGGGTCCAGCGTCGCAGAGACCGAGTACACGCGATTCGGTTCGGTAGGCCCGATCACCGAGCAGAAGAACATGTCGCAGAGCGTGAACTCTCGGGCCAGGGCCCAGAAGTAGGGGATGTCCTGCTGCTCGTAGTAACCCATCACGTTGACCGCGAGAGCTCCGTCGTATTGCGGGCGCGAATGCACCTCGTAGAAACGGTCGTTGCGCCCGTGGTTCCAGCTCAGGTGCTGGGGCGCCCAATCGTGGTTGGGCTGACTGATGTTGCCGAGGCACTGACCGATCGGCTTGCGTCCGTCGAGGTGGAACGGCAGGAGATGGCCGTTGCGCGACGCGCGGCCGTGATAACCGGGCTGGGCGAAGGCCTGGCGACTCTGATGGTCGCCGAAGCCGCGGACGCCGGGGAACGTGCCAAAGAACGAGTCAAAGGAGCGGTTCTCCTGCATCAGGACGACGATGTGCTCGATGTCGTTCAGCCGGCCGCGGCACCCCAGCGTGCGTGCGCCCGCCGGCGCGAGCTGTCCCGCAAGCGACAGTTCTCCGATCAGTCCGGTCAGACCAAGGGCCGCTCCGCCCTTGAGCAGATCGCGACGAGTGACATCCGGCGCCCTCAGCATGAGTCTCCGATCCGTTGGGTAAGCGAGGCGACATCGTAGTCGCGTCGCTTGATCCGGTCCCCCCTGACGCGCTCGCCGTTCAGAACCAGCCGCGCTCGCTGACCGTGTGTCCGAGCGCCGGCGCGGAGGTCGCGAAGCCCTCAGGCCAACGTTAGCGGCCCGTGCCGGCCGGGCAAACGTCACGCCGGACACCGTCGGCTGCACCGACGTCACGTTTGACCGCGGCCCTCCCAACCACGCCGGCGCACAGGCGCCGTCTAGAGGCCGATCGCGACGCCGTCGAGGCGCGAGTCCGTCGCGCCTTCCAGCGAACCGTGGTCGCGATGGAAGCGGATCATCTGGGCGCTGCCCTTGAAGCTCCGCACGAAGGCATGCGGCGACGTCCAATCGCTCGGCGGGGAGTCGCCGGTGACCCGTTGGTGACCACGTCGCTCAAGGTCGGCAACCAGCTCCGGGTCGAGCGTGTCCTCGAAGGCGACGTCGTCTCCCTCGAGGATCCTGTAGCGCGGGGAGTCGATTGCCCTCTGGAGGCCCATGCCCAGATCAAGGACGTCGACGAGGAGCTGGACGTGGCCCTGCGGCTGCATGTTTCCCCCCATGCACCCGAACACTAGCTCCGGGCGACCGTCGCGCAGGGCCATCGCCGGCAGGATGCTGTGGCGGGGTCGGCGTCCGGGCGCGATCAGGTTAGGACTCTCGGGCACGAGTGAGAACGCGGCGCCGCGGTTGTGCATGATCACCCCGGTGCTGCCTGCGACCACGCCGGCGCCGAAGACGTCCGAGATGCTCGTGATCAGCGAGACGGCGTTGCCGGCCGCGTCGACGACGCACAGGTAAGTCGTGTCGCCGTGGGCGCTTGCCGTAAGCGGCCGTCTTCTCGCCGTCTGGCGATCGATCCGCTCGCGCAGATCCGCGAGCGCCGACTCGGTGAGAAGCGAGGCCACATCGACCTCGACGCAGCGGGGGTCGCCGACCCGCAGAACGGCCTCCTCGAACCCGATCCGGGTCGCCTCGATCTCGAGGTGCATTCGATCGGCCGGCGAGAGCGAGCCGAGGTCGTCAAAGGAAAGGATGCCGAGCGCCACCAGCGCGACGATGCCCTGGCCGTTCGGAGGCATCTCCAGGATCCGCCGGCCGCGGTACTCGAGGCTGATCGGCTCGACCCACTCGGCGCGCTGCGACGCGAGATCGGCCTCAGTGAGGGCCCCGCCCCCGTCCGAGCAGGCGCGAACGATCTCCCGCGAAACCGGACCCGCGTAGAAGCCCTCGCGGCCTTCGCGGCCAAAGATCTCCCAGGTGTCGGCGAGTTCGGGGTGGCGGAACCGCTGTCCCGGCGCTGGCGCCCGGCCGTCGACGAGATACCCGGCGGCCCCGAACTGCTCGAGCTTGCCCGCGCCGTATGCCCACACGCGCGCGATTGATTCCCCTACGGGAAAGCCGTCGCGGGCGAACGCGACCGCCGGAGCGACCAGCTCGGCGAGCGGCCGCGTCGCGAAGCGCTCGTGGAGCGCGCTGTAGCCGTCGCAGGCCCCCGGCACGGTGACCGTCTCCCATCCGGCCTGCGTCATCGTCTTGCGGCCGGCGAAGCGGCCGGCGGTCAAACCCACCGGGCAGCGGCCACTGGCGTTGAGGCCGTGGACGCGCTGGTCATCCTCCCACCACACCATCGCCCACATGTCTCCGCCGAGCCCGTTCATCATCGGCTCGACGACACCCACGACCGCCGCGGTCGCGAGCGCCGCATCGACTGCGTTACCGCCGTCGGCGAGGATCCTGAGTCCCGCTTGTGTCGCGAGCGGCGAGCTCGTCGCCACCAACCCGCCGGAGGCGAACACCGAGGAGCGGTGGTCGAAGTCGCCCATTTCTACCGCCCCATCAGGGATCGACCGGGTTGCGCTTCTCCACGATCAGTAGATCGCTCGGCATCGGTGGCAATGATGGGAGCGCTGCGGCCGGCATGCCCAGCGTCGGCGCCAGGATCCGGCGCGGGTAGGCGTCGGCGCTGCCCGTGTAGCCGATATCACGCACCTCGGCTTGGTCGAAGAAGACCAGGAAGTGCGTCTCCTCGTCTCCGAGGTTCTCAATGTGATGCGGAAAGGCCCGCGGGATGAAGTAGACGTCGCCCGACGCGAGCTTGTACGTGTCGACTGACCCGTCGGCGCTCTTGACGGTCATGCGCGCACGCCCGGTATGCACGTACCCCAGCTCGGCCGTGACCGGGTGCCAGTGAGGCTCTCGCATCCCGTCGCCCTCGATCCGCAACGAGTACATCGCCAACTCGTCGAGCGCAGGCCAGGTGTCGAGTCGCGCGGTCTTGAGCTTGCCGTACCCGTTGTCGACCCGCGGTGACATGCCCTCGAGATCGAGCTTGAGCTCATTCGGGTAGCTCGCCGATTTCACGAGCTCCGGCGTCCCATCGACCCTGCCGGCGAACAGGTCCTCGGGCCCCTTGGGCAGGCCGGCGAGTGCATCGGCAGACAATCCCCAGGCGTTGCCCATCACGTTGGGCGTCAACATGCCGACCGAGCCCGAGAGGCCGAAGTCCTGGGGCTGCTCGTGCGAGAAGACAACGATAACCTCGGCCTGCGCGTCGCCGATGTTCTCGAGAGCGTGGAGTGCGCCGGAGGGCACGAAGAACATCTGCCCCGCCGAGATCGTGAAGCTCGCATGCTCGTTGGAGTCGCCGAACACGGTAACCAGGAGCTCACCCCCCAAGCAGTAGCCCAGCTCGTTGGCATTCGCGTGCCAGTGTGGCTCGCGAAACCCAGCCGCCTCGAGAGTCAGTCGGGCCAGCGACATGCGCTTCAGGATCGGAAAGTTGTCGCTGCGGACCTGCGTCCGAGCGCTGTAGGGAGTCGAGACCTGCGGCGCAGTCTCACCCAGGTGAAAGACATGCTTGCTCAAATCGGTTGTCCCCAAAGATCAGATCGGCTTGCTGCGACGTCGCAGCGATCGAGTCGGAGTATCTCAGGAAGCCCTCTGCGTGCGCGCTCTCTCGCGGCCTGTGCGACGATCCGGTCACACCTCCGGCAGCGTCCCGTTCTAGGTCTAGGAGCTGTACCCGGGGCCCCAATGTCCCGCAGCCGCTCAGCATCATGCTCGAGCGGTCAGAGCAATCCGCCGAACAGCACGCCCGCGAGATCCTGGCGCTCACCAAGCTCAATTGGAACAACAGTCGACTCGACGGACGGCGTGCCAAGCCGCGCCGATCCAGCCCGGTCTGGTGCAGCGCGCGGCGAGACTCGCGTTTGGCGAATTCCAGGACTACGCTCCAGCGCCGGTCAAGACCTGCTTCGTGTCGGCGCGGTCCTTTGCGCCGCACTGCCTCCATGAAATGTTCCGCTCCCTGCCGGAGCAGCAGTCGCTCAGTGTCGAGGTCCTGCTTCTGCTGCTCGTCATTTGGAGCAGTCAGGCCGTTGGTCTTGCGAGCGCTGTCCGTCGATCGATCGCGTTCCGTCTGTTAGCTCATGGCCGCCACCACCTGGTGGTCGCGCACCCGTCGAGCACAAAGCAAGCTGTTGTATGCGGGCGCCCTATGCGCTCGCGTCCAACTTGCTGAGCAGTGTTTGCGCCACCGCGACGCCTGGGAGGTCGCCCTTTCGCCCATAGAGTTCGAGCGCGGCCTGTGCTTCGGCGGCGGCTTGGTTCTGGCGCCCGAGCGCTGTCAGCACCTCGGCGAGGGTCAGCCTCGCCCCGGCATGCTGTAGCAGGTTGTCGGTGGGCAGCGCGCACTGGACGGCGCTGCGGGCGCAGCGCTCGGCGGCTTCGTCGTCGCGGCTAGCCAGCGCGATGCGGGCCTGCACGCGGTGAGTGACGATGTGGTTGAGGATGTCGTCGGGTTTGGTCAGCTCGTCGGCGATGGCGATCGCTGCCAGCGCGGCGGCGTGATCGCCACCGAGCGCGTGAGCTTCGGCCAGGAATGCTTGCATCGTCGAGCGGACCCCGCTCTCGCCATGTTGTTCGAGGATGGCGTCGCCCTGCTGGAGCGCGGGCAGCGCGCCCGCGGGATTGCCGGCCGAGAACTCGGTCATGGCCTGATCGATGGCGCACCGAGCCGCGTCGCTGGTCATTCCGAGCGCCTCAAGGTCGGCCATCGCGCTCTGTGTTCGTTGGCGAGCCTGCTCGAAGCGTCCGTCGAGCCGGCAGACGGTGGCGCGTCCGCGCTTGACCGCGGCCGCCAGGTAGGGGCCGGGGTCCCCGCGCTGGATCGTCTCCAGCTCGCGTGCGACCTCGCGGGCATGTCGCGGACCCCAGATCAGCGTCGAGATGTAGGCGGCGAGCGCTCGCGCGCGCATCCCCTCCTCGCCGGCGGCACGGGCGTGCTCGGCCGCACGCTTCGCCTCCTCGCCGGCGGCGCTCGCCCGGCAGGAAGCCCATTGCGCCCTCCAGCCCCAGAGGTGGGCCATCGCGACTCCCCGCTCTTCGCCCGCCCGCTCGAGTCGCTGGCGCATCTCGGCGAGCGCCACGGTGCTCGTCTGCGTGGTCGCCTCGTCGGGGCGCGCGTAGTAGAGCCGTTCCAGCCGCGTGAGGCGAGCGAGCGCGGCCGCGCCGGGGTCGCGCTCGGCGAGCGCCAACAGCTCCTCGGCGCGGGCATACTCGCCCCGACTGACCAGTTGATCGGCGAGATCGGCGGCGATCCTGGCGCTCAGCGCGGTCTGCGCCGGGGCGAGCGCCAGCGCCCGCTCGAGCAGGTTGCGGCCAGCGGCAACATCGCCGCGGCTGCCCGCCCGCCGCCCAGCATCGTGCAGGTGCTCGGCGGCCCGGCGCGCCGGCTCGGGGTCGCCGTCTCGTCCGAGCTCGCGCGCGTAACGCACCGCCTGCTCCAGATGCCAGCCGGCGATCTCATCGAGCTCTGCCAGGCCGCGACCGGCCTTCTCGAGCCAGTCGGCGAACCGCTGGTGAAGCTCAGCGCGGGTGGCCTTAGGCAGCCCGTCATAGGCGGCGTCGCGGATCAGCAGGTGGTGAAAGCGGAATGCCTCATCGCCCTCAAGCGTCGGCGGGTGGGGGCGGATCAGTTCCTTGCGCACCAAACCCGCCAGCCGCAAGTCGAGCTCCGCCGGCGGGCCCTCGTCGCCGAGCGTAAGGAGAGAGGTGCGATGAAACACCTCGCCTTCCACGGCACCGTGCTCCAACAGCTCACGCTCTTCGACCGGGAGACGATCGAGCCTTGCCGCAAGCAGCGCCTGGATCGTGGACGGGACCGCCAACGTGCCACGGTCGCGCGCGAGCGCGACCATCTCCTCCAAGAACAGCGGGTAGCCCTCGCTGGCGGCGATCACCCGCGCCCGGGCCTCGCGGTCAAGATCCCCATCGAGCTGGTCGAGCAGCGTCTCGCATTGCGACGCGGCGAGCGGCGCCAACAGCACCGTAGTGGCGTTTAGCTTGCCGCCACCCCACGCGGGTCGATCCTCGAGCAGCTCGGGGCGGGCCGTGCATAGGAGGAGGATCGGCGCGCCACGGGAAAGGTCCGCCACGTGGTCAAGCAGATCGAGCAGCATCGGCTCGCCCCACTGCAGATCATCCACATGCAGGATCACTGGACGCTCGAGCGCGAGGGATTCCAGCAGCCTGCGAATCGCGAAGAACAGCTCTTCCGGGGTCGCGGCACCGCCGCTGCGGAGCAACTCCAGCACCGCCTGCGCGGGCTTCGCGACCGGGGTCAACGCCTCGATCAGCGGCCAGAAGGTGATTCCCTCGCCGTAATGCAGACAACGCCCTGACAACACCGTTGCGGCATCGCCGAGCGAGGCGAAGAGCTCAGAGACCAGCCGGGACTTCCCCACGCCCGCCGCGCCGAGCAGCGTGAACAACAGACAACCAGAGTCGTTGACCGCCCGCTCCCACGCGGCACGCAAGACTCCCGGCTCTCCGTCCCTGCCGACCAGCGGCGTCTCGAAGTGACGCTTGATGCCTGGCGCGACCGGATCGACCAGCAACAGCCGAAAAGCACGAACCGACACCGACTTGCCCTTCACCACCAGCGGCTCGAGCGGCTCGACCTGCACCGCGTCACGAACCAAACGAACGGTCTCCTCGCCAAGCACAATCTCCCCAGGCGCGGTGGCCTGCCCAAATCGAGCCGCGACATTCACGCCGTCGCCGATCGCCAGATTCTCACCCTCCCCGACGAACACAAGGCCCGTGTTCACCGCGGCGCGAAAACTCAGCGCCACCCCGACCTCCGCGGCCACCCCGGCGAGCCGCTCCCGGATCTCGGCCGCCGCGCGCACCGCCCGCAACGCGTCATCCTCACGCACCTGTGGGATCCCAAACACGGCCAGGACCGCGTCACCGACGAACTTGTCCACCGTACCGCCATGGCGCTCGATCACCGTACGCAGCTCCCACCAACAGCGGCTCATCACCCCGTGTAACGCCTCGGGATCAAGCTCCTCCCCCAGCGCTGTGGACCCCGTCACATCACAGACCAGCGCCGTCACCACCTTGCGCCTCTGTGCCGACGGCGTTTCCGGACGCGCCAGCACGGTAGCCGCACCCACTGCCGACGTGTCCACACCCGCACCACCTGAGCCCGAGACATCCGGAGCGACGGCCAACGCGTCGAGAGGCTCCTCAGCCGCTGGGCCCGGCGCGGCCCGCGTCGCCAGCGGCTGCAGGAGCGAGCCATCCTGCGCCAGGATCGCCCCGTGCAGCTGCCGAAGCTCCGCCGAAGGCTCGATCCCGAGCTCGTCGACCAGCGCCAAGCGCGCGTCGCGGTAGGCCGCTAGCGCCTCCGCCTGCCTGCCGGTCCGATAGAGCGCGAGCATCAGCTGGCCGCGCAGCCGCTCGCGGTATGGGTGCTCGCGAACCAGCCGCTCCAGCGCGCCGATCACCTGGCCTTCTCGGCCCAGCGCCAGCTCGGCGGCAATCCGCTGCTCGAGAGCGACCGCGCGCAGCTCCGACAGCCGCGCGATCTCCGCCTGCGCAAACGAGTCGTACTCGAAGTCGCACAGCGGCCCGCCGCGCCACAGCTCGAGCGCGTTGCTGAACGTCGCCACGGCCCGCTCTGGGTTGCCGGCCGCGATCAGGGCGCCGCCTTCCTCGAGCAGCCGCTCGAACCGCTCGGCGTCAAGCTCGCCACTCTCGACCCGGAGGAGATAGCCGCCCGCCGTCGTCTGCAGCCGATCCTTGCCGCCCGGGCCATTGGCGAGCGCGGCGCGCAGCCGCGACACGTGCACCTGCAATGCCTTGGCGGCGCTCGCCGGCGGCTCCCCCGACCACAGATCCTCCACAAGCCGATCGCTCGAGACGGCCTCGCCCGCGTGCAGCAGCAGGATCGCGACAAGCGCCCGTGGCTTGGAACCGCCAACGGTCAGCTCGCGACCGCCGTCGTCTACGACCTGTAATGGGCCGAGGATCCCGAAGCGCATAGGTGTGCCCCGGGAGCGAGCGTACCGCGCCGAGACGGCCCAGGGCCACATCACCCGTTTACCAGGCTGTAGGCGCGCTGCAACCGGGGGCGATCACAGTGCCCGCACCGAGCTCGAGCACACGATCAAACCCGAAGGCAGCACATCGCAGCCCATCCAGCCAGGAGCACAACATGTCCACGATCCAAACCACCCTGTGCGTCACGCCCAGACGCTGGAGCGCCACTCTCGTCACCACGATCGGTGCCCTCGTCGCCGTCGGAGTGGCCGTGTTGTTCCTCACCCTCAGCGGGCCGAGCCACCGCAATCCCGCGACGGCCAGCCATCCAGCCCAGACCTACGCACCGCTCATCCAGTATCGCGGCACCGGCGCACCGCCCGCCACCGTCAACCCACACACAGACCAGACGCACGACGGCGCCGTCGTCGACCCGGAGACAGGACAGATCCACGGCGGCGCCGTCCCGTCTCCAGCCGGCGCCGCTGGCGCCCAGACAAAGACCGCGGCGTCCCCGCGCTCGCGCAAGTCCTACGGCGCGGTGCCGTAGGGCCGGGTGGATCGGGAGGGGCCCCACCGCGGGGCCCCTCCCGCGATCCCTACGCACTCGCTCGTGCCGACAACCTCGCGGCGCGCCACGCGGCTTCGCCTGCCCGGCCCGACAGCCCGAGGCCGGCGGGCCCGACACCTGCTTTGACTTCCCCAAGAGGATCTCGTTGTGACGATCTTGAGCCCTGCATGGCGCGGAATCCACACACGCGACCAGGCCGGGGCGCATGCACGGCGGGGCTGAGCCTTCCGCTTGTCGATCAGAGCGACAGCGTCGGACTGCATCCTCACAGCCCCCTGACGTCGGTCGAGCAACGCGCGCGCAGGCGCGGGCTCCGACGCGCCGAGGGCGCCTTGAACTGCATGGGGTGGTTAAACGGGCGGCGCGAGTGCTTTGTTGAGCGTTGCCTCGATCGGCGAGACAGTCACGCGGTCGCCGGGGTCGACGCGCTGATCGCCTGGGTATCTCCGGCAGTAGTCGAGCTCGTGGATGCCCGGACGACGGAGCGCCACCGCGATCGAGCCGCCCGTGCCGGTCGGGGGAGGACTTCCTCTCCGTCGTGCGGTCCGATGATTGATACCTCCGACATGTTCAGGGCCTTTCGTGAGAGTCAACTGTTAGGACAAGAGTAGCCGCTCATCAGCTATTATGCAAGTAGGCTCTCAGAACGAGACAGCACTCTTACAATCCTGTCCGACGAAGGGATCAATCGATGGGGACGACCACAGATCAGGGCCGCGTCAACCAGAAACGGCGCACACGCGCCGCGATCGTCAGCGCCTGCCGGGAGCTGATCGAAACCGGCGGGGAGATCACGATGCCCGCCGTCGCCCGCTCAGCCGAGGTGTCGGAGGCCACCGCCTACAGGTACTTCCCGGATCTCGTATCGCTCCTCCGGGAGGCGATCGTCGGACTCTGGCCCGACGCAGTAGCAGCACTCGAGCCGGTGCAGGACTCCAACGATCCCGTTGAGCGGGTCGCCCACGCCACCGAGGTACTCGCGCGCCATGTGCTCAACCACCAAGGCGCGGTGCGCGCGATGATTGCCGGGTCGATCGCGCGCCCGGACATCGCCGCGAAGCGACCCGGGTACCGGTTTGGGCTGATCGACCACGCGCTCGCTCCGCTCAACGGCGCCCCCGGCGGCGTCGACGCCGCCGGACTGAGCCAGCTGAAGCTTGACCTCGCCGTGGTTATCAGTGCCGAAGCGATGCTCACCCTCGTGGACCTCTGCGGCCTCTCAGCCGAAGCGGCGATCGCCAGCGCCGTGCACACCGCCCGCGTTGTCACCGAAGCAGCCGTGAAACCAAGCTAGACGGCCGGTCATTGGCGGACCGTGGACGCGGGCCCGCAGTACATCGTCAGCGTTGATGACGTTGGCGCGGAGCGCGCGTCCGCGCCACACTCTTTGCTGTACCTCGGGCGCCTCAGATCCTGTCATGTCGGCGGTCGAAATCCAGGACAACTCGTCGAGCGCTTGCGGGGAAAGTCCAGCCGAGGCTCTTCCCGAGGCCTGCCAATCTGCTCTTGGCGCAGCTGGACGCGGCATACCCTCTTCCTTGGCCGCCCGGGCATCAGCCTCCGCGATCGCTGCTGGCCTACGGACGAGGCCTTGTAACGGCGGCGGAGCGCTGAGCCGTCGAGGTAGGTGCCGACCTCGCTGGCGAACAGCAGGTCGTCCCAGAGCCCAGACCTCCTCCGGTGAGAAGACCTGGATGTCGCCGCTGGGGCGCATCGGGTGCTTCTCGACCCGAGCCAGCGGGTTGATCGGGATCGCCCAGACCATCTGCGCGCGACGGAAGATCCCGTGCAGCTGGATCAGCAGCTTGTTCTTGGACCGGTTCGACAAGCCTGTCAACGAGCGGCGCCACGCCTCGATCTCCTCGGTGGTGATGGACTCGATGGGCTGCTGCCCGAACACGGGCAGCAGGTGCGCCCGCAGCGCCGAGCGGTAGCTGCTGGGAGAGCACGTACATGGCTCTGCGCTCGTAGGTCTTCAGGCCGGCAAGCCTAACTCGCGCCGCGTTCAGCTCCCGGCGCAGTTGCAACAGCTCGGCGCGTTTGGCGTCGAGGTCGGACTGGATGCGAGCGATCTTGCTCTGGAGTCCGGAGATGCCGGCATCCAGCTGTCGCAGGCGGCCGTTATCAGCGCCGACCGCCCCCGAGAGGGCCGAGACCCGGCTCTGGCCGGCGCTGATCTGCTGCGCCAGCGTGCCCGGGTCCGCGGCGCGCGCCGCCGGCGAGCGCGTGCCCAGCCACAGGAGAACGGCGGCCACCAGCACGAGCACGACCGTGACTCCGAAGCGGCGGGTGAATGTTCTGGTTGCGACTGACATGAACTCGGCGGCGCCAGTACGTGCACCGTCGCGGTAGCCGGCCGCGGTCTGAGCCGGGCTCGGCGGCTGACCACGGCCTCGGGGCGCCGCACGCTAACACGGCTTCGCGCGCGGTCACCGGCGTCGGCGAAGCCTGCAAGAAAACCTGCAGAAGCAGGAGTGAGCTCCATCGACGCGATACCGACCCGGGTCCCGATCCAATCTTCGCGCGTTTGGAACTACCGGCCCGCAAGCAAGTCGAGCTTGAACCGGTGGCTCAGGCTGAAGCCAAGTGGCTGCCGGCTCAGCGTTCGTCGCGAAATCGACGGCGCCAGTTTGCTAAGCGCGTGGCACGTGACACGAGCCAACGCCGCAGGCGTGAAGGCCGGCGCGCTCGTGCGCACGCCGTTTGGTGGTCCCGCCACCCCATCACGCGCGAGGGCAAACTTGGCTGCTGCTAGCTCACCGCGCGCCAAGACTGCCAGGCAGCAAGCGTGGGCCCGGAGGTACCCTCTCTCTATCGAGCGAGCGAAGGGCCCGGACTGCCCAATCGACCGCTGTCGCAATGGACGATTTGGGGCAGTCGGGTTGCCTCGCCGCGGCACGCTCGTACGCGTCGCCAAGGAGACGTGCGCAAACGCCTGGCGGCGCATCCTGCTGGGCAAACTCGAGGCGCGCCGCGGCGCGAACGACGCCCGGAGCCGGACGATCCCTTCGTCGCCCATATGGAGGAGCGGGTGTCAAGGGGTAGGGGTGGATAGCCATTGTCTG
>OCTA010000687.1_pt1 | contig 30996 bp, 28 predicted proteins | sample 1538991 | NCBI WGS metagenome assembly OCTA01 (sample SAMEA3539302, study PRJEB22396) | soil metagenome | biome: tundra; feature: field; material: soil | place: USA | collected 2010-05 | depth 0.15 m | reverse complement strand
AGGCTGCGCAGGCGGGGCGCGTCGCCGTGCAGACCAGCGCCCCGAGTTCCATGACCGCCACCGACCAGCGGGCTGCCCGGCGGCCATCGCCGGGCAGCAGCGCCTCGGCCAGCCTGATCTCGGCCGCCGAGGTGGCCGGGGCCGGGTGCTGCTGGCCGCTGCCTAGCCGCGCAAGCACTCGCCGGACATTGGTGTCCAGGACCGGCTCCCGCTGCCCGAAAGCGAAGCTGGCCACGGCCGCGGCCGTGTAGGCACCCACTCCCGGCAGCGCGCGCAGCGCGGCGGCCGACGCCGGGACCTCGCCGCCGTGCCGCTGCACCAGCAGCTCCGCCGTCTCGTGCAGCCGGACTGCCCGCCGCGGGTAGCCAAGCCTGTCCCACTGCCGCAGCGCCTCGGCAGCCGGGGCAGCCGCAAGGTCCGCCGGGGCGGGCCACCTGGCCAGCCAGGCTGCGTGCGCTGGCAGGACCCGGGCAACAGGCGTCTGCTGCAGCATGATCTCGCTGACCAGGACCGACCACGGCGAGGTCCGGGGCCGGCGCCAGGGCAGGTCCCTGGCATTCGAGTCGTACCAGCGCACGAGCTGCTTCTCGTACGTGGCTGTCATAACGGATCCGATCTTCGCATGCCGCAGCCGTGCTGTCTGGCCCGTGCCGCGGAGCCGCGGCCGCCGTGCCGGGGATGAATCCAGCCAAGACCGCTGCCGCTGGCTGCGCAGCCTCGGCGGCGCGGCGAGTCGGCCCGATAAGCCGGTCCGGTTCTTGCATACTCATCACATGGGCGCGAAGACGTACCCGTCCCAGGGGGAAGAGCCTCAGGCCGCTACGTACTGGCGGCGGCGGTTCGTTGCGCTTGTCATCGGACTGGCCGTCCTCGCGGTCATTGCCTGGGCATTCTCGGGGGCACTGGGCGGCGCGACCGCGACCGCGAACTCGGCACACGGCAGCAGCGGGACCCGGGTCGGCCATTCCGGCAGCGGCCCTGCCCCGGGCGCGGCCGGCCCTTCGTCGGCCAGCGGCAGCGCTTCGGCCTCAGCTTCGGCCGCCCCGTCCCCGTCCGCGACGTCCGGCCCCGGCCGGGCCGGCGCCACGACGCAGGCCGCCGCCGCTGACTCGCCCGCGGCGACCCGAGGCTCCGCTGGCGGCCCCGGCTATTGCCCCGGCAAGGACGTGGTGCTCAGCCTGTTCCCCAGCCAGGGCAGCGCGGGCCCGCGCGGAGTGCCTCAATTCGACGTGGATGTGGTATCCACGGCGGCGCAGACGTGCAAGTTCAATCTCGGCGCCAGGTATCTCACGCTAGTGATTACCTCGGGCAAGTCCAGGATCTGGAACTCGGCTGACTGCGTCCAGGGTCAGGCCTGGCTGGTCACTGACCTGCAGCGCGGCGTGCCGACTGTGCTGCCGATCTCCTGGAACGGACTGCTATCTACGCCCGGATGCGCCGGGCGGCCATCGCGGGTGCCAGCCGGGACGTACTCGGCAACGGCAACCGATGGCCCGCTGGCCAGCAACAGCGAGACGTTCCGGGTGCGCTGAGCCTAGGCGTAGCGGTCCAGCAGCGAGGACTCGGCCAGCCGGGACAGGCCCTCGCGCACGCTGCGGGCGTGCGAGCTTCCGATGCCCTGCACCTGCTGCAGGTCTTCGACGGTCGCGGCCAGCAGCTTCTGCAGGCCGCCGAAATACTCGATGAGGCTCTCGGCCGCGGGGACCGGCAGCCGCGGTATCTTCGCCAGCAGCCGGTACCCGCGCGGGCTGACCGGGTCGTCCAGGCTGTCCGGGCCGCCAAGGCCCAGTACGCCGGAGACGATCCCGGCATCGAGCAGTCTCTCCTGCGACAGCGCCTCCAGGTCGCCCAGTGCGGCGGCGGCGGACCGGGCTTCGTGGCCTGCCGGGACGTAGTCCTGCACCAGCAGCGTCCGCTCAGGTCCGGTGCCGGCTGCCAGCTCCTCAAGATGCAAGGCCAGCAGCCTGCTGTCGGTACCCAGCTCGATCATGTACTCCTCGATCTCGCCGGCGATCCGCCGGATCATCTCCAGCTGCTGCGCCACGGCCGTGACGTCCCGGACAGTGGCCAGATCCTCGATCTCGCGAGCCGACAGCGTGCCCGCCGCCTCGTTCAGCCGGCGCTTGAGGCGCTCGAGCGTGGCCAGTGCCTGGTGGGCGCGGGACAGGAGAGCCGCGGACTCCTCCAGCACGTACCGCATCCCGTCGGTGTACAGCGCGATGATCCGCATTGACTTGCTCACGGAGATCACCGGGTAGCCGGTCTGCCGCGAAACCCGGTCGGCCGTCCGGTGCCGGGTCCCTGCCTCGTCCGTCGGCAGCGCCGGATCAGGCACGAGCTGGACCGCCGCGCGCACGATGGTCTGGTCGGCCGCGTCCAGGATGATCGCGCCGTCCATCTTTGCCAGCTCGCGCAGCCGCGTGGCGGAGAAGCCGACCCTGAGCTCGAATCCGCCCGAGCACAAGTCCGCCACCGTGCGGTCATAACCGAGGACGATCAATGCGCCCGTGCTGCCCCGCAGGATCCGTTCCAGGCCATCGCGCAGCGCTGTACCCGGCGCAAGCGCTGCGAGCGCCGCACGGCGAGACTCAGCTCGCCTCTCGCTGGCTTCAGGCACCCGAACCCCCGGTTGCTCGTTATCTGCACTCTATCGGCGACCGGCAGGCGCTGCCGCCCCCTGGCGGGCCGCAGAATTCCCCACGGGCAGTACCTCCAAGCGCAGCGCCTGCCGAGAACACCACCAGGCGGGGACACATCACCTGCCGAGGGCGGCGGTTATCGCCGTCCTGATGTCAGCTGCCTCATGGACCTCCGTCAGCGATCCTAGGCCGGGCGGCCGGTGCTCGCCCGCGCCCGTGGCGGGCGCCAGGCAGCCAGAGCCCGCCGGAACGATCGCACGCCGGAACCCCATCCGCTCCGCCTCGGCCAGCCTGCGCTGGACGCCGGCGACCCGCCGGATCTCCCCGGCGAGGCCAACCTCGCCGATGGCGACAAGATCCGCGGGCACAGTCAGGTCGGAGACGGCGCTGGCCAGGGCAATGGCTACCGCCAGGTCAACCGACGGCTCGGTCAGCCGGACGCCGCCGACCGTGGCCGCGTAGACGTCCTGCCTGCCGATCGTGATCCCCGCTCGTCGCTGCAGAACGGCCAGGACCATGCCGACCCGGGAGGAGTCCAGGCCAGACGTCACCCGCCGGGCCAGCTCGGCGCTAGAGGTGCAGACGAGCGTCTGCACCTCGGCTGGCAGCGGCCGGCGGCCCTCCAGCGTGACGGTCACGCAGGTGCCGGGTACCGGGTCATGCCGCCGTGACAGGAACAGGCCGCTCGGATCAGGCAGTCCGATCAGCCCGAGCTCGCCAAGCTCGAAGCAGCCGATCTCATCAGTCGGGCCGAACCGGTTCTTCAGCGCGCGGACCATCCGCAGCTGCCCGCGGGAGTCCCCGTCGAAGTGCAGCACCACGTCTACCAGATGCTCGAGCGACCGAGGGCCCGCGATCGACCCGTCCTTCGTCACGTGGCCAACGACAACGGTGGTCAGCGTCCGTTGCTTCGCCAGCGTCATCAGGGCGGCGGTAATCTCGCGAACCTGCGTCACGCCGCCAGGTGCCCCGTCGACCCCGGCCACCGTGATGGTCTGGACCGAGTCGACGATGAGCAGCGCCGGGTCAACCGCCTCGACGTGTGCCAGCAGGGCCGCGAAATCAGTCTCGGCGGCGAGGAAGAGGTTGTCGCTTACCGCGCCAATCCGGTCGGCGCGCAGCCTGACCTGGGCCGCCGACTCCTCGCCCGTGACGTAAAGCACGGGGCCGGAATCTGCCGCCAGGGCGCCGGCCTCCAGCAGCAGCGTCGACTTGCCGACGCCGGGCTCACCGGCCAGCAGCACCACCGCGCCGGGGACCAGGCCGCCGCCGAGCACCCGGTCCAGCTCGTCGAGGCCGGTAGGCCGGGCGGCTGCCGCGGTAGCGTCCACCTGGCTGATCGGGATCGCGGCGAGGCCTGGCGCCGCCAGCGCGCCAGCCCGCATCGGCGCTCGCACACGTGCGCGCGACAGCAGCGGAACGGCAGCCTCGGCAACGGTTCCCCAGCCCTGGCACTCACCGCACCGGCCGGCCCACTTCATCGTGTGCCAGCCGCACTCCGAGCACTCATACAAGGCCCCCGCGGGCGACTTCGCCATGCCACGCACGCTATCGGCAGCCGCTGACAGTCCGGGTCAGCTGCGACGGCGCACCCGGCTGGCGGGCATAGGCTGGCATGCGGTCCTGACGGACGAGAATGGAGCAGCCTTGACCTATGCCGCGCCGGCGACCGGCGTGCAGGTGGCGCTCTCGACCGCGTCGGTCTTCCCCGAGCGGACGCCCGATGCCTTCGAGGCAGCTGCGCGCCTCGGGTACGACGGAGTCGAGATCATGGTGACGGCCGACCCGGTGAGCCAGGACGTCGACGTGCTGGGCCGGCTCTCCGACTACTACGGCGTGCCCGTCCTGGCCGTGCATGCCCCCTGCCTGCTGATCACCCAGCGAGTCTGGGGACGCGAGCCATGGGGAAAGCTGGAGCGGGCCAGGGAGGTCGCCGAGCAGCTGGGCGCGCGCGTAGTCGTGGTACACCCGCCGTTCCGCTGGCAGCGGGAGTACGCCAGGGAGTTCGGAGCCGGGCTGAGCCGAATGTCCGAGGAGAGCGGCATCGCTTTCGCCGCCGAGAATCTCTATCCGCTGCGGCCTCGCGGGACCGAGGTAGCTGCCTATGCACCGCACTGGAATCCGGTCGAAATTGACTGCCCGCATGCCACTCTCGACCTTTCGCACACCGCGGTGTCCGGCTCAGACGCGCTCGAGATGGCCGACGCGCTCGGGGAGCGGCTCGCGCACGTGCACATGGCCGACGGCACCAGGCCGGGCCTGCCGGATGAGCACCTGGTTCCCGGCCGCGGCACCCAGCCGTGCGCCGAGATGCTCAGGCGGCTGACAGTCGGCGGATATCAGGGCGTGGTCGTGCTCGAGGTGACCACCCGGCGCGCCAGCACGGACGCCGAGCGGCAGGCTGATCTAGCCGAATCGCTGGAGTTCACCCGGCGGCACCTGGCGGCCGGGGCCGCCTGGGCTGGCGGCCGGGGCAACGGCGACGGCAGCGATAGCGGCTCGGCGGCCCATGGTTTGGGGGGCAGCGAGCCGGCGGGCCGCCAGCCTATGTCTCCAGGATCAGGGTGACGGGACCGTCGTTGACCAGATGGACTTGCATGTCCGCGCCGAAGACACCGGTCTGCACGCTTGCGCCAAGGTCGCGCAGCGAATCGGTGAAGGCGAGGACGAGCGGCTCGGCAACCGCGCTGGGGGCAGCAGCCTGCCATGTCGGCCGCCGGCCTTTCGCCGTGTCGGCGTACAGCGTGAACTGGCTCACCACCAGCAGCGGCGCGGCGGCGTCCGCGCACGACTTCCCGCCCGCCAGGATGCGAAGGTAGAAGATCTTTCTGGCCAGGGCGGCGGCGGTCGCCGGGGTATCGGCGTGCGTGACGCCCGCCAGGATCAGCAGGCCAGGGGCGGTCAGCCGGCCGACCGTCTCCCCGGCTACCGTTACCCATGCCGCACTGGCACGCTGAACTACAGCTCGCACGAGAAGGCATTCTTCCGCTCATGACAGACAGCAGCGCACGCCCCCCCGCCCCAGCCCGCCGGCCCGGCCCGGCCGGATCGCCGGCCACCCTCGTCACGGTTGCCCCGACCGGCGCAGAGTCGCAGAAGGCAGCGGTGCCCGCGCTTCCGGTCACCCTCGATGAGCTGGTAACCACGGCCAGGGAGTGCCGCGCCTCGGGCGCGGCGGTGATTCACGTGCACATCAGGGATGACGAGGCGCGTCCCACCCTGGATATCGGCAGGCTCACCGACACGGTGCAGGCGCTGCGGGAGGCGACAGACCTGATCGTCCAGCTGTCCACCGGCGGCGCGGTTACCGACAGTTTCGAGCGCCGCCTCGCGGTGCTGGACGCCGGGCCCGATGCGTGCTCGCTGACCTGCGGCAGTGTCAACTTCGGCGATGAGGTGTTCGCGAACCCGTGGCCGTTCATCCGGGAGCTGTATGCCAGGACCCAGGAACTCGGGGTTGTCCCTGAGTTCGAGCTGTTCGACCTCGGGCAGGTGGCCACCTTGCACCGGCTGCTGGCCGACCTTGGCGCTCCGCATGGCGGCCATGTCCATTGCGACCTGGTCATGGGCGTGCCGGGCGGCATGCCTGGCGACGCCGCCACGGTTACGGCGGCGGTTGCCGCGCTGCCCGCGGGGGCAACCTGGTCGGCGACGGGCGTGGGCCGGGCGTCGCTGCCGGTGATGTTCGCCGCGCTGGCCGCAGGCGGCCATCTGCGGGTGGGCATGGAGGACACGATCTCCCTCGCGCGCGGCCGCCCGGTGACCAGCAACGCCGAGCTGGTCGAGCGCGCGGCTGCTCTCGCCGAGCTGGCACTGCGGCCCGTCATGACCCCGCAGGACGCCCGCACGATGCTGGGGGTGCCCGATCACCGATAATCCGGTACTCGCGATGGTCGTCCGGTCCGGCTTCGCCGAGTCCCGGCATCGCGGCGCGATCGCCGCGCTGGACTGCGGCGGCACTGTGCTGCTATCGGTAGGGACGGCCGCGGATCCCATGTTCCCTCGCTCCTCAAACAAGCCCATGCAGGCCGCCGCGATGCTCGGCTGCGGCCTGGATCTGGACGGCAGGCTGCTCGCCCTCGCTGCGGCCAGCCATTCCGGCGAAGATTTTCACATCGCCGGAGTGCGCGAGATCCTGGCCGGCGCAGGCCTGGGCGACGATGCCCTGCAGTGCCCGCCTGGCCTGCCGATCGACGAACAGGCGCAGCATGCCCTGCTGCGTCGCGGCGGCGAGGCTGACCGCGTGCACATGAACTGCTCGGGAAAGCACGCAGCCATGCTGGCTACCTGCGTTGCGGCCGGCTGGCCAACCGGCAGCTACCTCGATCCCGGCCATCCGCTCCAGCAGGAGATCCGGCGCACCGTAGCCGGGCTCGCCGCCGAGCCGGTGACGGAGGTCGGCGTGGACGGCTGCGGTGCGCCGCTGATGGGAATCTCGGTGACCGGCCTCGCCCGGGCGTTCCGCGCGATGGTCCTCGCCGACCCCGGCAGCGGCGAGCGCCGGACCGCCGATGCCATGCGGGCTTATCCCGACTGGACCTCGGGCACCAGCCGCCCGGAGCGGGCACTGATGGAAGCCGTTCCCGGCCTGCTGCTGAAGTCGGGGGCCGAGGGCGTTGAGGCGTTCGCGCTGGCCGACGGGCGAGCTGGCGCGTTCAAGATCGATGACGGTGCCCAGCGGTCCAGGACCGTGATCACGGTGGCACTGTTGCGCGCGCTGGGCGTCGATGAGGTGCCGGGCGTCGACCTTGCGGCACTTGACGTACTCGCCGTCGCGCCGGTGACCGGCGGCGGACGGGTGGTCGGCCAGATCCGCGCCACGCTTCCGTTCTGAACCCGGCTCGACGGCCCGGCAGCCGCAGAGTCTGCTGCTTGCAGCCCGATTTGCAAATGCAAGCAGGGATGGGAACACTGAAAGCATGAGTCCAGTGAACGTCAGCACGATCGGCGCCTACATCCGGGAGCAGCGCGAGCAGGCCAAAATCTCGCTGCGCCAGCTCGCTCAGGCCGCCGGCGTGTCCAATCCCTATCTCAGCCAGATCGAGCGCGGCCTGCGCAGGCCGAGCGCCGATATCCTGCAGCAGATCGCCAAAGGCCTGCGTATCTCCGCCGAGGCGCTGTACGTAGAGGCCGGCTTTCTCGAGGACCGCCCCGCCGGGCCGGCGGTGCCCGATGCCGTGCTCGCTGACCCCGAGCTGACCGAGCGGCAGAAGCAGATGCTGATCGAAATCTACGAGTCGTTCCGCAAGGAGACGGCGATGGCGGCCGCTCAGGCGGCCGCGGCGGCGGCAGAAGAGGAGACCGGACCGGTCATCGACGAGGCCGCGTTCTCCTGGCCCGAGAACCCGGAGCCGGGGGCGCTGGCGGAAGAGCCGGAGACGATGGACGCCGGCACCCGGGCGCCTGCCGAGGATGACGCTGGCTCGCTGGCAGCCGAGCCTGCAGGGGACTTTCCCTATCCCGGGTTCCCGGAGCCTGCCGGGGATGGCGGCTACCTCGGGGCCACGGAGTCGGCAGGCGGCGAAGGCGCTGGTCTGCCTGCTGAGCCGCAGGCGCATGACGGGACCGATCATCCGTTCCCAAGCTCCTCCGGCGCCCGGTAGCGTGACACCGTGAGCTTCCTCAATTTCGGCGCCTACCAGCCGCTGCAGTGGTTTTTCTGGGCGCTGCTGGTCGCCGCATTCGTAGTGGAGGCATGGGCCTTCATAGATGTGATCCGCCGCCCCGGGCCGGCGTTCGTCGCGGCGAGCAAGCAGACCAAGCCGCTGTGGCTGGTCATCCTGGGCGTCGCGCTGATCATCGGGCTGGGGGGTGCCGTCGGCAAGCTATCCCTGTTCAGCATCCTGCCGATCATCGCGTTCGTGGCCGCCGCGATCTACCTCACCGATGTCCGGCCCAAGGTGAGCAGCTTCAAGGGCGGCACCCACCAGGGTCCCTACGGACCCTGGTAGACCCGCTCAGCCAGAAACCCTGATCCGCAGCCGGCGGAATCCCTTGCCCTTGTTCTCGACCTTGATGACCTCGATCCGGCCCACCTGGGCGGTCGAGGCCACGTGCGTGCCGCCGTCTGCCTGCTGATCGAGGCCCGAGATGTCGATGATCCGCACGTCCTTAACCTCCGGCGGCACCAGATTGGTGGCGGTGCGGATGATGTCGGGGATCGCGAACGCCTCATCGCGCGGCAGGACGCGCACATCGATAGGCCGGCCCGCGGCCACCTCGGCATTGCAGGCTGCCTCCACGGCATCCCTGAAACCCTCGGGCACCGCGGGCAAGTTGAAGTCCATCCGGGCGCTGAGCGGCTCCATATTGCCGCCGGTGACCAGCGCGCCGAAGTCCCGGAACACAACCCCGCACAGGACATGCAGGCCCGAGTGGGTACGCATGAGCGCGCTGCGGCGCTCATCCTCGATCGCGCCGCGGACGGCGGTCCCGGCGGGCGGCAGCGGATCGCCTTCGGCGGGGACGAGGTAAAGATCGTCGCCCTTTCGCGCCCCGACAATCTGGGTCTGCACGCCGCCCCAGAGCAGCACCCCGTGGTCAGGTGGCTGGCCACCGCCGCCCGGATAGAACGCTGAGGTGTCCAGCACGATCCCGTCCGGTCCGGAGTCCAGCACCCGCGCATCCCACTCGCGCAGGGTCTGGTCGGCAAGCTCCAGCCGGTGCGTTCGCCACTGTGCCTCACTCGCGCGTGTCTCGCTCACGGCGGCAGCCTAGCCGCCGCCGGGGGCCGGCCCGGGCCGCGGCGCAGCAAATCGTGCCGGCTGCCGGCTGCCGGCGGCAGCGAGCAGCCGCCGGGAAGACGGGCGGGCAAGCGGGATGGGCGCGGGCTGCCCGTTCAGAAAGGAAGTACCAAAACAGCGAGCGGGATGGCAACCGCCAGCGAAGCGGTCGCGCAGACCAGCACGAGAGCCGCAGTGGGCAGCCCGGGCGAGGGCCGCAGCAGCCGGGTCACCCGGGCGGCCACGTCGCAGTCGATGCCCGGGCCACTGGCGGCGAGCGCGCCGACGGGCGCCCGGCTGCCGCCGGCGGCTCCCACCCGCAGCAGCGCGGTCGCGAGTTCCCTGGCCGGCCGGTGCCGGAGCGCGCGGTCGTCAGCGTGCATCTCGACCAGCAGGGCTACCGCCCGGTGCGCTTCCCGGACTACGCCGGACCAGCGGAAGGCGCGCAGCAGCGCGGTGAACGGCAGCAGCACGAGATCATGCCGTTCCCTGAGGTGGGCACGCTCGTGGGCCAGGACGGCGGCAAGTTCCGCCTGGTCGAGCAGGTCAAGAGCCCCCGAGCTGATGACGATCGCCGAGCGCAGACCGGGCAGGCAGTACGCGGCCGCCGCCGGGTGATCGACCACCAGCGCGCCCGGCACCTTCGGGTCACAGTGGGCAAGCAGGCTGAGCAGGGCGCGCTGGCGCTGCCGTCCGCGCAGGACGGCCACCGAGGCCGCTACCAGCAGCCAGCACAGCAGCAGCAGCAAAATGATCCCCGCCGCCAGTGCGGCCAGCCGGATGAACGCCAGCACGCTGACGGCGCCTGCCGCCGATGCCGGCATCGCGCGGACGATCCGGGCCGCCTGCGCAAATGCATCAGCGGCGACGCCGAGCCGCCGGTCGACGGCTCCCAGGGCCGCCAGCGCGCCGACGGCCGCAAGGCTCCAGCCCAGCCCGAGCGCCTGCCAGAGCAGGATGGCCGCGGCGGGCGATCTGCCCGGCCAGTGCGCCCGGGCCAGCGCGCGTGCGGTTGCCACGCAGCACATGGCGACCACGGCGAGGACAACGACGGCGGACACCGGCGGTCAGCTCCCGGCGCCCTCGCCGATGGCCTCAAGGGCGCGGCGCAGCATCCGCGCCTCGGCTCCCGTTACGCTGCGCGCGAAACGAGTCAGCGCGGCCTGCCGGTCACCGGTCTGGTCCAGCGCGCTGAGCATCAGCTCGGTCACGTATGCCTCCCGGCTTTCCGCTGCGCGATAACGCCAGGCCCGGCCGTCCCGCTCACGGCGGGCGAAGCCCTTCTTGGCCAGCCGGTCCAGCACGGTCATCACCGTCGTATGTGCCAGGCCGCGCTCGCTCAGGTGCTCGCTCACCTGGCGGACCGTACACGGGTCCGGCGCTTCCCACAGCACATCCATAATCGCGCGCTCAAGCTCGCCGAGTCGGTGCACGTAGCAATCTTAGACGGCGGGCCTTCGGTGCGCGGTACGTCCCCTCGCCGAAGGACGGCGCCGGCGGCGCTGGCGGCAAGCGCGCTACCGTGCCAGGCATGATGGTGGTTCCCAGGATCAGGGTCAGCGTTGACCTTGTCATCCTCACGGTGCGCGCGGGGCAGCTGGCCGCCCTAGTCTGGTGCCGGGACGCCGAGCCGTACCAGGGCCGGTGGGCACTGGCCGGCGGCTTCATCCGGCTCGACGAGGACCTGCCCGCCGCGGCGGCCCGCGTGCTGGCCGAGCGGGCCGGCCTGCCCGGCGCGCCGGTGCACCTGGAGCAGCTGCAGACCTACGGCTACCCCGACCGCGATCCGCGCCAGCGGACCGTCTCCGTCGCCTATCTCGGCCTTGCCCCGGACCTGCCCGCGCCGGCCCAGCCCAGGATGAGCTGGCAGCCCGTAGAGCTGCTGACCGAGATGGCCTTTGACCATGCCCACATCCTGCAGGACGGGGTCGAGCGGGCCAGGGCCAAGCTGGAATACACGCCGCTGGCGGCGGCATTCTGCCGGGACGAGTTCACTGTGGCCGAGCTGCGCCGGGTCTACGAGATCGTCTGGGGGACACCCCTGGACCCGCGCAACTTCCATCGCAAGGTCACCGGAGCCGAGGGCTTCCTGGTGGAGACGGGGTCGGTCACGGCGTCGGGCGGCGGGCGGCCGGCGCAGCTCTACCGGCGCGGCGCCGCCGAGTTACTGCATCCGCCGATGCTCCGTCCACGCTAGCTCCTGCGCTCCGGCCATTGCTGCCGGTCCCGTGCTGCGGCCCTGCTGTGGGCCTGCGCGGCCGGCACGTGCTGGCCCCGCGAGATGCGAGACTGGGCGGGTATGAGCCGCAAGGTCAGGAGGACGATGTTGTCTTCGCAATCCCCGTTTCCGGCCCCGCCCCCTGCGCGGTCCCCGCGCTTCCGGCAGGTTCTCGACGAGTTCGCGCCGTACAAGCCGGGCAAGGCTCCGCAGGCACCGCGCGGCCGGTCCTTCAAGCTGTCGTCCAATGAGTCGCCGTTCGGCCCGCTGCCGTCGGTACTGAAGCTGATCGCCGAGTCCGCCGCGACCGTCAACCGGTACCCCGACAACGGTGCCGCGGAGCTGACTGAGGCAATCGCCGGCCGGTTCGGCGTGCCGCCTGAGCACATCGCGGTCGGCTGCGGCTCGGTGGGCGTGTGCCAGCAGCTGCTGGAGGCGGTTGGCGAGCCGGGCGCGGAGGTGATCTACGCGTGGCGGTCGTTCGAGGCCTACCCGCTGCTGACCGACCTGGCTGGCGCGGTGTCCGTGCAAGTGCCGTTGCGTGACGCGTGCCATGAGCTGGCGGCGATGGCGGACGCGATCACCGGCCGCACCCGGCTGATTTTCGTCTGCAACCCGAATAACCCGACCGGTACCGTCGTGCACCGCGCGGAGCTCGCCGAGTTCCTGGACCGCGTGCCGCGCGATTGCCTGGTCGTGCTGGACGAGGCTTACACGCAGTACGTGCGCGACCCACAGGTGCCTGACGGCATCCAGGAGTACCGTGACCGGCCCAATGTCGCGGTTCTGCGCACCTTCTCCAAGGCTTACGGGCTGGCCGGTCTTCGAGTCGGCTTCCTGATCGGGCATCCGCCGGTCGCCGCGGCAGCGCGCAAGACCATGCTCCCGTTCACGGTGAACTCGCTCGCGCAGGCGGCCGCGGTGGCGTCCCTGGCCGCCGAGTCTGAGCTGCTCGAGCGGGTCGGTGCCGTGATCGGGGAGCGGGACCGGGTGCGGGCAGATCTGCTGGCCCGGGGCTGGACGGTGCCGCCAACTGAGGCCAATTTCGTCTGGCTGAGCCTCGGCCCCGACTCTGCCGACTTCGCTGAAGTCTGCGAACGCAGCGGTATCAGCATCCGGCCGTTCGGCGCGGAGGGCGCCAGGGTGACGATTGGCGAGCCCGCGGCGAACGACGCGTTCCTCGCGGTCGCCGGGGCATACCCGCGCCGGCACTGAACCCTGTGCTGGGAGCCTGGTGCTGCCCGGCGACGGCATGCTCGACCTGGACGAGCCGCCGCCTCCTGGGGTGTTCTGGTCGCGGATGAGCGCTTCCGCGCATACCAGAGGCCATCTGCTGGCCAAGGACCAGACCCGCGGCGTGCTCAGCTGGCTGGAGTGCCACGGCCGCCGGGTAGTGAACGGGCGTCGCGCGCTCGAGCTGGAGATGAGCAAGGTCGGCCAGCTCACCGCGCTGCGGGCGGCGGAATTCGACATGCCGCGGGCACGCCCGACCAGATCATCGACAGCCTGCGAGCCTATGAGCGGGCTGGCGTCGGCCTGATGCTGCTGCACTTCTCGCCGCAGCGCGAGGAGATGGCCGGTTCGGGCAGTGCGGCCCCGTCCGGGTCAGCGTTCCGTCCGGTGCGGCAGCTTCTCCACGAGCAGCCGGTAGGCCTGGCGGGGCCGCCCTGGCTGCGGCGGCCGGCTGGGCGGAAGCGGCCAGGCAAGGCCCTCCTCGACCAGGGTATGCAGCAGCCGCCGCGCCGTCCGCGGCGTGACGCCGATCAGCCGGCCGGCAGTCTCGGCGTCGATGACCAGCGTCGTGCCTGCCGATGGCAGCTGGGCGGCGAGCCGGGCCAGCGTGTCCAGGCCCCGCAGCTGACCCGATGACCGGGCCGCCTGGCGGGGCGCGGGCACGAGGCCATTGCCTTCCCCGCCTGCGCCGCCGCCCCCCGCTGCCCGCGAGCCAGGCGTGCTGTGCGCGCCCGGCGTGGCCTGACTGGCCTGCTCAGCGCGGCCGCGGTCCAGGGCTGCCCGCGCCCGCGCCTCAGCTTCAGCCGCATCGCGGCCGGTTCCGACGCCCACTTGCACGCCGATGCCGAGTTCAGCCTGCGCCCTGGCCGCGAACGGGGGCACCCGGAAGCGGTCGGTCACCCCGGCCAGGGAGCCTCTGGTAGCGGCAATGAGGAACCCGTGGTCGCCCAGCGGGCTTACCGTCGCCCGGATCTGCTGCGCCTCCTGCACCAGGAACCTGTGCACGGTGAGCCGCAGCTCTTCGCGGGCCGGGCGGGGCAGGGGCCTGCGGGGCGAATCGCGCAGCGCGGGCACCTCGACGACGACGATCGCGAGCTGAGCCGCCTCCAGCCGCCGGTTGATGCCGAGCAGCGCGGCAGTCCGCAGTGCCGAGCGGATGCCGCTGCCCGTCGGCCGCAGGGTGATGACGGGGAGCCGGGCGGACGCCAGCCGCGCGGCCACGGACTGCAGGCAGGTGAACGCGACGCTGCTGCGGCCCTCGCGCCAGAGCCGGTCATGGAACGATGCGAGGTCAGCGGCGCCGGCCGTGTCGCCCCGGACATGCACCCCCGCCGCCGGGATGCGCAGCTCGGCGTATGCCTCGGCCACCTCGGCCCGGCTGAGCACGTCGACGCTGGCACGCGCCAGATCAACACCAGCCTGCCTGGTGGCGAGCAGCAAAGCGGCATACAGGGCGCTTCCGCCGAGCGGGACACATGTCGCCGGCGCGGCGAGTACGCCGGCCCTGCGTGCAAGCTCCAGCGGCACCGGGCTGGCGAAGAGCCAGGAGTCGATGACCGGGGCCAGCCTGGCTATCTTGTCCGCGGCCTCGTGCTCATCCCGGTAGGCCGCGGCCACCATCCGCCTGGCAGGAACAGGGCCGGTCAGGGAGTTGTCCGCGGCGGCGTCGCCGGTGTCGGCGACGTCGGCGAGCATGATCCGCTCCACCAGGTCGTGCGGACCGACGATCCCGATGGTGAGCTCGCCGTCGGCATCCCGTGATCTGGTCATCAGAGCGGGCGCCCGGCCGTGGCCATCGCTAACGCCGCTGCCGCCGTCGCCCGGCTGTCCGCGATCCGCGCCATTTCCCGTCCCATTCAACCGCCTGGCCCCTGAGGTGAAACTACCCGTCCCTACATGTCGTAGCTCACGGCGCAGTTCCGCGGAAGAGGTAACTAACGGTGCATTGCCGAGCGCGGTGCGGCAGGCACGAGGCAATGGACGGGAAAGAACAAGGCGAAAAGGCCACTGGGCCCAGTGCCGCGCGGCCGCCAGGAGCGGCGGCCGCGCGACCCGGCGCCAGGCCTCAGTCCGCTGTCTCCTCGGTGATATCGGCACCGAGCGTGGTCAGCCGCGCCGCGACGGACACGTGCCCGCGGTCAATCTGGTAGCCGGGCGCAACGACGGTCTCGCCCTCAGCGGCCAGCCCGGCAAGAACCAGCGCGATTCCGGTGCGCAGGTCGTGCGCGATCACCTCGGTGCCCTTGAGCGCCGTGGGTCCGTGCACGAGCACGGCGTTCCCCGCGACCTCCACCTTGGCGCCCATCTTGTTCAGCTCGCCCACGAGATTGTAGCGGCCGTCGAAGATGGTCTCGCGGATATAGCTGGTGCCGTCGGCCAGGCAGCTGACTGCCGTGATCGGCGACTGCAAGTCTGTCGCGAAGCCGGGGAAGGGGCAGGTAATGACGTTGATCGGGCGCAGCTGCCGCTCCCGCCGGACCTGGAGGATCGCGCCCTGGGTGGCGAATTCGACGCCCATCTGCTCGAGCTTCCAGCGCACCACGCCGAAATGGTCGAGAGAGGCACCGACCAGGCTGAGCTCGCCGCCGGTAATGGCAGCGGCCATGGCGAACACCGCGGCGTCAATCCGGTCCGGCATGACCGTGTGCTCGACGGCGGTCAGCTCGCTCACGCCCTGGACAGTCACGAAGCCCGTGCCGCCGCCGGTGATCCGGGCGCCCATCTTGGTCAGGAACGCGATGACATCCAGCACCTCGGGTTCCAGTGCCGTGTTGTCGATCACCGTTGTGCCCGGCGCAAGCGAGGCCGCCATGATCAGGTTCTCGGTCCCGGTGTGGGACGGCGTGTCGAGGTAAAGGTGGGCGCCGCGCAGGCCATTGGCCTTGAGGTGGATCTGGCTCTCGCCTTCGTCCACGGTCGCGCCGAGCCGGGCGAACCCGCGGTAGTGGAAGTCCAGGTTACGGCTGCCGAGGTTGCAGCCGCCGATGCCCTCGACCGTTGCCTCGCCCAGGCGGTGCAGCAGCGCGGGAACGAACAGCACGGAGGCACGGAACCGGCGGGTGATCTCGGCGGGCAGCACGGAGCTGGTCAGCTGCGAGGCGTCCACCACGAGGGTCCGCTCCGCCTCGTGGAACTTGACTACAGCCCCGACTGCCTGGGCGAGTTCGACGGCGCGCCGGACGTCCTCGATCACCGGGACATTCCGCAGCACGGTGCGGCCCTTCGCAGCCATCAGCGAGGCGGCGATCATCTTGAGCGCCGCGTTCTTGGCGCCCTGCACGAACACCGTCCCCTGCAGGGGGTTGCCTCCACGGACGCGGTAGCGGGTCTCGGGACCGCTGGTCATGTGGCTGGAACTCCTGTCCATCAGATGCGGAGCATCGCTGTCCCGGCCTGCCGCCGGGGCGATGGGCGTAGCCGACGGCCAGCCAGCTGGCAGGCCGACCGGTTGGAGGCAGCCTGTTTCATGCGACGTCCAGTATTCCACCGTTCCCGTCCCCCCCAGACCGTGACAGCAGTGTTACGCAAGGTATCTGATCGACTTCACTGTGTTATAACTGGGGGCTCCTCCGCTGCTATCGCCAGGTCAGGCCGGTGATGCGCTGATACGCCTCGATGTAGGTGTCGCGGGTGCGTGCCACGACATCGGCAGGCAGCGGCGGCGGCGGCTCCGGGCCGCGCCGGTCCCAGCCGGCCTGCGGCGACATCAGCCAGTCGCGGACATACTGCTTGTCAAACGACGGCTGGCTCCGGCCCGGCTGCCATTTGTCGGCCGGCCAGAACCTGGACGAATCCGGGGTCAGAACCTCGTCGGCCAGCCGCAGTGCGCCGGCCTCGTCGACGCCAAGCTCGATCTTGGTGTCAGCCACGATGATGCCGCGCGCAGCGGCCAGCTCGGCGCCGCGCCGGTACACCTCCAGGGTGATCCGCTCCAGCTGGGCCGCGGTCTGCGCGCCGGTCAGCTCCGTCACGTCCGACATCGAGATGTTCTCGTCGTGCTGGCCGCGCGGTGCCTTCGTCGCTGGCGTGAAGACGGGCTCCGGCAGCCGCGAGCCCTCGGCGAGCCCGGCAGGCAGCGCGATCCCGCAGATCGCGGCGTCCCGGCGGTAGTCGGCCAGGCCGGACCCGGCGAGGTAACCGCGCGCGACGCACTCCACGCCGATCATGGTCAGCGGCCGGCACGCCATCGCCCGGCCGGCGAAATCGGCCGGAACAGGCGCGTCGAGCAGGTGATTGGGCACGACGTCAGCGAGCTGCTCGAACCACCACAGTGACAGCTGGGTGAGGATCTTGCCCTTGTCCGGGATGAGCGTGTCGAGGACGAAATCGAAGGCCGAGATCCGGTCCGTCGCGACGATCAGCAGAGCGCCATCGTCAGTCTCGTACAGCTCCCTGACTTTGCCGGAGTAGATGTGTCTCATTGCGCCGCCCGTCTCATTGAGCCGCCCGCCGCGACGCGGCGGGCGGCTCATCCGGCCCATCCCGGCCGCTCAGGCGGCGCTGGGCGCCCGGCTGGCTCCAGCCGCTCCAGCCGGTCGAAGACGGGGCCGAGCCGGGCCACGTAGCGCTCAGGGCGGCAGGCGTCATCGAGCCGGGCCTCATCGAGCGGCTGGCCGCGCTGCGCAGCGTGCTTGCGCAGCGTCTCGCGGAACGCCGTCCCGGTCTCCCGGGTCTCCGTCGCGGCGGCCTGGACCAGCGCGTAGCTGTCCTCGCGCGACAGCCCTGCCGCCACCAGGTCGAGCAGCACGGCTGAGGTGTAGATCAGGCCGTTTGTGGCGTCCAGGTTCGAGCGCATCCTGGCCGCGTCGACGACCAGCCCCTCGATCAGTCCCGTGGTCTGGTCCAGCAGGAAGTCAGTGATGACGGCAGCATCCGGCAGCGCGATTCGCTCGGTGCTGGAGTGCGAGATGTCGCGCTCGTGCCACAGCGCAATCCCTTCCATGACCGGTACGACCTGAGCGCGGACAACCCGGGCGAGCCCGCAGATCCGCTCGGCCCGGACCGGGTTCTTCTTGTGCGGCATCGCCGATGAGCCCTTCTGGCCCTTGCCGAAGGGCTCTGCGAGCTCAGCGACCTCGGTTCGCTGGCAGAGCCTGATCTCCAGCGCCACTGCCTCGCACACGGTGGCGATCAGCGCCAGCACGCTGACCCACTCGCTGATCCCGTCCCGGAGCACAACCTGCGTGGCCACGTCGGCGGGGCGCAGCCCGAGCTCGGCCATGACCTGCGACTCGATGGCAGGGTCGATGTTGGAGTAGGTCCCCACCGGTCCCGACAGCTTGCCGACCGCGACGGCGGTCCTGGCCCGCTGCAGCCGGCCGATGCAGCGGGCGGCACCGAACGCGAAGTCGGCGACGCGGTGCCCCCAGACATCCGGCTCCGCGTGGATGCCGTGCGTGCGGCCGGCCCGCAGCGTGGCGCGGTGCGCCAGCGCGTGCCGGCGCAGCGCCGCGAAGAGCGCTGCAAGCCCCGCGGCCAGCAGGTCAGTCGCCTCGGTCAGCTGCAGGGCCAAGGCGGTGTCCAGCAGGTCGGACGAGGTCATGCCGAAATGCACGTAGGCGGCGGCCGCGCGGGGCGTGGTGTTGTCCGCCCAGGCTGACAGGAAGGCGATGACGTCGTGCCCGGTGACCGCCTCCAGCGCGGCCACCGCCGCGGGCGTCGGCGGCGGGGCTGATCGCACCGGCTCGACGCTGTCGGCGGGCACGGTGCCGGCGCGCGCGTGCGCCTCGAGCACCAGCCGCTCGATCCTGCACCAGAGCTCGTACCTGTGTGCGTCGCTCCAGACGCTGCCCATCTCGGGCCGGGTATAGCGCTCGATCACGTGCCCCATCCTGCCGCAACGCTCAGGGAGGTCGCGCCGGCGGCAGTGCGTGACTCCAGCGCAAGGATCACCGCCAGGCCCGCGGTCAGCACGGCCAGCTGCGCCTCGATGGCCACGGTTGCGCCCGCCGCTGACGTCGCCAGGGCAAAGGCAGCGCCGGCCGCGCAGCCGCACCGGTCCGGTGCGCAGGGCGCGCCGAAAGGCCGCCTGCCCGCTGAAGAACAGCGCAGCTCCGCCGCCGCGGCTCAGTGCGCTCGGCCTCGCCGTCAGCAGTGCCGTGAGCTGCGTGAGGGTGGAAGCGAAGACGAGGTCGAAGAAGAGCTCAATGGTGGTGACTCGGATCGGCAGAACGCCGTCAGGCTCAGCTGGCTGCCTGGGCCCTTCTTCGGCTGGCGGTCGGGGCTCCTGTTCGGCTGGCGGTGCAGGGCGGCCGGGCAGTCATAGTCCGGCAGGCGTGTCGGGCGCCGGCCGCCCGGCGATATCCCGGCGGTACCAGCCGCCGCGCATCCTGATCTTGGCAGCCGCGCGGTAAGCGACCGCGCGTGCCGCGGCCAGATCGGTGCCGGTGCCCACCACGTTGAGCACCCGGCCGCCGGTCGAGACAAGGCCGCCCTGCCGGTCCGCCGAGGTACCGGCGTGCAGCAGGTAGGCACCGGGCTCGCGCTCAGCCTCCGGCAGACCGCCGATGAGGTCGCCGCTCGCTGGCCTGCCCGGATACCCCTCAGCCGCGATGACCACGGTCACCGCCGCTCCCGGCGTCCAGTTCAGCGGTCCGCTGCCAGCGAGGCCGCCGGTCGCTGCTGCCAGCAGCAGGCCGCCGAGCGGAGTGGCCAGCCGGTCGAGCACAACCTGGGTCTCCGGATCGCCGAAGCGGGCGTTGAATTCCACGACCTGGATTCCGGCCGCGGTAAGGCTCAGCCCCGCGTACAGCAGGCCGCTGTAGGGGGTGCCGCGGCGCCGCAGTTCGGCCAGCGCCGGCCGGATGACCCGCTCGAGCGCCTCGTCCGCCAGATCCCGCGGTGCCCAGGGCAGCGGCGCGTACGCGCCCATGCCGCCGGTGTTGGGGCCGGCGTCCCCGTCATGCGCGCGCTTGTAGTCCTGCACGGGCAGCAGCGGCACTGCAGCGGTTCCGTCCGCCAGCGCGAAGACCGACACCTCAGGGCCATCCAGGTATTCCTCGATGACGACCCTGCCGCAGTCGCGTGCATGCTGGATCGCCTCGCGGCGGTCGCCCGTCACGACAACGCCCTTGCCTGCCGCGAGGCCGTCTGCCTTCACGACGTACGGCGGCCCGAACTCGTCCAGGGCTGCAACTGCGGCAGCCTCGGTCGAGCAGGTCCGGGCAGCGGCCGTCGGGATGCCCGCGCCGAACATGATCTCCTTGGCGAAAGACTTCGAGCCCTCGATCATCGCGGCTGCCCGGCCAGGGCCGAAGCAGGTGATCCCCGCGTCGCGCAGCGCGTCGGCAACTCCTGCGACCAGCGGCGCCTCGGGGCCGATGACGACCAGCTCGGCGCCGGTCTTCGCGACCAGTGCGGTGACGCTGGACGGATCGGCTGCGGCAACCGGATGAATCTCGGCGATCTCGGCGATGCCCGGGTTGCCTGGCGCCACGCGCAGGTCGGTGACGTCACTGTCGGCGGCCAGCGCGCGCGCCAGGGCATGCTCGCGGCCGCCGGAGCCGAGGACGAGGACTCGCACGCGGTGAGCCTACCGGTCAGGGCGGGGCCGGCTGCCAGGCCCATGACGTCGGCCGCGCCGGACTTTCCCCCGGTCGCGCCCGGACCACCTGAGGTCGAGCCCGTCCGGCCTCAGAGCAGCGGCCGCAGCCGCAGCGTCTGGTCCCGGCGCGGGCCCACACCGACCGCGCAGATGTGCGCGCCGATGATGTCCTGCAGGGCGTCGAGGTAGGCGCGGGCGTTGCGGGGCAGATCGGCCAGCTCCCTGGCCGCGGTGATGTCCTCGAACCAGCCGTCCAGGTACTCGTAGACCGGCGTGGCGTGGTGGAACTCGGTCTGCGTCATCGGCATCTCGTCGCACCTCTTCCCGTCCACCTCGTAGCCGACGCAGACGGGCACCTTGTCCAGGCCGGACAGTACGTCGAGCTTTGTGATGAAGTAGTCGGTGATCCCGTTGACGCGGGTGGAGTATCTGGCGATCACCGCGTCGAACCAGCCGGTGCGGCGCGGCCGGCCGGTGGTCACCCCGTACTCGCCGCCGGTCTCGCGCAGCCACTCGCCCTGGTCGCCGGTCAGCTCGGTGGGGAACGGCCCGGCGCCGACGCGGGTGGTGTAGGCCTTCAGGATGCCGATCACCTTGGTGATCCTGGTCGGCCCTAGGCCGGAGCCCGCGCAGGCTCCGCCTGCCGTCGGCGACGAGGACGTTACGAACGGGTACGTGCCGTGGTCGACGTCAAGCAGCGTGGCCTGGGCGCCCTCCAGCAGCACGACCTTGTCCTGATCCAGTGCCTGATTGATCACCAGGCCGGTGTCGGCGATGTAGCGTCCCAGCCGCTCGCCGTAGCCCAGGTACTCGGCGGCCACTACCTCGGCGTCGATGCCGCGCCGGTTGTACACCTTGGTCAGCACCTGGTTCTTCTCGCGCAGCACAAGCTCGAGCTTCTTGCCGAGAATGCCGGGGTCGAACAGATCCTGCATCCGGATTCCCATCCGGGCGGCCTTGTCGCTGTAGGTGGGCCCGATACCGCGGCCGGTGGTGCCAATCCGCGCGTTGCCCAGGTGGCGCTCGGTCACCTTGTCCAGCGCAATGTGATGCGGCATGATGAGGTGCGCGTTCGCCGAGATGAGCAGCCGGTCGCAGGACACCCCGCGCTGCTGCAGGCCGTTGATCTCGCTGATCAGGACTGACGGGTCGATCACCACGCCGTTGCCGATGACGGGTACGGCGTGTTCTGACAGCACGCCGGTCGGCAGCAGGTGCAGGGCATAGCTCTCGTCGCCGATAACGACGGTGTGCCCGGCGTTGTTGCCGCCCTGGTAGCGCACGACGTAGTCGACGTCGTCGCCGAGCAGGTCGGTAGCCTTGCCCTTGCCCTCGTCGCCCCACTGCGCGCCCACGATCACGATGGCGGGCATCTCACCGGTCCTTCCGGTCCCAGACGAAAGCCCCTGCCCGCATCTGTGCACGTTCCAGGCAAGCGCGGCAGAGGCTCGTGCGTTCAGATGCTACCGGAAAGTGACTCGCTGAGCTGCGGACACGCTGCCGCGGCCGGCTGGCTAGGCGCCGGCCAGCTCCGCGGCAGCACTCTGGCTGCTGTCGGCGAGCAGGTCCCGGCATCGATCGGCCTCGTCGTTCTCGCCGATAGCGGCCGCCGCCGCGCCGAGCAGATACAGGGAGCGCAGGAAGCCGCGGTTCGGCTCATGCTCCCACGGGATCGGGCCCTGGCCGCGCCAGCCGGCCCGGCGCAGCTGGTCAAGCCCGCGATGGTAGCCAGTCCTGGCGAAGGCGTAAGCGGTCACCGGATCACCGGCGGCCAGGGCACGCCCGGCGAGCGCTGCCCAGGCCGCGCAGTAGCCGGGGAAGGCCGCGGCGACCGTGGCCGGATCTGCCGCCTGCAATGCGGTGCTCGCCTCGGCATTCTCTGGCAGGTAGGTGGCCGGGATGCCGAGCAGGTTCTCATGCCTCATGGCAGCTATCTTGCCGTGCGCGGCCCGGCGCTCGCGCCCGCCTGCCGCCCCGCGCGAATCGGCGTGGGGCACGTCGCGCGTGCCCGCGACGTGCCCCACCGGGCCAGCCAGGTATGTTGTGCGCATGGCAGACAGTTCCCCCGCTGTGCTGAGCGGTGTGTTCGCTCTGGGCGGCAGCCTTCCGGTTACCCGGCTCGGCTTCGGCGCCATGCGCATCACGGGGCCCGGCATCTGGGGCGAGCCGAGAGACCGCACGACGGCGATTCAGGTGCTGCGCCGCGGCGTTGAACTCGGCGTCGACTTCATCGATACGGCCGACTCCTACGGGCCGTTCGTCAGCGAGGAACTGATCGCCGAGGCGCTCTGCCCCTACGACGGCATTGCCATCGCGACCAAGGGCGGCCTGGTCCGCACCGGCCCGGATGAGTGGCACGCCGTCGGTCGGCCCGAGTACCTGCGGCAGTGCGTGGAGATGAGCCTGCGGCGCCTCCGGCTGGAGGCCATCGAGCTCTATCAGCTGCACCGGATCGACCCGCAGGTTCCGCTCGCCGAGCAGATCGGCGCACTGGACGAGATGCGCCGGGCCGGAAAGATCGTCCGGATCGGGCTGTCCCAGGTTAGCGTCGCCGAGATCGTCGAGGCCCGGCTGAGCGCGCCCATCGTCTCCGTGCAGAATGTCTACAACCTCGTGAACCGCGAGTCCGAGGACGTCCTGGACTACTGCGAGCGCGAGGGCCTCGGGTTCATTCCGTGGTTCCCTGTCGCGACTGGCCAGCTCGCCCAGCGGGATGGCCCGCTGTCCACCATGTCCAAGCAGACTGGCACCACCCCCGCTCAGCTCGCCCTAGCCTGGCTGCTGCGCCGGTCACCAGTCATGCTGCCGATTCCGGGAACCGGCTCGGTGGCGCACCTGGAGGAGAACGTCGAGGCGGCAGGCGTCGAGCTGACCGACGAGCAGTTCCAGGCCCTCTCCGCGCTCGCCTGAACCCGGCGGCGCTGCGGGCCGGGCTCCTAAGATCTAAAACCAGCAGCCAAAATACCCTCCCCGCCAGTCCCCCCGTCCCGCCGGCCGGGCAGCCGGCGGGACGATCGGCCCCGGACGGGGCCAGTGTCAGCGACGGGGCCAGTGTCAGCTGAGCCGCTGGCCGGCCGACAGCAGGTCCTCGCAGGCGTGGACTACGCGTGCGGCCATCCCTGCCTCGCCCGCCTTGCCCCAGGCGCGGGGGTCGTAGAGCTTCTTGCTGCCGACCTCGCCGTCGATCTTCAGGACGCCGTCGTAATGGGAGAACATGTGGCCGGCGACCGGCCGGGTGAAGGCGTACTGAGTGTCGGTATCGACGTTCATCTTGACGACGCCGTAAGTGATCGCCTCGCGGATCTCCTTAAGCGCTGAGCCTGACCCGCCGTGGAAAACAAGGTCGAAGGGCTTCTCCCGGCCATACTTCGCCCCGACCGCGTCCTGGATTTCCTTCAGCACCGGGGGGCGCAGCTTCACGTGGCCGGGCTTGTAAACACCGTGCACATTTCCGAAGGTTGCCGCCAGAATGTACCGGCCCCGCTCGCCTAGCCCCAAAGCCTCCGCAGTCGCCAGCGCGTCATCCGGCGTGGTGTACAGCTTCTCGTTGATTTCGCCGACGACCCCGTCTTCCTCGCCGCCGACGACCCCGATCTCCACCTCCATGATGATGTGCGCGCTGGCGCACAGCTTCAGCAGATCGGTGGCGATCTCCAGGTTCTCCGGGATCGGGACTGCCGAGCCGTCCCACATGTGCGACTGGAACAGCGGGTCCCGGCCGCGGGCCACCCGCTCGGCGGACAGCTGTGCCAGCGGCCGCATGTACCCCTCGAGCTTGTCCTTCGGGCAGTGGTCGGTGTGCAGCGCGATGTTCACCGAGTACCTGGCCGCGACGGTCCGGGCGAACTCGGCAAGTGCCGAGGCGCCGATCACCATGTCCTTGACCGGGCCGGAGAGGTACTCGGCGCCACCCGTGGAGACCTGCACGATGCCGTCGCTCTCGGCCTCGGCGAAGCCGCGCAGGGCGGCGTTCAGCGTCTGGCTGGATGTGACATTTATCGCCGGGTAGGCGAAGCCACGCTCTTTTGCATGGTCGAGCATCTGCGCGTAGACCTCTGGCGTCGCGATAGGCATAACGGCTGCTCCCTCTCGTGTTGTTAGCCCCAGTATCTCGAATTTGGGGGTCCTGCCGTAACCAGGCGGCGCAGGTTTCGTTGCATTGACTGGCCGAGTTCGCTGCAATGACGGCCCGGTGCCGGCCGCGGGTCTAGTCTCGAATCATGGGACTACATGGTGCCGATCCCGCTGGGCACCGGCGCTACGTGGGCGCTGGGATGGTCGTCGCGCTGATCGTCGTGCTGCTGATGGTGGGTGCTCTGGCAGTGCGGCTGCTGGTCGGCGGCTGACCAGCAGCCCAGCTAACGCGTTGTCCGCTACGCGGGAGTTCAGCCCGGCTCGGGATTAGTTCAGCCCGAGGTCAGCCAGCTCGAAGACGGCCCGGTAAGGCAAGCCGCGCTCGGTAACCTTGGCGCGGGCGCCGCGCTCGACGAGGACCGCAACGCCCACCACCTCGGCGCCCGCCTCGGTCAGCGCATCCACCGCGGTGAGGGCTGAGCTTCCCGTCGTCGAGGTGTCCTCCACCGCGAGCACACGCCGGCCAGCCACGTCGGGCCCTTCTATCCGCCGCTGCAGGCCGTGCTGTTTCTCGGCCTTCCGCACCACGAAGGCATCCAGGATCCGGCCCTGAGCCGCGGCTGCGTGCAGCATCGCGGTGGCGACCGGATCCGCGCCGAGCGTGAGGCCCCCGACGGCGTCATACGACATGTCGGCCGTGGCCGCCAGCAGCACCCGGCCGGCCAGCGGGGCGGCGCTGCCGTCGAGCAGTACCCGCCGAAGGTCGATGTACCAGGACGCCCGCTGCCCGGAAGACAGTGTCACCGCACCGTGCACGATGGCCTTGTCCCGGATTACCGCTAGCAGATCCTCGCGCTCAGACACGGCAGCAGAGCCTACCTGCCCGCTGCCGCCGGCAGCCCGGCATAGCGGTCAGCTGCGCGCCCCCCGCGGCTGCCTCCGCGAATGTGCCTGGCCGCCGCGCAGCGGCTGTGCGCGATGGCGGAGATGCTCAGGACGGACCTGCTGAGGCCGGACCCGATGGGTACGCCCGTGATCCGTGCTATACGCCACGGCGCCGGGCATGCGCTGGTAACGTCTCGCGTCAAAGAAAGGGACGGTGTTGCGTGGATCGTTGTGCGCTATTCGTAGACGCGGGCTATGTGCTTGCTGATGGCGCTATGGCCGTTCACGGTACCCGCCAGCGTGACTCCGTCGTCTGGGATTATGCAGGCTTGCTCAGGTTTTTCGCCGGGCTCGCCCGCGACCGCACGGGTCTGCCCGTGCTGCGGTGCTACTGGTACGAGGCGACAGTCGATAGCCGCCGCACCTCTGAGCACGACGTCCTCGCGGATCTTCCCGGTCTCAAGCTGCGGCTGGGCAAGATGCGGCCGGGACGGCGGGAAGGCGTCGAGACCGACATCCACCGCGACCTCACCACGCTCGCGCGCAACAGGGCCATCAGCGATGCGGTAATCGTCTGCGCCGAGGAGGACCTTGCTCAGGTCCTGGCAGATGTGCAGGACCTGGGGATCCGCGTGCTCCTGGTGCATATCACCGCAGATGGCAGCTGGACGATCTCCCGGGCGCTCCGGCAGGAGTGCGACGACATCGTGGAGGTCTCGGCGGCCCACCTGCAGCCCTTCGTGGACCTGATCACCGGTGCCGGGCCCGCGCGAACCAGCGAGCCTGCCCGCAGTGCCGACCCCGTGCGCAGTGCCGACCCCGTGCGCAGTGCCGACCCCGTGCGCTATGCGGCGCCGACGCGTAGCCCTGAGCCCGCGCGCGCCTCTGAGTCCGGCCCCAGCGCCGGGGATTACGCCAGCGCTCCTTCACCGGTGCCTGATCTGCCGAACGGGAACAGCCAGCGGTCCGGTACCGTGCCGCACCACGGGCTCCCGCCGCAGGCCCTGCCTGCCTCACCTGCCTCCTACCCGGCGGAGTATCCGCGGCCGGGCCAGCCTCCCGGTGCGGGCGCGTCGGCAGAGCATCCCGTGCCCGCTGGCCCGCAGCCATCATTGGGCGTCGGCCGGGCCGTCTCGGGCAGCCAGCCGGACCAGAGCACGCAAGATCAGCGCAGCATGCCCGAGCAGCAAGGTGCTGGTCAGGGCCATGGCGCTCAGGACCGTGGCATCGAGGGCAAGCGCCGCCTGCATGACCAGGCACTCGGCCTGCCGGCCCCCGAAGCGGGCCGCAATGCGCCGGGATCGCCCCCCGCCAGCGGCCAGGCTCAGAGCGGAGTTTCGCCGCCGAGCGGGAACATCTCGGCGACGAACGGGCAGCAGCCATATCAGCTGCCAGAGCAGCTCAGCGGAACGGCGTCGCCACGGTCGCGCAACGGGCCGCCCGGCGGCCTCCCGCCGGGTGGCTCGGCGCAACGGGGCGTGCAGCGCAGCGGGCCCGAGGCGAGCCGCATGCCCCAGAACGGCCCGGGGTTCCCGCAGAACGGCCTCCCGCAGAGTGGGCCGGACGGCAGTCTCCCGCGAAACGAGCTTCCCCAGAACGGCCTGGACGGCGCACGGCCGCAGAACGGTCGGCCGTCGCCGGACACCGCACCGCAGGGCGGTCAGTCCAGGCAGCTACCAGACGGCCGGGGCGCGCAGTATCCGCAGGATCCAGCCGGTCACTACGGTCCAGCCGATCATGGCCTGCACCCGCAGTTCCCGTCGGCCCCGACGACCCGGCCCGGCCCGGCTTACTCCGGCAGCGGCTACACCGTGCCCGCTCAGGAGCCTTGTCCAGGATCACCGCCCGCTGCGGGTCACCCGCAGGTTCCGCCACCGGTCTCGCTCTCCCTGCCCGACGCCGTCCAGGCCGCTCATGCTGAGGGTTATGGCTTCGGCGACACGGTGGCCAGGGACGCGCCCGCGCTCTGGCTGGAGGCTGTGCTGGCCCGCAAGCCGCGGATGCCGTCAGACCTGGAGGCAAGGCTGCTGCATGGCTCGGCGCTGCCCATCGATTCGCTGCAGCACGATGAGGTCAGGCACGCTCTGAGGCTGGGATTCTGGGATGCACTGGAGCGCTCCCGCCGATAACGGGTCACAAAGCCATTACTCCCGCGCCGTTGGCGTTGTAGGCGCCCATCGGGTGGGTACCTTACGTAGCGTGGCGGTGCTTAGTCGGGAGGAATTCGATGCGATCGAATTCGATGCCGCGTTCAGCGGTGAGCATCGGTCCGCCGCACAACGGATGACCACTCTGGCGAGGACCGGCACGCAGACCGAGGCGATGCCGCGGGCCGAGGCTTTCCTGCGGGCTGGCGAGCAGTGGCTGCTCGCGGACGACCCGGCTGCCGCGGCCAGTCGTTTCCGGATGGCGATGGCGGACGGCGGCTCAGCATCCGTTGATCCGCGGGTACCGCTGGCGAGGGCGCTCTTCCAGCTCGGCGAGGCGGACGAAGCGCGGGCCCTGATCGCCACGCTCAAAGGCGAGGGCCGCACCGATCCGCGGGCCTGTGACCTCGTCGCCGAGCTCCTGGTGGAGTACTCGGACCCGCAGGGCGCCCTCGAATGGGCGACGGCCGGAGTCGAGCTATGCCTGCGGTACGCCGAGCGGGAGGGGGCGCCGGCGCCGGGACGCGAGCCGAGCCCGGACCGGCGTCTGGCCTCCGTGCCCGCGCACCGGCAGCGCAGCGACGACGAGACTGAACTGCGCCTGCTGCTGAGTCTCCGCTATCGAATCCGCAACGACCTGGGCCTCCCCGAGGACAGCTACGACGAGATGCTGGACGAGACCTGATCCTGCCCGGCGGACTGACGCCCGGCCGCGCGAACCGTCAGCGCGTCTGCTGCCTGGTCGAGATCGACAAGAACGGTGTCGCCCTCGCTGATCGCGCCTGACAGCAGGCCGCGGGCCAGCTGATCGCCGATCGCGGACTGAATCAGCCTGCGCAGCGGCCGCGCACCGTACACCGGGTCGAATCCGGTGAGGGCCAGCCATTCCCTGGCGGGCGCAGTGACCTCGAGCGTCAGCCGGCGGTCGGACAGACGCCGGGCCAGCCGGGCAACCTGGAACTCGACGATCTGCGTGAGTTCCTCGGTGCTGAGCCCGTCGAACAGGATTACGTCATCCAGCCGGTTGAGGAACTCCGGCTTGAAGGTAGTCCGCACCACCGACATCACGGCATCCTTCTTGGCAGCCTCGTCCAGATTTGGATCGGCGATGAACTGAGAGCCGAGGTTGGAGGTCAGGATCAGGATGGTGTTCCGGAAATCGACGGTCCGGCCCTGGCCGTCGGTCAGCCGCCCGTCATCGAGAACCTGCAGCAAGATGTCGAAGACTTCCGGGTGCGCCTTCTCCACCTCGTCGAGCAGGACGACGCAGTACGGCCGGCGGCGAACCACCTCGGTCAGCTGGCCGCCCTCCTCGTAGCCGATGTAGCCGGGGGGCGCCCCCACCAGCCGGGCGACGGAATGCCGCTCGGAATACTCGCTCATGTCGATGCGGACCATCGCCCGCTCGTCGTCGAACAAGAACTCCGCGAGTGCCTTGGCAAGCTCGGTCTTGCCAACACCGGTGGGCCCGAGGAACAGGAACGACCCTGACGGCCGGTCCGGGTCGGCGATTCCGGCCCGCGATCGGCGCACGGCGTCCGACACTGCCTGTACGGCCCTCGACTGGCCGACCAGGCGCTTGCCAAGCTCGTCCTCCATCCGGAGCAGCTTGCTCGTCTCGCCTTCGAGCAGGCGCCCGGCGGGGATGCCGGTCCATGCGGATACCACGTCAGCGACGTCGTCGGGGCCTACTTCCTCCTTGACCATGGGCCTGCCGCCGGCCAGGGCAGCCGCCCGGCCGGACGCTGCGGCGTCCTCGCCTCCAGCCCGTGCGGTGCCGTCGCTGGCGGCCGCCGCCTCGATCGCGCGCTCCAGCGCCGGGATCTCCCCGTACATGAGGCGCGATGCGACCTCGAAATCAGCGTCACGCTGGGCCCGCTCCGCCTGGCCCCTGAGATCATCAAGCTGCTTCTTCAGCTCGCCGACCTTGTTCAGGCTGGCCTTCTCCTTTTCCCAGCGCGCGACAAGCGCGGTGAGCTGCTCCTGCCGGTCGGCCAGATCAGCGCGCAGCCGCTCTAGCCGTTCCCGGCTCGCTGCGTCGGCTTCCCGGGCAAGCGCCAGCTCCTCCATCTTCATCCGGTCGACGGATCGCTGCAGCTCGTCGATTTCGACCGGGCGCGAGTCGATCTCCATGCGCAGCCGCGATGCTGCTTCGTCCACCAGGTCAATCGCCTTGTCCGGCAGGAAGCGTGCCGTGATGTACCGGTCGGCCAGCGTGGCCGCGGCCACCAGGGCCGCATCGGAGATCTGGACCTGATGATGGGCCTCATAGCGGCCCTTGAGCCCGCGCAGGATCGCGATGGTGTCCTCCACCGACGGCTCGCCGATGAAGACCTGCTGGAACCGGCGCTCCAGCGCCGGGTCCTTCTCGATCCGCTGGCGGTACTCATCGAGCGTCGTCGCGCCGACCATGCGCAGCTCGCCCCTGGCAAGCATGGGCTTGAGCATGTTGCCCGCATCCATGGCGCCCTCTGCCGCGCCCGCCCCGACCACGGTATGCAGCTCATCGATGAACGTGATGACCTGCCCCTCGCTCTGCTTGATCTCGCCGAGCACAGCCTTGAGCCGCTCCTCGAATTCGCCCCGGTACTTGGCGCCCGCCACCATCGAGCCCAGGTCCAGGGCCACAACGCGCTTGCCGCGCAGTGACTCAGGGACGTCTCCGGCCACGATCCGCTGCGCCAGTCCCTCCACGACCGCGGTCTTGCCCACGCCGGGGTCGCCGATGAGCACCGGGTTGTTCTTCGTCCGGCGGGAGAGTACCTGGATCACCCGGCGGATCTCGGCGTCCCGGCCGATGACCGGGTCGAGCTTGCCTTCGCGGGCGCTGCGGGTCAGGTCGACGCCGTATTTCTCCAGCGCCTGATAGGTGCCTTCCGGATCCGGGGAGGTGACCCGGGTCCGGCCGCGAACCTGCTCGAAGGCCTTGAGCAGCTGATCAGGCCCCGCGCCAGCCTCGCGCAGTATCGTCGCGGCCTGGCCGCCGTCGGCCGCCAGGCCCACGAGGAGATGCTCGGTGGACACGTACTCGTCCGACATCTCCTTAGCGCGCTTGTCGGCAGTGGCCAGCGAGGCCAGCAGCGGGCGCGAGGTCTCCGGCGCACCCACGGTTGCCCCGGCCGCCCTCGGCAGCCGGGACAGCTGCTCCTCGGCGTCCTTCAGCACGGCGCCCGGATCGGCGCCGACGGCCCGCAGCAACGGCGCCGCGATGCCCCCGTCCTGCTCGATCAGGGCGGCCAGCAGGTGCAAACCGTCCACGCTCGGATTCCCTGCCGCTGCGGCCCTCTTGACCGCGTCAGACAGAGCCTCGTGGCTCTTGCGGGTCAGCTTGTCATTCAAGTTAGTGGGTCCCCCCCTGTGTTCAGTTCTCTTCGCTGAGTGGCCGGCCGCGGCGGGCCAGCACCGTGGCGGCCGGAAGGTCAGTCCGCATCGGCAGCTGCCTGAATCTCGCCGGGGCGCGCGCGGCTGGCCGCAGCGCCTGGCGTGGCGCCGGCCGCCGCGGATGGGGCCGGCGGCGGCCCCGCAGCCGCAGCGC
>OCTA010000686.1_pt1 | contig 30998 bp, 26 predicted proteins | sample 1538991 | NCBI WGS metagenome assembly OCTA01 (sample SAMEA3539302, study PRJEB22396) | soil metagenome | biome: tundra; feature: field; material: soil | place: USA | collected 2010-05 | depth 0.15 m | reverse complement strand
TTTTCGGCAAGGTCGACGAACCTGTCCGGAGAGGGAGCTAGACCATGGCACGACCGGAAGAAAAAGACGCAGATCTCGATCAGGAAGGCGGGCGCAAGAAGTCGAGCTCGCGGCGCAGGCCCTGTAAGTTCTGTACCGACGAGAATCTGAGCATCGACTACAAGAACGCCGGCTTGCTCAAATACTTCATCACCGATCGCGGCAAGCTCGTGCCACGTCGATTGACTGGCAACTGCGCCAAGCATCAGCGAGCCATCGCCCGGGCCGTGGCACGCGCGCGCATGATCGCCCTCATGCCGTTCGCGGTCACGGGCAAGTAGCCGCAAGAGGAAGAGGACAAAGCCATGCGAGTCATTCTGAGAGAGAACATGGAGAACCTGGGCAAGGCGGGCGAGGTCGTGTCCGTGAAGCCAGGCTACGGTCGCAACTACCTTCTGCCAAGTGGCCTGGCCGTGCCGGCCACCGAGAAGGACGAAGCTCGCTTGCAACACGAACAGCGAGTCATCGCCTCGCGTGTCGCCAAGCTGGCCAAGGAAATGCAGTCCGAGGCGGATCGCCTGTCGCAGGCCTCTGTGTCCTTGGCCCGGGCAGTCGGCGAGGAAGACAAGCTCTACGGTTCGGTCAACAACCGCGACATCGCTGAGGCCTTGGCCGAACAGGGCATCAAGCTGGACGCCCGCAAGATCCAGCTCGACGAGCCCATCAAGACTTTGGGCATGACCGAGGTGGCGGTGAAGCTCGGCCACGACATCACGGCCAAACTGAAGGTTTGGGTGGTGAAGAAAGAGGCCTAGGACAGCGAGAGCACAGAGGTTGCAGAGAGCACAGGGTTCGGATCTCAAGGTCCGAACCCTTCTTTCTTTTCCGGTCTCCGTGACCTCTTCTGCCTCCGTGCTCTCTCTTCCTTCAGCTACACTCAGCGCCCATGGCCGACTACACCTCGGATGTCCTCCCGCCCGGGAGACAGCCGCCGCACAACATCGAGGCCGAGCGCTCGGCGCTTGGGGGCGTGCTGGTCAAGCCCACGGCCTTCGACGAGATGGCGACTACCATCACGGCCGACGATTTCCTACTGCCCGCCCACCGCGAGATCTTCGCGGCCATGCTCGAACTCGACAAGCGGCGCCAGCCCATCGACGTGATATCCCTCGGCGACGAACTCAAGAACCGCGGTTCGCTCGCCCGCCTCGAAAATGGCCAAGCCTATCTCATCGAGCTGGCCAATTCCGTTCCCACCGCAGAGAACATCGGGCACTACGCGCGCCTGGTGCAGGAGAAGGCCACCTTGCGCCGGCTCATCGCCACGTGCGCCGAGATCCAGTCGCGCGCCTACGGGGAATTCGGCGACTATGAACAGTTCCTCGACGAATCCGAGCGCATGGTGTTCCAAGTGGCGCAAAAGAACCGCCGCGAAAACGCCCGCCCCATCGGCGAGATCATGAGCGAGGTGCTGGAGAACATTGATGCCCGCGCGCGCGAAAGCAAGTCGGTCACCGGGGTTCCCACCGGTTTCAAGAAGCTCGACGACATCACGGCCGGCTTCCAGCCCGAGAACCTCATCATCGTGGCGGCCCGGCCCGGCGTGGGCAAGACCTCTTGGGCGCTCAATGTGGCGAGCCACGCCGCCCTCAACCACAAGATCCCGGTGTTCGTGTTTTCGCTCGAAATGTCCAAGCACGAACTCATCGAGCGCTTACTCGCCGGCGAGGCGCGCATCGATTCCAATCGCATGCGGCGAGGCATGATCGAATACAGCGAGTGGAAGAACAAGATCTACCCGGCCGGCAATCGCATCTCGCAAGCGCCCATCCTCATCGACGATTCACCGGGCGTGAACATCCTTGAACTACGCGCCAAGGCGCGGCGCTTTCGCAGCGACCCGCGTTTCTTCCCGGCCCAAAAGGACGGTCCGCCCCCCCTTGGATTGATTGTGATCGACTACCTGCAACTCGCGCAAGGCTTGGGTGGCCGCCGCGAGGAATCGCGCGAGCGCGAGATCGCCGAAATCTCGCGCGGGCTCAAGGCCCTGGCCAAAGAGCTGCACATCCCCATCATCGCGGTCTCGCAGCTCAACCGCAGCGTGGAAAAGCGCGAGGATAAAACACCACAGCTGTCCGATTTACGCGAATCCGGGGCCATCGAACAGGACGCCGACATCATTCTCTTCATCCACCGCGATGAGATGTACAATGCTGACCCTTCCGGACGCGGCAAGGCACTGCTCAAAATAGGAAAGAACCGCGCGGGACCGACAGGTGAGGTGGATTTGACCTTTATTCGCGAGTACACCAGATTTGAGAGCTATGCCGCCGAGGATGAGGAGGTGCCGGGCTAGCCATGCCAACGCCGGGTGACGACGCCGGGCTTTCGCGCAGCAGGCGCGGGCACGAGCCTATTCCCTTCCTGGCCGCCGGTGTCCGCGTGGGGCGCTACCGGGTCGAGCAGAAACTCGGCATCGGTGCGATGAGCGAGGTCTATCTCGCCACCGACGATTCCTTGAACCGGCGAGCCGCCATCAAGGTTCTCGGCACTGGCCAGGTCAACAATGCCACCATCACCGAGCGCTTCCTACGCGAGGCACGCGCCCTGGCCCGGCTGTCCCATCCCAACCTGATCCCGGTGTTCGAGGCCGGGCAGACCGGCGACCCGCCGCGACCCTACTACGCGATGGAGCTGCTCGAAGGCGGCGACACGCAAAAGCTGCTCGAAGAACGCGGCCCCCTGCCAAGTCCCGTGGTCGCGCTCATCGGGGCGGAAGCCGCCACCGGCCTCGGCGAGGCCGCCCATGCGGGTATCATCCACCGCGACGTCAAGCCTGCGAATCTTGGCATTTCCCGCCACGGCGTCCTGAAAGTCACGGATTTCGGCCTGGCCAAATCCTACGCCGCGGACAAGAGCCTGACCGCGCGGGGCATGGTCGTGGGCACCGCGGACTACATCGCGCCCGAGCAGGCGCGCGGCGAGGATCTCGACGAGCGCGCCGACGTCTATTCCCTCGGGTGCACTCTCTTCCACCTTCTCACCGGCCATCCGCCCTTTCGCGCCCAGCAGGGGCCGTCGGTGAAGGAGTATCTCGAGGTGATGCGCATGCACCTTGCGGCGCCGATTCCCGATCCACGCGCGGATGCCCCAAACGCCGATACGGAATTGGTGGGGGCCATCGCGACCATGATGACGAAGGATCGCAGCAAGCGGCCGACCTTCGACGAGGTCGCGCGGCTGCTCGCCCGCATCGCGGATCGCCTGGGTGGGGAATTGCCAAGGGTCACGCGCCAGTTGTTTCTGGTTTCATCGGAATCGGTGGCCAGCGTCAGCGAGGTTTCCGCCCATCGCGCGACCAAGGAACGTGCCTGGCCACGTTTCCTCGCCTTCGCCATCATCGTAGCCGCGGCGGTCGCGCTGGCCATCGCCCTGGGCAAGTAGTCGTGCGTCGGGTGGCTCTTATTCCAGGCGGCGCGCGCGGGATCGGTCGCGCCATCGCGCAGGCCCTGGCCGAACGCGAGTGGGACGTCGCAGTCTGCTACCGCACCAGCGAAGACGATGCCCAGGTCGCCATCAAGGCCATCGAGGCGTGCGGTGGCGCCGCTCTCGCCTTGTGCGTGGACGTATCCCAGCCCGACACCTGCATGGAGCTCTTCGACCAAGTGCTGGCCTGGCGCGGTCAGATCGATGCCCTCGTGCATTGCGCGGGACCGTTCCACCGGGTCGACATCCTCGACGAAACCGCGGAGGGCTGGCGAGCCATGTTCGCGAACAACCTGGACAGCCTGTTCTTCCTATCCCGCTTGGTTGCGCCCGGCATGATGGAAAGGCGATGGGGCCGCATTCTCGCCTTCAGCATGGCCAACGCCGATCGCATCATGGCGCAAACCCAGATCACCGCGCACTACCTGGCCAAGGTCTCGGTGCTTGGGCTCGTGCGCAGCCTGGCCAAGGCCCTGGCCCCGCACCAGATCACGGTCAACGCCATCTCTCCGGGCTTCATCGACTCGGGCTCCGCCGACTTGGCCGAGCTGGCGCAAATGGTGAAGACGATCCCGGCCGGCAACGTCGGTTCGGTGGACGATGTCGTGGCCGCCGCCCTCTTCTTGCTTTCCGAGGAAGCCGGCTACGTCAACGGCGCCAACATCCACGTCAGCGGCGGCTGGGGGATTTAGTCGCCGCTTTTTCGCACCGAGATCGCCAGGCGGGCCACGCTCTTGAGCACGTGGGGCACGCGCTTGAGCAGGTTGATCGAGGGCGGCCGCTTCTCGTGCACGGCGAACGGGATTTCCACCACCTTCTTCTTCTCGCGGTGGGCGCGGATTACGAATTCGCTGGCGAAGACGTCGCGGTCGAGCATGCAGCGCTTGGCGGTTTCGAGCAGCTCTTCGCGCTTGAAGGCCTTGAGCCCGTGCGTGTCGGTACCGCGGTAGTGGCAGACCGCGCGCAAAAGGCCGTTGTAGACCTGCGTGCCTAGCCGGCGCACCATGGGCCGCTGGTCGTTCGAGCCCACCATGGCCTTCGAACCGACGACGAAATCGGTGTCCGTGCGTTCGAGCAGGGCCAAGGCCCGCGCGTAGAATGTCGTATCGCACAGATCGATCTCGTCGCAGATGACGATCTTGCCGCGCGCTTCGAGGATTCCGGTCTTCATGGCCAGGCCGTAGTTGGGCTCGCCGATGGAGATCAGTCGCACCACGGAATGCTCGGCTTCCAGCTCTTTGCCGATCTCGACGGTGCGATCGCGCGAGCCGTTTTCGCACAAGAGCAGTTCGTAGCTAAATCCGAAGGGGCGAAGTTTCTCGCGCAACTCGAGAACCGACCCGCGCAGGATCCCTTCCTCGTTGTAGATCGGAATCACGATGGAAACGTCGGGGTTCGGGTTGGCGGCGGCTTGGCTCATCGCTTGGATTCTCCGTTCTTGGCCTCTATGGTGGCGGCGACCTCGCGTCCAGCGATGAGGGCGTCCTCCATGGAATTGTAGGTCCACGCACCATAGCGGCCGCGCGGATAGATAGCGTGCGATTCGAGAAACGCGAAGATGGCGCTGGTGGCGGCGTAGTAGTGGTCGTCGAAAACGACATAGGCGTAGTCGATCTCGCGCGCGTCTGCGAACAGCACGTCCTCGGGCGAAGCGATGGCGCCCATCTCGACGAGTCCCTGGACCGATTCGCGCACGGTGGCTTCGCTGACCGGACCGCGATTCGCCAGCTCGACGTAGAACGATCCACCTCCGGGCGGCGCCATGCTGGCCATGGCGTTGCTGAAGATGCCCACGCGGTAGAAGGGAAAGCGTTTCTCGGGCACATACACCCAGTGCCAGTCCGCCGACGGTCGCGAGCGGGTGGCCAAATCCAGGTAGCGCAAGGTGGTGCAGCGCAGACGACTCGCGTGCGCCTCGATGTCCTTGGGCAGACCGGGCATGCGCCTGAGCAGCTCGGGCAGCGGCAGCGTCGCCACCACCGCAGAGTACGGCACACGTTCGCCGCCAAACACGGCCTCGCGACGCTGGAAATCGAGCTCGTCCAGGCTGGCCGAGGTGTGCACCCGGGCCGGGTCCAAGCGTCCGGCCAAGGCCGCCGCGAAGGTTTGAATGCCGCCCTGCTTGGGGTACAGGAACGAAGCGTTGTAGCCCAGGTCACCCGCGTTCGCTCCCACGGCGCCCGCCACGACCTGCTCCAAGTTAGGGAGAGGCACGAAGCGGGAACACCAGTCCGCGGTGATCTCACGCGGCGACACGCCCCACAGCCGCTCGTTGTAGGGAATCATGAAGTGCTTGGAGATCCCGGCGCCAAAGTGGCGCAGGCAGTATTCCTCGAAATTCTTGGGGTCGACGGCACCAGGCGGTTGCACCTTGGCCTCGATCACGCCGAGAAGGCATTCTTTGACCACCTCGGGCGGCAAACCATAGAGATTCGCTTGGAAGGGATAGAGCGTGGTCGCGCCGTGCGAGAAGACGCGAGCCTTGCGCTCGACCTGGACCATCTGACCAGGCAAGGTCTCGGCGACCAGCTTCTGCATGCCTGGATCGCGCAAGTGCAACCAGTGGCCAGTTCGATCGAATCGGTAGCCCTCGCGCTCGCGCGTGATCGCCAGGCCGCCCAGGTTTCCTTCCCGCTCGAAAAGCTGCCACGGCACCCGCAAATGCACGGCAGCGGCGATTCCGGTCAAGCCTCCGCCTAGAATGACGACGTTCTCGGCGGAATTTGGCTCTCTGCTAGTCACGTGATGACTCGAAATCCAGCTTGCCTATCACGCGGGGCGAACGAAAGCCAACCGTCGAGTATTACCGCGTCGATGATCGGCCTACGAACTTGGCAGACTCGCCAGATAGGCCTCGCCGCACCCTTTGAACTGGGCGCCTGATTTGTCGATGCGCACGGGCAGGAGGGTGCGCCCTCTGACGATGCCAATCACGATAGAAACCAAGAAGCCAAGAATCGCGATCGGGATCAGGGCCGCCAGGTCGCTTGCAATGCCAACGACGACTAGTCCGAAGGACAAGAACATCCCGCCCACGACGATGAAGACCCCACGCCTGCGTTGCCGCTTGTGGGTTGCGCAGAGCCCATAGCTGACTTCAGCGCTCCGCCGCACGATCATGGCAACCACGACGTAGATGATGACGTTGACTAGAACCAATGCAAACCAGGCCGGGTGGTGCCAGTAGAATTTCTGCTTCTTCAAGGATCCTTGCACCTCGGCATTGCACTTCACGCAGCGGGCAGGAAGGACCGCTCTGGGGCGAGTCACGAGGATGGGACCCGACCGCCAGAAGGCGCCCGGATCGGCGTACTGGCCGCCAGCACCGGCATTCACGTCCGCGCGCGGAGCCGCATACGGATTCGTCTCGGTTGGCATGACCTCGGACGATAGTCGGAAACTGGGGCGCAGCGAAGAGGATTCCGCGCCCCCCCGAAACCAGACTACGGCAGGTGAATTCGCATGGTCGAGTCGTGGCAGCTATTGCAACCGCCAAGGGTGATCGTTGTCGGCATGGTGGCAGTGTCCGGGCACTTGCTGACCTGGATCGTGGCAGGGAAGGAAATGGCGCTGCTCGTGTAGAAATTGCCCGAGCTGCCCGTCACCATGGTGATCTTCGTGCCGTTGCTGCCCGTGATGGTCACGGTTGCGCCCGAGACGGCAGTTCCGCCGGTCGCACTTGAGTACACGGTTCCCGCCGCAGTCATCTTCGGACTTTGGCCTGAACCGTGACACGACGTACAGTCTCGCCCCGTATTCATTCCGGTTGGGCCACCCGTCGCAGGGGGAATGCAGGCCGTTGTCGAACCGCCCGTGCCACTCGCGCCACCTGGTCCAGCAGCACCGCCCGCATTGCCGGCGCCGCCTGTCCCGAGTGCACCGCCTGCACTACCACCGTCGAGCCCTCGATCATCCGCCGACGTTGCATCTCGTCCTGCATCCGAACCCGCGGCACCGCCACTACCTCCGCCACCCGCGGTACCCCCTGCCCCGCCCAAGCTTCCGCCCGTCGAAGCAATCGTCGATCCGCCGCTCGACGTCACCGTGGCTCCACCACTCGAGGTCGCGGTAGTTCCGCCATTCGACGTCACCGTGGTTCCGCCGCTGGAGGCTGCCGTGGTTCCACCGCTCGACGTCACCGTAGTGCCGCCACTGGAGGCTGCCGTGGTTCCGCCGCTCGACGTCACCGTGGCTCCACCACTCGAGGTCGCGGTAGTTCCGCCACTCGACGCCGCCGTAGTTCCGCCACTCGATGCCGCCGTAGTTCCGCCATTCGACGTCGCCGTGCTTCCGCCGTTCGACGCCGCCGTGGTTCCGCCGCTGGAGGAAGCGCTGGGCGCGCCGCCCGTGCTCACGCGATCCGCGATCGAGCTTCCGTTGTTGCAGCCAAGAAGTGAGATCGCGACGATCAGAATCAGTTTCTTCATGGGTCCCTCGTACCTCCAGGGCCTCGATGGCAGGCATGCAATTGAAGAGCAAGTGAGTCTGCAATTTGGCATTGTAGCCTCCGCCGAGACGCTTGCCACGGAAATCGACAGCGTCGGCATAAATCGGATGCTGTTTATCCTTATTCATTCCATTCCACTGGATTCCACTGGCCATTCCACTGGCCGCTTGTCCCATGCCACGCCCGCCCATCAACCGGGGTTCACGCCCTTCCACGCACCCCGACGCCGACCTATGCGACAGCGCTGAACACGGCCATGCTCGCGGCCGGCTCCATGGGGCGAACAAAAGCAATATGCGTGCAATTGTCGCCAAGTTCGGACAAACTCAACGCGGCAAGAACTGGCCTGAAAGGAAGTACCGCCATGCCGATCCACCCATGGAACGTACCCGCCGTGAAGAACGGCGCGGGTACGACGTACTTGTTCTGCATTCTGGCCACCGCGCTGGGTTCTCAGATCCTGGGATGCGCAAGTGCGAAGGTGGGAGCTGAAGGCCCGCGCCCGGATGGCGGACCTGGCGACGCCGCCTCGGTCGCGGATGGCAAGGATGGTTCCGGCCCGAATGGCAAGAACGACGGTGCAACTTCGTACGGCCCATGTGACCCGTTCTCGAACGCGGGCTGCGCAAGCGGCCAGAAATGCGCTGCACTTCAACAAGGCGACAAGACCCTGGCTCTGGGCTGCGGTGACAAGGGAACCAATACCGAGGGCGCAACCTGCAAACAAACGGTGACTTCTGGCACGCAGACAGGCGATGATTGCTCTGATGGGCTTGCGTGCTTCAACCTCGGAGGCCAAACAACCTGCCATCGCATCTGCGCATTGAGCGGAACAGACACCTGTCCCGGAACCGAAACCTGCAGCGTCGGGGTGAACAACTTGGTGGGAGCCGGCCTACTATTCTGCCAGGGTACCATCCCCTGCCACGCGCTCGACCAGACCGGGTGTCCCGCGGATCAGGCCTGCTTCTTTGTAGATCAGAAGGGGTCGATCTGCGCGCCCCCCGGGATCGCACAGCCAGGCGGCACCTGTGTCCATGCCAACGACTGCGCCAAGGGCGCCACCTGTATCACCATCAACGGAATAGGAACCTGCTATTCCTTCTGTTCGACCGCAAGTGGCGGGACGCCCGGTTGCTCGGGGGGAACGACCTGCACGGTCCCGCCAGGCGCCTCCGTCGAGCCCAACCTCGGGACTTGTCAGTAGCCGGCGATGCCATCGTTTCGCCGCTTCTTCGGGCTCCCATCCGAGGCCGCGCTGATGTTATCTTGTGCCCATGATTCCGTACCGCGCCCACTTCAGTTGCATCGCCCGCTGTGACGGCGAGTACCCGCTCGACGAAGTCATCTACCGCTGCCCCAAGTGCGGCAACCTGCTCGAAGTCATCCACGACATGGAGGCCCTCAAGCGGCACACCGCCGAGGTCTGGAAAGAGGTCTTCGAGGGCCGCTTCATGAGTACCAAGTGGCCCCTCGGCTCGGGCATCTGGGGCAAGCGCGAGTGGGTCCACCCCGGCATCCGCGACGAGAACATCGTGTCCATGTTCGAGGGCGGCACCAACCTATTCTGGGCCCAGCGCTACGGCAGGGAGCTCGGCGTCGAGGAGCTGTGGATCAAGATGTGCGGCAACTCGCACACCGGCTCGTTCAAGGATCTGGGCATGACCGTGCTGGTGTCGGCGGTCAAACAGATGATGACCGACGGCAAGAAGATCTCGGCCGTGGCCTGCGCCTCGACGGGCGACACCTCGGCGTCGCTGGCCGCCTACGCGGCGGCGGCCGGCATCAGAGCCATGGTCATCCTTCCGCGCGGCAAGATCTCGACCGCGCAGCTCGTGCAGCCGCTGGCCAACGGCGCCTCCGTGCTGGCACTCGATGGCAACTTCGACGACTGCATGGCCGTGGTGCAGCGCCTGGCCAACGAAGAGGGCGTGTACCTGGCCAACAGCATGAATTCCCTGCGCGTCGAGGGTCAGAAGACCGTGGGCATCGAAATCGTGCAGCAGTTCGACTGGGAAGTGCCCGACTGGATCATCATTCCAGGCGGCAACCTGGGCAACGTCAGCGCGCTGGGCGCCGGCCTGAACATGATGCGCGAGTTGGGCCTGGTCACCAAGCGACCGCGCATCTGCGTGGCCCAGGCCGAGCACGCCAACCCGCTCTACACTGCCTACAAGAAGGGCTACGACGTGTTCGAGCCCGTGGTGCCCAAGGCCACGCTGGCATCCGCCATCCAAATCGGCAATCCCATCAGCGTGGCGAAAGCCATCCGCACCTTGAAGGAATACGACGGCGTGGTGGAGCAGGCCAGCGAAGCCGAGCTGGCCGACGCCGCTGCCCGCGCCGACAAGACCGGCATGTTCAACTGCCCGCACACCGGCGTGGCCCTGGCCGCTCTCGAAAAGCTCATCGCCGCCGGCACCATCAAGAAATCCGAACGCGCCGTCGTCATCAGCACCGCCAGCGGGCTGAAATTCACCGACTTCAAGGTCGGCTACCACGAGTCCAAGCTGGCCGACGTGCCGGTCTGCAAATTCGCCAACACGCCCATCAACCTGCCCAACGACTACAAAGAAGTTCGCGACCAGGTACGCAGGCTGCTGGACAAGTAGTTCTTCGTCGACGCATCCTTTGCGCCGGCGCCCGCGATTTTGTAGATTGCACGGCTCAACCAAGAAAGCTGGGCACCATCATGCAGATCGCACTCTTCGACACGACGCTTAGGGACGGAACCCAAAGCGAGGGGCTCTCCCTCTCGGTCGAGGACAAGATCAAGATTTCCCGCCTGCTCGACGGGTTTGGCATCCAATACATCGAGGGCGGCTATCCCGGCTCGAACCCCAAGGACGTGGAGTTCTTTCGCCGCGCCCCCGAGCTCGGCCTCAAGCAGGCCAAGCTGACCGCCTTCGGCAGCACCCGCCACGCGAAAAAGGCCGCGGCCGAAGACGACAATATGCAGGCGCTGGTGGCCGCCGGCACGCCCGCCGTGTCCATCTTCGGCAAGACTTGGCTTCTGCACGTGACCCACGTGCTCGGTACCACGGCCGAAAACAACCTGGCCATGATCGCCGACAGCGTGGCGTTCCTGAAAAAGAACGGCAAGGAAGTCATCTTCGACGCCGAGCACTTCTTCGACGGGTTCCGCGCCGACCGCGCGTACGCTCTGGCGGCCGTGGGCGCGGCAGCCGACGCGGGTGCGGACTGGCTGGCCCTGTGTGATACTAACGGCGGCAGCTTGCCAAGCTTCATCTCCGAGGCCGTACGCGAGCTGAGAAAGGTCACCAAGACCGCCATCGGCATCCACGCCCACAACGATGGCGACATGGCGGTGGCCAATTCCCTGGCCGCAGTCGAGGCCGGCGCCACCATGGTGCAGGGCACGCTCAACGGCTGGGGCGAACGCTGTGGCAACGCCAACCTGATCTCCATAATTCCGGCCCTGCAGCTCAAGATGGGCCACACCTGCGTGCCCGAGGGCCACCTCAAGCACCTGACCGAATTGTCGCGCACGGCGAGCGAGCTGGCCAACATCCGGCCGCGCGCCCACGCGCCCTACGTCGGCGCCTCCGCTTTCGCGCACAAGGGCGGCGCCCACGTGGCCGCGGTCGAGAAGCTGGCGGCCTCCTACGAGCACGTCACGCCTGAGGCCGTCGGCAACCAGCGCAAGGTGGTGGTGTCCGAGCTTTCCGGCCGTGGCAACGTGCGCATGGTGGCTCGCGACTTGGGCGTGGACATGCGCGGCTACGAGCCGGTTTTGCTCGCCCGCGTGAAAGAGCTGGAAAACCAGGGCTACCAGTTCGAGGCGGCCGAGGGTTCGTTCGAGCTGATGGTCCGCCGCGCGCAACCTGGCTACGCCGAGCCGTTCGAAGTGCTGGATCTGGTCGTGATTTCCGAGCAGAGGCGTGGCAGCGAAATGTTCGTGGAGGCCACCGTCAAGCTGAAGGTCGGCGGCGAGGTTTCGCACGTGGTCGCCGAGGGCGCGGGCCCGGTGGACGCCATGGATCGCGCCTTTCACAAGGCGCTCGACGCGCACTTTCCGCTTCTGCGCGAGGTCCACTTGACCGACTTCAAGGTACGCATCCTGGATCCCGAGGCCGCCACGGCGGCCAAGACTCGCGTGCTCGTCGAGTCGCAAATGCACGGCGAAAGCTGGAGCACCATCGGCGTGTCGCAAAACATGATCGAGGCAAGCTGCCAGGCCCTGCGCGATGCCCTGGAGCTGCCACTGATTCGCGCGGCCAAGGCCAGTGTGAAATCCTAGCTCGCCCTCCGTGTCCCATGCGCCCGGAGGCCAGGCGCCGGTTCGCAAAATTCCCGGCGGCTGATACACTGCGGCTTCCCATGCCTTCCCAAGCCCATCGAGAAATTTGGGGTCTGGCGCGCAGTCGCCCGGGTCTGCTCGCCCTCTTGCTACTCGCAACCGTGTCGCGACCGCTGCTCGCGCAACCCGCCGAGGACAAGGCGCAAGCCAAGCCGACGGCCGCACCAAATTCCGCGCCGGCAGTTCCCGATGAATCCGCCCGCACGTCCGACCCGAGCGCACCGACGCCATCGTCGGAACCATCGCCGACCTCGCCGCCGACAGTTGCTGTGCCGCCGACAGGCTCCGAGGTGCCAGCCATGGAACTCGGTAGTTCCTCGGTGGCCACGCCACCATCTGCGGGTCCGACCAGCCAGGGCGCATCAGAACCGGTGCCCGTCCGAAGGATGTCGCTGGGGGCAGCCATGGCGATTTCCCACGTGTCCGAGACCGGCTCGTCGGAGACCGTGGCTACACCTATTCTGCAAACCTTCTTTGCGCCGAGTCCCTACGTCGGTATCGAGGTTGAATGGCCGTTCGCTCTGATGCTGGACAGTGAAGGCTTGGGTTCGGCCACGGCGCGGTCGGGAAATCCGCACCTCGGTGCCTGGTATCGCCGCGAGAGTGGAAGCACCCGATGGCGCGTTGGCATGGCCATCACAGCACCTATCGCAACGGTCAACCTCGGCTACGACGGACGTTTGCAGCGGCAACTGTATAGCCAAGGTGCCGCTGCCTGGGGCATGTGGGACGACTGGCGCTGGGCCACGGGCCGCATGGCGATCCCCCTCTCGGGCTCCTTGTGCTACGACCTCGACGGCGCGGTGGCACTGCTCGCCGATGCTTCTGTCGGGCCCATCTTTGGCGTGCGCAGCGGTGAGAATGGCACAGATCTGCTGGCACAAGTCGCGGTGGGCATCCGATTCAGGTTGGCGAGCAGTTTTTGGATCACGCCAAGCGCGCAGACAGTCCTGCTGCCTTCGGTAAGTGTCGACCGTTTGCAGACCGCAGCGGTTCTTCGTGCCGAATGGGCCTCGGCGATCGGGCGACTGTTCCTGGGCATCCTGGTCAATTTAGACGAGCCCCTGGGCGTTTTCGGTCGTGGCACGCAGGCGTGGGGCATTCACCTCGGCAAGGAGCTGGACCTATGAGCCGGACTTCCCTACTGTTCGTTCTCGTGTTGGCGGGCTGTGCGGACCGAGCCCTCAAGCCGTGTGACATCGTGGACCCCGCCTGCCAGGAGGACATCTACTACGTGGACTTGAGGGTTCGCGGCGACGGCTATGATCCATTCGGCGGCATCCCGCCGATCCAGACCAAGACCGAGGACCAGTATCGCCAGGATCTGGAAACCGCTGCAGCACAGGCGGCGGCGAGCGACCCAGCGCCGCAGCCGTGGTGGGACGCCACCCTGGCCCTGCTCAAGCTCATTCCACCTGCGCAGAACGCAGTGGCCACGAGTATCGATGACCAGGTCACCAATACCGCGGCTTTCTACTCGTGGGACACCCGCTCTGTGACCATCGTCCAGCACCCCAATCAGACCTCCGACTGGCAGGGCATGGTGCAAAACATGAGCACATTGGCTCATGAACTCGTGCACGCGCTTCAAGATCGCGAGATCGACCTGCGCAAGGTTCAGCATAGCACCGACGAGAGCCTATCCTACCGCACCATGGTGGAAGGGGACGCTGCGTTCTACCAACGGTTGTTCAACTACGAAATTTCGTTGCCGGCTGGATACCGCTACAAGGATCTTGGCGATCCTGTGACCTACTTCTCGCAATGGCGGGACGACTTCTTCATCAATGAGTTCGCAACGCTCGGCGCGCCGTTCTTTGCCGCGCATTGGATGGTCTATCCCTTGGGTGGCCTCTGGCAGGCAACCCTATGGAAGCAGGGCGGGAACGCGGCGGTCAGGCACGGCTACGGCCAGAGCCCAACACGAATGCTCGATTTCATGGCTGGCAACGGCGTCACGCCGCCCGCCACGGTGCCAATCCAGTGCGAACCGAGTATGCCAAGCGAGTTCAAGGACGGGGACCAGCCCTATGGCCTCGACCGTTTCGGCGCCAGCGAGTTCTACGCCTATCTCTTTGCATGGGGTGTCGCGACCGATGTAGCTCGCGATCGCGCCTTGTTGTGGCGCAATGACTACATCTTTGTCTACTTCAACCAGACGACGCAGAAGACGGCGACAGCGTGGCGGATCGAGCTGGCTAGTCCTCTGGGCTCCGACCTTCTGACAACATTGTCTGTCTCGAATCAAGTCCACGTGGTCCAGAACGGTACGACTCTTCTCATCACGACCTCGGACGACCCCGCGTTCTTGGCAAGCTGGAATCCAGGCACGGCGTGCCAGTGACCAGCAGGGGCCAGGGCCGACGGTAAACGCCTCGAACTGTCCCTAGCAAGATTCCCCGGCGGCAGTTCGACCCTTCGCATTTGAAAAACTACCGCACCCATCCGACTTCTGCACTCTGTCCGCCTCGTCGCGACCAGCTTTTCGTCCGCCAGGGTCAGGAATCGGACTTCGCCCGCGAATCACTCCGACATTCACATGAGTTTGGCCAGACGCGCTACCCGGGCAAAAGCGCCATTATTGGGGCATTTCACGCGGACTTTTGCGCCATTTGTATTTCTCTGCTCTGCATTCCGCGATACATCTCTTGGCGCGATTGATCCCGACAATGCCCATCGCTTTGCTGCGGCAAAAGACACGTGGGGTTCATGGTATTTCGGACCTCATAGGTCATTATTCGTAACAACTTTCACTATCGCGTGCTACTTTTCTGGTCGGCAACTGCTTCGGCAAGGAGAGGAAGAAATGAATCGAAGGTTCCTAATGCGCAGCTTTATTCCCGCCGGTCTCGCGCTTTGTCTCGCGGCCTGTTCAGGCTCGGACGGCAAGAACGGCCAATCCTGCACCATCACGCTGAACGATGCTGGTGCGCAAATCATGCGCTGCCCGGATGGCACCACCGCCACCCTGAGCAGTTCCGTGACCATTCCCAAGAACGATGGCGGTGCCACGAACTGCACCATTGTCGCCGCTGACGGCGGCGCCAAGATGATCGTCTGTCCTGATGGGACGGAAGTCGTGATTCCGACCACCGTCGTGACGAGCAGCGGTGGAGCAACCGGCTCCTCGTGCACCGTGGTCAGCAATGGCGACGGCACGAGCACGATGACCTGCCCGGGTCTCGATGGAGGCACGTTCACAACCACGATCAAGAGCGCCCTGTCGAATTTCGCAAGCATGAGCGCTGACGAGATTGCGGCGCTCGACCTCAAGGTCACGGTCGCAAGCGTGACGATTCCCACCGCCAGCGGCAAGCCTGTGGTTGCCTTCAAGGCCACGGACAACAACAGCGGCGATGCGATCTCGGGCCTGCCCGCGGCGGACATGCGCTTCGCACTGCTCAAGTTGGTCCCAGCCACCAAGGGCGGCAATGACACCTGGGTTAGCTACATGGCTGCCAACGCGACCAGCGTGGCCAGCATGGAGAGCGCGGTCGCCACTCCTCCCGCAGTCAGCGGCGTGCTAGTGGACAACGGAGACGGAACCTACGTCTACACCTTCGCCAAGAACGTGATCGACGCAGCCAACGCGGGCACCACCTACGATGCTGCGGCCACGCACCGATTTTCCATGCGGCTGTCTCAATCGGCCAATGGCTTGCAGGTATTTGCGGCAGCCAATGTCGTCAAGGACTTCATCCCAGCCACGGGCGCGGATGTGACGGGCCAGAACGACAAAGTCGACGGCGCATCCTGCCTGGAATGCCACAGCTCGTTCCGCGCCAAGGCAGGCGGCACCGGAGCTTTCCATGGCGGCTCCATCTATGACGTGCGCATGTGCGCGACTTGCCACAATGATCAGCAACGCTACCAGGCTATCCCCGGCACCGGTGCGACACCCAACGTTGACCTCGATGCACCCGGTGTTGTGGATCCCACGACCTTCGTTTGGTCCGGCAGCGCGGTCATGATCAATGGCGAGGCCTTCCCCAATCTGCCGGTTTGGATCCACAAGATCCACATGGGCGATCAGCTCACGCTCACCGGAGGCCAGTACACCGGCGTTGCCACGCCGTACGACATCACCTATCCGCAGGATGTGCGCAAGTGCGACAAGTGCCACCGTGCCCCGGCGGCCCAGGCTGCGACTTTCGCAACGAAGCCCAGCCGACGCGCCTGCGGTTCGTGCCATGACGACGTGAGCTTCTTGGCCGTAGCCGCTGTCCCCGCGGGCCGCACCGCACACAAGGGCGGCCCCATGGCCGACGACTCGCTCTGCTCGACTTGCCACCCGAAGACCGGTGCCCAGACCGCGGCTACCTACGGCGTTCTGGATTCGCACATTCCGTTCGACGTGCCAAATCCGACGGCCACTTGGCTCGGCGGAACCAACGCCAACACCAATGCCGGCTATCTCCCAGCAGCGGGCGTGCTGCCGGCTGGAGCAGCCAAGGTCGCCTACGACGTCAAGTCCGTCAGCCGCGATGCCGCCAAGCACCCAAGCATCGTGTTCCGTTTCATCAAGGATGGCACACCGGTGGTATTCAATGCCTACGTTGCCGGCGCTGGCATCGATGGCGGTGCGAGCCCCGACGGCGGCACGGTTAGCGCCGAGATGATGGACGGCTTCGTGCAATCGCCTAGCGTGTACTTCGCCTTTGCCTTGCCCCAGGACGGCATCGAAGCACCGGCGGACTTCAACGCCACGGCCAGCGGCTACATCAAGAACATCTGGAACGGCACGGCGACAGGCGCTGGCGCTGGTACGATGACCTTCGATGCGACGACGGGCTACTACACCATCACGCTCACGGGCGTCGTCATCCCAGACACTGCGACCATGCTCACCGGCGGCGTCGGCTACACCTACAGCCTCTCGTCGACTCCACCACTCACCCAGATCAACCTGCCGGCGTACCCATACGGCGACGCCACGGTCATCAAAGGTTGCATCGCTGGCAAGATGTGTGGCGGTCTCATCGTCGCGGCTCCTGACGTGCCTATGGTTGCCACCGATGCGACCACAAAGAAGGCCTACACTGCTCGCCGTCCCATCGTCGCCAGCAGCACGTGCATCAAATGCCACGAGCAGCTTGGCGCCAACCCAAGCTTCCACGCGGGCCAGCGCAACGATGCCGCCACCTGCGCGTTCTGCCACAACCCCAACAGAGCCAACGGCGGATGGTCGGTTTCTTCCTCGACGTTCATCCACGGCATCCACGGGGCCTCCAAGCGCACCGTGCCCTACACCTGGCAGGCGACGTGCCCGACCGGGACCACCATCGCCGATGGAACTTGTACGACGGACAATGCGGATTCCTACGCCAAGGTCACCTACCCCGGCATTCTCAATAACTGCCAGCAGTGCCACTTGGCAGGAACCTACGACTTCAGTGCCACGGCCTCCGCGGCGGCCTTGCCCAATCTGCTGATGAGCACGGTTGCAGTCAACCCGAGTTCGACGACCCTAATCGCCGCAGGCATCAGCACCGCACCGTACGTGACTCCTAGCACCGACTACGGCCTCGGATACACCACGTCCAATGTCACAACCGGAACCATGAACGGAGTTGCCTGCACAACCGCTGCCCCGTGCGTTTGCACACTGGCCGCACCTTGCGAGGCAGCCACCTCGACCCTGGTGAAGTCGCCCATCGTGGCCGCTTGCTCTGCATGCCACGACTCGACGAATGAAATCGCCCACATGCAGCAGATGTACGGCACGTTCTACCAACCGCGCGTGGTGGCCAAGAACCAATCCGAAATGTGCATGATGTGCCACGGCCCCGGAACGGTCGCGGCCATCGCCGACGTACACAAGTAGCAACGCTAGCTTGACCGGCGGGAAGAAGAGCCTCCCGCCGGGGCCAAGTCGAAGGGCGAACCTTGCTGGGTTCGCCCTTTTCCTTTTCAAAGCGTTGTAGAAATGTCGGATGGTTCTCTCATCCAACGACGAGGCGGCAACCTTCACCTGGCTCGATGGTATCGAGGTGGCGGCCACGGTTTGCGACCGCCTGGGCGTCTGCCTGTACATGAACGAGCCGGCAGCCCAAGTCTTCGCCAAGGACGGCGGGCGGACGCTCGTCGGCCGGAATCTGCTCGACTGCCACCCCGAACCGGCCCGCTCGCGTTTCGCGGCCCAACTGGCCGCGCCTGCCCCGAACAGCTACACCATCGAGAAATCAGGCATCCGCAAGCTCATCCACCAGATCCCTTGGTACAAGGACGGCATCTTTTCCGGCGTGGTGGAACTGAGCTTCGTGCTGCCCGAAGCCCTGCCCCACTTCGTGCGCGATCCGGGTTAGGACTACTTGCACACGCCGTTCTGGCAAGTCGTGCCCGCAGCGCACGCGACGCTACAGCCGCCGCAATTCGCGCTGTCCGTGCCCAGGGTCTTGCACGCCCCCGCGCAGTCCGCCTGGCCGGGCGGGCACGACGAGCAGCAGCGGAAGCCCGTGTCGGGGTACGCGAACGTCGGGTATAGCTGCGTACCGGTGAAATCGCAGGCCATGCCCCGGAAGAAGCTGTCGAACGCTCCGCCGCGCGTGGTGTAGATGGTGGTGTCGCCACCCGCGCCGGCCGGAGATCCCGTGGTGTCGAGGATGTCGCGCCTGTCGTCGGTCCACTCGGCCACGTTGCCGCTCATATCGAAGACCTGGTCGCTGGTGCTGGCCGTGTCCAAGTCGCCAGAGGTGATGCAACTTGCAAGCGAACCACAGGCGACGGCCTTGCCAAGATTCATGTCCGCCCCGTTGCAAGTCGCGGCGTTGTAGCTGCACGCATAGGGGTAGAGGCCGCTGGCGCAGGACTGACCGGCTTGGCAGGCAAACCCCCATTCGTCGGTCACGATGTTGCCGGCCGTGCGCGCGACCTTGCACAGGCGCATGCCAGCGGCCCGGCAAGCGGCATCAGCCCCATTCCAGGTGACACCACTCCACGGCAAGACCAAGCCGCCTTTTCCGTCCTGGGCGCGCGAGCACGCACGAGAGGTCGATGTGCCTTGCGATGCCGCGCTGGCGTCGGCGCGGCTGGATTCGAACTTGTAGATGTAGTAGCCGCCGCCGGGCGCGCCCGAGGCGTTCACGTGCACCCTATCGTCGCGCACGCCCAGGCAGTCGTGGCCGCTGCACTGGGTAAGGCCGGGCGGGTTGTCCCAGGATTCGTCCACCAGGCCATCGCAGTCGTTGTCGATGCCATCGCAGATCTCATCCGTGGGTGTTGCCGCGGGCGAAACGCCGGTGAAGTCGCAGGCTGCGGGCAAGGTCTTTTCCGCCTGGCAGTGCCAGATCCCTGTGCGAACGCACGCGCCCACCGCGGTGCTTGCGGGATCGGTGCACGGGGTGCCGATCAGCTTCGCGTAGGCATCGTCCACCACGCCATTGCAGTCGTTGTCCTTGCCGTCGCACCAAGTCTCTTGCGCAACGATCTGCCCCAGGGCCGAGGTCTGCACGGTCGCGGGATAATTGCACACCCACGAAGGTGCCGTGCCCGCGGGTGCGCTGCCTGGGACCGTGCAGACCGGGAAGGATGCACTCGCCTCCCAACCTGTGTGGGTCGACCCGCCTGGCCCTTTGCCACACTCGCCTCCCTGCAGGCAGAAGTTGGCCGGGAAAACCAGGCCAGGATCGGCGGTGTCGACCAGACCGTTGCAATCGTTGTCCTTGCCGTCGCACACCTCGGGGCCGCTGGGCGTGCACTGGTATTCGCAGCCATCGGTCGGATTGTGGTTCGCGTCCACCCAGCCTTCGACGCAAGCGCCTTCGCGATCTTTGGGATCGAAGACGCAGACGCCCCCAACGCAGGCCGCGATGGCGTGCGCGAAGCTGCACTTGTGTCCGCAACCGCCGCAGTTGTTCGGATCGGTGTCGGTGTCGAAGCCGTTGTCGACCACGCCGTCGCAGTCGTTGTCCTTGCCGTCGCAGATCTCGACTTGCGGCGTGACCATGCCACCGCAAACCAGGCTGCCCTTGGTGCAAACATAGGCGCCGCGCTTGCATTCGCCGACGCAGGTGGTGGCGTCGCAACCCGCGACCCCGGCGGCGTAGCAGGACTTGCCCAGGTTGGGGTCGGCCTCGTCGATGAGGCCGTTGCAATTGTTGTCGCGGCCGTCGCAGATTTCCTCGGAAGGCGGCCCCGCGCCCACGCAGACCAGTTTGCCCGCGACGCAGGTCGTGAGCCCGGCCTGGCACGAGCCAGCCGCGCTGCTGTAGCAGATTCGATCCGCGGGCGTGTACACCAGGCCGGGATCGTCGCCGTCGATGAGGCCGTTGCAGTCGTTGTCCACGCCGTCGCACACCTCGGTGAGATCTGCGGTGGGTTTGCACGCGTACTCGCAACCGTCGCTCGCCTTCTTGTCGGCGTCGTAGAAGCCGGGCTTGCAGGTGAACGCGCACGCGCCCTTCTGACACGAGGAAATCGCATTGGCGGCGTCGCAGACGACCCCGCAGGCGCCGCAGTTCAAGGGGTCGTTCTGCAAGTCGAAGCCGTTGTCGACAACCCCGTCGCAGTCATTGTCGGCCCCGTCGCAGATCTCCTTGCCCCCGTTGGTCAACATGCACTCGCAACCGTCGATCGGGTTCTTGTCCGCATCGACGTAGCCTGGCGTGCACGCGGAAATCACACACTGCCCGAAGGCACAGGCCGTGGTCGCGGTCGGCGCGCTGCACACGATGCCGCAGGCGCCGCAATTGAAAGAGTCGGTCTGCAGGTCAAAACCGTTGTCGATGACACCATCGCAGTCATCGTCGATGCCGTTGCACAGCTCGGGCGTGCCCGTGCAGCCGGTCGCGCCGTCGTAGCTGAACCCCGATCCGGCCTCGCTTTGACCAGGGCGCGCGTCGAGCTTGATGGTGATTGCCGACCCACCATCCACCGTGGTTTGCTCCGTGGGCAGGAGAAGCTGCGTCGTGCGCTTCGCGCAGCTGCTTCCCGCCAGCACCAACACGAGGACGTGCCCCGCAACCTTAGGCCACTTGAACGCTAGGTCAGACATACCCGCGCCTAGTGTACCCCGGTGCGGTACCCCCGTAAATGAACCGCCAGGTCGGAATTTCGGAAAAACCGGCGAGAACTAACCGTCGGTCGGGCGCCGCACGGGCGGGATCCGGCCCGTTTCATCGCCGGAATCATTGCCCAAAACCGGATCCTGCACCCCTGGCTCCTTGTGCCGCTTGTCCTCGATACGGCCTTCCTCGGCCACGCGCACCAGGGCGTCGAACGTCGTGCCATGGTCGGGATAGCTGGCGGTGCCCATGCTGAGGCCAAATGAGAATGGCGCGCGCAGGCTGAGGGTGGCGAGCTTGTCGCGCAGCCGCCGGACGAGGAATTGGCAGGAGGCCCGAACCATGTCGGGAAAAATGACCGCGAACTCGTCGGCCTCGATGCGGCAGCACACGTCGTGGGCGCGCACCGACTTTTCCAGGAATTCGGCGACCCAACGCAGAACCAGATCGCCCTCGCCAGGGCCGTGCGACTTGTTGATGAGGTGAAAGTCGTTCACGTCGAGGATCAGCACCGTGAACGGCCGGCCCGAGGCCCGGCGCGCGCGGCTGAGCTCGGAGCCAAGCCGTTCGGCAAAGTAGCGCCGATTCCACAGCCCGGTCAGGCTATCCCGGTAAGTTAGGGCACGCAGATCCTCGAGCTTCGCGATTTCCCGCCGCAAGCTCTCATTTTCACGTTGCAACTCTGCGATGTTGGACTGCGATTCCATCGCGCTTGAAGCCCAATCGACTTCCTTGAGAGAAGGTTCTAGCAAAAACCGTCGGTCTCGCCAACTTGTCTCCGTATAATCCGCCCACTTATGCAACCAGACAGAGCCGTTCTCTTCGACCTCGACGGCACCTTGGTCGATACCGAGCGTGAAAACGTCGAATCCGTGGTGCTGGCCGCCCGTCGCTGGCAGGTGGAGCTCGACGCCGACATGCGCAAGTTCATCGTCGGGCACTCGTGGAACGAGATCCACGCGAGAATCCAGCGCGACTACGGACTGCAAGTCGACATGGGCGTGCTCATCGCCGCAGCGGTCGAAGAGAAGCGCGTCCTGTTCGCCACCCAAGGCTATCAAGCGCTGCCGGGCGCGCTGGCGCTCGTGCACCACCTATGCGGGCGCGTTGGCCTGGCGATCGTTTCAGGGTCAAGCCGGGTCGAGGTGCGCGAAACCATCGCCGGCATTGGGCTCACCGAGTGTTTTCAGCATTTGCTCGGGGCCGAGGACTACAGCCAAGGCAAACCCCATCCCGAAGGCTACCAATGCGCCATGCGCCTGCTTGGGGTCGAACCGCGGGCATGCATCGTCATCGAGGACGCCGAGCCGGGCATTCTGGCCGGCAAGGCGGCCCAAGCGCACGTCATTGCGGTCAGACGGGCGAATTTCATGGGCTACGACCAGTCGGCCGCCGACGTCATCGTGGATACGTTGGAACAGGTCAGCGACGACCTACTTGAGAAGCTGTGGCAAACCTGAGTAGACAGCGAGGCAGCGCGATGGGTGGAACCAAAAAGGCAAATGCCTCGGCAAAAACTCTTGTTCTGGTCGAGCGCCAGGGCGCTATTGCCTGGCTCATTCTGAACCGGCCCGAGGCCGCCAATGCCCTATCGCGCGCGCTGGTCGCCGCCTTGCGCGCCGAGCTGGCCGCACTCGCCGGACAGCCCGAATTGACCGCGGTCGTGCTCGCAGGTGCCGAGGACAAGGCCTTCTGCGCGGGTGCGGACCTGAAGGAACGGCTAGGCATGACCCTCGATGAGACGCGCGCCTTCCTCGACGAACTCGGCGCCCTGGTGCAAACCATCGCGAACTTTCCCCGTCCTGTCATCGCCGCGCTCTCGGGCGCGGCATTCGGCGGCGGCCTGGAAATCGCGCTCGCCTGCGACCTGCGACTGGCGGACGAAAGCGCGACCATGGGCCTCTCCGAAGTGCGCCTCGGCATCATCCCCGGCGCCGGAGGCACGCAACGCCTGTCACGCCTGTGCGGCATCGCGGTCGCCAAAGAGCTCATCCTGACTGGCCGGCGCATCGACGCGAACACGGCGCTGAGTCTGGGCCTGGTTTCGCGGGTGGTGGCAAAACCGGATCTTCGCGCGGCGGTGGCATCGCTGTGCTCCGAGCTGGCCGCCGCCGGCCCCCTGGCCTTGGCAGCCGCCAAGCGCGCCATCGACGCCGGTTTCGGCAAACCGATGCACGAGGCCCTGGCCATCGAGCGCGCCTGCTACGAGGGCGTGCTCGTCAGCCAGGACCGCAACGAAGGACTGCGCGCCTTCGCCGAAAAACGCCCCCCGCGCTACCAAGGGAAATAGTCACTACCGCGTGGCGGGGTCGGGCAGCGCGAGCTGGAAAGCGCCACCATCGTCCGACGTCGTTTCCGCGAGCGGGATGGTTGGGTCGATGCAACCCGGCCAACTCACGTCGCAGAAGACCTGGAGCGCGGCTCCCGGCACGCCGACCTGGGATCCGTCCATCACCGTCGCGGACCATGTCATCGGGGATTGCACATTCTGCGTGAGAGTGAATTCGCTGGCCTGGATCGGGCCCGGAGCAATGAAAGTCCGCGCAAGTCCGCTGCTCGCGTCCGGTGCCACCAACACGACATAGGGGCGGCCCGGGCTCACGGCCAGGGAGAAAGTGCCATCCTTCTGTGCAAACACACTCAGGGGTGCCTCAGGCGTATCGGTGCTGCGGTCGTAGGCGACGACGTCCACGGTGGACCAGTCGATCGTGGATTTCGAACCCGCCACGAGTTGACCATTGATTCTCCCCTGTGCCAGAAGGCCGACGGTCTGGGTGCCGCCACCCTGGGGCAGCGCCACGGGAATCGCCGTCGTGGCCGAGTAGGGTCCCAAGGTCGCTGGCACCAGCAAGGCGCTGTAGCTCACGCCGTCGGGCAGGTTGGCGAAGGTCACGGTCCCCGAGGCGGATGTCGTGCTCTCGACTTGAACGTTGCCGTTGGCGGATTGCGGGTTGGTACCCACGGTCAGGGTACCCACCACATTCGCCTGCACCGAGGTGAGCCGGACGCGCGTGCCAGCGCTGGGATTTCCGGCCGCATCCATCACGTTGAGGACCAGCGTGGCCGTACTGACCGCGTTCCACTTGAAACCAATCGTGGTGTCACCGGTGAGCGTAACGGCCGTAGGGGAGAGCGCATCAGGCAAGCCGCTTCCATCGGGCGGCGAGATCGAAACCCAGTAGGTTCCAGGTTGAACATAAAGCAGGTAGCTGCCCCCGTTACTGGCGTCGCTGCTCCCCACCGATGAAAAGATGAGCTTGTTCGGCTGGGTAGCGGAGGGATTCTGGTTGGTCAACATCACGCGCACGTCGGACACCGGGCCAGTCGAGGCAACCGTGGTGCCGGTCACCTTGACACCGCCGGCCAGGATGAAGGCAGTGTTGGTGTTGTTGATACTGTTGGCGGTCAGGCCCTGAAACAACTGAGGTGCCGTGGCCGCCACCGTTCCGCCGCTTAGGCCATCGATGGGCACGACCAACACATCGTACTTGAGTACGGCAAGACTGCTGTTCACGGCGAGAAGCCGCGAAGAGAATCCGCCGGTCACGGGATCGGCCAGGCCGTCGACGGTCAACTCACCGCTGACGCTGCTGATGCGTATGTAGGACTTCAGCAGATTGCCCCCGACTCTCGGGGAAACCTGCACTGCCACGCCATGGTCCAGAATGATGTTGGTCTGGCTGAAGGGCGAACTGCCACTCAAGGAACGCGCCCCCGACTGCACGGGAATGTCCGTGGATGTGTCCAAGGAAGCAGGCGGTGCCGCCCGGACGATCACCGAGCTGTCGCAAGCCGCGCAGGCATTGGCCGCCACCGCAGATACCTGGACCGTGGTCGAGCACGCCCCGCTGGTCTTGTCGTAGGCGGTGAACGAGTAGTTCCCAGCGCTTGTGATGGGAAATGCCGCCGCCGCCTGGTCTTGCGTGCCAAGGGTCGCCGCGAGCGGCGTGCCATCCCGGTTTGCTTGCCAGGACCAACTCACGCCGGCCGGCGGCCCGCCCGACACCACACTGGCGCGCAGAACGACCTGAACGTTGCTTCCTGCCGTCAAGTGGAAGGTCTCGAACGAATCCGTCACGGGAACCACGGCCGCGATCTGCGCCACACAGCGGGTCGAAGTGTCAGCCGGCAGGCTGTCCGCGGGTCTGAGATCGCCGGCCAGCGCGTCGACTCCAGCATCACGCGAGCCCACGTCGGCAAAGGCGTCGGCAGAGACTATCGAACCATCGCCAGGGGGCGGTCCCGCGTCCGGAGAGACAATGCCTCCGGTTCCTGAACTCCCGCCCCGGCCCCCCGATGCGCCGCCCGAAGCACGAGCTCCGCCCGAGCCCAAGAAGCCGCCCATGCTGGTGGCTCCGCCTATGGTTGTTTGGCCGCCGGCGCTTGGCGCGCCCCCCGTGCGGGCCGCGGTGGTACCGCCCACGCCTACCGAACCGCCAAAGCCTACCAAGCCGCCCATTCCCGAGGTGCCCGTGCTGCCGCCGCTCCCGCTGCGCCCGCCCGTGCCGCTGCTACCGCCTAGGCTCGCGCACGACCCCGTGCCCGATCCCCAACAGAAGGTCGGCGCATCGGCCGAGAGGTTAGGCTGCAAGGTTTCGCCACGACTGGCATCCGACTTCGGATTGCCGCCATCCCGCGCGACTCCCGCATCCGCGCCGCCTGGCGCGCCTGCGCTGCCGATACTTCCACCGAGCCCAGAAGAGCCGCCGCTGCCACCGGTTTGGGAGCCCCCGCTCATCGTTCCGGCGGAAGAGCAGCCCGCCAGGGCGGCCACGAGCGCGAACATGAGGCGTGCAGCAGTCATGGCTGGAATTGCACCGTCCAAGTGGTCCAGCGGACGCATAGGTCGTTGGTTGTGCCGCAGGCAACGCCTCCACAGCAGATGTCAATGTCCGACGAGCATGCCTGGGACTGGCCACCCGACTGGAGGAGTCTGTCCTGCACAAGCGTGTCCTGCACCTCGACACGCAACTTGACGATGTCACCGGGCCGCGCATTGGGGAACAGGGACTGACTGACCGTGAAGGAGTCGGATGCGTTGGCCTGATAGGTCCAGCCCGGCGAGGGCTGTGTCGAATCGTAGAGCGTCCAGACGAACTGGGTCTGCGGGCCGGGCAAACCCGCAGGCAGCGGATAGGGCTCGCAGTCGTCGAGGACACTCAGAACCGTGAAGGTGCGACTCTGGTAGGTTCCGCCTAGGTCGGAGCTGCGCGAAAGCAGAATCCGCTGCGCGTAGACGTCAGGATCGGTTCGCTGGAGACACGGCGGGGTGTCCGCGGCGACTGGAATCACGAACTTGGCAGGAGGGTCGCTGGTCGTGGTAGTCGTGTTTCCGTTCAGCACGACCGAATCTATGATCGTCAAGGCCACGGTATAGGTTCCCGTGCCTTGCGCTCCTTTTGAGCCGGCGTAGAAACATCGGTGCAGACTGGCCTTGCTCGCATCCACGCCAACGCAAGGGGAAAGTTGGACGGACTTGCCCGTGGAATCGGAGCCGGTGTACTGGATCGTCCAATTGAACTGATCGCCCGGAATGAACGTCGAGCTTTCCGCGGAAAGATGCACTAGCGAGCAAAGCAGACGCTGCACCCCCGAGGAAACGCCAGAGACATCCACGATCTCGGCAACTGGCGGAGAGTTGACGGGGGTAATCGCCGTCCGCGTACAGTCAAACCCGGTGGCCCCGTTGTGGTCGGTGGTGCGAGCGCACAGGCAGACCTTGTTCAGAGTAGCGGGCGTGAACGGGTACGACTCGAAGGCACCCAAGGTCGTCGACTTGTAGTTCGAGCCCCAGCTTGCGAGTGTGATCGTGGGACACCCTAGCTGTGGGGCCAGAAACTCAGCCCACTCCAGCAAAAGGGACGCCGGGTTGTCCTTGTCGTCGGTCACGCGTGCCGTGTAGTAGGCTGGGATGCCGCGTGTGACCTGACCAGTGTGAGCGTCCATGGTCACCACGGGCGGCCTGTTGATCGGATCGGTGAAGAGAAGGCACCCGGACAATCCGAGCGCCGCGGTGAAGGCGAGACATGCGCGTGGCGAGCGACCCACGAATGGGACGCTACCACAAATGTCGTGACTCGAAGCACGTCCTGCATCTCGATACCCTTTCGATATCGATAGCAAGGCGCGTTCCAACCGCCAGCCCCAACAAGTCCGTCGCTTGGGGCGTGCCCGCGCGACCGGATGCCGACATGGATGTCGCGAAGACCTGCGACTTCCCCCGGTCAGTCGTTGCGCCAGCGCCCGGCCAGGGCCGCCGGCGGCAGCGCGATGCTCTGGAATCGTGGCACGCGCACCTGGCCGCGGCCTTGGGCGGAAACCATGGGCATCAGGCCCTCCTTAATCAGCGCGTCGATCTTCGACTCGGGCAGCCAGGTTTCCGCGCAGGGGGTCTGGACCGAGTCGCCGTCTTGCTTGGTGATGTGCGTGGGCAAGTCGTCGATCGACGACTCGTCACCTGGGGCGAAATCCCACCCGCCGGCGGCCACGAAGGCCTGCGCCACCAGCTGCGCCACGGCCAGGGCGGACGAGCCCCACAGGTACCGGCCCGGCGTGGGCGGCGAGGTCTGCTCCGTGAACGCGAAGCGCTCGACCGGATCGGTGCCCTTGCCGTAGGGCAGGCGTAGAAGAAGGCTCGGCACCGCCACCGCGATGGAAGTTGCCGCCGTGCTGTTGCGCAGGGCCGTCCACGCCCGCTCGTCCTCGCGCGAAGCGAAGCCCGCGGAAGAAGCCGCCCACGTCATGCCCGCCACCACCGCCGCGCCCACCTCTTGCACCAGCGTGCCCAGCCGGGCGAGCAGAGCCGCATCCTCCTGTCCGCGGCCGTAGGCATTGCAGTCAACGAGCAGCGACCACGGCTTGTCGCCCACACGGTCGACGACGATGCCGTACATAGCAGTCTCGGCCAGGCTGGGAGCGGCCGCGAAATCCTCGGCCAGCTCCGCGCGGCTAATGTCGAGCACGAAGATCTGTAGCGTTTCGTCGAGATCGAGCGCGCGAACCAGCCGATCGAGGCCGCGCCAGGCCGCTTCCACGGCCCTAAAACCAGGATCGTGCAGTACCTCGCGCATGAGCTCGCCGGTCATGCCATCGACGGCCGCAACGAGATCCGCCAGCCGCGGGTCGGACTTGCCCACCACGTGAGGCGCGACCGCCTCGCGGATCATGGCGTCCACCGCCGAGGCTGGTTGCACGGCTGGCGCCTGCGCGGTCGAGGGTTTGCCAAGCAACCGCTGCACGTCCTCGCCATGCGCCGCCATCTCGCTGGCAGTGGGCGCGGCCTCCGCTGGTTTCACTCCCCCGACGCTGCCGATCATGGCCGCGGCGAGTGCAAAGGTCTTCGGATCCTGCAACTGCCGGCGCAGCTCGCGCATGGGCGCGAAAAACTCCAGCGCGGCGAAAAGTTGGTCAGGATGAAAATCCTCGAGATCGCGAATGGGGATCGTGAACGGCGCTTGGTCGCCTAGTTGGATCTGGATGCGCGGCGCGATCTTACCGAGCAGGGACGCAAAGCTATCCAGGTCAACCCGCTGCGGTCGCAGCTCAGCGCCCGGCCGTACCTCCGCGCGGGTTGCGTGCCCGCCGAAGTCGCCCAGCACCAGCATGCGCAGCGGCGCGTCCGGACTTCGATCGGTCTTGGGCTTCTGGCCTTTGCCAAAAGTGAAATTCATCTCGATGCCAGCACGCGATCTATCGGCCATGGACTCCTCCGACCCGCAGGCTAATCATTCGCCGGCATTCTCTCAAGCCTCGCGTGCGGCGATTTTTGCGCCCTGGGCGGCCGTGCCAGGACTTGGCGAGAGTGCCTGCTAGCCTTGGACAAGGAAACCTCTATGAAGCGAAGCTCGTATTCGACGATAGACGTACTTCTCTGTGTCGCCATCGCGGTTCCCGCGTGCGGAGGGCACGCCCTGACTGTCAGGAGAGATGGCGCTGCTGCCGACTCCGCGGCGGCGACGACAAGCGACAGCCGGACAGACGACACCGTTGCGACGGTCGACATCGCTACGGCCGATGACGTGGTGACAGCGGACGCACTTTGGGCCAGTGAACCTGACGAACCGACAGGGCTCGAAGTCACGCCCATGGACACGGAGAACGTCCTGTTCATGGGGGCTTGCGTGGTGAACCCATCAGCGCCGAGCTATGTCTTTGGCGGCGTGACGAGATTGGACTTCGACGAGGATGGCATCCTGGATAGCCAGGACAATTGCCCGGCGGTGAAGAACGCCGACCAGTCTGACAGGGATGGCGACGGTCTGGGAGATGCCTGCGATTTCTGTGCGGGCGGCCAAGACAGCGACAGCGACGGGATTTGCGACGCCGTGGACAATTGCCCGCGGACTTGGAATCCCGGACAGACCGACATCGATGGGAATGGATTGGGCGATGCCTGCGACACTTGGGCCTGCTTCTATTCGGAAGGCCCGGCCGAGCTGCAAAGAGTACTGGCGAAGGTGCTCGGGCATCCCGAAATCGAGCAACTCTTGTCCGCGGCGCGCTGGCGGGTGATTGGGTTCTCCTCGTACTGCGGAAATACGCCAGCCGGAGGCGGGCCCTCACCGCGCGGCCTGCTCATCGAGATCCTCGATTACACCCACGCGACGGACATCACCCTGACCTACCTGGCCGACACCGACGCATTGGTTTCTCTGCGCGCGCTTGCCTTCACCAACCTGGCGGGCCCGCAGCCGTCCGCCGAGGAAGGCTGGGAAGCGATCCAACTGGCGGAAGCCGACCAAGCGGTGCGCGCACACGTCGCGGCCGCGGTGAGCATTGTTCCGGACAGCCCCACGGTGTTCTTTTACGAGTTCGGCTCGACCGCCGCGAACAATGACCCGGCTTTCCCCGCGTGTGTGACCGGTCGTTGTGTCGACGTGCTCTACGATGCCATCAACGAGGACGGCGATTTCCAGACCTTCTCGGTGGTCGTGGATCTCGCGACCTGTGCAGTCCTGGGCATCAAGGGTTGAGGACCGCGGGCCAGCCCTTGCGGCCGAAGAACAGCACCACCCGACAGGCCCTCACCTTTTCCTGTATCCTCGTCGCGCAGCAAAGGCACCATGGTCAAGACGGAAATTCGAATCATCTACGGCGACACCGATCAAATGGGGGTCGTCTACTACGGCAACTACCTGCGCTTCTTCGAGGCGGCACGAAACGAGTGGCTGCGGGCCAAGGGCGCACGCTGGCGCGAGATCGAGGCCGCGCACAGCATCTACCTGCCCGTCGTCGAGGCCAAGGTGAACTACAAGCGGCCCGCGTTTTACGACGACGTGATCGAGATCGAAGCGCGCCTTGGGGATCTCGGCCGGGCTTCGCTGCGTTTCGACTACCGCATCCTGCGCGGCGCGGATCTCCTGGTCCTGGGCCACACGGTCCACGCCTGCGTCAGCCGCGAGGGCGACATGAAGGAATTCCCCGAACCCCTCCTCGAACGCCTGCGCGCTGGACAGTAGATTGCGCTCGCCTTCGGGCACTTTGCTGTGCATGTTTCCGCCGGTAAGGAGCCCATCCCGATGAATATCTACTCGTTCCTGCAGGCCGTGCGCGAAGAGCGGCCGCTCGTCCATCACATCACCAACTGGGTCACCATTTTCGACTGCGCCCAGGTGGTGAAGTCCTTTGGCGCCTCGCCGGTCATGGCCCACGCCCCCGAAGAGGCGGATGCCATGACGTCGCTGGGGTCGGCGTTGGTCCTCAACATCGGCACCTTGACCACCGAGGTGGTCGACAGCATGAAGCTCTCCGCCGCCGCCGCCAA
>OCTA010000685.1_pt1 | contig 31014 bp, 24 predicted proteins | sample 1538991 | NCBI WGS metagenome assembly OCTA01 (sample SAMEA3539302, study PRJEB22396) | soil metagenome | biome: tundra; feature: field; material: soil | place: USA | collected 2010-05 | depth 0.15 m | reverse complement strand
GGCTGGCGCCCAGACCGCGTGATTTCTTCCCCGGCCGCGGGGAGCATGTGGCGCGAGGGCGAGGCCTCGCCCCTGGGGTTTCTACATTTTTCAGAGCGTTTCGGGCTCGGCAACGTGTTCGGCAGGAGAGCAATCCGGTGTAAGCCCGGAGGGCGTGAGATAATAGCCCACGGCGCAAGCCGTCGGGAATGGATCCCACGCTTGAGTAGCCCCGTACAGGGGCGTAAGGGCATGCCGCACACTTTCGTTTGTTTGCTCGTGCACGTGGTCTTCTCCACCAAGGACCGCGCGCCGGATCTGTCGCCCGAGCTGGCGGGCCGGCTTTTCCCTTACATGGGAGGCATTATCAAGGAACTGAAAGGGGCGCCGTTGATCGGGGACCTTTGGGGATGAGGCTCTTACGCCCCTATACGGGGCTACCCCGGACTGCGGGTTTGGTTCCCAACGGCTTGCGCCGTGGGCTATTGTCTTTCGCCCTTCGGGCTCGGCGTTCAGAGGCCAGGCTGATTGAAATCCAACTCGATGTGTTGGAGAATCTCATCGAGGCCTGTTACCGCAAGGAGAGACCGGTTGGCCGCCGGGCGGATTTTTGAACGTTATGGATCTTCAAACCTTGCAGTTCGCTTACGATTCCCTGCCGCCGCTCGCGAAGCGGGCGTGCGCCAAGGTTGGGGCAGCGGTACTGGGCAGGGCGGTCGGCGGCGCCTGGAAGGCGGTCGCGCAAAAGACCCATGGCGCGGCTTTCGCGGGGGTTTACCGGCAGTGGCGGGAAGACCTGCTGGAAGCGGAGGCGGACGACCGGAAGCTGGCCGCGGCATTCGAAGAGTTCTTTTGCCGGCCGCCGACCGTACACGAACTGGACAAACTGCTGCGGGACCAGTATGCGGATGTGGATTTCCAGGTCCTTCAACAACAGCTCCGCGAGAGTTGCGAATGGGCCGGATGCCCCGTGCCGCGGGCCGGCCTGCACGAACAACTGGACGCGTGGGTCCGCGGCCTCAAGACGCTGCTCGAAGATACGCCGGAGTACCGCCACGAGCATGGGGTTTCCCTCCAGAATGTAATCCGCGAGTTGGGCCAATCGGAGGCGCTGATCCGCAACCATTCCCAGGCGCGGGAGCGGTACCTGGCCTCGGTGGTCCGCCAGCACCGGCACGTCCGGTTCGCGGGACTGGCGGAAGTCAGCGGACCTACCGAAGTCGAAATGGCCCGGGTCTTTGTGGTGCCGCGGGTTGTGGAACTGCCCGGGTTTGGGGAGCGGAGCACGCGCGAACCGAAGCCTCAAGAGGCCCACAAACTCCTGGCCGGAGGGAAGGCTCCCCGGCGGCTGGTGATTCTGGGCGGGCCGGGAACGGGGAAGACCACGCTGTTGGAGAGTTTCTGTTTGGCGCTTGCCCAAGGCCCCGGCGCTCCCTTTCCCTGGGCGCAAGATCTTCCACAACTGCTTCCCATTTTTTACCGCATCCGGGATCTGGACCACGATCTCGAAAGCCACGGCACAATCTGGGATTGCATCCGGCATCAATGCTCGCGGCGGATGGGCCCGAACCTGCCTCCGGACTTCTTTCCGCGCCAGATGGAGCGCGGAGGCCTGATGCTGTTGTTTGACGGCCTCGACGAAGCCGCGTCGCCCGCGAGCCGCGACCGGATCGTCGATCTGATTGAAGCGTTCGCCGAGAACCTGTCCGCGGAAAGCCGCGTGGCGATTACCAGCCGGCCGCACGACTACCGGCGCCGGTTTGAAGCCGCCGCCTACCGGCACTACGAGTTGTGCGAGTTCGACGATGGCGAAATCCAAACCTTCATTCACGGGTGGCAGCAGGTCCACGAGCCCGACCCAGCCAAGGCCGTCGAAAAAGGCGAACGTCTCTGGAAGGCGCTTGAGTCGCGCCCGGATATCCTGCCTTTGGCGCGAAACGCGCTCTTGCTGACCATGATCGTGCGGGTTCACTTCGGCCTGGGGGCGCTGCCGGACAGCCGCCTGAGCCTCTATGCGAAGTGCTCGGAGACTCTACTCAAGTACTGGGCCGAGCAAAAGGAGCTGCCGGCCAGCCCGATCGACTTCCACCAGAAGCGGAGATTTCTGTCGCAACTGGCGTTCGAGATGCAAGGCGAGTCCGGGGAGCAACTGCGGGAAGACATGGCGCTTCAAATCCCACGGGCCGCACTGGCCCGCCGCCTGGAGCGTTTCCTGCGCGAAAAAGGGGCCGGCGACACGCTCAACCTGGTGGACGCCATCATCGACCGGCTGCACGCCCGCGACGCCATCCTGGTCCAGTACGGCGGCGGCCAGTTCGGTTTCGTTCATCGGGGGTTTCAGGAGTACTTCGCGGCGCAGTGGATGGCGGAGGAATTGGACGATTCGGAGTTTCAGGAGAAACTGCTGGCCGAGCCAGCCGGGTGGAACGAGACGCTGTACCTGGCCGTGGCTCAACTGCCGGACCGGCGGCGCCGCCGGACCCTGCTGGAACTGCTGAAGGCCGGCCGCGCGGGGTTTGCGCTGGCGTGCCTGAAAGCGGCGGCTCCCGAGGATCCCTGGCTCCGGCAACTGGTTCAGTTCCTTTCCCGCTACACCGTGGAAGGCCGGGAACACAGGAGTCTCCCGGTTACCGAGTGCGCCGAGGCTTGCGCCAGCCGCACGGAAACCATGCCGGTGCTGCGGGCCATGTTCGCCCCCGCGGGGCGCGAGGGACAATCGCTGGCGGCCGCCGTGGAGCTTGCGGAAGAACTGGCGGCGAGGGGCCTTACCGAGGCTCAAGCGCTCCTGGACGCTTTCTTTGGCGAGGCCGCGCGTTGCGGGCTGGCGTCGACGGAGGAAATGGCCTGGGTAGACGGCTTTTACCTGGACCGCTATCCGGTGACCAACCGGAAGTTCGAGCGCATGATTCCGGGGCACGGGAAACTACGCGGCCAGTACTCCGATGCGGACGACCAACCGGCGGTGTATGTGAACTGGTATGAGGCGCGCCTTTTCTGCCGGTGGCGGGGACCTGGATTCCGGCTGCCCACGGAAGAGGAATGGGAACGTGCGGCCTCGTGGGACCCGGCGCGAGGCGTAAAGCGGAAATATCCGTGGGGCGATGAGTTCGACCCGGCGCGGTGCAACACACGGGAAGGAGGGCCGGACAAGACAACGCCGGTGGGGATGTACCCCAACGGGGTCAGCGCGTATGGGTGTTTCGACATGGCGGGGAATGTCTGGGAGTGGACCGAAAGCCTGTGGTCGGAGAAAGAAGAAGACCGTGTGCTTCGGGGCGGCTCTTGGATCGACGATCGTAGCAGCGCCGCCGGCTCGTGTCGCGGCGACGTACCCCCGGACGGCTACAGCAGCTTCTTCGGGTTTCGTTGCGCCAGGATATAATCTTACCCTGTGCCCTTTTCCCTTTTACCCTTTGTTCTCCGTTAAGCTTTACTCTCTTGGTTGAGAAGGGGCGCATGGCAACCCTTCAGCAGGGTGAACGCTCTGTCCGCGAGCTCTCTCACAGGCGCCGTAATCGAGAGCGGAGGCAAGCGGCCGGCGGCGCTCTCAGCGGTATAAACATGGCGACGTTATTGTTTGCGCCACAACCGCTTGCTTACGCGCGCGGCTCCGTACGGCGCCGATTCGGAGCCGCGAACGTCAGAGAGCGGATGCGCAATTACTTATGACGTTCTGTATAGTTCCGCCAGGCGCCCGCGGTCGTGTCCGGACATCCCGGCGTGTTTGCGGATATCGTCCCGTGAGGAAAGCTGGCGGCGGTAGCGGGCGAAGTATTCTCGAATGTCGCCGCCGTATTGAAAGCTGTACATAATGTCCGCAAAATCCGCGGTGTGCGCCAGTCCCAGCGCGTGCCCGGTCTCATGCAGGCAGGTCAGGTACACGATGGCATCGCGCAGGATTGCGTCCTTCTCGTCGGGCGGCACGACGGTGGGCAGGACGAATACCTCGGCCCCGCGCACGCCGTCCACCAGGATGGGGCGCGTCTCGCCGAACAGGCCGGCGCTGCCGGCGGTCCAGTAGACGCGGATGTGGGCCTTGTCGCGGTCGGCCGTTTTCTCCAAGGTGAGGTGTCCGGCCGATGCCGCCTGCCACGCCTCCATGGCCCATTGCGCCAGCTCCGGGTCGCCGGAATGGCAGCCGCTTTCCTGCGGCGAGCAGGGTTCCAGCCAGTAGCGCAGAGCCGCAGCCTGCGCCATTCCGCACCAGAGCAGCAGCGCCAGCAGTTTCATGGCTCTATGGCGGAGGAACTGGTCGCGGCGGTAGCTGTCACGCAGCGAGAGGATGGCGCGGCCGGAGCCGAACATCTGCGCCGCGAAAGTGGCCACGCTCCGTTTCATCAGAAGCTGAACCTGGCCTGCAGCTCTACGACGCGTCCCATGAGCGCCGAGGAAGATATTCCGAAGAAGGAGTTATCGGGATGCGTGCCGTTGTCGTTGAAAGAGAAAGGACTCAGGTTGAGCTGGTTAAAGACGTTGAAGAAGTTCGCGCGCAGCTCGAGGTCCGATTTCTCATTGATCCAGGGCAGGTGCGTATGCTTGGCGAAGTTCAAGTCGGTCTGGAAGAACCGCGGGCCCCGGAAGGAGTTGCGGCCGACGCCCGGAGGGCCGCTGGCCTTGATATTGAAGTAGGCCGCGCCACCCTGCGGGAAGTTACTACCGCTCATGAACGCAGCGTTCGACTGGCTATTGCCGGCGCCTCCGAAATACTGCGTGGGCCGAATGGGCCCCAGCGAAGGCCCGCCGGGCGTCTGGACCGATTGCCCGATCACGGGCGTCCATGGAAAGCCTGTGTGCCAGGTGACGATCGGCGAAAGTTCCCATCCGCCCAGGACTTTGGCCAGAATACTCCTCTTCTGCCGGAAGGGAGCGGGGATATCCCAGACCGCCGCGGCGGTGATCTGGTGGCGCACGTCGTAATCCGAGGGGCCCCAGTTCAGGCGGTTGTCTTGGGGCCACGTCTGGTTGGTAACGAAACCGGGTCCCTCAAAGGACGAATTGTCGAGGCTCCTGGCCCAGCGGTAATTAAAGACGAACTGGAGGCCATGGTCCATGGGGCGGCGGAGCGTCAGGATGCCGGCGCCATAGTTGGAGTTGTCGTCCGGCATGGGGAAATAGACCGCGTAGAACGCCGGGTTGTTGGGATAGAGAAAGTTTTGATTCACCAGACGGATGATGTGATGGCCCTCGCTGCCGGAGTATCCGAGGTCGGCCGCAAACTTCCAAGGTAGTCTGTACTCGATATCCAGAGAATAGACATATACCATCGGATTCGGCATATACTGCGGCGCGCCATAAATCTCGACGGCTCCGGATGTCGGCCCGCCGGTGGCGGGATTGATGCCTTGTGCGAGCAGGGGGTTGATGGGGTAACTGAAAGGCGAGTTGTTGGATCCAAGCGCATACTGGATCTGGCCGCCGACGAAGGGACTACCCGCCGTGCCGCAACAGATGCCGAGTGCGGCGAATTGCGGAGGATTGCGCGTGGCGTTTCCGAAGAGCGCTTCGGGGATGCGGTCGTAGAAGATGCCAAAGCCGCCGCGCACGACCAGGTTGGTATTGCCGCGTAACGGCGACCAGGCGAATCCGAGACGCGGGCCGATGTTGTGATAGTCGGGGCGGTAGAGCTGGCCGATTACTTTCGCTTGCGAATTCGCCAGGCCCTGGGAGCCGAAGAACAGATTGCTCAGATCGCCATGCGCTTCGGTGGGCGGGCTGAAGTACTCCCAGCGTACGCCCAGGTTGAGGGTCAGGTTAGGACGCACTTTCCAGTCATCCTGTGCGAACAGTCCGTAATAGGGAGTGCGCAGGGAACGGGCGGCGTCGGGCGGCCCGCCGGTGGCGGGATTGACGTCGATCTGTTCGAAGATGGGGGCGCTGTTGGCCATGTCCCAGAGACCTTGAAAGACGTAGTCGGGACGGGCGCCGCCGACCAGGTTGTTGTTGTCCTGTTCGCGCCGGACTTCAAGACCGAACTTGAGCCCGTGGTTGCCGTGCACCTTGCTGACGATGTCGCGGAGCTCATAGGTGTTCTGCGCGAAGAGGCCGGGAGTAGTTTCGCTCCAGGGCGCGCCGAAGTAGACGCGGCCGAAGGGAAAGCCCTGGACCTCAATGCGGGGGATCCCCCAGTTGACCACGCCGGCATTGGACGCCACCTGGTCCGCCGCGAACCGCGTGAAGTTGGCGCGCGCTTCATTGAGGAAGGTGGGCGAGAAGATGTGGCTATAGGTGGCGGTAACGGCGCTGGTGAGCGGCGTGAAATTGACATCGCCCATGGTGCGGCTTCCGCTGGAAGCATCGGCGCCGAGGGTATCGAGGTGCGTGAAATAGGTACTGACGGCGATGGTGTCGTTGTTGGTCGCGTTGAAATCCAGGCGGGCGTTGTACTGGTTGCCGCTGGTGGTTCCGGGCACGGCGACCTGGACGAACTGCAGATCGGGGACGCCGTCCAGCCCACCGCCGACGTTGTTGGGGTTGGTGTATGTTCCCGTCTGTCCTTGGATCGAGCCGATATCGAGCCCGCCGGTCACCTGATGGCAGGTTCCAGCGCTGAAGCCGCTGGGACAGGGCGCATTGAGGACGTTGACGACCCGGGGCGCGATCCCGGGAGACTGGAGAATCTGGGCCGTTACGCTACTCGGCCGCGCGCTGATGACGGCCTGGCGATACTGGGGCGTTTCGGTCCATACGCTGCTGACGCCGCTGGTCTTTTGGCGAAGCCCTTCGTAGGAGAAGAACCAGAAAAGCTTGCCGCGTTTGACAGGCCCGCCGAGGCTGCCGCCGAACTGACGGTACAGGTTATTGTCCCGGACAGGCAGGGCGCCACCCGGCCCGCCCCACTTATTGTAGGCATTCAGGCTGGGGGAGTCGTACTTGAAGAAGCCGCTGCCGTGGACGTCGTTAGTGCCGTTCTTGGAGACTACGGCGATCTGCGCGCCGGAGTTGCGACCCCACTCGGCGGAGTAGGCGTTGGTGAGCACCAGGACCTCCTTGACGGACTCCTGGTTGGGCGTGACGACGGCGGCGCCACCCCATCCCAGGCTGTTCACGCTGACGCCATCGACCATGTAATCGTTGTCGGACATGCGCTGGCCGTTCGCGGAGACGGGCAACTGGTTTTCCGCCTGGAAAATGGAAGAGCTGGAACCGCCCGGGCCGGTCTCGTTGGGTAGGGAAGCCGAGTTTCCATTGCCGGCACGCGCCATGTCGGCGGTGACATTGGGCGAGAGCCGGACAAGTTCGTAGGGGTCGCGCCCGAACTGCGGCAGACTTTGGACTTCGCGTGTAGTGATCTCGCCCCCGATCTGGGCGTTTTCGGTCTGGACCAGGGTGGTCGCCTCGGCCGTGACGTTCACGCTTTCGGTGACCGTACCGGGCTTGAGGGTGACGTTGATGCCTTGGGACTGCTCGGCCTGCACGGCGATGGCGTCGGTTTCCTGCTGGGCGAAATTAGGGGCCTCGGCCGTGAGCGAATAGACGCCGGGCGCCAGTCCCGTGAAGCGGTAGAAGCCCTCGCCGCTGGTGTTGGCGGTGAGCTTCTTCTTGGTTTCGTTGTTGGTCAGCGTCACTTTGGCGTTGGGTATGACGGCGCCCGACGGATCGCCGATGGTGCCTTGCAGACTGGCTCCAAACTGCGCCAGCAGCAGGAGCGGAAACAGGGCGATAAAAGCCCAAGCCCAAGCGCTTCTTTTCAACATTTGCCCCCCCCCAGACCAATCGTTTAGTGAAACGATTTACTGGGAAGAATTGTATATCCGCTTCCGGATGGTGTCAAGGAAACGAAATACTATGAACTTCCCCGACGCTCACGTCATCCTTAGCGGCGCTCGTAAAAACCCGTGGTTTTGGCGTTCGAGTGCCCGGTCATGCGCTGCGCGACCTCGATGCGCCCGCCGCCCCAGCCCCGCACCGTCTCGCCGATCCTCCGATGCGCGTTATGATGAGCTTGTACATGGCGTTGATCGCCGTTTCAGGCCATCCGGGATGCCGTTTCGAGGAGGTGGCGCGGCTCGCCTCGCAGCGGTTGGGTTTCGAGCTGCTGACGCAGTCGCGCATCGCGGACCTCACCAGCGAGGAGTTCGGCTCCAGCGCGGCGTTGCCCGACAAAGCCTATTCCAGCCTGGTAACCTCCGTCCTGGCGCGCCTCGCCACGGAGCACCACCTGGTCTGCTGCGCGGTCGGCGGCGAATTGCAGGCCCGCCATTTTCCCGGCATGCTGCGCGTGCACGTGGTGGCCCCGGAGAGCGCGCGGATCGGCAACCTCATGCTCGATAACCGGTTGGAACGGCCCGCCGCGCGCCAGCTTCTGCTGGAATTGGAAGCCGCCGACCGCGCGGACCGGAAGGCTAAATTCGGGAAGGCCAGGGCCACCGCCGATCTTTTCGACGTGGTGCTCAGCGCCGAAACCCTGAGTTCCGAGCAGATGGCCGAGTTGATCGAAACCGCCGCGCGCTCGGCGGGACTGGCGGAGCGCGGCCTTCTCTCCACCGCCGCCGAGGCCCAGCTTCAGTTTCAGATGCGCCTCAAGCTGGCGCGCTATGGCATCGTGCCACCCGGCAAGGTAACCCTACGCCAGAAAATGTTCGCCCACCAGAGCGAGGAGATGTTCGCCAACCTGCTGGACTTCTACCGCATCGCCTGGGAGTACGAGCCGCGCAGCTTCCCCATCCAGTACGACCGCGACGGGAGCGTGCTCGAAGCCTTCACCCCAGACTTCTATCTCTCGGAATTCGACCTCTACGTGGAACTCACCACCATGAAACAGTCGCTCGTGACCCGGAAAAATCGCAAGGTGCGGCTGCTGCGCGAACTCTATCCGCGCATCAACATTCAGGTGTTCTACCAGAAGGATTTCGAAAACCTGATCTTCAAGTACGGCCTGGCCGAGCGGGTGCAAGCGTGAGCCCGTCCGGCATACCGGGCCTGGAGCGTGTCCTTTTCACGGAGGAGCAGATCGAGGCCCGCATCCGTGAAGTGGCCGCCGCCATCTCGCGCGACTACGAAGGCAAATCCATCAAGCTGATCGGCGTGCTCAAGGGATCGGTTTTCTTCCTCACCGCCCTGGCGCGCCACATCGAAGTCCCGCTCAAGATCGATTTTCTGGGCATTTCCAGCTTCTCCAACCGGAGCGGCGCGCCCGGCCTGGTGCGCATCGCCAAGGACCTGGATGACAGCATCGAGGGCGAAGACGTTCTGCTGGTGGAAGATATCGTCGATACCGGCTTCACGTTGCGTTACCTGCTGCAAACCCTGGCCGGCCGGGCGCCCAACTCGCTTTCGGTATGCACGTTCCTGGACCGCCACTCCCGACGCATCGTCCAGACGCCCGTGAAATACCGCTGTTTCGAGATCCCCGACCGCTTCGTGGTAGGCTTCGGCCTCGATCACAACCAGCTCTATCGCAACCTGGGGTACGTCGCGGTGATGAAGCCGGATCGATCATAGGTCTTCGCCCGCGGTGTTGTAGGGGTCGGGCATGCCCGACCCCTACGCCGGCGGTGTTCTTCTGACCATTTGCCGCAGGTCGCCGATCCAGGCCTCCACCAGGGGGATCTCCGCGGCGCCGATCAGATCCAGCTTGACGAGGGCCTCGTAGGACTTCAGGAGATTTGCGTCCAGAGCCTCTGCGCCGCTCGTTAAATCAAGGCGTTCGAGCTCGCGCCGGATGCGGGCGTTGTTCAGGTATCCGGGCAGCTCGTCGGTGAAGTCGCGCATGAGGTCGTGGACATTGCGGTCCTGGTAGACGGTGGGCGCATGGAACAGGATGTTCCAGCCGTTCTCCCAGCAGATCCGTTGCGCCACGAAGCTGCGCCAGATATCGGTCATGCGGAAGGAGCAGTGGAATGGCAGGTAGAGAAGCGGGAATGCCTCGGGAAACCAAGTGGTGTTCTGGCTGTTGAACGGGCACCAGGCGCCGGCGCCGAGAATCACGCCCGGGCGGCGGTCGAAGTCGAGCGGCAGCGGAAGGACCAGGCGATAGATCGCGTCGACGTCGGGATTCCGGTTCGCCAGGCCTTGCTGGATGGCGCAGCGGGCGGCGGCTTCGGGCAGCGTGTCCGGCGCGGGCGGCTCGTCGGAGACGTGTTCGAGGGGGAACCCGCGCGGCCAGATGCGCGCCGCCGTGAAATAGCGATAAACGTTGACCCAACCGATACCTGCGATTCGCCGCGCCCGCTGCTCGGGGGAGCGGGGCGCCCAGAATTCCGGATAGGGGATGTTGTCGTCGTCCGTTTCGACCAGCGCCTCCACGCCGGCCTGGATCGCCAGGAGATAGCCGATGTTCTTGCGGGCGTAGCGCCGCACGGGCGCAAGCCGGGCGAGTTCGAAACCGGTCCGGCGCTGCTGTTCGACGTTCAAAAAGTCGCAGCCGTGGAGGGAAAAATCGGTCGGCCCTTGCACGTCGCCGATGTTCCAGAAGCGCCAGCCGGCATCGCGGCATCCGGCGGCGATTTGACCCAGCGCCTCGTTCGGAGAAGCGATGGAAGTGACTACTACGCCGGTCATCGCCCGCTCCGCCGCGCCTTCCAGAGCCGGTAGAGGTTGGTGAACGCATCGGCCAGGACGCCACCGCCGACGCCGGGTGCGGCGGCCGAGTAAGTGATGGGAACCTCCGCGACCTTGAGATGGCGGCAGTGGAACTTGATTTCGGTTTGGAAGAAATGGGCGCGCGAGTGGATGCCCCGATCCAGCACCATTTGCAGGGCCTCGCGGGAAAAAAGCTCAAAGCCGCTGGTCATGTCGCTCAGCCGCGTTCCCACCAGGAGATTGGTCAACACGGTGCCTCCGTAGCTGAGGAGCCGGCGCCGCAGCGGGCTGTCGACGATTCGGCCGCCGGGCATGAAGCGGCTGCCGAACACGCAATCGTAGCCCCGCTCCATGGCGTCCAGAAACCGGGGGATATCGGCGGGCCGGTGAGAGAAGCCCGCGTCGATTTCCAGGATGAAGTCGTGACCGGCGGCGAGCGCTTCGCGATAGCCGCGGACGTATGCGTCGGCAACCGAGCGATTGTCGGGGGCCCACACGACGCGCAGGCGAGGTTCGGTTCGTGCGAAGTCCGCGAGCACGCCGTGAGTGCCGTCGCGGCTGACATTGTCGAGGACCGCATAGAACGCGGCCGAGCGCAATTCACCGCAGGCCGCGAGCGTCTCGCGGACGAAGCGCACCGCGGAGCCGGTCTCATTGGCCATCGGGCAGACGATCCCGAGCGATACGTTCCGCCGCGACAGCAGGCCGCCAGGTGGTTTCGCTTCCCCCGCCTGTATCACCATGCTCTTCCGAAAGCTCGATTATACTCGACGCCGCCGGCCAGCGGCCCGCCGGAGCGGGAATGGTGCGCCGGATAACAATCGGCCTCCCTTGTCACCCAATATTCACGGCGCCGTCATTGCCCCTCGCCTGATTTGGGAGTAGAATTAAGAAAGATTAACAATTAGTTTGGAGCGTGTAGATCATGAGCTCCCGAATACTATTCCTCTCCGGGCATCCGGACGATGCCCGCCGGCTTTCGCGAATGCTGCAGTCTCTTCCCCTGGTTCTGGATCATGCGGAGAATCTGCGGCAAGCGCGCACCCAGCTTCAACGGCAAGAATACGACGTGGTTCTTACGGAAGCCGCCCTACCCGATGGGGGCTGGCTGGACGCTCTGCATCTGGCCCGTGAATGCCCCCGCGAGCTCGTACTGATCGTGACCGACCCGCAGGCGGACGCCCGCTTTTGGGCCAAGGCGCTGAACCTCGGGGCCTACGACCTGCTGGCGCAACCCTTCTACGAACCGGAGGTGCGCCGCATCCTGTCTAACGCTTGTTCCCGGCCGGAGTACCAGCAGTCTTCCATGGCCGCCGTTTAGCTCCGGGCTTCTGGCTGCTAGTTTTTGCCTCCTGCCTTATTGATATACTGAAGGCGTCCCCACAGCCAGGAGTTTTCTCAGACAATGTTCGATCTGTTTCGCAGCCGAGATAAGGCCGTCCGCATCCTCCTGGGCGTCATTTTGGTGGTCGTGTCGTTCTCCATGCTCACCTATTTGATCCCCAACTTCAGCAGCGGGTCCAGCGACCCGTCGGACATGGTGGTCGCGGAGATCGGCAAAGACACGCTGACCCTGCCGGAAGTGCAGACCATGATTCAGCAGACCATGCGCGGGCGCCAGATCCCGGCATCCATTCTGCCCAACTACATCCCCCAGATGGTCGACGAAATGGTGCTGCAGCGCGCCTTGGCCTACGAGGCCCAAAACCTCGGTTTTCAGGTGACCGATGCGGAAGTGAACGACGCCATCCGCCAGATGATCCCGAGCCTCTTTCCAGACGGCAAGTTCCTGGGTAAGGAAGCCTACGCCGCCATGCTCGCGCAGCAGAACCTCTCAACCACTCAGTTCGAGGAAGACCTGAGACGGCAGATGCTGGTGGGGCGCTTGCGCGCCGTGGCTCTCCAGGGGATCGTCGTCACCGGCGCGGAGATCCAGCAGGAGTACCGGCGGAAGAACGACAAAATCAAGGTCGAGTGGGTCAAGCTCACCGCCGACAAGTATAAGGCCGAGTCGCAGCCGTCCGCGGAGGAAGTGCAGGCTTACTTCAAAGTCAACTCGGCGCGCTACCAGATCCCCGAGAAGAGAGACCTGACGGTCTTGTTGGCCGACCCGGCCAAGATCGAACAGAGCCTGAACCCGGCCGACGCCGATCTGCTGAACCTCTACAACCAGAACAAGGATGCCTTCCGCGTGCCCGAGCGCTTGAGGGTGCAGCATATCCTGCTGAAGACCCTCGGCAAGCCGCCGGCCGACGAGCCCAAGATCAAGGCCAAGGCCGAAGACCTGCTCAAGCAGATCCGCGCGGGCGCGAATTTCTCCGATTTGGCCAAGAAGAACTCCGAGGACGACACCTCGGCCAAGAACGCCAAGAACCCCGGCGAGTTGCCGGATTGGGTGACCCGCGGGCAGACGGTGAAGGAATTCGAAGACGCGGCCTTCTCCCTGAAGCCCGGCCAGGTGAGCGACGTGGTGAAGACCCAGTACGGCTACCACATCGTCAAGGTGCTGGCGCACGAGGACGCTCATCTGCGGACCTTCGACGAGGCGAAAAGCGACTTGACGGCGCAATGGAAGAAGCAGCGCGTCAACGACATCATGCAGAACATTTCCGACAAAGCCCAAGTCGAGTTACAGAAGGATCCCAAGCATCCGGGGCAAGTGGCCGGCCAATTCAATATGCAGGTGATCGTCGTCTCGGGCTACCAGCCCGGCCAGCCACTGCCGGACGTCGGAATGAGTGCGGATTTCGATCAGTCCGTCGGCGGTCTTAAGGAGGGCGAGGCGTCCCAGCCGGTCGCGCTCCCCGAAAACAAGATCGTGCTGGCCGTGGTGACGGCCATAACGCCCGCCCGTGCCGCCACGCTGGAGGAAGAACGGGATTCGGTGCGCGCGACCCTGATCCAGAACCGGAGCGCCAGCGCATTGCAGAAGCATTCGCAGGATCTGCTCGACGCCGCCAAGTCCGCCGGCGACCTGGCCAAGGCGGCCAAGGCGGCGGGCCTGGAAGTCAAGACGTCCGAGGAATTCACGCGCAGCGGGTCGGTGGAAGGCGTTGGCTCCGCCACCTATTTGCAGGAGGCCTTCTCCCGTCCCGACGGAACGTTCCTCGGACCGATCAGCATACCGGAAGGCACGGTGGTGGCGCGGGTGATCCAACATATTCCGGCGGATATGTCGAAGCTGGCGGAGCAGGCCTCGTCCATCCGCGAAGACGTCAAGGGCCAAAAGGAGCGCGACCGGGAGTCCCTCTTCGCGGAAGGCGTTCGCGATGCCCTGGTCAAACAGGGAAAGATCAAACTTCATCAGCCGGTGATCAAACGGCTCGTTTCCACCTACGGCACGCAGAGCTAGCCGGATGCTCCACGCCATCGCCGATTTCATCCGGTCGCTGACCGACCCGCAGCGGCTCGCTCAGCTCCTGAACACGTTCCTCTCCGGCTGGCTGGGGTACGCGATGTTGGCTGGAATCGTGTATTCGGAGACCGGACTCCTGGTCGGTTTTTTCTTTCCCGGCGATTCCCTGCTGTTCACGGTGGGAGCGGTGGCCGGCGCCGGAGAAGCGGGCGCCGCGCACTTGAACATCGTCCTGGTCAACGTGGTCTTAATGTCGGCGGCGCTGCTGGGCGATTCCACCGGCTACCTGCTGGGCCGCAAGACCGGCGTGCGCATCTTCAACCGGCCGGATTCGCGGCTTTTCAAGCGCGAGTACGTCATCCGCACCAGGAAATTCTACGAGCGCCACGGCGGCAAGACCATCGTCTACGCGCGCTTCATTCCCATCGTTCGCACGTTCGCCGCGTTCGTGGCCGGGGTGATGGAAATGCCGTACCTGCACTTCCTCCCTTACAGCGTATGCGGAGGGATCGGGTGGGTTTTTGCGATGACCATGCTGGGCTACGAGTTGGGATCCATCCCTTTCGTGAGACGGAACTTCGACTACGCCATTCTGACGATCATCGTCGTCTCCCTGCTACCCACCTTCATCGAGGTCTTCAAGGCCCGGCGGGGCCAGTCAGCGCACAAGTCCGGCCAGCCCGGCAGCGTATAGCCGGTCGTCCACGCGCCCCAACCGCGCAGCCAGCCGCGGCGCCAGCAGCGGCCGGTGCGCGACGCCGCACAGGTATTCGGGTATCGTCCAGACGTCTTCCTCCGCCGTCATCCACTCGATGGCATCGAAGCGGCGCAGGTTCACCGGGCGCGAGTAGCGCCGCAGAGTCTTTTCCTTTTGGAGATTGTAGTAGTGCTCGAAATAGGACATCGCCAGTTCCCGCAGCGTGCGGTAAACCGGCTCGCGGTAGCGCAGTCCCGTATAGTTGGACTTGGCGACCGCCCCCCAATGCCCACGCAGCCGGAAGATGGCCAGCACGTGATCGTCGTCGCGGACCGCTTCCAGGTCGAGCAGCAACGGCGGATAGCCGAGCATGCGCAAGGCCGCCGCGCCGAACAGGGCCCCTTCCATGCAATGGCCGGTCCGGTCTCGCATTACGCGCCGCGGCGACCGGCAAGTAGGCCCGTCTGGTTCTTTGTTATAAGCGATTTCGCAATCGAGGTACCGCTGGATCTTCTCAGGCGTGCCGAGCTGCCGGAAAACCGCACGCTCCGCCGAGCCGAAACCGTATTTCAGCACGTTCACAACCCCAACGCCCTATCCAACGCCTCCACGAAGAAATACTCCCCCCACATCACGGACTCGTTCACCCCCAGTCCCTTATGTAAATGGTACACGCCGCCTTTCAGAATGCCCTCCCACTCCGGATCTTTCGCCGCCAGGTACCGCTCGCACAGCGTAGCCAAAATGCGCCGCGCGGCGTCCCCGTAGCCGACCCTCTTCATCGGGTCCCCAGCGATGCCAGCCAGTTGCAGCAGCCCGGAGGCCGCGATGGCCGCCGCCGACGTGTCCACCAGGCAGCGGCTCTCGGGAGGCGCATCGAAATCCCACGGCGGCACCCCATCGGCCGGGCAGTTGGCAATGTAGAAATCCGCGCAGGCTTCCGCCGTCCGCAGGAAGCGCGGATCGCGCGCGTGCCGGTATGCCGTGCCGAAGCCGTAGAGCGCCCACGCCAGGCCGCGCGACCAGCAGGAATCGCCCCGAAATCCCTGGTGCGTGGTCTGCCGCAGGAACTCCCCGGTTTCCAGATCGAAGAGGCCCTCGTGCGCGGTCGATCCGTCGCCGCGCACCAGCACGCGCCGGGTCGTCAGGCAGTGCCGCATGGCGATGTCGAGCAGCCCTTCGTCTCCCGTTTCCTTCGCCGCATGGAAGACGATCCCCACGTTCATCATGATGTCGATGAACAGCGAATCCTCGGAGACGAACGACCGCAGGTACGCGCCCTTTTCGCGGAAGCGCAAGGCCAGGGTCCGGCCCGCCTGAATCAGCACCTCCTGGAGCGCCGGATCGCCGGTCAACGCGTGCCATCGGCCGTACGTGGAGAGGAACAGGAAGCCCAGGTCGTGTACGTCGCGGTCGAATTGCCGCGGCTCCAGGCGCCTGGTATACCGTTCTGCGGGTTCGCGCCAGGATTCGTCGCCGCGGGCGCACAGAATCCACATGATGCCGGGCAGGAATCCGTCGCACCAGTGCGTCCATGCCGGAAGATTGTGCCTCCAGCGCCCGTTGTGCGTGTACATCGGGTAGAAATCCGGGTCGCGCCGGATCAGCGCGCGCACCTGGAGCCCCGCGAAGTCCAACGCTTCGCGAAAGAGATCTCCATCGGAATCGGCGTAGCTCGAAATCATCCTGAAATACCCCTTCGGATCAATGGCCGCGGATGAACGCCGATGAGCGCGGATAAAACATAAACCCTTGCATTCTTAAAATCCGTGTTCATCTGCGTTCATCTGCGGCCCAAAAGTCTTGCCTCTACGGCACGCGAATCTGCGTTACTCCGCTCCTCTTCACTTCTCGCGCTGCCTTCACCACCTGGCCGTATCCCTCCTTATCGAACGGCGGGCAACCCGTGGGAAACTGTCCCAGCGGGTGGTGCTTTTGCCGCATCAGGTAGCTGCAATACGTGAGCGTCTTGCACACCCGGCTCTCCGCCAGAGCGCCGGTCTCCAGCGCGTCTTTCGGGAAATCGGGATACGCCAGCGCGTTGCGGCCCATGCCGAAAAACCTCGCCGCGCCAGCCTTCAGGTTGTAGGCCGCCGCGTGCGGCGCGAACTTCTGAAGCCAGCTATAGCCGGCGCCCAGCATGGGGAGGGCGGGGAAAGAGGCCTGCAACTCTGCCATCACCCGGAAGTGCCGGTCCACCCCTGCCAGCGGGTGCTCCGGCTGCTCGTAATTGCCTTCGTCGGGTTTCTCGAAGGGACGTCCAATGTGCGGGTTGAAGTAGGGCACGCCCAGCGAAACGCTCAGCAACTCCACGCCATCCTCGCGGAACCAGCCGATGGCCTGCTTCACCTCCGTCAGGTCCTCGCGCAGCGGATCGTTGGGGTCCACGCCGAAACCGTACGGATAGGGAATCGGAAACTCCATGGGCACGCCGATTCCAGTGGCCGGATCGCGCACGTACGGAACGCCCTCGTAACACCCCAGCCGCATGGCGATCAGCAGCTTGTCGCCGAACGCCGCCCGGATCTTGCCAATCACGTTTCGCACAAAGCGCACGCGATTCTCCAGCGAGCCCCCGTAGCGTCCCTCCCGCGTTTTCGCGCCGAGAAGTTCGCACGCCAGATACCCGTGCGTGGCTTTGACGTCCGCCGCCGTGAAGCCCGCTTCGAGCGCCAGTCTGGCCGCCGCCACGTACTGGTCCTCCAGCCGTTCCAGTTCGTCGTCCGTGACCGCCGGTTGCTCGCCCGGCGTCCCCGTCTTGCGGTCCACCAGCGGATTATGCTCCGCGATAATGCGATTCGGCCACGAGTACCGGCCCGAGTGCGTCAGTTGCACCGGGACGATCAGATCGTCGTCGCTGCCCCAGTGCTCCCGGTGCGTCCGGCGGGTCATATCGAGCAAACGCGCCAGTTCCCCCACGCTCCCGGAGTGGATCCACAACTGCCGCGGGTTGGCCCGGCCTCCGCGGCAGACCGCCGTCGCCTCAAACCAGATCAGTTTGGCCCCGCCGCGTGCGAAGCGCTCGTAGCGCCGCCAGGTCAGCTCGGAAGGCAGGCCGTCGGCGTCGCCGTCGCAGCCCTCCATGGGATGGATCGCGATGGAGTTGCCTGCCGTCGCCCGGCCCACGCCCACCGGCCGCGCCAGCAGAGTCCGGATTTCCTCGGGCGAATCCAGGAACCCGACGTGGCGAGCTCCAGCCTCGGCGGCGGCGCGCCGGATCTCATCCAGGGTCGTGAAATGGAAGTTCTTCATAAGGTGCGCAGGTGAAAACCGCCGTCCACGTCGAGAACCTGTCCGGCGCAGTAATCGAGCTGTCCATCGGCGATCGCGCGCACCGCCCGCGCCACGTCGCCCGGTTCGCCCATGCGGCCTTGCGGCAGCAACCCGGCCGCGATCCGCTCGTCGTAAGCCTTCTCCACTTTGGCGATCATATCCGTGCGAATGATGCCCGGCCGGATCTCGAACACCGGGATGCCGTGCGGCGCCAGCCGGGCGGCGTAGAGCGCGGCGGCCATGCTCAGCCCCGCTTTGGACACGCAATAGTCTCCACGATTCACCGACGCGGCGTACGCCGAAACCGACGTCACGAACACGATGCGCCCGCCGCCCCGCTCCAGCATCCAACGCGCGCCAAGCTGCGTCAGGAAATAGGGGCCCTTCAGATTGGTTGCCATCAGCGCGTCGAAACTCTCCTCGCCCGCCTCCAGGATATCGCGCCGCTCGAGCGGGGCCATGCCGGCGTTGTTCACCAGCAGGTCGAGCCGTCCCAGTTTTTCCCGCGTGAAGGCCATCAGCGCCGCCCTGTCGGCGGCCGACGAGATATCGCACTGGAAGATCAGGGCGCCCGTCTCCTGCTGCACGCGCTCGGCGCAATCCCGCCGGCTGCGATACGTCGCCACCACCTGGTGCGTGCGCGCCAGCTCCGCGGCCACGGCCCGCCCGATGCCTCGACTGCCGCCCGTGACCACGGCCACCGGCCGGCTCGATAGATCGCTCATGAAGTCCCTTTCCGTGAATCGTCGATCCGAATATTTGGTTTATCATAAACGTTTCCGGGAGGCCGTGGATGTCTTTAGTCGTGAAACCCAAAGAGGGCTGCCGTTGGGACCTGGTTGCGCTGGGCGAAGTCATGCTGCGCCTCGACCCGGGCGACCGGCGCATCGCTTCCACGCGCGCCTTCGACGTCTGGGAGGGCGGCGGCGAATACAACGTCGCGCGCGGACTGAAGCGCTGCTTCGGCCTGGACACCGCGCTGGTTTCCGCGTTCGCCGATAACCCGGTCGGCCGCCTGGTTCAGGACCTGATCTACCAGGGCGGCGTGGACCAGTCGCTGGTGCGCTGGGTGGATTACGACGGAGTCGGCCGCGCCGTGCGCAACGGTCTGAACTTCACCGAACGCGGCTTCGGCGTGCGCGCCGCCGTGGGGTGCTCGGACCGCGGCCACACCGCCGCGTCGCAATTGAAGCCCGGCCAGATCGATTGGGACGATATCTTCGGCAAGTCGGGCGCTCGCTGGTTCCACACCGGCGGCATCTTCTGCGCCCTGTCCGAGAGTACTCCGCTGGTCGCCATCGAGGCCATGGAGGCCGCGCGCCGCCACGGTGTGGTGGTTTCCTACGACCTCAACTACCGCGCTTCGCTCTGGAAGGCCATCGGCGGAAAAGCCAAGGCGCAAGAGGTTAACCGCAAGGTGGGGTCCTTGGTGGACGTGATGATCGGCAACGAAGAGGATTTCTCCGCCGCGCTGGGCTTCGAAATCCCCGGTGTCGACGACAGCCTCACGAATTTCGAGATCGCCGGCTTCCAGAAGATGATCGAGCAGGTGGTCCGCGAGTTTCCCTTCCCGGTGGTCGCCACCACGCTGCGCAAAGCCAAGACCGCATCGAGCAACGATTGGGGCGCCATCTGCTACTGCGACGGCAAGTTCTACGAAGCCGTCAACCGCCCCGGCCTGGAGATTTACGACCGTGTAGGCGGAGGCGACTCCTTCGATTCGGGCCTGATCTACGGCTTCCTGACCGGCCAATCCCCGCAGTGGTCCGTGGAATGCGGCGCGGCCCACGGCGCCCTGGCCATGACCACCCCCGGCGACACGACCATGGCGACGCTGGCGGAAGTAAAGCAAGTCATGAAAGGCGGCGGGGCCCGCATCGCGAGGTAGCGCCCCCGTGGCGTAGCCTTTCGTAGCGCAGCCTTTCCAGGCGGCGATGCCCGCATTCCTGCGGGCATTCTTCGGTGGTTTCGCCCGCGAGGACCCGCAATCCGTGCGAGTGTCCGGAAATGGGACTGGGTTCGTTTCGCAAATTAACATTCCATCCACCGACGAGCCTCCAAAGTGTCCGTTCTTGGGATTGGGTTCGTTTCGCAATTTCGCTTTGCGCAGAAGGAGCAGGCTCTTCGGCGGGCGCTGGTACATGCAGTGCAGGCGGGTATCATAGCGGAGGACGAGGCCGATGGACTCCTCATTATCGAGGACGAGGCATCGGGTGAGCGGGCCGTGGCGCATGGCGTTCTGAGCGGAACGCTGCTTGCCTTCGGCCGTAACGGGACCGTGCGAACGGGCGCCACTGGCGCGCGCGGATTCGAGTTTGCGGAGCGATGACATAGTCCTGAACTCCAGGATAGAACGGAGGTCTGCGGGGACTATTGTTAAGTGCTTTGTTTTGACAGTGAAATTGAGTAAAGTTGCTTGTGAACGGATTTTTGGGGGAGCGCCAAAAGACATTCGGAGCTGGTTCCGTGGTACGATTCGCGGCGGGGACGAATTGGTGGCAGGGAATTAGCAACCACTGCGAGATGGAAAATGGACGGTCTTGACGGCGCGCAGGACAGGGACTTTCTGGCGCACTTGGAGGATGACGGCAGGCGTCAACTACTACGGGACCATCTACTCGCTGTCTCGCAGGCGGCCGGTAGAATGTCTGAGAAAGCCGGGATTGGGGCAGCGGGAGCCGCGATTGGGCTGTTGCACGATCTGGGGAAGTACTCTCGGGATTTTCAGCAGTACCTGCGTCGCATGGCGCTCGATCAAGATACCGAGGAACAGGGGCCAGGGCGTGGGAAGATCGATCATTCCACCGCCGGAGCGCAGACAATCTGGCGAAGTCTGAAGCGCAAGGGAAACCTGGAAGGGGTTGTGGGCGAAATTCTTTCCCTTTGTGTTGCTTCCCATCATTCCGGCTTGATCGACTGCATTGCGCCGGACGGCAGCGACAAACTTTCCCGACGGATGCGCAAATCCGATCCCGAGTGCCACTACGGGGAAGCCTGGGCGAACGCCGAACAGCCCGTAATCGAGCGGAACGACGCGCGCCTGCACGATCCAGACCTGTCCCGCGGTGTCCGCGACTTCATTGCAAGGGTTTGTCGGCTTGATCGAAATGAGACTATCAGGCGATTCAAGGTGGGCCTCCTGGTTCGATTCCTGTTTAGCTGTCTGATCGACGCCGACCGCACGGATACGGCCGATTTCTCTAAACGCGCCGCAGCATCTCTGCGGCAACATGGCCGCTACGTCGAGTGGCCGCTGCTGGCCGATCGTCTTGAGCGACACCTAGAAGGTTTCTCGGGCTGCACCCAGATGGATGTGCTTCGGAGGGAAGTCTCTGCACACTGTTTATCAGCCTCAATCCGGCCGAAAGGAACCTTCACCCTCACGGTTCCCACGGGTGGCGGCAAGACGCTCGCCAGCCTGCGATTTGCCTTGAACCATGCGGCGAAATGGAAGATGGAGCGTGTTATCTATGTCAGCCCGTACACGTCCATCATCGACCAGAACGCCGATGTTGTTCGCGGCATCCTCGAACCCCGCGGGACCGAGTTCGCGACCGTCTTGCTGGAGCATCACTCGAATCTGACGCCGCTGAAACAGACGTGGAGGAGTAAAGTCCTCTCCGAAAACTGGGATGCTCCCGTGGTCTTCACGACCGCCGTGCAACTATTGGAAGCCCTCTTTGGATCGGGCACGCGGGCGGTTAGGCGTATGCACCAGATGGCCAACGCAGTTCTGATCTTCGATGAAATCCAGACGCTCCCGGTGCGCTGCGTTCACCTGTTCAACAATGCAATGAATTTCCTCGTCGAGCAGTGTGGTAGCAGCGTCGTGCTCTGTACTGCGACCCAGCCCTTGCTACAGCAAGTGGATCCGGCCAAGGGTGCGATTCGCCTCAGCGAGAATGCCGAAATCATGCCAGATGTGGCGAAACTCTTCACCGAAATCCGGCGATATGAGACCTATGACCGGCGCAAAGCAGGCGCCTGGGAGCATGCGGAGGCAGCGCAGTTGGCAGTTGCCGAAACGCGCCGGGCCGGGAGTTGCCTGATCGTTGTAAATACGAAGAGCGAAGCGCTTTCGATCTTCGGGGCGTGCCGGACCGCCGCGAGTGACCTTCCTCTATATCACTTGAGCACCAGCATGTGCCCGGCTCACCGCTTGAAGATCCTGGGAGAGGTCAAAGAGCGTCTGGGCCGAACTCCGGTGGTGTGCGTCAGTACACAGTTAATCGAGGCCGGCGTGGACATCAGCTTTGGGTCGGTGATCCGCGCCCTCGCCGGATGGGACTCCATTGCTCAAGCCGCCGGGCGCTGCAACCGTCACGGTAAGCCGGAAATGGGCCGAGTCCACATCATCAATCTCGCCGGGGAATTGCCCAAACAGCTACGCGATATTAAAGCCGCTCAGGAGGCGGCTCAGCGAGTACTAGACGAGAATGCAGGTACCGGCGAGGACCGGATGGTGGACCTGTCAAGGCCGAAGCTCATCGGGGACTATTTCCATTATTACTTTTTCGACCGCCGGAACGAGATGGACTACCCGGTCAATGCCGATCAAGCGGAACGAGACGACAATCTCTTGAATATGCTGGCCGAAAACACGTTGGCTGTCGCCGCCTGTCAGCTTCCGCCGCCGGTCTACTTGCGACAGGCTTTCATGACCGCAGCCGAGGCGTTCCAGTCGATTGACGCCAGCACGCAGGGCGTAGTCGTTCCCTACGCGGCCGAGGGGAAGGCTATCATTTCGGGACTGTGCTCGGCGCGCGAGTTGGAAAAGCAGTTTTCGCTCCTCAAGCGGGCACAGCGGTTCACGGTAAACGTCTTCCCGAACGTAATGGAAAGACTGCAACGGATACGGGCCGTGTACGAGGCCCAGGAAGGAACAGGAATTCTCTGTCTGGACGAGAAGTACTACAGCAGCCATTTTGGGCTGAACGTTGAGGGCACGGAGGAAATGGAGCTTAAGAATGCATAGCACGCCAAAGAATACGATCGAGTTTCGCGTTTGGGGCCGGTTCGCCATGTTCACCGATCCCCTCACACGAGTCGGTGGGGAAAAATGCTCGTACCATGTGCCGACTTATGAGGCGCTGAAGGGCATCGCCAAATCGATCTACTGGAAGCCGACGTTGGTCTGGGTGATCGATGCCGTACGGGTGATGAAGCGGATCAGAACCCAAACGAAAGGAACAAAGCCTCTCAACTACGGCGGGGGCAATAGCCTTGCGATCTACACTTTTCTCACGGGTGACCCCGACCCGATCACGACACTTCCTAGTGTCGAGTACCAAGTGAGGGCGCACTTCGAGTGGAATGAACATCGGCCGGAATTGGCGAAGGACCGGATTGACGGCAAGCACTACCAGATTGCGCGGCGTAGCCTGGAGCTTGGTGGCCGCCAAGATATCTTTCTCGGCACGCGCGATTGCCAGGGCTATGTGGAGCCGTGTGAATTTGGCACTGGGGCCGGCGACTACGACGGCAAAGGGCAGTTGGGTTTCGGGCTCATGTTCCACGGCTTTGACTATCCGGACGAGACCGGCGTCAACACGCTGCGAAGCAACTTCTGGTGTGCCCAGATGGAGGACGGCATCATGAACTTTCCGCGCCCTGAGGAATGCAGGGTGAAGAATGAGGTCCGGGAGATGCTGCCGAAGAGTTTTGGCCTGGATCACAATCTTCGCAATGTGGTTGCCGAAGCCGAGGGACTGGAGGCCTGATTTGAGCTGGATACAGAAGCTCTACGAGACTTACGAGCTATGTGCCAATGCACCACAGTTCGAGAAACACCCGCCATTGCCGGTGAGTCATACCGAGCAACAGGCTCACATCGAAATCATCCTCGACCAGACCGGGACCTTTCAGAGAGCGGCCGTGGTGGCCAAAGAGAACACTGTGTTTCCGGCGACGGAAGAATCAGCCGGGCGCACCAGCAAGCCCGTACCCCATCCGATCTGCGACAAGATCCAATACTGCGCGGCAGACTACAAGAAGTTCGGCGGCGCGAAAGGGGGCTTCTTCGAGGATTACATTCGGCAGCTTCGGCAGTGGCAGACCGAATATCCCAACGCCAAAGTCGGCGCAGTATTGCGCTATGTCGAGAAGGGGAGCGTTGTCGCCGATCTGGTGCAGGCTGGAGTGTTGCATTGTGGCCCGGACCATACGTTGCTGACCGAGTGGGTTTCGGAGGCTCCCACGCCCGATCTTTTCAAGATGCTTATAGCGAAGGAGAAGAAGCGCGACCAAGGAGATGCCTTCGTGAGGTGGCGTGTCCAGGTGCCCGGAGACCCGGTATCCGCTGTGTGGCTGGATCCCAGCGTTCGCGATTCCTGGATTCGATTTGTCGCTTCTCAGAGTGACGCGCGCGGGTTGTGTATGGTGACTGGCGAGACGACCGCGCTAACGGCGAATCACCCGAAAAGGTTGAGGAACCCCGCCGACAAGGCGAAGTTGATTTCCTCGAATGATAGTTCGGGGTACACCTTTCGTGGGCGGTTTGGCTCCGCAGAGCAGGCGTGCAGCGTTGGATCTGCGGTCTCTCAGAAGGCGCACAATGCGCTGCGCTGGCTGATTGAGCGTCAAGGCAGGAAGGGCGATCAGGTATTCGTCGCATGGGCTGTGAGCGGCAAGACCATCCCTGACCCATTGGCGGATACGGCGAAGCTCTTTGAGGCCGCGGGAGTGGACGACGCGACTGGCCAGGGCGCGCCATACCAGGGCGATGCGGGACAGCACTATGCGCTGCGTCTTAGGAAGGCCATCTCCGGCTACCGAGCCAACTTGGGAGATGCCGATGATGTTGTGGTCATCGGCCTTGATTCCGCCACGCCTGGGCGCATGGCCATCACCTACTACAGGGAATTGACGGGATCGGAGTTCCTGGAGCGTGTGGCCGAGTGGCATGCGAGTTGTTCCTGGTTCCAAGACTATTCCAAGGACAATCAATTTGTGGGCGCTCCCGCTCCGAGGGAGATTGCTGAGGCAGCCTATGGCCGAAGACTAGACGACAAGCTGCGTAAGGCCACCGTGGAGCGGCTGTTGCCCTGCATTGTAGACGCTCGTCCGCTACCGCGCGACCTCGTGGCGGCCAGTGTACGCCGAGCGTCCAACCGTTTCGGAATAAAGAAGTGGGATTGGGAGAAGTACCTCGGCATCGCCTGTGCGCTGGTTCGAGGAAGCAGCAAGGAGGAAAACTATCAGATGGCACTGGAAGAGGATCGAATAACGAGAGACTACCTGTTCGGGCGTCTACTTGCAATTGCGGAAAACATAGAGGAGCGGGCGTTGCATCTGGCGAAAGAGAAGCGCGACACCAACGCTGCCAGGCTGATGCAAAGGTTTGCGGACCACCCGTGCTCCACGTGGAGGAGTATTGAATTGGCGCTGACCCCCTACAAGACTCGCCTGCGGAACAACCGTCCGGCCGTGCTTCTTGAGAGGGACAAGCTGCTGGACGCCGTGATCGGAATGTTCAGCGGGGAAGACTTCATCAGCGATAGTAAGCTGTCCGGGGAATTCTTGCTCGGTTACCACTGCCAGCGTGCGGCGCTATGGCCGAAGGGAAAGCCGGACAGCGGATCGCCGGATAAAGACGAATCAAAAACTCAGGGAGAGGAAGTATGAGCGTTCTTCAGAACAAGATCGATTTCGCGGCGGTGCTGCGCGTGAAACATGCCAACCCAAACGGCGATCCTTTGAACGGGAATCGGCCTCGCACTGACTACAATGGCTACGGAGAAATCACGGATGTCTGCCTGAAACGCAAGATTCGTGATCGTTTACAGGATGCCGGCTTGAACATATTCGTGCAATCCGACGATCGGAAAACGGACGAAGCGACAAGTCTTCGGGACCGCGCCGAAAAGACCCTGGGCAAGAAGTTTGGCTCGGCGGAAACCACAACGCTGGCTTGTGCGAAATGGGTGGACGTCCGAGCCTTTGGGCAGTTGTTCGCGCTGAAGAAGAAGGGCAAGACCAAGGGCGATGAAGATGAGGGCGATACGGGAGTCTCGATTCCGATCCGTGGCCCGGTCACGCTGCACTCTGCATTCAGTGTCCAACCCGTGGAAGTGACCAGCACGCAGATTACAAAGAGCGTCAGCGGTGAGGGCGACGGGACCAAACGCGGAGCCGACACCATGGGCATGAAGCACCGTGTCGACGATGGGGTCTACGTTTTCTACGGAAGCATGAATCCCCAATTGGCTGAGAAGACCGGTTTCAGCGACGAAGACGCGGAAGCGATCAAGCGGGTGCTGCCTAAGCTGTTCGAGAACGACGCGTCGTCCGCGAGGCCGGAGGGCAGCATGGAGGTCCTCAAGGTGATTTGGTGGAAGCACGGCAGCAAGTGTGGCCGGCACTCCTCGGCTAAGGTCCATCGTACGCTGTCGGTCAAGCCGGACGGCGAGATTACCGTCGCATCGCTTGACGGCTTGCAGCCCGAAATCATAGAGGGGTTTTGACCGAAGCGCTCCGAGATTGGAAGGCCCTGTGAACGGGTAATGGCTTTCCGGCTACCAGCACCTTCTCTTCTCCGATGCAAGGGTTAGACGCGTGATGTATTCCGAAGACGATCTACTGCCGCTCTCGGGGCTCCAGCATTTGGCGTTCTGCGAGCGGCAGTGGGGGCTGATTCATATCGAGCAGATATGGTCGGAGAACCGGCTCACGGCCGAAGGGCGCGAGTTGCACGATCGGGCGCACGAGGCGGGGTCGGAAAGCCGGCCCGGCCTCCGCATTGCGCGCGGGCTTCGGGTGCGGTCGCTGCAGCTCGGGCTGAGCGGGCAGGCCGATGTGGTGGAGTTTCGCGCGGCTGCGGCGGGCGTGTCTCTGCCGGGGGAAGACGGGCTCTGGCAGCCGTTCCCGGTGGAATACAAACGGGGACGGCCCAAGCCGGATCACTGCGACGTGGTCCAGTTGTGCGCGCAGGCATTGTGCCTGGAAGAGATGTTTCAAGGGGCCGTCCCGGCGGGCGCGCTGTTCTATGGCACTCCGCGGCGGCGCCAGGACGTGGATTTCTCTCCAGCCCTGCGCGCCGAAACCGAAGCGCTGGCGGCGCGCATGCACGAGCTTTACCGCGTGCGCGCCACGCCCCGCGCCTCGTATGCCCCGAAATGCGAGAAATGCTCGCTGCTGGCGTCCTGCATGCCCAAGAACCTCGGCGGCGGGCGGTCCGTGGAGCGATATCTCGCACGCGCGTTGAACGGAGACGGCGAATAACATGAAGTTGGTATGTGCTTGACTCAGGTTAGCGACCGCGAGCCGCAACCGATGGGGGTGGATTGGAAGCCTGCGGACCGATTGTCAATCGGACGATCAACAAGGCTGGCCGGGCTGGGGCCCGGCGGATGACGCCGGAAGGCGTCATCGCGGGCCAAATGGCCCGCCCCACGACGGAGCGGTTACCCGAGTCACGTGGATAGCCAGATAACATGAAACAGCTTTTGAATACGCTCTATGTGACCACCCAGGGCGCGTACCTCGCGAGGGACGGCGAGACGGTGCTGGTGCGCGTCGAGCATGAGACCCGGCTACGCGTGCCCATCCATACTCTTGGCAGCGTGGTTTGCTTCGGGCAGGTGTCATGCAGCCCGCCGCTCATGGGCCTGTGCGCGGAGCGGGGAGTCTCGCTGGCGTTTTTCTCCGAGAACGGGCGGTTTCTGGCAAGGGTGGAAGGCCCGGTTTCCGGCAACGTCCTGCTTCGGCGGGAGCAGTATCGACGTTCCGACGATGCGGAAGGCTCGGCGTCCATCGCGCGGTCCGTCGTCATCGGCAAGATCGCCAACTGCCGCACCGTTCTGCTGCGGTCCCTGCGGGATAAGCCGGAGTGCGACGGCAAGTCCTCTATTGAAGCGGCCGCGCTACGGCTCGCTCACCTTCTCGATGGGTTGGAGAAGCCGCTCGCGCTCGACGTGGTTCGCGGGCACGAGGGCGATGCCGCGCGGGTCTACTTCGACGTGTTCGACCATCTGATCACGGAATCCAAAGACGTGTTCTTCTTTCGGGGACGCAGCCGGCGGCCTCCGCTCGATAACTTGAACGCCCTGCTCTCGTTCCTCTACACCATGGTGACGCACGATGTGGCCGCGGCCTTGGAGGGCGTGGGGCTCGACCCGGCGGTGGGGTATCTGCATCGCGACCGCCCCGGACGCCCGAGCCTGGCGCTGGATCTGGTGGAGGAACTGCGCCCGATACTGGCCGACCGCCTGGCCATTTCGCTGGTGAACCGGCGCCAGATTCGCGCTCAGGGTTTCCGGCAGACCGAAACGGGGGCCGTCCTGATGGACGACGACACACGAAAGGAGGTGCTGGTGGCGTATCAGAAGAGGAAACAGGAGGAGATTCTGCACCCGTTCCTGAAAGAGCGCGTGGCCTTCGGGACGGTGCCGCATGTCCAGGCGCTGCTCCTGGCGCGGTACCTGCGGGGCGATCTGGACGGCTACCCGTGCTTCCTGTGGAGATGATTCTATGATGCTTGTGGTTGTGGCTTATGACGTGAGCACGGAGTCCGAGCAAGGAGTGCGGCGATTGCGGCATGTGGCGAAGCTGTGCGAGGATTTTGGTCAGCGAGTGCAGAACTCCGTGTTCGAGTGTCTGGTGGATGCCGCGCAATGGACCCGGCTGCGGGCGCGGCTGGTTGGCGAGATCGAGCAGGCGGAGGACAGCTTGCGCTTCTACTTTCTGGGCGACAACTGGGAACATCGCGTGGAACACGTGGGGGCGAAGCCTTCCTACAATCCGCAAGGACCGTTGATTGTATGACCTGCGCGAACCGCAAGCTGACAAGAAATCCATGGGACGTTCGCGGTGTGATGGATGTAGCTGAATTGGGGGCGTTTGCGGGGCGTAGTGCGGCCCATGGCGCCCTGTCACCGTGGCTGCGGACCCGCCTTCGCGGAATCCGCTGCTCAAAGGCCTGCGGCTCAAGGGCTTAGAGGCGGGCCGGTCGCCGCCCGCGCGGGCGGCGTGGATTGAAACACATTAGGGACGCCGCCCTGAACCCACATTCCCGTCGCCGCCCGCGCGGGCGGCGTGGATTGAAACAAATACTTCCCTGCAACGTTGCCCCTCGCGGTTCGTCGCCGCCCGCGCGGGCGGCGTGGATTGAAACGCTCGCAGCCCCAGTGTAGCTGGCGCATGTACCCTGTCGCCGCCCGCGCGGGCGGCGTGGATTGAAACGGCGGCAGAAGCGCGGGAAGGCGCGCTGGTTACGTCGCCGCCCGCGCGGGCGGCGTGGATTGAAACAATGACGAAAGCGTGCCGCTGGACTCGATCCACGTCGCCGCCCGCGCGGGCGGCGTGGATTGAAACTCCGCTTCGGTTTCCGCCTTGCTGTGAGCCGGCGTCGCCGCCCGCGCGGGCGGCGTGGATTGAAACGCTGTGAATGAAACAATCGAGCACTATTGCCAGGTCGCCGCCCGCGCGGGCGGCGTGGATTGAAACGCGTCATGAATGCCCTGCTGGACGCCCCGCCGCCGTCGCCGCCCGCGCGGGCGGCGTGGATTGAAACCTCGCGGGTGAGCATGGCATGACCGCCGGCCACGTCGCCGCCCGCGCGGGCGGCGTGGATTGAAACTATGGGTATGGAGAGCGCTTGCACGTAGAGCACAGTCGCCGCCCGCGCGGGCGGCGTGGATTGAAACGGAGTGGCTGATGAAGGGGACGCCACAGCCGAAAGAGTCGCCGCCCGCGCGGGCGGCGTGGATTGAAACGTCCCCGAGTCGATGGACTGGATGGTCACAGTCGTCGCCGCCCGCGCGGGCGGCGTGGATTGAAACAGTTTTCTGCCAATCGCCTTTTCTACTCGTTCGGGTCGCCGCCCGCGCGGGCGGCGTGGATTGAAACACGGGACCATGCAGATGATCGGAGGACGGGCATGTCGCCGCCCGCGCGGGCGGCGTGGATTGAAACCGAGCGCCAGCAGTCTCTTGTCGAAGCCCACCTTGTCGCCGCCCGCGCGGGCGGCGTGGATTGAAACGATTCTGGATTCTCGGAGAAGATTGGCGAACCTGTGTCGCCGCCCGCGCGGGCGGCGTGGATTGAAACAAAACATCATGCAACGTCTGAAATTAGCGCTTTCGTCGCCGCCCGCGCGGGCGGCGTGGATTGAAACGTCGCGTACAACGCAGGAAGCCTGCGGCGAATTGCGTCGCCGCCCGCGCGGGCGGCGTGGATTGAAACTCCAGCCATCCTCCGACCTGGGGGCCATACGGCGTCGCCGCCCGCGCGGGCGGCGTGGATTGAAACCCAGACCAGAGGCGTGTCTCTACTCCCCAAGTGGTCGCCGCCCGCGCGGGCGGCGTGGATTGAAACCTTGCGCGCGCGCTTGTCCTCATCGGGATTGGGCGGTCGCCGCCCGCGCGGGCGGCGTGGATTGAAACAATTGCCTTATTCAATACACAGGAATCGCTTATTGTCGCCGCCCGCGCGGGCGGCGTGGATTGAAACGAGTACCTCGCGGCGCAACACAACGTCAAAATCGTCGCCGCCCGCGCGGGCGGCGTGGATTGAAACACGCCCACGGCCCGATCACGAAAGAGCGGATCGGCGGTCGCCGCCCGCGCGGGCGGCGTGGATTGAAACATGCACTACGGCTGCTACGCGACGTTCAGCGTTTGTCGCCGCCCGCGCGGGCGGCGTGGATTGAAACCACCAGTCAAACATGAGGGTAACTTGAAACTCCAAAGTCGCCGCCCGCGCGGGCGGCGTGGATTGAAACTCTATCCGGGGTACCGGGTGGTTGACGGAGCCCCCGTCGCCGCCCACGGCGCCCTGGCCATGACCACCCCAGGCGACACCACCATGGCGACGCTCGCCGAGGTAAGGCAAGTCATGAAAGGCTTTGCCGCCCGCATCGCGAGGTATCGCGCCGTTTCCGTAGCCAGCCTTTCCAGGCGCCGATGCCGTTTTCGTGGCGCAGCCTTTCAGCGTTTCTGGAGGGCGGTCAGACGGGGCGCCCGGAAGATTCGCGAACGGCTCTAATCCGCTGAACGAGTTGGTAGACTCCAGTTGATGGGTTTCGCCCGCGTTGTCGCGCTCTGCTTGCCGCTTGTCGAGTTGAACCATATGGATTACCCAATCACTCCGCAATCATCCGCTAAGGATGTCCCGCTCTCGATCGGCCTCACGAGCGATGAAGCCCGCCGCCGGCTCGAGAAGTTCGGTCCAAACGCAGTGCCCGACACGGCTC
>OCTA010000681.1_pt1 | contig 31160 bp, 26 predicted proteins | sample 1538991 | NCBI WGS metagenome assembly OCTA01 (sample SAMEA3539302, study PRJEB22396) | soil metagenome | biome: tundra; feature: field; material: soil | place: USA | collected 2010-05 | depth 0.15 m | reverse complement strand
CATGACGATCCAGGGACTCAATGCGCGTCAGGTAGCGCTCGGCCAGCTGCTGGCCAGTCAGGCGCCCCGCTGTCGTCAACGCCTCGTAATCCGCGATCGTGGGCGCAGTGGGCGGTAGGCCGGCCGCATGGGATAACGCTGCCACCATGGCAGTCGCGGCCAGAGACAACGATCGAGGTTTCATGGGGCGAATGGTATCAGCCGCGTCAGCGCGGAGCCGCGCCGCCTTTAAAAAAACGGGCCCGGCAGTGCGGGCCCGTCAGAGGTTGATCTTAAAGGCGGGTCGTTGGTCGACTACAGCTTGAAGTGCACGCCAAGACGGAAAAAGCGACCGACGATACCGGCCTGAGAATAGGTCGGGTTGTAATTGGTGCCGGCGTAATTCGGAGTGTTGATCGGCGGCAGTTCGTCGGCCACATTTTCGATCATGCCGGAGATCGAGAGATTCTTTGTGATCTCAAAATTGGCCGTCAGATCGATGTCGGTGAACGAAGGCGTGCGGCAGTTCGCCCCCATGCCAACTCCGGTGATCGCCGGCCCCAGGCAGAGATATTGAGGAGCGACATCGGACCCGAAGTCCTTGTATGCACCGACGTAATAAAGGATTGCGGAGACTGTCAGAGGCCCATTGCTCCAGGTGTTGGTGAACGTGATGCGATCCTGCGGCGTGCCGGCGCCTGACGACAGGTTGTACGGCGATTGGGTGCCCGCGTATTGCAGTCTTGAGTGCCCGATCCCTTCGTAGACGAAGCTGATGATCCGGGTCGCCGACGCATCGCTGACGAACTTGCCGGCAGGCCCCAGATCGAATTTCGCATTCAGATCGATGTCGACGCCATCGGTATATTCCGACGCGCCATTACTATATGGGCCCGTGATCGTGACGATACGCGGCGCTGCCCCCGGGGCAAGCGCGTCGAGATTGTCGTAGATCGCGGTAAATCCGGCCGGCAGCGTGCCAGTGTTGTTGTACTGGCCCAATGCGCCGCCCAGGTTCGGCCCGGCAATCAGGCCATTCTTCTTGATGTAGTAGTAGTCGACCGACGCGCTGAAGTGCCTGACAGGCTCCAGCACCAGACCCAAGGTGTAGCTGTCTGAGGTCTCCGGCTTGATAGCCGGATTGCCGGTGGTCAGCTCTCCCAGTGAGTAGGAATTGATATAGCCGTCAGCGCCGTGGGCGGTACAGAGGGTCGACGGACAGGCGCTGTAGTTGACGAACCCCTCCACCTCGCTCGAGCCGTTCTCGGCGAAGCTTGGCGCACGAAAGCCGCGGGAGTACGTTCCGCGCAATGCCGCCTGCTCGATGGGTTTGAATTTGAATCCGAATTTCGGCGTGGCGGCATTGCCGAAGTCCGAATAATGGTCGAATCGGCCGGACGCCGTGAGTTCCAATTGCTTGAGTACCGGAGCATCCATTTCGCCGTAGACGCTGGCGATGTTGCGCGAGCCGATGGCTTGCGAAAATCCAAGACTCTGAACCTCCGGCGGAGGGGCGTTGAAGTTGCCATCGTACTCGGCCTCGTAACGCCATTCGGTCCCGAATGCTATGCCGAGCGGTCCGCCGGGCAATGGAAATAGCGATCGGTTCACTCGCAGGACCACGGTATCCATATCGGAGCTGTCATTCTGGATCAGACGCGGTGACAGAGCACTGCGCACCGCGGACGAATTGGCCGCGGGGTCGATGAAGTTATAGCTGCCGTTGGTGACGTCATTGACCAACGCCGTGAAGTTCAGGAGACCGGTCTGCTCGTAGTCCAGCCAGGTACGCTCGATCACAAAAGAGCCGTCGTAGTTCCAGCCTAGAAGGCTGCCGTTGAGATCGCCGACCAGACGCATATCGTGATTCTTGACGTAATCGATGTTTGAGCCGAGATCGCCGAAGGCATAGTTGATCAGTGCGACATTGCCGGCAGCTGCAAACGGGTTATTGGGATTGAGCACCGTGCCTAAGCCTCCGTGGCCGGGGATGGTCACCGGCAACGCGATGGTGGTCGTGATGTTGGGTACCGTGGTCTGAATCTGTGCCGGGCCAAGGAAACTGGGATAGTTGGACTCGTTCTGGTAGTAAGAGCCACTCAGATAGGCTTGGGTGGTATCGTTGATCTGCACCGTGAAGCGGCCGCTCAGGCCGACGCGCTCGCTCGGCGGCTGACTGTCTTGGTACGGAATAAAGTTCTGATTGCAGTACACATTTCCCGTGGCGCCGGTTATTTGCGGCGCGCTCGCTGGGCACGGACGCAGCGGTTGCGAGACGGCGCCGGGAAGAGGAATACCGGTCAGCACATTCCCAGGTGTGCCAAGCGTGCCTGGGGTGACCGAGCCATAGATCGATCCTCCGGGACCATGGTCGGGGGATGGATTATTGTTGTTGCCCCCCAGCGCCGTGTAGTCAACGGTGTTGAACGGAAATCGCCGCTGCGCTGTCCCGATGGCGTTGTCGGATTGATATTCAGCGCTGATGTAGGCGTTGTAATGATCCGCGGCCAGATTGCCGGTACCGGCGGTGAGGTCGAAATGTTTCTCGAAGCCGCCGCCGTGCTGCGAATTGCCGACCTCGGCGTTGGCGTTGAATCCCTGAAACTGCTTTTTCAGGATGATGTTGACGACACCACCGATCGCGTCGGCGCCGTACACTGAGGAGGCGCCGTCCCTGAGCACTTCGATGCGCTCGATGGTGCCGATTGCGATGGAATTGAGATCGACGAAGCTGCGCACCCCGTCGTCCGGCAGCGCATAGTCCGCCGCGCGCAGCCCATCGATGAGTACCAGCGTCGAGTTGACGGTCAAACCGCGAAGCGCGATGCCGGAAGCACCGGCCGCGAACGCGCCATTAAACGCCGTCGGCAGCGTGCCGCTGTTGTCAGCGGAGAGCGTGCGGACTACGTCCGCAACCGAGGTCAGGCCGCTGTGCTCAATGTCTGCAGCGGTGATGATCGAGACGGGCGAGGGAGTTTCGGAGTCGGTACGCGGAATGTAGGAGCCGGTAACCACAACCTCCTGCAGGGCCAGGTCCCCGGTGTCGTCACTCGCGGCCGCCGCATAGCCTGCGGCGCTGGCGAAGATTGCGGCGGCCCCACTGCCTGCCAGACAGGCGACACGAAGCGCCGTACGAATTGCAAAACGTGAAGAAGCGCGGCCTCGAGCGTGCCGCTTGCCTGTTGAACTTTGCATGCATCTCTCCCCTCAAACAGACTCAGCCGCTTCTCGCCGTCTTTAAGCTGGCAAGGGCTCGCGCAGTCTGTGCGTCTAGTAACTGTGCAGCCGGTGGGCTTGCGCCCGCGGGGCTGCTCCCCATGAGTGTGGCGCTAGCATAAACAATATTTTATGCGACGCAACAACTTGTGGCGCTTATGCAACAATTTTTGGGTGCGACTTTATGAAGGCTCTTGCATGCCACCAGCAGTTCGGATCTACTACGCGGTTGCTGTTACTAATTCGCCACAGCCGAGCAGGCGCCATTCGCTCGGCCGTGCAAACGCCATGTTGTAGTTTGATTGACGGTGGGCGGCCTGCAGATCGAACGGTGCCGGCGGCAGATTCTGCTGCAGCGGTGCAACAAACTTGAGCTCAGTTCCTTACCGGCCCCGCGGGCGAGGATCCAAAAATGCGGTGCCGCACTTGATCACCAACCCGGACGCCCAGCTTGGCGCATTCACCGCCGGCTAGCTCAAGGACGGCTTTGACGCGTGCCGGCGTCGTGATGATTGCTTCGGACTGCGGCGTCGCGTGCTCGCGGATGTAGACCACGCGTCCGCGCTCGTCGAGAAACAACATGTCGAGCGGAATCAGAGTGTTCTTCATCCACATGCTCATTACGCGCGGCGCATCCTGCGGAAACAGCATGCCGCGATCCTCGGGCAGCCATTTCACGAACATGAGCCCTTGCTCTGAGCGCGCCGGAGTGTCGGCGATCCACACCGTGAACCACTCCGGGCCGTGGCGCGTGAGGATGTTCAGCGCCGAACCCGGAAAGCGCTCGAGATCTTCCAGCGCGCGCGCACCTTGCCACGGCACTGCGCTGGTCACGAGCGCCAAGACCACCAGCAGGCTCGCGCGCGCGCGCGGAAGACGCGCGGGCACTTGAAGGTGTGGGCGAGGAGGATTCATGCGCATCACTGTAAATCGACTATCGTGGATGATTCACGACCTATTGGTCGACCATGACTCCGGCGAAATCAAAACGGCTCAGCAGCATATCGTCGCCGCCGTCGATGGCGGCAGCGGGGCCAACGCAGAATCCCCGTCCCGCGACCCGCAGGGTGTGTGACGCGGCCGCGGCCGGGGGCATCGGCGCCTGGGTCAGCTCATCGATCGTGCATCGATCGTCGCCACGTGTCGAATAAAGCTTGCTCTCGCCTTCGAAGATCACCGTGACGTTCGCCGGCACGCCATGGCTGCTGCCCACGCCATGGACCCCGGCGATGCCGAACACGAACCGCAGCCGGTGACCCTCGCGCAGCACGGGCCCGGCAAAAGTCAAACGAATGCCGCGCTGATCCGGCCGCGGACCGCCATCGCATTGCAGATCGCCATCCTGCCAGTTGATGTCGAGGTTGTTCGCGCCGCGCAGGCGCGCGCGCAGGTAGCCATCGTGAGTCGGCAGGCAACCCGATGCCACCGTGTGCGGTGCGGCCGAGGCGCCCGGCGCGGCGTGGGCGCTCGGTGCGTGGCGCGCGCAGCCGCCGATGCACGCTACGGCGACCATCGGTATCAGCATCCGCGATAGCACAAATATCTGGCGATTCGTCACGGCAACGGCTGGGGCGGGCGCAGTATAGCCGCGCGCCGTGGGTTCACCACCACTCGCGCCCGCGACTTTGCGCACATGCCAAGCCCGATGCAGCTGCTAAACTTTTCTATATGGACCGCAGAAAATTCCGCAGCAAGGCCAGCATGGCTAAGCAACTGATTGAAATATATCCCGTTGTTCCCACAACGCTGGCCCGCCTGGCGGAATTGTCGAACAATTTATTCTTCAGCTGGCATCGTCCCACCCGGGCTCTGTTCGAAGACCTGGACCCGGAACTGTGGAAGCAGGCCAGCGGTAATCCGCGCTTGATCCTGCGCTGTGTCAATCAGGAGAATCTCGATCGCGCCGCGGCCGACGCGCGCTACCTGGAGCGCTACCGGCAAGTTCTTGCCACCTTCGATGCCTATCTGGCGGCTCCGGCACCGCGCGCGGATGAGCCGCTGATCGCCTACTTCTGCGCCGAGTATGGATTTCACGAGAGCTTCCCGATCTACTCCGGCGGCTTAGGCATCCTCGCGGGCGATCATTGCAAGGCCGCCAGCGACGAGCGGCTCAATTTCATTGCGGTCGGACTGCTCTATACCGAGGGTTATTTCATTCAATCGGTCGACACCGATGGCGTTCAGCACGCCAGCTACAACGGCACCGACCCGAGAGATCTGCCGGTCGAAGCGGTTCGCGACCAAAGTGGCCAATGGTTGCGCGTGCGGGTACCGATCGCCGGGCGCAGTGTGTGCGCACGCATCTGGAAGGCTCGCGTGGGGCGGGTTTCGGTGTACCTGCTCGACACCAATTGCCCGGAGAACTCAGGCGAGGATCGCGAGATCACGCATCGGCTCTACGGTGGCGATGCCTCGGTACGCATACGCCAGGAGATGATCCTGGGGCTGGGAGGAGCGCGTGCATTGCGCGCGCTGGGACTGGCCCCGGCGACCTGGCACATTAACGAAGGTCACGCCGCATTTCTGATCCTGGAGCTCGCGCGCGAGGGGATCGCACGCGGTCTGGAATTTTCAGCAGCGCTGGAAACGGCGGCGGCGCAGTGCGTATTTACCACGCACACTCCCGTGGCGGCCGGTCACGATGCCTTCGATACGGGACTGTTCGCGCATTGCTTCCAGGACGTGGTCGCCGAACTCGGCGTGCCGATGGAGCGGGTGCTGGCCCTGGGCCGCGCGCCGCACGCGCCGCAGGCCTTCAACATGACCCACCTGGCCCTGAACGGCGCGCGGCGCATGAACGGGGTCAGCCGAATTCACGGCGTGGTGTCTGCACGCTTGTGCGCCGATCATTGGCCGGAAGTGCCCGCGGAGGAAAACCCGGTCGGCTACGTCACCAACGGCGTGCACGTGCCGACTTTCCTGGCGGAGACCTGGAGCCGCTTTTTCGATGACAAAGTCGGCCCCCAGTGGCGCGAGCGTTTGTCCGACGTAGCCTTCTGGCGTGCCCTCGAGAAGGTGCCCGACGTGGAGTACTGGCAGACCGCGCAGCACGTCAAGGCGCGCATGCTCTCGGGAGTGCGGGCGCGCCTGCAAAGCGAGTACGCCGCCAAGGGACTAAGCCAGGCGCAGTTGCGGCATGCCACGCGGCTGCTCGATCCGGAACAGCCCAATACGCTCACGCTCGGTTTCGCGCGACGCTTTGCAACCTATAAGCGTGCCGCGCTGATGATGCGCGACCGCGCACGCCTGGCGCGCCTGGTCAACGATCCGGAGCGACCGGTGCTGTTCCTGTTCGCGGGCAAAGCGCATCCGGCCGATCATCCCGGCCAGCAGGTGCTGCGCGAGATCAAGCAGCTGATGCTGACGCCGGAGTTTGCCGGCCACATCGTGTTCCTCGAGGATTACGAGCTGCAGCTGGCGCGCTGGCTGGTGACCGGCGTCGATGTGTGGCTCAACAACCCGGTCGCGCCGCTGGAGGCCAGCGGCACCTCGGGCATCAAGGCTGCCGTCAACGGCCGGCTGAACCTCAGCATTCTCGACGGCTGGTGGGCGGAGGGCTTCGATCAGGACAACGGCTGGGGCATTCCCGGGGCCAACGTGCAGGACCCGAACCGACGCGATGAGCTCGATTCAGCCGCGATGCTCGCTGCACTCGAGGAAGAGGTCGTGCCGCTCTACTACGCGCGCAACAGCCAGGGCTATTCGGCCGAATGGGTCAGGCGCTGCAAGCGCGCCATGATGTCGGTCATTCCGCTGTTCAACATGGGCCGGGTGGTGCAGGACTATGCACGCGGTTTGTATTATCCCGCAGCCTCGCATCATCAGCGGCTGACGCAGCACGGCCTTGACGCGGCCTCGGCGTTGGCCGCATGGAAGCAGCGCGTACGCGAGCTGTGGGCCGGCGTGCACCTGCGGCGACTGTCCGAGCCGCCGCGGGAGCTGCCGCGGGCGGGGGTGTTGAACCTGCGAATCGCCGCCGCGCTCAACGGACTCACGCCCCAGGACGTGCACGTCGAATTCGTCGCTCAGCGCGTATTGCCCCAATCCCGCAGCGAGCTGGCGGCGTTGTCCTCGTTTCGCGGTCAGCCGGACGACGCCTGGCGCGCCGCGCTGCGTGCGAGCGGGGAGATCGACAGCGACGGCTCCACGGTCTACGTGCTGCAGGCGTCGCCGCCGACCTCCGGCCAGTTTGCGTTCGAGATCCGCATCTATCCGGCGCATGAGCTGCTCGCGCATCCACTGGAGCTTGGATTGCTCAAACGCCTGTAGGAGCCTGTAGTTTCGATGGTATTGCAAGCTGCACTACCCCTTGCTTCCTGCCACGAAGCCACACAGACGTTGCAACCCACCCGTGAATAGCATAACGAAGTGGAGCAAGAACGCCAGGGAAGAGAGATAATCCGCTCATGCCGCTCTCGTTCATGCGTGAACGCCTGCGTCGCCTGTTCCGCCGGGCAGCGCATCTCGCGCGCGTCAGGCAGGGACTGAAACAGCGAGGGCGGCGATATGAGCATCGGAACTCGAATCCATGGCTAAACAACAGTCGCGCGCTTCCTCCGGACGCTACGTCAGCCGACTGACCAGCGGCGCGCTGGCCGTGGTCATGGCCGGCGGCCGCGGCGAGCGACTCAAGGATCTCACGCTGCATCGCTGCAAGCCGGCCACGCCGTTCGGCGGCAAGTTCCGCATCATCGATTTCGTCTTGTCCAACTGCGTCAACTCCGGCATCCGCCAGATCTATCTGATGACGCAATACAAGGGCCAGTCCCTGATTCAGCACGTGCAGCGCGGCTGGAGCTACCTGCGCGGCGAGTTTGGGGAGTTCATCGATGTGGTACCGTCGCAGCAGCAGGTCGGCCTGCACTGGTATCGTGGCACCGCAGACTGCGTCTACCAGAACCTCGATCTGATACGCGCGCTGCGGCCCAAGCACGTGCTGGTACTCGCCGGGGACCACATCTACAAGATGGACTACGGTCCGATGATCGCCTACCACGTGGAGAAGGGCGCCGATATCACGGTCGGCGTGGTCGAAGTACCGTGCGATCACGCGCGCGATTTCGGCGTGCTGTCGGTCACCGAATACAATCGGGTAACGAATTTCCACGAAAAGCCCCGCCAACCGGACGGGATTCCCGGTCGGCCCGAGATCGCCCTGGCCTCCATGGGCATCTATATCTTCAACGCCCGCCTGCTCGAGAAGCTGCTGATTGCCGATGCCGCGGACGACAAGTCGGCGCATGACTTCGGCAAGAACGTGATCCCCGCGGCGATCGATGTATTGCAGGTGGTGGCCTATCCGTTCACCGACGTGAAAACGCGGGCGCAGAACTACTGGCGTGACGTCGGCACCGTGGATGCGTTCTACGAGGCGAACCTCGAGCTGGTGCACGTGGCCCCCGAGCTCAACCTGTACGATGAGGAGTGGCCCATCTGGACCTACCAGCTGCATCAGCCGCCGGCAAAATTCGTGCTCGATGAACAGGGCCGGCGCGGCATGGCGGTCAATTCCATGATCTCGGGCGGCTCGATCATTTCCGGCGCCTTCGTCAATCAGTCGCTGTTGTTCTCGAACGTGCGTGCCGAAGAGCGTTCCACCATCTTCCGCTCGGTGGTGCTCTCGAACGTCAAGATCGGAGCCGGCTGCAACATCAGCCATGCGATCCTCGATGAGGGCTGCGAGATTCCCGACGAAATGCAGATCGGCGTCGATCGCGCCGCCGATGCGGCGCGCTTCCATGTCACCGATCAGGGCGTCGTGCTCGTGACGCCAGACATGCTGGCAAAGCTGACCACGCAGCGCGCATGAGTGTACGGGTGCTGGATCGCCGGCGCTCCGGCGTGCTGCTGCATCCCACGGTACTGATCACCGGCTCGGGCGCCGCAGAGTGCGGCGCGCTCGGTGCGGCCGCACGCGCTGTGGTCGATTGGCTGGCGCAAGCGGGGTTTTCAATCTGGCAGATGCTGCCGCTGGGACCACCCGGCGGCGGCGGCTCGCCGTACTGGGCACGCTCGGATTTCGCCGGACACAGCGCGCTGCTCGACCGCGGCGAGTTGCCGGATATCGATGCGCAACAGGCGGATTACCAGGCCTTTCGAGCCGCGAGCAAGGGCTGGCTCGATGACTACGTGCTGTTCGAGACGCTGGCCGAGCGTTTTCAGCGTCCCTGGTGGCAATGGCCGCCGGAGTTGCGCTCGCGCACGCGGCCGGCCCTGGCGCGGGTCGAGCGCGAGTGCGCCGCTGAGCTCGAACGGCGTCGGGTCGAGCAATGGTATTTCGACTGGCAGTGGCGCGCACTGCGCCGCTACGCGGGTGAGCGCGGCGTGTTTCTGTTCGGGGACCTGCCGATCTACGTCGCACCCGATTCGGTATCGACGTGGTCGCAACCCAAGCAGTTTCAGCTCGACGCCGAAGGCCGCCCCGCGGTGCTCGCCGGGGTGCCACCGGACTATTTCTCGGCCGACGGGCAGCTCTGGGGCAATCCGCTCTACGACTGGCAGCAGGCCAAGCAAGATCGGTTCGCGTTCTGGCGCGCCCGGCTCGCGCAGCAATTGCAGCGCTTCGATCTGGTACGCATCGATCATTTTCGCGGCCTCGCCGGCTATTGGGCGGTGCCGGCCGGGGCCCGTACCGCGCGCGAGGGACGCTGGGAGCCGGCGCCTGGTCAGGCACTGTTTCGCGCCTTGAGCGCAGAGCATTCCGAGCTGCCATTGGTTGCCGAGGATCTCGGCGTCATCACGGCCGACGTCGAACAGCTACGCCGCGACTTCGGCTTGCCGGGTATGCGGGTACTGCAGTTCGGCTTTGACGGTTCGGGCGACAACGCGCACCTGCCGCACAACTATTCGCGCGACGTCGTGGCCTATACGGGCACGCACGACAACGACACGACGCTTGGCTGGTACCGGAGCTTGTCGGCTGAAGAGGCCGCGCGCGTGCAATTTTATTTGCGCACCGACGCCGAGCACCTACTCGAAGCGATGCTGCGTGCCACACTGGGTGCGGTCGCCCAATTAGCTATCCTCTCGGTCCAGGACCTGTTGCAGCTCGGATCCGAAGCGCGCTTCAATACGCCAGGCACCGCCGAAGGCAACTGGGCCTGGCGCATGCCGCCCGCAAGTCTGACGGCGCCGCTGGCGGCGCAATACGCTGCTCTGAATCACGTGTTTGGCCGATATCGCGGTGCGGATCAGCGCGCTGCAGCAGGGTGATGCATGACAAACCGCAATAGCAGCCTGACGCTGGCCGGGCTGCTCGCGCTATGGTGCGTTATCGTGTGCGGCTGCGCCGCGATGCTGCCGCGGTTGCAACCCCCGAGCCTGACCGTCACCGGCATCGCATTCGCCGGAGGCAGCATGCAGCAGCAACAGATGCACCTCACGCTGCACGTCGTCAACCCCAACGCACGCGAGATTGCAATCCGAGGCATCGACTGTACGATCGAGCTCGAGGGCCAGCCGTTTGCGCAGGGCTCTACCGAGGCCGCCTTCACGCTGCCGGCATCGGGCGAGACCGACTTCGGGCTCAACGTGACGGCCAATCTCAATAACGCGCTGGTGGCGCTGGCCGGCGGCCTGGGTCACAAAACGGTGGACTACCACTTATACGGGCAGGTCCATTTGGGCGGTGGCCTCGTGCGCACGATCCCGTTTGACCAGGAGGGTCGCGTGCGGCTTTAGACGGGCGCCTTCAGCAGCCGCTCGTAGCTCTCGACGTAGTGCGGCACCTGCCGGCTCCAGGAAAAATCCTGCGCCATGCCGTTGCGAACCAGCCGCTGCCAGACCGCCGGGTTCTGGTACCAGTCCAGTGCGGTGCCGATGGCCCAATTAACCGCGTCGGCGTTGTAATCGTTGAACACCACGCCGGTGCCCTCGCCGCTGGCGGCGTCGAAGTGCTGAACGGAATCGGCGAGGCCGCCGGTGCGCCGTACCACCGGCACCGTACCGTAGCGCAGGCTGTACATCTGATTCAGCCCGCACGGCTCGTAATGCGAGGGCATCAGGAACATGTCGCTGACCGCTTCGATCCAGTGCGCCAGCTCGTCGCTATAGCCGCGATGAAAATGCACGCGCGTCGGGAACAGCTGCTGCAGCCGCGCGAAGAAGGCCTCGTAGCGCGGCTCGCCGCTGCCGAGAGCCACCAGATTGAAATCACGCGCCGCCATGAGCCGCGGCACGGCTTCGAACAGCAGGTCGAAGCCTTTCTGTGTGGCCAGTCGGCTGACGATGCCGATCAATGCCGTGCGGGAGGCAGAGTTGAGCCCGAGCCGCTGCAATAGTTGTTGTTTGAGGGTAGCCTTGACGGCAAGGTGATCGGGGTCGAAATGCTGCGGCAGGTAGCGGTCGTGGCGCGGGTCCCATTCGTCGTAGTCGACGCCATTGAGTATGCCGACGACGGCCGCGCTGCGAGTGCGCAGCACGCTCTCGAGGCCCATGCCGTACTCCGCGCTCTGAATCTCTCGCGCGTACGTCGGACTCACGGTCGTGATCAGGTCGGCATAGGCCAGCCCCGTGCCGAGCAGGTTGATGTAGCCCGCGGCAAGGGCGTGTTGATCGAGCCGCGAGGCTTCCCCAAGGGGCAGCAGGTCGGGCAAGGCTGCGGCGCCGATGATGCCCTGGTAGCCGATGTTGTGCACCGTCAGTACCGTGCGCGCGCCTTGAAACAGAGGATCCCGGGCGTACACGGTGCGCTTGAGCAGCGTGCCCAAGGCCGAATGCCAGTCATTGAAGTGCATGATCTGCGGCGCAAACCCCAAGCGGTGGCAGCACAGGAACGCCGCGTGGGTCAGCAGCAGGAAGCGGCGGTGCTCATCCGCATCGGTCGTATAGAATGCGGGCCGGTCATAGCAGGCGGGGCAATCGATCAGATACACGAGGTCCTGCGTGTCGGGGCCGCGCGGGGTCAGCACCGAGAAGTCGTAACGCTGCGGCCCGAGCTGCAGCGACAGATTCTGCAGCGCAGCGACCGCCTGCAGAGCGAATTCATCGCGTCCAATGCTCGAGTAGGCCGGCATGAACAGCCGGATGTCGTGCCCATCGGCATGTAAGTATTTCAGCAGCGCGCCGGAGACGTCGGCCAAGCCACCGGTCTTCGCATACGGCGTCATCTCGGAAGTGACAAAACAGATGCGCAGCGGCATTAGAGGATCATACCGCAGTGCGAGACGGCTATCGACCATGCGACTATGATGAACCCCATGCGCGCCGTGGTCGTTTACCTGACGCTGCTGCTGTTGCTTGCCCTCTCGATCGGGGCCGGCATCATCGCATCGGATTGGCCGCACTGGTGCGCTCGCTGGCACTGGTGCGCGCAGGATTGGCCGCGACGCCGCTGAGTGCTCGTTTGCGCCGGCGCGGTCGCGGGTGCGCGCGTTCAAACTGCTAAAATGGCTCTTGTCCCCACCAGCAGCCGATCATGCCCACTAGTCCCTACGCACAGCTCGAGCAGGAATGGCGCCGTCTGCACGCGTTTTACGGCGCGCTGGCGTTGTTGCGCTGGGATGCGGCCGTCATGATGCCGCGCGGCAGCGCCGATGTGCGCGGTGAACAACTCGCGGCGCTCGAGACCGAACACCATGCGCTGTTGACAGCGCCCAAGATCACACGGCTGCTCGATCGGGCACAGGCGAATGCGGCCGGCCTGGAGGACTGGCAGCTGGCCAATCTGCGCGAAATGCGCCGCGCGCGTGATCACGCCATTGCGACGCCGGTATCGCTGATCACACGCCTGACGCGCGCGACGTCGCGCGCTGAAGTGTATTGGGCCCAAGCTCGCCGCGAGAATAATTTCGAGCTGTTCGCACCGCACCTCGAAGAGGTCGTGCACTTGGTGCGCGACAAGGCTGCGCTGCTCGGTCAGGCGCTGGGCTTGTCTCCCTACGACGCCCTGGTGGATGAATTCTCACCCGGCGTAACCACCGCCGATATGGAGGCGATCTTCAAGGCGCTCTCGCGCCGCCTGCCGAATCTGATCAGGGAGGCATTGGCGCTGCAGGCCGAGCGCCCATCGCTGCCCATCAGCGGCAAATTCGCGGCCGGCAAGCAACGCGCGCTAGTGATCGAGGTCATGCGGGCGATCGGCTTTCCTTTCGATCGCGGACGTCTCGATGAGAGCGAGCATCCCTTCACCGAAGGCGTTCCGGGCGACATCCGCGTGACCACTCGCTTCGACAGTACCGATGTCTTCTCAGGTCTGCTCGGCGCGATGCACGAGACCGGTCATGCGATGTACGACCTTGGGTTGCCGCAGGCCTGGCGCGATCAGCCGGTCGGGCGCGATCGCGGCATGGCACTCGAGGAGAGCCAGTCGCTGCTGCTCGAAATGCTCGTCGGCCGCAGCCGGGCTTTCGTGCAGTATCTGCGGCCGCTGCTCGAGAAGCACTTCGGCATCACCGGACCGGAGTGGGAAGCGGAAAACCTCTACCGGCGGCTGATCCACGTAAAGCGCAGCCTGATTCGCGTCGATGCCGATGAATTGACCTATCCGTTGCATATCCTCTTGCGCCATGATCTTGAAAAGAAGCTGCTGTCCGGCGAACTCGCGGTGCGCGAACTGCCTGAGGCCTGGAACGCAGGCATGGAGCAGCGCCTCGAGGTACGACCCGGAGGTGCCGCCGAGGGTTGCCTGCAGGATATTCACTGGGCGCTCGGCTCCTTCGGCTACTTCCCCTCCTATGTCCTGGGCGCGGTGATCGCGGCGCAGCTGTGGGAGAGTCTGCGCAACAATGCGCCGGACATCGAGCAGCAGATCGCGCGCGGCGAGTTCGGCGGCCTGTTCAGCTGGCTGCGCGAGAACGTGCACGCCCTGGGCGCCAAGGTGACGGTCAACGAACTCATGAAGCAGGCGACCGGGCAACCGCTGTCGGCGGCGGCGCTGCTGCGCTACCTCGAAGCGAAATATCTGGAGGGCGCGCGGTGACGGCCAGTAGCGCGACCCTGCGGCGCCTGGGCGCGCAATTGCGCGGGCTCGCCGGCAAGGCGATCGATGATTACCGCATGATCGAGGCCGGCGATCGGGTCATGGTGTGCCTGTCCGGCGGCAAGGATTCCTACACGATGCTGGATCTGCTGCGCTCGTTGCAGCGCAGTGCACCGGTGCCGTTCGAACTGATCGCGGTCAATCTGGACCAGAAACAGCCGGGCTTTCCGGCGCAGGTGCTGCCGCAATACCTCGAATCGATCGGCGTGCCCTATCACATCATCGAGCAGGATACGTATAGCGTCGTCAAGCGCGTGCTGCCCCCCGGGCGCACGCTGTGTTCTCTATGCTCGCGGCTGCGACGCGGAGCGCTATACCATTTCGCCGGCGAGCATGGCATGAACAAGATAGCCCTCGGCCATCATCGCGAAGACATCGTTGAGACGCTGTTTCTGAACCTGTTTCACGGCGGACGGCTCAAGGCGATGGCGCCCAAGCTGCGCTCGCAGGATGGCCGCCACATCGTCATACGACCCCTGGCATACATCGCCGAACGCGATATCGCGCGCTATGCTCACGGCATGGGCTTTCCGCTGATTCCCTGCACGTTGTGCGGTTCGCAGCCGAATCTGCAGCGCCACGCAGTCAAGCAGATGCTGGCGGACTGGGAGCGCGAGCACCCGGGACGCATCGAATCGATCCTCTCGGCGCTGCGTCACGTCGAACCTCAGACGTTGGCCGACACGAGGCTGGTCGATTTCGCAGCGCTGCGCGGGCAGTCGGTGCCGCAGCCCGACGATGTGGCGATCGACGTATCGGCCTGAGCCTTGAGCCGATGCGTCGGCCGCTCGCGAACAGCTACTGGGTGTTGCCGGGCAGTTTGCTGGCCGGCGAATACCCGTCCGGCAACGCGCCAACCGACACCCAGCAGCGATTGCAGCTGCTGCTCGCGGCTGGCATCGACGCCTTCATTGATTTGACCCAGGCGGGCGAGCGCCCGGAATATCAATCACTGCTGCCGCCGCATGTGCAGTACCTGCGCGTCCCAATCACCGACTCGCAGGTACCGGCGGACTTTGGGCACATGCACGCCATCCAGACGCATCTGCAGGTGGCGCTGGCCGTGGGCCGGCGCATCTATGTGCACTGTCGCGCCGGCATCGGACGCACCGGCATCGTTATCGGCTGTTATCTGACCGAGCAGGGGCTGGACGGTGCCGCAGCGCTGCGGCACCTGAATCTGCTGTGGCGGCAGAGCGCGCGCTCGGCGAGCTGGCCGGAATTGCCACAGACCGCGGAACAGGCCGAGTTCATCCTGGCTTGGCCGCGTCATCGGCAGCTCGGCGCCGAGGCGCCGGCTTTGACCGCACTGCGCGGTCTGCGCGCACGCTTTCTCGGTACGCTTCTCGGGCTCGCGGTCGGCGATGGGCTGAGCGCGGCGAACTCGGATGAGCGGACACCCGGCCACTGGACGGACGACACCGCCATGGCGCTGTGCCTGGCCGAGAGCCTGCTCGAGAGTTCCGGCTTCGACCCGCAGGATCAGTGGCTGCGCTACGCACGCTGGCAGCGCGACGGTCATATGTCGGCGAGCGGCCAGTGCCTAGGGCTCACAGCCGCCACCGCCCAAGCGCTCGCCCACCCGCGCTCGCCGGCCGCGCTCGAGCAGGCCGCGAGCACAGAGGCAGCGCCGCTCTCGCGCGTCGCTCCGGCGGTGCTGTTTTACTTCGCCGAGCGCTCTACGGCGATCGTTCAGGCGCAGGCGGCCGCGCAGTTCAGCGATGCCTCGCCGCTGGTGCGGGATGCCTGCGGGGTGCTGGCGGCGATGCTGCATGCGGCGCTGTGCGGCGAGCCGCTCGAGCAGGTCCTGCACCCGGTCGCAGTGTTGTCCGGCGCACGTGCGCTGGATGCGCGGGTGGCCGCCGTCGCCGCCACCGATCCGATGCAATTCCCCCGCACAGCCGAGCAGCCCGCACTGCGGGTGCTCAGCTCGGCCCGCTGGGCGCTCGCGAACGGGGGCAACTTCCGCACCGGCGCGCTGCTCGCCGTCCGGGTCGGCGAAGATGCCGACGTGATCGGCGCAGTCTACGGGCAACTTGCCGGAGCGCTCTACGGCCAGAACGCCATTCCCGCGACCTGGCTTGCAAGCCTGGCTCGCCGGCCGTTAATCGAGGCGTTGGCCGAACGTCTGCTGACCCGGGCGCTGGCCGGTGTGCTCTGAGCGGACAGCGCCGCGGCGATTGGTTAGAGTCTGGCGATGCCCTCGAGCCTCCTGAATCCGCGCCGTCGGTCTGCCCTCCGGGCGCGCAAGCTCCCGTGGACGCGCCTGAGCGATGAACAGTTGCTGCGGCTGCGCATGTGCGACCTGCAACTCGATCTGCACCGCTCGCCGCTCAAGCGCCACGTCGATCGGCTCTACAGCGAGCTCAATGAGCGCGGCATTCGGTTCCGGCCCCACGTCTGGCTGTCGGAGGAATGGTTTTCGCCCGACGGTGTGCCTGGCATCGCGGTGCCGTTCTATCTGGCGCACCCCCGCCTGATGCGCCTGGAGCGCAAGATGACGCGTGAGGTCGAGGGCGGCAACGTCAATTGGCTCATGCGCATCCTGCGGCACGAGGCAGGGCATGCGATCGACTCGGCCTACCGGCTGCGGCGCCGAGCCTACTGGCGGACGCTGTTCGGGCCCGCCTCCCGGCCGTATCGCTCGCGCTATCGGGCGCGACCGGCCAGCCGGCACCACGTGCAGCATCTGGGTGAGTGGTACGCGCAGAGTCACCCGACCGAGGATTTTGCCGAGACTTTCGCGGTCTGGCTCGCCCCCCGATCGGGCTGGCAGCGCCGTTATGCTTCCTGGCCGGCGCTGCGCAAGCTACGCTTCGTGCAGCAATTCGCCGGCGAGCTCGGCGCGCACCGCCCGCCAGTGCGTTGCCGCGCCCGCATCGAGCCGCTCGATGTGAACCAGCGCACTCTGGCGCAGCACTATCGCAGCAGGCTGGCACGCGAGCGCAGCCGGCGCGGCCTGCTGGCCGACCGGCTGCTGAAACGAGTTTTCAGCAACGAGCCCGGTCGGCGCGCCCTGACCACGGCGGCCCTGCTGCGCTCGCACAAGGCGAGTCTGCGCTCCTCGATCATTCGCGATACCGAGGTGGATCGCTACGTCGCACATCAGATCCTGCGCATTGCGATCGATCGCAGCGATCGGCTGCAACTGTACGTCCAGGGCGCGCAGCGCGATGCGCTGCGCGAGACGCGCACGATGCTGCGCAGCCTCGCGCGGCTATATATGCGAAGCCCCGGATTGCGCCTGCGCGCATGAAACCGCTGCGCACCCTGGTGGTGGTGCATACGAGTCTGCTGCCTCCCGACAGCCTCGAAGGTTACAGCGCCAAGGAAATCGACGAATGGCGCACCGAATACGACGTGGTTTCCACTCTGCGCGCGGCCGGACACGAGGTGCAGACGCTCGGCGTGCTCGATTCGCTGACCGAGCTGCGGGCGGCCCTGATCGATTGGAAGCCGGAGGTCGTATTCAATCTGCTCGAGGAATTCAACGGCATCGTCACCTACGATCAGCACGTGGTGGCCTTTCTGGAGCTTATGCGCGCGCCCTATACCGGCTGCAACCCGCGCGGGCTGCTGCTCTCGCGCGACAAAGTGCTGTGCAAGCAGCTGCTGGCATTCCACCGCATCCCGACCCCGCAGTTCGCCGTATTCCGTCGCGGACAGCGCTTTGTCGTGCCGCGCCGCCTGAATCTGCCATTGTTCGTGAAGTCGGCCACCGAGGACGCCTCGCTCGGCATCGCGCAGGCTTCGGTGGTCGATGACGTTGCGCGCTTGCGCGAGCGCGTGCAATTCATGCACGAGCAGATCGGATCCGATGCGCTGGTCGAGGAATACATCGAAGGCCGCGAGCTTTACGTCGGGGTGCTGGGCAACGAGCGGCTGACGCGGCTGCCGGTGTGGGAAATGCGCTTCGGTTCAATCCCCAAATCGCTGGCGGCGATTGCCACGCGCAAGGTCAAGTGGGATCGAGCCTATCAGCAGCGCTACGGCATCACGACGCGCGCTGCCGAGGAGCTGCCGCCCGCGGTGCTGCAGCGCCTCGATCGGCTCTCACGCCGCATCTACCGGGCGCTGCATCTGTCGGGCTACGCCCGCATCGATTTTCGCGTGCGCGATGACGGCAGCATCTTCATGCTCGAAGCCAATGCCAACCCGAATCTGACCGGCGAGGAGGACTTTGCCGAGTCGGCGCGCGCCGCGGGTATTGACTATCCCACGCTGCTAGAGCGCATCATGGCCCTCGGGCGCGGTTATCGCGTGGAATGGCGGAATTTCGATGCCTAGGCAGATCCTGACGGATGTACCAGCCTGCAGCGCAAGGGCGCCGGGGCGCCGTATGGCACGGCTCGGCCTCTCGCTGGCCTTCGCTGCGCTCGGGCTGTCGGGCTGTGCCCATCAGCAGAGCAAGCCCAAAGAGGTGCCGTTCGAGGAGCTGCAAACGCGACTTGCGGGCCGCTACGACAACGCCGCGCAGGCCCGGAGCGATGCACAGGCAGGAGTGGCCGACCCCCATTCAGCGCTGGATCTGCTGATCGCCCCGGCGCGCGCCGCGCTGATCGGACCGGCGACGTTTTACGTGCGCCAGACCGCCGCCGATGATCCGCGGCGCGTGCTCTCGCAGCGGATCTGGGTACTCGGGCGCACCAAAGAATTGGCCAAGGATAAGGATAAAAAGATCCACCCTGAGTACATAGAGCAGCATATCTATGTGTTCAAGGAGCCGCAGCGCTGGGCAAACGTGGCCGACGAGCCGGAACTGCTGCAGTCGCTCGAGCCGGAGGATTTGCGACAGTTGTCGGGCTGCGAGCTGCTCTGGAGCAAGGACGACTCCGGCTTCGAGGCCCACCGCAAATCCCAATCCTGTGATCCAGGGAGCCACTCGCAGGGCCTGCTGCTCGAACAGCGCATCGAGCTGCGCGAAAATCAGCTCGCGGTGGTCGATCAGCAGGTGGGCCCGGACGGATTGCTGGCACTGTCCGGCTCGCAGGAAGATCCGTTCTATCGTTTCGTGCGCCGCGGCGACGCGAACTGAGCCCCTCCAGGAGCAAGCACGACATGGCGGCCGAGTTCGGCCCACAGATCGCGGAAGTCGGTGAAGTGGTGCGTCTCGCGGTCGCGCCCGTGTTTCTGCTCTCGAGCGTCGGGGTCACGCTCACGCTGTTGGCGGGCCGTCTGGCGCGGGTCGTGGATCGGGCGCGCGCGCTCGAGCTAGGCGAGAGCAAAACTCACGAAAGCGACTTGAGCGACCTCGGCGAGCGCCTGTCGACGTTGGAGGTGCGCGCGCGGCTGCTGGGGCGTGCGATTGCGCTATGCACGATCTGTGCGCTGCTGGTGTCGATGGTGGTGGTGGCGCTGTTCCTCGGCGCACTGCTGAATTTTCGTCTGGCGCTCATCATTTCGATACTCTTCATCATCGCCATGGTGAGCTTCATCGGCGGTCTGTCGTTATTCCTGCGCGAAGTATTCGTCGCCACGCGGACGCTGCGCATCGGCTTGCACGAATCGCGGATGCGAGTGCGCGGCTAATCGTGCACGCCATATCCGGCTGAGCGGTTGTGGGCCGGCGGCGACATCGCGGCGGCAGCAAATAATTTTTACCGAACCGTCGCGCGCCGCATGCTCGCCGCGACTTCGCGATATCGCCTTAAATTCCCGATCACGAATGTGAAATGCAGCATGTTTGTCGTGACTGTTAGCAGTCTGTGTCGGCGGCTGCCAGGCGGGCAGGGTTTTTGCAAGATAAAATCGTGATCCGGTTATCTAAGGCTGAGCGGCTTTCGTGTTCAACTTGATCAGTGCATGCGGAGCCGCGGTATTCGAGGGAACAAGTCATGCAGCAATGTGAGCACAATGGTTGTGTCCTGACAGTCGCCAATCTGCGCGAATATTTTCATGATGCATTACGCGGTGCGCTGGCGCACCAGCATGTCGCGGTCGAGGATCAAACCGAGCAATATCTGGTCAATCTGCTCACGCTGTTCTCGCGCTCGGAGCAACTTTACCAGCAGACTGCGAGCGGCGTGCGCCTCAAACCACTGGTGCAGATGCTCTCCGAAGCGCTCGAAGCCCCGACCGCGCAGGAGCGCGAGTGGGGTCTGCAGCGGCTCGGTGACGTCTCGCTGTTCATCGCCGGGTTCTTCGCGCACAGCTTCGCACGCAAGTTGATCGACATCGATTACCACATCGCGATGGGCGGAAGCGCCTACGGCACGCTGGCGGGCGGATTGTGCCGCGGCCGCAGGCAGGTGCTCGGGCGGGTGTTTGCCGAACTGGCCGCGAAATTTCTGCCATTGGTCGACGCCCTCGGCGAGATCAGCGATGCGGCGCGGCGCTACACCCAGGCTGACGTGTTGCGCCTGTACGAGCTGTGGCTCAAGACCGGCAGCCCGCGTGCGCGCAGGTTGCTGCGTGGACTCGGGATCGAGGCCACGCCCGTGGCGATCGCGCAGAACTGACCCATGGTGCTACAGCAATTGCAGGATCTGCTCGCCGGCATCTATGACCTGCCTACCGATTACCGCGTCTACGATTTCCTGTTCACCGAGCGCGAGCGGCTGCCGAGCCCGGTGCGCGAGTCCAATACCGACGAGCAGGTGCTGGTGCTCGATCATGGCGGCGCGGCCTCGGTAGGCTTGTTTCTCGACCCGCAGCTGCTCGAGCGCCTGAAAGCAGCCAATCCGCTCGAAGCGCTCAATGGCGGCAATCTGGCCGATTATTGGACGGCACTCGAGGGCGTGAGCCATTTCCTTTATCTGATCTGGAATGCCGGGTACGACCGCGGCGTGACGCTGTTGGAACTCGAGCTGCAGGCGGAGATCGACAAATACGTCGCCAGCTGGTGGTTGTTGCGCGAGCAGGATCCCGGGCGCTATCCGGCCGAGCTGCACCATCTGCTGTTCGAGCGCGCGCGCATCGATCTGCGACTGGCGGGCGAGCGCAGCGATCTGTATCGCGCCGCCAATCAATACGCTGCGCGCTTCTGTCGCCGGCTCGAGCGGCAGCTCTCGACACACGCCGCGCGGGCTCGATCGGAGACGCTGGCGGAATTGCGCCGCTTCTATCGCCTGAGCCGCGAATGCAAGGTGACGCACATTCAGCGCCACAGCTGATTAGCGTGGCCTGTCCTTCTTCAATGCCGCGACCTGGCGTGTCAGACGTATCCATTCGGACAGCTTGCGCAGGTCGGTCGGCTTGGGCGGATCCCCAGCTGCCGGGTTGGACGGCGCCGCCCCGTACGGGTTGTAGCCCGACACGCCGCTCTTGTTGCCAGGGGTCACGCCGCGCATATTTTGTGCGACCGCATCCTCCAGCGACAAATCGAATCTCGAGTCGGCCGGGTTCGGATCGGATCGATCGGGATGGTGTTTGCTCACGACGTGAACAGCATGGCGCTAGCGACGACTTGAGCCGTTATTGGCCTGCGAGCGCCGCGCGGGCCCGCAACAGCCCCAAGGCGGTTTTGCCGTCGGAAATATTCCCGTCAAGGGCACGCGCGCATGCCTCCTCTAGGCCGATCCAATGCACTTCAATCAGCTCAGCGGCCTCGTGGGCCGTTTTGCCCGATTCCAGATCCTGGGCCAGGAACAAGTGTACCGTTTCGGTAAAAACCCCCGGAGAGCTCACATAAGGCCCAAGCGCGGTCCATTTGTGTGCGCTGGTGCCCGTTTCTTCGGTCAGTTCGCGCCGGGCGGTCTCGAGCGGCGGCTCGTGCGGCTCGAGTTTGCCAGCCGGTAGCTCCCAGATCCAGCCGCCGGCGGCGTGCCGGTACTGCCGAATCAGGCACACGCGGCGCTCGCTATCGATCGCGACGATCGCGGCTCCGCCGGGATGATGGATAATCTCCAGATCGGTGACATGGCCATTGGGTAGGCGCACCGTCTCGATATTGACCACGATCACCCGGCCTGTAAACACGGTACGGACGTTTTCGATGCTCATGGAACACAGCGTAACGGTTTGTGCCGAATGATTCCGCAGCTGCTGGTGCTCACGGGTGGCCCGGCAACCGGCAAGTCGCGGCTGGCAGCACTGCTCGCACAGCACTACGGCGCCTGCTGCTGCAGCAAAGACGAGATCAAGGAACTGCTGTTCGGCGCCCTGGGCGAGCGCGATGCGCAGTGGTCGCGCCGGCTCAGCAACGCCAGCTTCGCGCTGCTGTTCGCCTACGCCCCGCGACTGCTCTCGGTGCAGCGTCTGCTGCTCATGGAAGGCAATTTCAGGGCCGGGGAGCACGAGGCGGCGCTGAAAGCGGTGCTGTCGGCCAGGGACGCCGACATGGCACAGATCCTGTGCCAGGCCGATGCCGCCACCTGCGCCGCGAGGCTTGCCGCCCGCGCCGCGGATCCGAGCCGCCATCCGGGCCATCGCGACCGGGAATTCGACGCGGCGGCCAGCCGCGCGAGCTTTCTGGCTTTGCCCGGCCCGCGTTGGGTGTTCAGCAGCGATGCCGCCGGCGAGAGCGAGTGGCTGGCGCTGTGCCGGCGTATCGATCGGTGGCGTGCCGAGCCACGGCCGGGAGTTTGCAAACAGTGAAAGGTTGCCGCGCCACGAATCCGGCCGTGCATTATATTGCGTGCCGATGCCTGCCGCCTCGCACCTTGATAGCCTGAATTCCGCGCAGCGCAAGGCTGTCACCTATGGTGAGCCTGCGCCTGAGAAGGGCTGGCGCGCCGGCCCGCTGCTGGTCATTGCCGGCGCCGGCACCGGCAAGACCAGCACCATTGCACACCGTGTCGCGCAACTGGTGCTGCACGGGGTCGACCCCGCGCGAGTGCTGTTGCTGACCTTCACGCGCCGCGCCGCTGCCGAGATGAGACGGCGCTCACACGAAATCGTGCGCGAGGCCCTCGGCGATACACTCGGCAACAAGGCCCAGGCAGTGCTGCAGCGCCTGGTATGGGCCGGGACTTTTCACTCGATCGCCAACCGGCTGCTGCGCCACTATGCGCGGCATCTGCAGCTCGAGCCGACCTTCACCGTTATCGACCGGGCCGACTCCGCCGATCTGCTCGATGAGATCCGCGTCCAGCTCGGGCTGGCCGCTACGGTGCAGCGCTTTCCGCGCAAGGACACCTGCCTCGCGATCTATTCCTGGCGCGTCAACACGCAAAAGAGCCTGACCGAAGCGCTCGAACAGCAGTTTCCGTGGTGCAAGGACTGGGAAGAGGATTTGCGCAAGCTGTTTCGCGGCTACGTCGAGCGCAAGCAGCGCTATGCGCTGCTCGACTACGACGATCTGCTGCTCTACTGGCAACTGATGATGGGCGAGCCGCGGCTGGCGCAGGACGTCAGCGCCAATTTCGATCATGTGCTGGTGGATGAGTACCAGGACACCAACAAACTACAAGGTGACATCCTCTATGCCATGAAACCCGACGGCAATGGGGTCACCGTGGTGGGCGATGATGCACAGTCGATCTACTCGTTCCGTGCCGCCGCGGTCGAGAACATCCTGAATTTTCCGCAGCGCTTTACGCCCAAGGCCGAGATCGTCACCTTGGCGCAGAACTATCGCTCCACTCAGGGCTTGCTCGATGCCTCGAATGCGCTGATGGCCGAGGCTCCGCGTCAGCATCGCAAACACCTGCTCTCGACACGCGGCGCGGGTGGCCGACCGCTCTATGTCACGCTCGATGATCTGGGCGGGCAGGCCGAGTACGTGTGCGCGCAGATCCTCAAGCGGCGCGAAGCCGGCGTGCCGCTCAAGCGTCAGGCGGTGCTGTTCCGCAACGCCAGCGCCAGCGACCTGCTCGAGGTGGAGCTGGCGCGCCGTAAGATTCCATTCATCAAGTACGGTGGGCTCAAGTTCCTCGAGGCCGCGCATGTCAAGGACATGCTGGCGGTGCTGCGCTGGTCCGACAACCCGCGCAATATCCTGGCCTCATTTCGTGTGCTGCAACTGCTGCCCGGCATGGGTCCGGTCAATGCGCGCAAATGCATTGATCTGCTCGAAGCCCAGGCGGGCTCGCTCGAGGCACTCAAGGGCTACTCGCCGCCGCAGCAGATGGCGGTCGATTACAGCAAGCTCTCGGCGCTGCTGCGTACGCTCGCCGATCCGCAGCGCCCCTGGCCGGGGCAGGTGCGACTGGTGCGGGACTGGTATCAGCCGCACCTCGAGCGCCTATATGAACACGTGCATGCGCGTCTCGGCGACCTTGATCAGCTTGAGCAACTCTCGGGTCAATATCCTTCGCGCGAGCGCTTCATTACCGAACTCACGCTCGATCCGCCGCATGCCACTGGCGACCTGGCGGGCACGCCGCTGCTCGATGAGGACTATCTGGTGCTCTCGACCGTGCATTCAGCCAAGGGCATGGAATGGGACACTGTCTACGTGCTCAACGTGGTCGATGGCAGCTTTCCGTCGGAATTCGCCACCGGCCGCAGTGAACTCATCGATGAGGAGCGGCGGCTGCTCTATGTCGCGATGACACGTGCGCGCAACGAGTTGCAGCTGTGCGTGCCATTGAAGTTTCCGCTGGCGCAGCAGCCCAAGAGCGGCGACGGCCATGTGTATGGGGCCCGCAGCCGCTTCATGACCGAGAAGGTGCTCAAGACCATGGAGCCGATGGCATTTCAAGCCGCGCAACTCGGACAGGCGGTGGCGCTCGGTGACGGGGGCGCCTCGACGCTGGACGTGTCGGCGCGCCTGAAGGCGATGTGGTAGCGGCGCTCGCCGGCTGCTAGGGCTCGAGGTAGGCGTAACCGTTCAGCTCGTTCTCGTAAAAGCGCTTGAGGGCCTGGCTCTCGGCCACAGTCAGGCGGCCCTCGCGCACGGCGCGTTCGCAATCGCGTGCCAAGGCCGGCGCCAGCTCGGCCACGTCGTACTCCATGTACTCGAGCACTCGATTGGCGGTATCGCCCTTGACGATCTCCTCGATCCACCACCCGCCCTCATCGTGCAGCTTGATGTGCACGACGTGGGTGTCGCCGAACAGATTATGCAGATCCCCGAGGGTCTCCTGGTATGCCCCGACCAGGAAGGCGCCGAGGTAGTACTCCTCGCCGGGCACCAGATCGTGCAGTTCGAGCGTGCGCTTGACGTCGCGCGGACCGACAAAGCGATCGACTTTACCGTCCGAGTCGCAGGTGATGTCGGCGAGGACGGCCTTGCGCGAGGGCAACTCGCGCAGGCGATGGATCGGCATGATCGGGAACAACTGATCGATCGCCCAACTGTCGGGCAGCGACTGGAAGATGGAGAAATTGCAGAAGTACGTGTCCGACAGCACGTCCTCCAGGTCGTCTAGCTCTTCCGGAAAGCGATCGAGACGGCGGCAGCAGTCGCGAATGCGCGCGCAGCTGGCCCAGTACAGGCGCTCGGCCAGTCCGCGGAACTCCAGCGACAGCAGGCCCAGATTGAACATCTGCAGCACCTGATCGCGCGCCGTGAGCGCGTCGTGATAGCACTCGACGACCCGCCGCTCATCGATATTGCGATAGGCGTCGAACAGGTCGCGCACCGGCTGCGGCAGAGCCTTGTCGCCGCCGTACTGGTCGGCCTCGCGTCCGGTGACCTCAAATCGATCGAGCGCCGAACGCCCCATGATGTTGAAGATCAACACGCTGTGATGTGCCGCGATCGCGCGTCCGGACTCGCTGATGATCAGCGGATGGGGAATATTGCGCGTGTTGCAGACATTGCCGATACGGTAAACCACATCGCTGGCGTATTCGTTGAGCGTGTAGTTCATCGAGGAGGCGAAATTGGTGCCGGTGCCGTCGTAGTCGATACCGAGGCCGCCGCCGACATCGATGTACTCGAGTCCGGCGCCCATCAGTTTGAGCTCGGCATAGACATGAGCCAGCTCGTTGATCGCTTCTTTGACGCGGCGGATGTCCTGCAGCTGGCTGCCCGGATGGCAATGCACGAGTTTCAGGCAGTCCTGCATATCGCGCGCCTTGAGCGTGGCGAGCAGCTCGAGTATCTCGGTAATGAACAAACCGAACTTGGACTTCTCGCCGGCCGAATCGCGCCAGCGTCCCGAGCCTTCGGTCGCGAGCTTGACCCGAACCCCAAGCCTGGGCCGCACGCCGTAGTGGTCGGCGTGCCGCAACAGCAGCTCGAGCTCGGAGAAGTTCTCGATCACCGGAATAATGGTGCGTCCCAACTTGGTCGCGAGCACCACGGCCTCGATATAGCTCGAGTCCTTGAAGCCATTACAGATGATCGGACGTTCCGGCGCGGCCTCGGTCATCGCCATGACGGCGAGCAACTCGGGCTTGGAGCCGACCTCGAGACCGAAGCCGAACTCCTTGCCGTAGCGGAACACTTCTTCGACCACCAGGCGCTGCTGGTTGACCTTGATCGGATACACCGCGGTGTAACGGTTGCGGTAGTCGTTTTCGGCGATCGCCTGGCTGAAGGCGGCATGCAGATGCCGCAGCCGATGCGCCAGGATGTCGGAGAATCGCACCACGACCGGGGCCGACAGATCCCGCTCCTGCAGGCCCTGCACGACCTCGAACAGATCGATCTCGTGCGCGGCGGTCGTATCCGGACGCACCACCACGTGGCCGGCGGCATTGATGGAGAAGTAGCCCGAGCCCCAGGCCGGAACGTTATAGAGCTCGAGCGAGTCCTCGACGCTCCAGGATTGGCCGGCGGTCGCGCTGCGCGCCAGTTGCGGTTGTGCCACGATGCTCATCGTCCTCGCGCGCTGTCGGTAACAGGCACGCACCATAGCAAAACAAGGCGACAAGTAAATGCGCGCGTTTCCCACGCGCAGCCGAGTGGCTACAATCCCGGATGGGAATACTCACCGGTGAGCACGGGATGGCGATCGATTTCTACTGGGGAAGCGGCAGCCCTCCGTGCTGGCGCGTGGCGCTGGCACTCGAATTCAAGGGTCTGGCGTACCACAGCCACCTGCTGCATTTCGATCGCCAGGAACACCAGTTGCCGCAGATGCTGGCGATGAATTTCCGCGGTAAGCTGCCGGTGTTGCGTGACGACGACTATGTGGTATTTGAGTCGCTCGCGATTCTCTACTACCTGGATCGAAAATACCCCGAGCCGGCGATTTTCGGCCGCAACGCGCAGGAGGCCGGCGTGATCATGCGAGTGATCTGCGAGTATCAGGCCTATGCCGAGCCCCCGCTCAAGCAGATCGTGGCGACGCTGCTCGAGCTACCTAAGCGCACGGTCGCGGACGAGACGACCGAGGCGATGCACCGCGTGGCTGGCGAGGCGCGCACGATTGAGCAGCGGCTCGCGCGCTCGGATTGGGTGGTCGGCGAGAGCTTCTCGGCCGCCGATATGATGATTTATCCGGATATTCGCCTGCTGCTGCGGGCATTGCAGCGGCCGCAAGCGCACGAGCTGGCGGCGCGCTTCCTGCCGATGGAAATCAACTATCCGGCCATCGGGCGCTGGCTCGAGCGCGTCGCGGCGCTGCCCGGACACGAGCGCACCTGGCCGCCGCACTGGCGCTGAGCGAGCGCGGTTGCGCTGGCGGCACCGCGCCGCCGTTGCTACCCTTCCGCGATCCTCAAGCAGGACAATCATGAGTACACACGAAGTCTACGTCGAATTTCCAGGCCACATCGTCTTCGTCGGTTTCGGCAGCGTTGGACAAGGCATGCTGCCGCTGATCCTGCGTCATATTGGCATCAGCCCCGAGCGTGTCGCGATCGTCACCGCGGATGATGTCGGACGCGAGGAGGCGGTGTGCTACGGCATCAAGTTCCTGAAGCAGCCGCTGAGCCGCGAGAGTTTCCGCAGGGTGCTCGACCCGCTGCTCGGGCGCGGGGATTTGCTGTTGAACGTCTCGGTGGACGTCTCGAGCGTGGCCTTGATCCGCTATTGCTGGGAAAAGGGTGCGATGTATCTCGATACCTGTATCGAGCCCTGGCCCGGCGGCTACACCGACCCGACCATACCGGCGGCCAAGCGCACCAACTACGCGTTGCGCGAGGAAGTGCTGGGATTGCGCGCCGGCGGTGCGCGCGCGCCGACCGCCATGTTGACCCACGGTGCGAACCCGGGCCTGGTGTCGCATCTGGTCAAGCAGGCGCTGCTCAACATTGCCGGTGACACCGGCCTGGACAGCGCGGTGCCGTCCAGCCGCGGCGGTTGGGCCGAGCTCGCGCAGCGCCTGGGTGTGAAGCTGATTCATATCGCCGAGCGCGACACGCAGGTCTCGACCATCCCCAAGGAACCCAACGAGTTCGTCAACACATGGTCGGTCGACGGCTTCGTTGCGGAAGGGTCGCAGCCGGCGGAGCTGGGCTGGGGATCGCACGAGCGCAATTTTCCGCGCGACGGCCGGCGCCATGATTTCGGCGGCGGCTCGGCGATCTACCTCGCGCAGCCCGGCGTCGCGACCCGCGTGCGCAGCTGGACGCCGCTGAACGGCCCATACCACGGCTTCCTGATCACACACAGCGAGTCGATATCGCTGTCCGACTATTACACCGTCCGCAAGGACGCGCAGGTGCTGTATCGGCCCACGGCGCACTACAGCTATCACCCGAGCGATGCCGCGGTGCTGTCGGTATACGAGTTCTGTGGGCGCAATTACCAGATCCAGGATCGCAAGCGCATCATGATGGACGACATCAGCAAGGGCATCGATGAGCTGGGCGTGCTGCTGGCGGGCCACAAGAAGAACGCCTACTGGTACGGCTCCCACCTCTCGATCGATCAAGCGCGCCGGCTCGCGCCCTATAACAATGCCACCAGCCTGCAGGTCACGGCGGCGGTGCTCGCGGGCCTGGTCTGGGCCATGGAAAACCCCAACAACGGCATCACCGAGCCGGACGAGATCGACTTCCGCCGCGCGCTGCAAATCTGCCGGCCATACCTTGGGCCGGTGGTCGGCCAATACACCGACTGGACGCCGCTGAGCGATCGAGAGCGGCTGTTTCCCGAAGATCTCGACAAGAGCGATCCGTGGCAATTCAAGAACGTGCGTGTGAGCTGACGCCAACTCGCGGCTCACGCATAGTCGATTGCCACGATGGTATAGCTCTGCGTGCCGCGCTCGAGCTGCAGCACGAACTGATCATCGAGTCGCTTGCCCAGCAGCGCCTTGCCTAACGGTGAGTCCATGCTGATGTACTCGGGGGCCATGTCGAATTCGTCCGGGCCGACGATCCGGTGGTGGCGCTGCTCGCCGCCAGCGGTCTCGAGCGTGACGCAGGCGCCAAAATAGACGCGACCGCGGTCGCTCGGCGCCTGACTCACGACCGTCATGCCCTCCAGCCGCGCGCGCAGGAAGCGCACGCGCCGATCGATCTCACGCAGACGTCGTTTGCCATAAGTGTATTCGGCGTTTTCCGAGCGATCGCCCTGAGCCGCCGCTGCCGATACCGCGGCGGTCACTTGCGGGCGCTCGCGACGCCAGAGCGCATCAAGCTCCTCACGCAGCCGCACGGCCCCGAGCGGCGTTATGAATTGGGAGCTGGGCTTTGCAGGGGGGCGAAATCGACCCATAGTGTTACAACTGTGCGCCCCGCCCCGGAACGTGTGAAAATCCGCCAGTCCGCCAGTCGGCCGCTGGCGGGGCCTTGAAAATACTACAGGCGCCGCCAATGTAGGGTAGCGACGATCCCGGAGATGAATTCTATGCGCACGCTCAAGGTTTGGCTCGTCACAGCGCTCGCGCTGCTGGCCAGCGGCTGCGGCTACAACCGCATTCAGCAGCAGGATGAGGCGGTCAAGGCCGCTTGGTCCGAGGTGATCAACCAATACCAGCGACGCGCCGATCTGGTGCCGAATCTGGTCAATACGGTCAAGGGCTTCGCGGCGCAGGAGCAGAAGGTGCTGATTGGAGTGACCGAGGCGCGCGCGCGCGTCGGCTCGATCCAGGCAACCCCCGAGCTCGTGAACGATCCTCAGGCCTTCCAGAAATTTCAAGCGGCGCAGGGTGAGCTTACGCAGGCCCTCAAGAGCCTCATTGCGGTCAGCGAAAACTATCCGCAGCTCAAGTCGGATGCGAATTTCCGCGACCTGCAGGCGCAACTCGAAGGCACCGAGAATCGGATCACGGTTGCGCGGAACCGATACATCCAGGCGGTGCAGGACTACAACGTAGTGATCCGCACGTTCCCCACCAATCTGACGGCCATGATGTTCAAGTATCCGGTGAAGCAGAATTTCACGGTACAAAATGAGGCCGAGATCGCGCGCCCGCCGACGGTGGAATTCAACAGTGCAGCCTCTAGCCCCAGCGCGCCGGCGAGCCCCAGCGCACCGGCGCACTAAGGGCGCTGAACGCGTCGCCGATCGTGCGCCTGCTGCTGTCGGTTCTTGCGGCGCTGGTTCTGGGGAGTGCCCTGAACCTGGCCAATGCGCAAGCGCTGCAGGCCATACCGAAACTCGAATCCCGGGTCACCGATCTGACCGGTACGCTGACGGCCGGGCAGCAGGCCGAGCTCGAGCAGAAGCTCGCGGATTTCGAGGCCCGCAAGGGCGCACAGATCGCAGTGCTGCTGGTTGCAAGCACGCAGCCCGAGGAGATCGAGCAATATTCGATTCGGGTTGTGGAGGCCTGGAAACTCGGACGAAAAAAGGTCGATGACGGTGCGCTGCTGATCATCGCCAAGAACGACCACAGCCTGCGCATCGAAAACGGCTATGGCTTGGAAGGCGTACTGACCGATGCGGCCTCCAACCGCATCATTCAGGACACCATGGTGCCATTGCTGAAGCAGGGACAGTATTTTGCCGCCATCAGCGCCGGCGTCGACCAGATCATGCGACTGGTCGACGGTGAATCGCTGCCCGCGCCCGATCGCACCTGGCAAAATCGCCGTGCTCAGCACTGGAATATGCTGCCGTTCGCGATCTTCGGCTTTCTGGTTCTCTCGAACGTGCTGTGCGCCGTATTTGGCCGCACGCTCGGTGCCACGCTCAGCGCCGGCGCGACTGGATTGCTGGTGTTCCTGCTCACGCAGGCGCTCGCGCTCGCGCTCGGCGCCGGTGTGGTGGCGTTATTGGCGGCGCTATTTCTCGGGTTGAGCGGCGGTGGCTGGAGTTCGG
>OCTA010000680.1_pt1 | contig 31224 bp, 34 predicted proteins | sample 1538991 | NCBI WGS metagenome assembly OCTA01 (sample SAMEA3539302, study PRJEB22396) | soil metagenome | biome: tundra; feature: field; material: soil | place: USA | collected 2010-05 | depth 0.15 m | reverse complement strand
AGATCGAGGGCGCGTTCGTCGTGAACGTCATCTACGCGCCGACCGACAGCAACGGCAACCCGATCCAGAATCAGCAGCAAATGGCCGTGCTCGGTGCGCCTGCGATGGCGCTGCTCGGCACCACGAAGGCAAAACTCTACGCTGCACTTGCGGCCCAAGTCCCCGCACTCGCGGGCGCGGTCACCTAAGATTGTCGCATGAGTTTCCTTCGTCGCGCGCGTGAGTACGCCGGGTCGCTCATCATTCGCGCGGGCGTGCGCGTAGGAGGGTGGAAGCCGTTCGAAGGAACGTTCGACTTCGAAGAAGAGGGGTCAGAGGCACCCGATCCGCTTCACGAAGAAGAAAGCGTCGCAATGGGCGTGAGCATCACCGCCGAGGCAGCGTCCATGATCTCGAAGCCAACGCCGAAGCCCCAAGTCTCCCCTCGTCCCCCGCTGCGTGGTAGCTTGGCCGCCAGGGCGCACGAGGAGCGACGAAACCGGTGACGACGAAGAACCTCATCCAAGTGGGCGGCAGTAGCAACTCCGCGCTTCTCTCCGCCGCAACGTCGACGGGCTCGGCCTTCTACGCGCAGACGTTCCTCGCCGGTCCGCGGTTCAAAGAGCTGGACCGGAAGCAGCAGTACGCCGACTGCACCCAGCACGACTTCAAGCGGTACGACTTCGAAGGGCGCATCCTCAGCGGCGATTCGGGCGTGCTTGCGACGCAGCCGCTGCTCAATGCGGAAGTCGCCGCGCAGTACGTGTCGCTTCGCCAGCGGCGCCCGTCCTCGCCGTACCGCCTCGCGCGCGTGATGACGCACGCATTCACGAACATGATCTTCGGCGAAGGACGCTTCCCTCAGTTCACCGTGCAGGGCGACGACGACACGCAGGACTTCCAGACCGCGCTCGCCAAGGCGATGAACCTTCCCGTGCGCATGATTCGCGCGCGCAACCTCGGCGGTGCCGTGGGCAGCGTCGGGCTCTCGTGGTGCTTCGTCGCGGGCAAGCCGCGGTGCAGCGTGCACAACGCCAAGTATCTCTACGTGCACACGTGGGAGGACCGGGACGAGCTTATCCCGCGCCACGTGACCGAGCTGTATCAGTACCCGGTGGAGGAGTACGACCGGGCGAAGAAGCGCTACGTGCGGAACTTCTACTGGTACCGACGCGATTGGACCCCGGACGCGGACGTCGTGTTCAATCCGGTGCTCGTCGACCCGTCGATCGATCCCGAGGCCGCGTGGCGCCAGCCCGAGACCGGCGTCGACTTCGCCAAGAGCTACGAGCACAACGAAGGGCGCACGCACTTCGAGTGGATTCAGAACATCCCGACCGAGGGCATCGACGGTGAGGCCGACTACGAGGGGCTCTACGAGTCGTTCGACACCATCGACATCCTGCTCAGCGTGCTCACGCGCGGCACCACGCTCAATCTCGACCCGACGCTCGTGCTCAAGATGGACGGGCTCATGCTCAAGAGCGCCGGCATCAAGAAGGGCAGCGACAACGCGCTCGTCGTCGGCAAGGACGGTTCGGCCGACTACCTCGAGATCAGCGGCACGGGCATCACCGCCGGCATCGAGTTGTTCAACGCCAAGCGCCGCGCCATCCTCGAGACCGCGCAGTGTGTGATTCCCGACCCGGACGAGGTCTCCATCGGTACGTCCGCCGTCGCGCGTAAGGTGCGTTACGCGCCGATGCTGGCGAAGTGCGACGTGCTTCGCGCGCAGTACGGCGCAGCGATGACGCGCATGCTCGATGCGATGACCGAGATCGCGCGCCAGGGGATGGAGATTCAGGTCTATTACAACGCGGCCGGCGAGGAAGAGGCCGAGCAGATGGTCATCGACCTCCCGCAGCGCGTGGAGACCGAGCCTGAGGAGGACGACGACGGCAACCCGACCGGCGACGACAAGGTCACGCGCGTCGACCGCGCCCCCGGCGACGGTGGCGAGATCGAGCTGGAGTGGGGCGAGTACTTCCCGCTCACGCCGCAGGACCAGTCCGCCGTGATGACGATGCTCTCGCTCGCCATCGGTGCGCAGCCGTTCATCAGCGCCGAGACGGCGACCGAGCTGGCGATGGCTGCGCTCGGCAAGAGCGTCGGCGACGAGAAGGCACGCGTCGCGCAGGAGAAGCAGGCGGCAGACGACGACAAGGCCGACCAGTTCCAGCAGCAGATGAAGGCCATGGGCGGCGCGCCGGGAGCACCGGGAGCACCGGGCGCTCCCAAGCCAGGTAAACCCGGAAAACCCGCACCGCCGTTTGGCGGAGGAGCAGCGGGTAAGAAGCCGGGCGGTGGCGGCAACGGTCCGTTCGGTCAGAAGGCCAAGCCGACGCCTTCCAGCGACGACAAGGCGTAGCCCGTGGCAGACCTCGCGCGGAAGGCGCGCGACCTGCTCGCGCAAAGCCGCGGGGACGCGCAGAACCTCGTCGCCACGATGGGGATGAAGCAGGCGCGCGCGCTGATGATCGACGCGCAGAAGGACCTCCAGCGCCGACTCAAAGCGGTGAAGCCGGGCATGGACGGTTCGTTCACGCAGGTGCAGCTGCGCGCGTCGCTGAAGCAGGTGACGCTCGTGCTCGGGCAGCTCCAGCCGAAGATGAAAGGGCTCATCCTCGACGTCGGAGAGCAAGCGGCTTCGCGCAGCGCACAAAACTCGCTCACGTACCTCCAGACCGCCGACAAGATGTTCCGCGGCACCGGCGAAGCACCGATGGCCATCCGCGAGGCGAGTTACTTCGACGCTGCTACGCAGGGCGCGCGCTCATCGATACTTGCGCGCATCGCGTCCTCGGGCGAGCCAGTGAAGAACGCCGACGACACGCCACACCGCGCGAAGCTCGGTGTGCTCGACCGTTACGGGCTCGAGACCATCGATCACTTTGAAAAGGTCTTCCGCATTGGGATGATCGCGAAAAAGAGCGCGCGCGAGATGCGTGACGACATTACCGAGCAGTCCGATTTTCTACGTGGCGCCCCCGCGTATTGGGCCACGCGCATCGTCCGAACAGAGTGTGCTTCCAGCTACAACCGCGCCGGTTACGAGGCGATCCGCGAAACCAATGAACAGCTCGGCGACATGCTGAAGGTGCAGAGCGCGGTGTTCGACGACCGCACGGCATCCGACTCGTACTCGACGCACGGACAGATTCGTCTTCCTGAAGAACCGTTTGAGACTTGGTACGGCGAGATGCAGCACCCGCCCGACCGACCCAATGATCGTGGAATCGTCGTCCCTCACCGCAAGTCGTGGGCGTGGCCCGAGTATCTGATCTGGCGCACTGACGACGAGGTCGCGGAACGCTGGGCAGCCGAAGGTCACAAGGGTGAGCCCCCCGAGCGCCCGCTGATGACGACGGTCGACCTCGACGAGCTGACGGACGTGCCTCCCGAGATGTACGACCTTCAGCCGTAGTTGCATCATCTTCGGGTGGCTGTTAGTTCTTCAGTCACGACAGACGCCCGGGCGTCTGTCAGAACCCTGAGGTGAGAGAGATGTCCGAAGGTTTCCGCATTGTGCCCCCAACCAACCCAGTCGCGCAGCCGGGCTCTCCCATCGCGCCGACGCCGGGCAAGACTTTCGTTCGCACCGAGCGCACTGGCGACCCGCTCCCCGACGGGTCAAAGGACATGGCAGATCGCTCACCGCTCGAGTCGCTCCCCGTGCGCCAGAACGACGCTCCTCCCTTTCGCAACCTCAAGTAATTCGTTTTCCCTAGGAGAATTCCAATGCCCGACAACGTCCCCCCGTTCATCAGTGGTAACCCCGCAGCAGCCGGCGGGGGCGCATCGCAGCCCGAGTTCCCCAACCGCCCGCAGACCGGTGGCGACAAGCAGGACATCGACCCCGCGTCGGTGCGTGTTGGTGGAGCGATCTACCAACCGCAGATGAGTGAAGTGAGCAAGAAGGTCAACGGACCCGGAACCGGCCCGATGGGCGCGGGCGAAGGTCCGAAGCCGTTCAAAGGTTTGACCCAGAAGTCCAAGTAGTAAATGTCCCTTCAGGCTCAGCTCAGCGCCACCCTCACCACGGGACCGGGTTCGTCCAGCGACAACCCGTTCCCGAGCGGCGTCACGTCGATCAGCTTTGGCCTCGTACCGGCGGCGAAAAACTATTCCGTGGCGACGGGCGCGGTCGTGTCGATGACGAACACGGTCGGCTTTACCGCCATCGATGCCATCGGCACGGGCGGCCAGGTCACGCAGGCGCTCACGCTTTTGCTTCGGTCGCCGTCGTCGCAGGTGAAGGTGCAGCTCACGTGCGCAGATCCCGCAGGCGGTTCGGACATCGTCGCCGTCGTGCCGTTGTTCGGGACGATGCTCCTCGAGTTCCCGACGAACGGCTACCTCAAGGCGCTGGCAATCATGGGCGCGGCGCAGATCGAGTATTGGGCAGCAGGCAATCAGTAAAAAGAATTTCCCTCGTGCCACGCGGCGCGAGCTGATACAGGTTTTCGAACCCTCCAAGGAGAACGCACTCAGATGACCATCACGACTCTTGCCAACTCGCTGAAGAACCAACTCAACGGCGGAAACATCAACGAGCTGCAAGACATCTTGCGTTTCCTCAAGCTCGGCAACGTGCTTCGCGCAGAAGCCGCGAACCTCTACGGCGCGGTGCCGGTCGCAGCGGGTGTCAACCCGTACGTCCTCGCGGCCGCGCAGAGCATCATCCTCCCCGACGACGCGAAGGCGGGTTGCATTCTTTACGCAACTGCGCGCGCAGGCACGGGCGCCATCGGCGCATTGACCCCGGCAGTGCAAGCCAACTCGGCGCCAGGCGCGGCGGGCATCAAGGTCGCACCCAACGGCGACTTCCTGCTCCTCGGAACGGACGCGTACACGCTCATCGACATCACGTACCTCCCGGACATCTACGACCTCTTCGAGTACATCCTCCCCGTCGTCGCAGCGACCGGCGTCATGACGCTGCCCCCGGGCATCTACGCGACCAACCTGCTCGAAGCTGAGTGCCTCGTGGGAACGACTGTCGGTAAGAAGATCGTCCTCATGCCGGCCACGGCTCAGACCACCGCGTCCGCTTCGATCAACGCTGCGGGAACTCAGGTCCAGTTCGGCACGGCAGACGCCGTCACCAGCGCGCGCGTCAAGATCGGCCTCAAGCCCGCGGTCGACATGAACGCTGTTCTCGAAGCAGCCGGCGGTTACCTCGGCTGATCCTGAGCGACCCAACGTAGTTTTTTAGAAACAACGCACGAGGGGCGCCCGGGATTACCCCGAGCGCCCTTTTTGCTTTTTATGAAGCGAGGGAATCCACATGCCTGAAGATCCGATCATCACATCGCAGCAACCCGAAACTCCTCCCGCCAAGGTGGTGCCCGCAACGCCTCCTGCCGCGCAGCCGGGCGCGCAGGCGCAAGGCGGTCATCAGGAGCCTCATGCGCCTGCCAAGCGCGTGCGCATCTCCGGTGGGGACGACGACGTGCCCGACGACGCCGAGGTCCTCGAGCTGACGCCGAGCCACTTCAAGAGCCGTCTCACGCGCGCCAAGAACTCCGTCTACAAGGAGCACGGCCTCACCGCCGAGCAGTTCAAGGCGGACCTCGAGGAGCTGAAGACGCGCCGCGCAAAAGAGGAAGAGGACAAGCTCGCCGAGATGGGCGAGAAGGAGCGCCACGCCGCCGAGCTGAAGAAGGAGCGCCAGCTCCGCGTCGATGCCGAGGTTCGCGCGTCGAACGTGCAGGACGAACGCGACATCCAGAAGGAAGAAGGCCGCATCGGCCGCCTCGCAGAGAAGTACATCGACACCGACCCGGATACGCTCGAGGTCGTCTTTCGCAAGTTCTCGCGCCATCTGAAGAAAGACTTCAGTGACGCGGAGCTGGCCAAGCTCGATGACAAGTACATCGGCAAGTGGTTCAAGGCGTACGCCGAAGAACATCCCAAGCACGCGAAGCAGGCGGAAGGCGGTCCCGAGCCGAAGAAGGTGCCGCTCAACAACGGCAAGCCGCAGAATGAGCGTCCGGACCCCGCCGGCAGCAACCAGACGACGAAGACCGCGCGGCCGAACCAGCAAAACAGCATGACGGGGCGCGAGGTCAAAGACGCCGCCGCGAAAGACGGCCTGAACTGGTGATGTTCGGCTGTAAAAAGATCCTGCTAGAAGTCCTCGAGCGCACGAAGCGCATCGAGCAATATCTCTCCAACGAAGGAACGAAAATCATGTCCGCACTCGAAGATCTGACGACCGCGATCAACAACGAAACGAACGTCCTCGCCACGAAGCTCACTGCTTTGCAGACGAGCCTCGCCGCCGCATTGGCGAACAACCAAGCCCCGAGCGCCGCAGACATCGCCGCGCTCCAAGCCGTCTCCGACCGCCTCACCGCGCTCGGTGCCGACCCCTCGAACCCGATCCCGGCGCCGGTCCCTGCACCCGCTCCGACGACTCCTGCTGCTTGAGAAGTAGTTTCCCCGTTTGACAGGTCCGGGCGTGCGCTGCTACGAGTGTGAGGTCAGCAACGATCTCGCTTCACGCGCACGCCGGCGGTCAACGGGCGGGAAGTACCCCTGCGAGAGAGGGCTGCAAAGGCAGGCGCCGACCATCCGGTGCCACGACGTGGATTCACAACGACCTCCACGATCGCTTTTTGCAAACTTTCTGAAGGGACACTCCCATGACCATCGCACTCAATTCGCCGCCCACGTTGGGCGAGCTGCAACAGAAGGGCTACCTCGAGCGCGCCTTCCACGACGGGCTCTACCCGAACCTCGCGTATCGCGCAGAAGCGATGCCCGAAGAGTGGCCGGCAGGAACGGGCCAGCAGATCTTCATGACGCGCCCGGGCCTCTTGCCCGCCGTCACCGCGCCGATTGCACCAGGCGCCGACCCGCAGCCGCAACAGATCCCGTACGAGCAGTGGATCGCGACGCTCAATCAGTACGCGAGCGCCATCGATACGCACATGCCGACGGCGACCATCTCGAACGCGAACACGTTCCTGCGCAACCTGAAGCAGCTCGGCCTCCAGGCCGGTCAGAGCATCAACCAGGTCGCCCGCAACGCGCTCTTCCAGGCGTACCTCTCGGGCCAGACGGTCACCCTCACCGCGCCGCTCACCACGGACACCGCGCTTCGCGTCGCCGCATGCAACGGCTTCACGGACGTCGTCATCCCCGGCGGCAACGTCGCACCGCAGCCGGTCAGCCCGAGCTTCCCGCTCCCGATCAAGATCGGTTCGGGCTCCGCTGCTGTCACCAACAGCGTCATCGGTGTCCTCCAGGACAACCCGAACGACGTCAACGGTCCGGGCACGCTCACGCTCGCAGCCGCAGTCGGCTCCGCGGCGTTCGGCATTCGCACGACCGTCAAGAGCGTCTTCGCGCCGCTCGTGGTCCGCAGCTCCCCAGGTGACAGCGTCGACACCATCGCGGCGAGCGACACGCTCACCATCCAGCAAGTCATCAACGCGGTCGCCTTCCTGCGCCGCGCCAACGTGCAGCCGCACGACGACGGCTTCTATCACGCGCACATCTCGCCGCTCGCCGAAGCGCAGTTCTTCGCCGACCCGGTGTTCCAGCGCCTGAACCAGTCGTTGCCGGAGGGCGTCGTCTACAAGCAAGGCTTCCTCGGGTACATGAGCGGCGTCATGTTCATCATGAACAACGAGTCGCCGGACGCGACGAACTCGGGCACGCTCACCAGCACCGGCACCGGCGGCGCGCAGTACGCCTCGGGCATCGGCGGCGAGGTCACCAACAACAGCGGCGTCAACATCGGCCAAGTCATCATCACGGGTCGCGGCGCCATCTACGAGAAGTACATGGACGAGTCGCAGTTCGTGACGGAGGCCGGTACCACCGGCAAGATCGGCGAGTTCGATGTCGTGAACAACGGCATCAACATCCTCACCGAGCGCATCCGCCTCGTGTTGCGCGCACCGCTCGACCGCTTGCAGCAGGTCGTGTCGGCGGCGTGGAGCATCACCACGTCGTTCCCGATCCCGTCGGACATCACGGCGCCGGGTGGGCAACAAAGGTTCCGTCGAGCAGTCTGCCTCGAGTACGCAAGCTGAGCTGAGTCATACGAGCATCGGTGTGTAGTTCTGCACCAGTTGCGCATGACGAAAAGAAGGGAAAGCACTTTGGTGCTTTCCCTTTTTCTTTGGCGCGCGTCGTGCACCGGTTGCTCGGAAGAGGTGAACGAATCATGAGCAAGAACCCCAGTGCAGTGAATAACAACCAGACTCAAGAAGCACAGATGGGCAGCGACCCAACCGTCCCGAAGACGCACCCGGCGATGGTCCCCGGTGTCAGTGACCCCAAGACGAACCCCAACCCGGCGTCGCCCTTCCAAGACGCGCAGTCGCGCCAGCTCTCTGACCACACCGAAGCGGTCAACTCGGGACGCGTCGCCAAGGACGGCATCGCCATTACGCCGACGCAACAGACTTCCCCGGTGGCTCAGCCCCAGAACGGCGCAGCGCCGAAAAAGTAAATTTCGAAACGCGAGGGTGAGGGAAAGCGCTGGTCGCTTTCCCTTTTTCTTTGGCATGCGGTATCTACAAGAGCGGAAGCGAGGAAGAGCGACATGGGTAAGTTCAAAGACGCATCGGACAAGAAGGACTCGAAGCAGGCGGACCAGGAGTCGACCATTCAACCCGACGGGCGCGACTTTCACCCGGACCCGGACGCTCCCAACCCGCCAGTGACAGAAGCCCGGGCTTCTGTCGATGCTGCGGCGCCGCTCGTTGTTGACGGCATCGCGCAGGACCTCGCGCCCGTTGCAGAAGCGCCGCGCGTGCAGAAGATGAACCGCCAGTACCGCGTCATCGGCGGTCCCTCGTCGGTCATGTACAACGGCCAACGCATGAACGTGACAATGGGTAAGATCTTCATCGAGCACGCGGTGGACCTCGACCTCCTGCGCAGCCAGGGCATCCAGCTTCAGTTACTTCCTGAAGCCACAAGCGTGATGGGTAACGGCTGACAGGCAACGCCTGCTAGGATGCCCTCATGATCTCGGAAGAGGACAAGAGCCGCGCACGTCGTCATCTGGGCTATCTCGGAGTTTCCGAGTCGGCGACGTTTGAACTCGGCATCCCGGCCGGGGTGCAGACGCAGTTCAGCATCGAAGCGTCTTTCAACAAGCTGCTCCCGTCCTCGGAGGCAGCTTTCCGCATGAACCTCGACCGGCTCGACGCCATCGAGTGTCAGATTGCGGACGGCACTGAGAGCCTCGAGGTCACCAAGCTCGGCAACGTCGAGCTGCGTCCGGATGCGTTCGAACAGATCATGAAGCGGTACGCGTACTGGCAGGGCAACCTCGCCAACCTCCTCAGCGTGATGCCGAACCCGTGGGACGCGCGATTCGGATCCTGGCTTCAAAACAACAAGATCAACATGAGCGTGAATCACGGATAAGCGGATGTGTCGTGCAGTTCAGATGCCCTTTAGCGCATCGCACGTGACGACCTTTTCGCTTGTTGAGATTCTGCTGCGAGGCTGTCGCCCATCGGCAATTCTTTTTGCAGTAGTCGCCGTCGTTGTCTTTACGGTCGATAGTGTACTTGGGCATCTTCCCCTTCACCGGCGGACCGCATGGACGCTTGCCCATGTCGGCGAGGAAGTTCTCGAACTTGTCCCACCGCTTGCAGACCTTGATCCCACGCCCGCCGTAGTTCGCGAATACTTTGTTTTTGGGGTTGTTGCAGCGGTTTCGTAGCGACCCCCAAATACCGTACTCGAACGAATATCTTTCTCCGTGCGTCGGATGCCCGACGTGTTGAAGACACCCGCACGACTTGATCAAGCCCAAGCGCGCTTGTGAACCACAAATCACAACTTCGCGACCGCAGATGCATCTGCACACCCAATACGCGTCACGTCCTTGCGGTGGCGCTCGTCGTAGAAAAAGAAGAGACGCAATTCGTCTGCCCGTCATGTCGATAGGCGGCATTCCCATAACCACACTTTTATCGCTCATCACACGGATTAGCAACCACTCGGGCAAGGCGGACAGGGACGCGTCAACGTGAACGTCAACCACGGCTGACGAGTCGTGTTAGCTTGCGGGGATGAAACTCAAGACCCTCTCGCTCTTCTCCATCGCAATGTTCTGCACCATTCTTTCCGTCCCGACTGGTTGCACTCCGGCTCAAGTCCAGGAAGTCACCAAGATCGTCACCGACACCATCACGCTCGTCCAAGACGCGCAGACCATCCTCGAGACCATCGACGCAGCAGCGACGGTCTTCTTCTTGGCACACCCCAACCCGGCGCTCCAGGCGCAGTACGAAGTGGCGCTGGGTAAGTGCCAAGCTGCTCTGACGGTGGCCGCGCGCGTGTCGCAAGGCGCGAACAGTCTGACGCAAGACCAAGCCGACGCCGCGTTCGCTGACTTCAAAGCCGCTTACACGGCACTGACCGCGCTCTTGCAGAGCAGCGGGATCATGTCTTCGCCAAACGCGATGGCAGCAGCACCCGGTCAGGCTTCGGTTCAAGTCCAGACGCCGCTCGTGATGCTCAAGAAAAAGTAAATGCAGCCGGTCTTCCACCTCAACTTCCCGAGCGTCGACCTTTCCTCTTCGGTGCGTGCGCAGATGCTTGCGACCATCGAAGAGGAGTCGGCGGACTGGCCCAAAGAGCTGGTCAGCTATGCGAGGTCGCTCGTCGACGCGCTCGCGCCGCTGGTCACCGCGACAGCCGGTACGAGCGGGAAGGCGATCGTGCTGGTCTCGGGGAACATGTCGGGGCAGATTCAATACGTGGTGTCCAAGCTCGCATGAGTAAGATCCGCCCTCTTGGTCCGGGTGAAGCGAAGCGCACGCTCGTCGCGCGCTTGAGCAGCGTCGCGGACAACGCGCGCCAGCTCAATACGAAGTTCGGGCTCCGCCCGTATCGCGTGACGATGGTCTGGACGAAGTGGACGGGCGTCGAACGCGGGCAGGGTGATGAGGTCGTGCTCTGCGAGTGCGAGATCCTCCCCACGCCGCGCGTGGTGTCGCTGGACAAGCTTTCGTTCACGCCGTTCCACGCGGGTGTGCTCCCGGTAGGCTCGCTCGCTGTCGACGAGATCTCGACGCGCTACACCAGCGACCAGCTCCGCGGGGACATCGCCGTCGACGGTCGCGAGGCGCTCATCGGCCCGCGTCCGCCCGGGCTCTCGATGCGTCAGATCGATCACATCCCCGAGCCGTACGACTTCTTCTACGAGGTGATGCAGGACGAGCGCAGCGGGTGCGCGCCCGTGCGCGAGCGCTTCAGGCTGCTGTCGATGCCGTTCCTCGACGCCGAGAACTTCAGCTGGCGCATCATGCTCGAGAAGGACGCGCAGGACCGCAACCGCGACGGCAGCTTCGCCCACGACCAGGGCACGCAGGGCGGCTAGCCATGACCGTCAAGCGCTTCACGATGAAGGAGCTTGCGGGCGTCGAGTGGTGGGTCAACGACAAGATTCGCCAGGGCGCCAAGCGCGGGCTCCTCTCGCTCGCGAACCGCATGGTCGGCATCATCGTCAACGACGTCATCCCGAACGAGAACCCGCAGCCGGTCGACACACGGCACTTCGCGATGGGCTGGCGTGCGGAGCCCACCGAGCACGGCGCGCGGGTGCTCAACACGCTCCCCTACGCGTCGGTCATCGAGTACGGCGCGCGCGGCGAGAACATCAAGATCGGACGCGTGATGATCGACGCGCTGACCGAGTGGGTCATCCGCAAGGGCATCGCGGGCGCTCCCCAGCGCAGCAAGTCGGGCAAGCTCCAGCAGCAGGTCAACGCGAGGAACATCGCGTGGGCGATCGCGATGGCGATGAAGAAGCGCGGCATCTTCAACCGCGACGGCGGTGACACGCGCGGCGGTCTTCGTGTCGGTGAGAAAGGGCTCGCGAAGGCGATGCCGTTTGCGAAGCAGGAAGTCGCCGCCGAGATCAACAAGGATCGATGAGCTTGCGGTTGATGAGCTTCGCGTAGTCCTCCGCGTTCATGTACGCGACCGGCTCGCCTTTTTTATTGCGGAAAACAACGACGCCGGAAGCGGGATCGTCGTTGACGTATTCGGCCGTCCCGCCTTCTTTTAGAACTTCCAGCTCTGCTTCGTCGCTCATGGTCATCACCGTACCGCGGTAGAAAACGAGAGGCGAGCGGGCCGGTGTCGCACCGGTTCCACCCGTTCGGAACGCTCGGCTCTACCCGGGAAGTAGAGTTACATCCGCTCGCCTCTCACTCCGCATAATGCCGCCCGGCGACAGAAGCCCGGGCTTCTGTCAGAATGCAGCGCATGCCCGGCCAATTCCCCCCCAACGTCCGCCCGCTGCTCAACGGCGTCCCCTGGGGTGAGGTCTTCCCCACCAAGGCCAACCCGCCCGCGCTCGCCATCGACGGGCGCACCGCCGCTTTGCGCGTGCTGCGCGACTACACGTGCGCGCTCCAGTTCTACCGCGAGAACAAGCCCGGGCTCCCTCCCATCGCGTTCAAGATTGACCCCGCGAACTTTCACATCGAGTGGCCCGACGCGACGCAAGCGCTCGTGTTCCCGTCGATCGCCATCTACACCGCGCGCGCCGACTACAACGTCATCGGCCTGGTGAGCTACGTCGAGGAGGAGACGCGCGACGTCTTCGCCCCCGGCACCGTCGTGCAGTGGCAGGCGGAATACATCGAGACCATCAACGTTGAGATCTGGGCGGAAACGAAAGGACAGCGGCGCGGCATGCTCGCCGCACTCGAGACGGCCTTCAGCCCGACGGAGCAGATGAGCGGGCTTCGGTTCGACATGCCGCAGTACTACAACGAGAAAGTCTGCTTCACGCTTATGCGTCGGGAGCTGATGGACACGCCCGATAGCGCGCGCAACCGCCGCAGCGCGCAGCTTGAGATCGAGATGCGCTTCAACATCATCGCGCTCGTGAACTACGTCCCGCTCATCCCTCAGGTGGCCATCAACGTCGACGTGGACCAGTCGGACAACACCCCTATCGACATCGTGACGGACTCTTCGGCTCGCCTCACCGGCGACCTCGCAGCGCTGGCCAAGCAGCTCGCCGGCTGAGACTCGGCTGGACAGACCCTGGTTCTTCTGAAAGGCTGCACTTCACGAGCCACACCGTGGACGCCGCGGAAGGTTCGGGAAGTCTTAGGCGTCTGCCGTATTCAAAGTCGTTGAGGTAGAAGCCATGTCCGCAGGTTTCCAAAGGCGTTTCCTTTTCGACCCAGGTAACAACGTCCTCACCAACATCGAGTCGATCAACATCCTCGACCTGACTCCGCCCGGCGACATCGCTGGCGTCGGTACCGGGATGGTGATGATCGTCGGCGAGTTCGAAGACGGTCCTTACGCCACGCCGCAGCAAGTCGCGAGCGCGTCGGATCTTCAAGCGAGCTTCGGCTCCCTCGGTTTCCAGTACGGCAACCAACCGGGCAACAACCCCTGCGCGGTGCAGCGCTTCGCAGACGGCACTCTCGCCGCGGAGTCTTGGAACGGTAATGGCATCGTTCAGTTGAATGCCAAGCAGTTCGCGGCGCTCGTCATCTGCCGCGTCGACACCAGCGTCGGCACTACGACGCTCACGCCGAACGCGTTCCTCACGGGCGCAGCCGCGTTCACCTACGTTCTCCAAGCAGGACAGATCCTTGGTCTCGATATCGGCGCGGGTCCTCAAACCGCGACCTTCAGCGCGACGGCCAGCACGCTCACCAGCACTGCGGGCACGTACGCGAGCATCAATCCCGGCGACACGGTCACGCTTGGTTACGACCAGCAGTCCAACTTCACCGTCACCTTCCTCCCCGGCGACACGACTCAGGCACTCGTCCTCGCGCGCATCAATCAATACGCGGGCTTTACGTTTGCCGCGACGGTCACGGGCACGACGTTCTCCCTCACGGGAACTGCCAAGGGAAGCCAGGCGCAGGTCCGCGTCGTCAGCTCCAGCTCGGGCGGCGTCCTCACCAACCTCGGTCTCACGGTCGGCACGACGTTCGGCACGGGCAACGTCGCCAACATCGCGGCGGTCAAGGAGAGCGAGATCGCGTCCATCGTCCAGACGGCCATCTCGGGCACGCGCGTCGAGACCGACCAGAACGGCAACCTTCGCATCTCGAATAGCTCGGGCCTCGCGCAGAGCTACATCGCGATTACTTCTGCGACCACGGCAACTGCGCTCGGCTTCGTCGTCGGCAGCATCGCCGGCAACATGGGCATCGCTGTCATGCTCAGCACGACGGGCACTTACCCCGGCACGAATACGGGCACGTTCCAGCTCTCGATCGACGGTGGTCCAGTCTTCACCGTCACTGTCACTGCGTCGATGACGCAGGCGCAGCTCATCACCGCCATCAACACGGCGGCAGGCAAGACGATCGCGGTCGCGGACAGCACGCTCAACGTCGCGATCTTTGGCACCAACCCCGGCGGCACCGTCAACCTCGTCAGCGCGTCGGCGAACAACGTCGTCACGCAGTTCGGTCTCACCGTCGGTCAAGTCACCGGTCTCGCGTTCCCGCTCGGCAGCATCCCCGCTGGCACCGTGATCCAAGACGCGACCGCTGCGCACGTCTTCGTCACCGCGCAGTCGGTGAAGTTTACCCCGACGGGCGTTTCCATCGGCGGCGTCATCGTCGCGACCGCGGGGCCGTGGATCGTCAAGATCCGTCACGCGCTCGACAACGGCACCGGCACTGCTGCGACCGCAGGAACGCTTACGAGCATTCCGACGCCGCCCCAGATCCTCTCGCTCACCAGCTCCAATCTCCAGACGACAACTGCCGCGCTCACTGAGTCGGCCATCGACGCGCAGTACGTCAACGCACTCGCCGCGACGCTCGACCTCAACACCATCGCGCAGCAGGTCAACATCACCTACTCCGCGCGCCAGTCGAACACGGTGCGCCGCGCGCTCAAGGCGAATGCGCTTTCCGCGTCGGCCAACGGCTGCTTCGGGCGCATCACCTGCCTCCGCACGCCACTCGGCACGACCAAGCAGCTCGCGCAGAGCACGGTGCAGGAGCCGGGCGTCGGCGCTTACTCGGACCAACGCGTCATCTACTGCTACCCGCAGGCGCGCACCTTCGTCCCGATCATCGCCCAGCGCGGCACGTCGGGCGGCCTCGGCTTCACGTTCGACGGCAACATCGACGTCGGCGCCGACGGCTTCCTCGCGAGCATCATGAGCCAGCTCCCGCCGGAAGAGAACCCCGGTCAGGAGACCACCTTCACGGACGGCGTCGTGGGCATCGAGTCGAGCCCGAACGCGCAGGGCTTCATGATCAACGACTACATCGCCTTCAAGGCCATCGGCATCTGCGCGATGCGCATGGACGGCGGCACGGCGATCTTCCAGTCGGGATGCACGTCGGTGAACCCGGCGGTCTACCCGAGCCTGGTGCGCATCTCTCGGCGCCGCATGGCCGACTTCATCCAGGACAGCATCAGCGACCTCGCGAGCGGCTTCAGCAAGAAGCTCAACTCGCGCGCACAACGCAAGGCGCTCATCAGCGAGGTGCGCGGGTTCCTCGAGCAGCTGCTCAACATCAACAACCCCGACTTCGCACGCATCGGCGGGTTCACGTTCAAGGACCAGAACACGCCCACGACGCTCGCACTCGGCATCGACCGGATGCTGCTCAACGTTATGACGCTCACGTCCATGGACTCGATCGTCTTCCAGACCACCGTGGGCGAATCCGTCGTCGTCGAGGAGCAGCTGCCCCAGGCAGCGTGAGGAAATAAGCCATGCCGACAGCACAACGCGAGAAAGGAAGTCTATTTCACCAGCGGCTTCCCGCGTTGGTACGGTCGCAGAATCGCGTCTTCCTCGGAAAGACCGGCGGCGATGCGCCAGTAAAAAGTCTTTCGAGGAAGGCCGTATTCGGCCAGCGCGACTTCCAAGGGCATGCGGACCTTCTTCACAGTTACGTACCGACTGCTACGAGTGTTTCGGTTTTGTTCGATGTCCGTCGCCCATCGGCAATTCGTGGGCGTGTATCCGCGGTCGTTGTCGATTCGATCAAGGGAATGATCCGGCGAAGGTTTTGGACCCATATCGGCGAGGAAGTCATCGAACGATTCCATCCAACGTTTGCAAACCGCGATGCCGCGCCCGCCGTAGTGTTTGAAGATCGGCGACGCGGGGTTGGTGCACCGATGTTTCATCGACGCCCAAGCTTGGTACTCAGGGGTCGACTTGCCTGTCGTGCAGTGCCCGTGGCGAAGTTGAATCGTTGCACCGTGCTCACGCCCACGCTCGACGCGGTAGCAACCGCACGACTTCGATCTGCCGCCGATCAAAACTTGTCGGCCGACCGGTTTCGGTTCGGAGCCGCAAGAGCATTGGCAAATGTACTTCCCGAGTTCCTCGACGTAGCGAATCACTGTCCATCTTCCAAAAACGTTGCCCGTGAGATCGTGTCTCTTCATGGGGTTGGATACTACCAGACACAAGGACAAAGTGGCAAGTGACATCGCAAAGAATTAAGGGCCAGGAAGTCAGCGTTCTCATCGTCTCGGGGGGCTCGCTCCAAGACACGCTCACCGACATCCAGAGCTTCAACATCGAGGTCCAGCTCGAGGTGAAGTCGATGGGCTACCTCGGCGAGAAGACCAACCGCAAGGACGACATCTTCAACGGCGTGAAGTTCGACATGGAGCTGCACCTGCATAAGCAGGACTGGTTCAACTTCCAGCAGGCCATCATCAACCGCGCCAAGCGCGTCACGCCCGACCTCGTCATCAACATCACCGCCGTCGCCAGCTTCCCCAACGGCGACACGCCGACCGTGCTGCTCCCTGACTGCAAGTTCGGCTCGCAACCGCTCAACGTCACGTCCCGCGGCGACTACGTGAAGGTCAAGCTCGAGGGCGAGTGCGACGACATGGTCGTGCAGACCTCGTAGCGCCAAAAGTCTTCGGAAGCGCGAGCGTCTTAGCGTCTGCCTCGGAAGGGTAGGGGCGGGGCGAATCACGGCCCCGTGGTGGAGTTCCTTTTCCCCCTCACGCTTCCGATTCCACTACGGGGTCACCATTCAGGAAAAGCGTGAGGGATTCCATCATGTCGCAGCAACCGAACCCGGGCCAGGAAGCGCCCGCAGTCACTCAGAACCGCCCCCAGACCATCGACCAGGCGCTGGAGCAGCAGGAAGCCACCCCCGAGGAGGCGAAGGCCCTGGAGGCCGGCCAGGCGCCGACAGAGGGCGAAGCCAACCCGGGCGGGAATCCGCCCTGGTGTCCGCTCCCGACGGGACTCAAGATTCCCATCGGCAAGAGCGTCACGTTCATGCGTTTCCGCGCTACGTGGACGGACCGCCCGGACTTGGGTGATCGTTCGGTGGTGTTGTGGCCGCTCAGCGACACCGAGATTCTGCTCGCGAACGATCTCGCGCGCGGCAACGACAATCGCACCGTCGAGGAGATGGCGAAGATGACCATCCGCGCCATCGACGGGATGCTCCCCGACCGCACTGGCAACCCACCCGTCGGCACCATCGCGGTCAGCACGTTCTGGACTCAGATCAGCGAGAAGTGCCGCCGGCAGCTCAAGGTCAATTACATGAAGACGCACACTCTGTCTCAGGAGGAACAGATCGATTTTTTTACGAACTGTTTCGCCGTCAGGACGGCGGCTGGCTGAGGGAAGGCGAGCAGCACATCCACCCGGATGACATCGAGGACTCGCTCAAGATCCTCGACTACTACCCGGGCACCTGGACCGGCGCGATCTTCCACTGGGTTCTGAAGTTCAACCCGCAGGAGATGATCAAAGCGCGCCGGTTCAAGAAGATGGCGCTCGCGCGCTACGCCAAGCAGTCGCTCTTCGATTGGGGCGACACCGACGCGACGGAGCTGGACCAGTGGTTCGACTCGCTCGTCGAGATCATCAAGAACGAGCGCCCCGGCGCTTCGAACAACGAGGACTGACAGACGCCCGGGCGTCTGTCCGCGTGGTAGCCTGACCGCATGGCCGAGGAAAAGGGCGAAGTAAAGATCGACCTGGTGGCCGACGACGAGAAGTCGAAGGCCGCCGTCAAAGCGCTGAAGGACGGGCTCGAGGGCGCGAGCGACATCCTCGAGAAGTTCGTCAAGACGCAGGCCATCCTCGCCGCGGGCATACTCGCGGCCGTCGCGCCAATGGTCATCCTTGGCCACGCCGCGCTCGAGGCCGCCGACGAGACGGTGAAGCAGGAGCGCGCGATGAGCGGCGTGCTCGGGCTGCTCGACCGCGGCGCCCACTCCGCCGAGCAAGTGGCCGACTTCGCGCACGACATGCGCGAGGAGCTGGAGATGGCCGGCATCAAAGCCGCCGTCCCCGTCGATCAGATGGTCAACAGCTTCAACCTCCTCATCGAGCGCGGCGGCATCGGCGCGCAGAAGGCGAAGGATCTCACCGAGCAGATGGCGCTCGTCGGCAAGGTCTCGCGCGGGGGCATGGACGCGCTCGCCAACGGCTTCTCGATGATGGAGATGGGGATGATCCGCGGGCGCAACCCGATCGTCGCGCTCATCGCGTCGACCGGCGTGCTCAAGGGCAACGCGCAGAGCGTCGCTCGCGCGATGCAGCACATGACCCAGCAGCACCGCATGGAGCTGGCGGAGGCGGCGCTCGCAAAGCAGGCGGCGAACCTGAAGGCGAACGGCGTCGGCGGCATCCAGACGCTCGACGAGGCGCGAGCGTCACTCAGTGGCTTCCGCGAGATGCTCCTCGACGCGATGGGCGGCCCCATCCACGACATGCTCATCCCCAAGCTCAACGAGCTTCAGGGGTGGCTCGTCTCCCACGCCGACGAGCTGAAGGACTACGCGCAGTCGATCGGCACCTTCCTCTCGCACTTCATCGACCTCGGGGAGGGCGCGGTCAAAGGCGTCTACGACGGCATCAAAGAGAACTGGGCTGTGCTCAAGTCCGTGGCGGACGATTGGCGCGACGTCATGGGCACCACCGAAACGACCTCGGCGGACGTGCGTGATGATTTCAAGCTCGCCGCCGATTACATCATCGCAGCGTTCAAGCTCGCGGCCGACACTGCCGACAAAATCAAGCACGCGTACGAGTGGATGGCGGATGCAGCGAACAACCGCACGCCCGGCACGACCCAAGCGAACGAGAGCTACCAGAAGCTCCAGGGCATGGCTGATGACTACAGCCCCGAGGGTCAGAAGAAGTTCGACGAGGCGGCGCAAAAGTACCGCAAGCTCGCCGAGGAAGCCGGCTTCAGCGCGACCAAGATCAACATGAACATCGAGCGCCTCGCCGCGCACGAGCAGGGTGTGCAGGGCTCGGGCGAAACGCAGCGCGAGGAAGTGAAGTCGGGTAACTACTACAAGTTCGGCGGCGAGCTGGACGCTGCCATGAAGTACCAGAATGACGCCGCAGCGAAGTTCCAAGCGCAGCTCATTCTCTCTTCCGACACGGCGACGTCGGCGCTTGCGGACGGCTCGCTCCACATCACTGGCGGTGTCGATAAGTTCCTCGAGCTGGTCGGTAAGGCGGCCGGCGGCGAGGACATCGCGAAGAATCTCAAGAAGGCGATGGCCAAGGCGCACGGAGGCGGTTCGATCGACGACATCAAAGGCGCCGGTCCCTACAACGACTTCCGCGGCAGCCAATTCCATATCAAGCAAGACTTCAAGAACGAGAACGCCGATAACATTGCGCTGGTGTTCCGTCGCGACTTGATGAAGGCTGCCAATGCTCGGCTCCAAGCGAACAGTGCGCCGTTCCCAGGGCTGTGATATCCAACATTCTCTAGGAGACGAACGATGCCCCCGAATTTCAAAAAAGGTCAGAAGCCGCAGTTCTCGTCCTCGTCGTCCTCGTCTTCGAGTGATGACGGCGCACCCGCGGGCAACAGCGATGACGGCAACAGCATGTCATCGTCTTCTTCGAGCGATGACAGAGGCTCCTCGTCCTCGTCGAGCGATGACGTGCCCTTGAAAAAGTGGGCGTTCTCCAAGAAGTAAAAAACTCTGGTACAAGATGACGGGTGAGCAGCGTCTTCTCCAGCTCCCTCGTCATTCTGGAACTTGACTCCGCCGCGGGTCAACAGCCCCGACAGCTCACGCTGAAGGGGCCTTCGCTTCCATTCATGGGGGCGAACTGGGGTTCCAAGCAGATCGTCATCACGACCTGGTACCAGGGCAACGGCGACGAGGCGACGCAGCAGGTGCTCGGACCGCAGGAGACGCCCACGCGCTTCTCCGGCGAGTGGCGGCGCACGATGCTCGGCAAGGCGCCTGCGCAATACTCCGATGAGGTCGGGCACATCGACGACGTCGTCGACCCTCAGATCCTGCGCGACGCGCTCGAGGCCATCATGCGCGGGGGCATGCTCTGTCGCGTCACGTGGGCGGTGCAGGGCTCCAACGATAACGATCCGTCGTCGAGCGGGAAGATCGTTCGCGAAGGGCGCATCACCAGTTGCGACTTCAAGCACACGCGCATCCAGGACATCGCGTGGGAAGCGGAGTTCGCCTGGAAGAGCCGAGGTGCCACCGCGCCGCGCGTTTCTTCGGTCCGTGGTAACACCGTCAACGCGGACAGCGCCGCGTTCATCGCTACGCTCAATGCGCTGCTTGCAGCCGCGCAGCTCGCGCAACTCCAAAAGTTCAACCCGTCCGCGCTCACATTAGGTCAGCTCGAGGCGGTGGCGAGCTACCCGAGCCAGGTCGCCAACTCGCTCGCTCGTCAGGTGCAGTCCCTCACCTCGAGCGCCGGTCAGCTCGTTCAGATCGCAACGACGCTCGCATCGCAGCCGGTGCAGGTGGCCAATCGTGCCGTCGACCTCGCGCAGAATACCGTCGACCAGGCGAACAACTTCAAGGACGAGCTGGGTCAGATCCCTTACGAGGGACAGACGACAAAGACGAAGGTCGCAGACTTGATTCGATCGGCGGTGTCCTTCTCCACGCAGAGCGATCTCGCACAGACCACTGCGCGTGCGGGCGAGGAATTTGCGCGCAAGCTACAGCAGCAGTTCCAAAGCACGAACAACAAGGGCAACAACGATCCCACGACGCTCGCCGACCCGAACAGCGTGGAGCAGGTCTACATCACCAAAGACGGCGACACGCCGCAGCGCGTCTCGGTGCGCTACTACAAGACGCCGGACCACGCAGCCGACATCCTCCGCTGCAACCGTCTGCCGTGGCACCTGCCCGTCTTCCCGACGGGTAAGATCCTCATCATTCCGGCTTTGAACACTTTTGCCAGCAATCCGATTCAGGGCGTCTGATGTCGCTCGAGGCGCCTGTTCAGGATTATTTCATCTTCGCTTCGGTCCGTCTGACGATCCGCTTCGACGAGTTTGGCGTTGTCCGGCTCGTCGCCGCACCCACCAAGACGCAGCAGAACCTCGCTGGCGTGAAGCAGGATCGGGGCGCGCTCGTGCTCCAACCCGACCTCGCCGCCCAGCAGCAAGGCATCCGGCGCTTCCTCATCGTCGTCGACGGCCAGACGCAGACCCCCGTCGCGCAGCAGCAGGCACGGTCGCCGGACGGGCTCACCTACGACGTCACGGTCATTCCAAAAACGGCGAGCTGGAGCGTCAACGGCGTGCGCACCGCGGACACGCTCGGGCTCACGATCAAGTACATCGACTGCCCGATCGACCCTCGCGTCGTGCGCTCGTGCGCAGTCGAGTATTTCATGGGCACCGTCCCGCCGTCGCAGTACGCGAACGGTGGAGCGTTCATCCCCGACACTTATGTCGACAGCTCGGGTAAGCAGCGGACAAACAGCCGGTTCCAAGGCTTCGTGCACATGTGGGACGTGGACTTCGCGGAGAACGGCGAGCCCATCATCAAGCTCGAGTGCAAGGACAACACGACGCTCCTCGAGCTTCAGCAGGCGCCTAAGCTGAACCTCGACATGACCAAGCCGATCGACGAGGCGGTCGCGCTCTACCTCTCGCACTACCCCCAGCTCCAGGGCATCAGCGTCGAGTACAGACCGAACACCGACTCGCCACCAATTTTGAAGAACGTGTTCGCGAACACCTCCATTCGCCCGAACCTCGGCCCGCACGCGACGCAGGGCGGTGCCACGACCTCGCGCCCGAACGTTTTCGACTACCTCGCGGAGATGGTCGGTCAGATCGGTCACTCGTTCTACGTCGACGGCACCACCGTCGTCATCACGCGCGTGCGCTCGTTCACCAGCTCGGCGGCGGTGCGGCGCGCTGACGATCCGTACCAGGGGCGCACGCTCGGGACCGGCGAGGTGCTCGACTACCGGAGGTTCGTCTTCGGCCGCAACATCAAGGAGCTTCGTTTCTCGCGCAACTACGGCAAGCACAAGACGACCAACATCGAGATTCGTTCGTACGACACGAGCCGCAAGCGCCTCATCGTCTCGCGCTTCCCTTCTGCCGCTCAGCGCATCAAGTACGCGATCCCGGGTGGCGCGCAGGCGGATATGGAATGGACCGTCTTCCGCGTCCCCGGCATCACCGACCAAGGCACGCTCGACACGATCGCGCAGCAGGCTTACGAGCAAGTCGGTCGCAATGAGCTGCAAGTCGAAGTCGTTACGCGCAACCTCTCGAGCTTCGGCGGCGGCAACGACGACCCGGACATTCTCGACGTGAAGGTCGGCGACTCGTTCGAGGTGATGATCAACCGTGATGAGCAAGAGGTCGGTACGCTCAATCGCATCGAGCGCATTCTCTCGACGCTCCAGGGCGGGGATTTCCTTCGTCAGATGGGCTTCTCGGACGACTTCGCGAACGCGTACGTTAAGGCGGTCAACGACGCGGGCTTTCTCGCGCAGTTCCGCGTGCGCTCGCTTCGCGTGCAGTGGGGAGAGAACACGGGCGCCGAGATCAACCTCGTCGGCGTCAATTACATCGAGGTCCGCATGGACAAGAGCCTCGACCCGTCATCGACTGCGAAAGAGCCAGGCGCAGGCGCCGCAGCTGGTAATTCACCGAAGGCTCCCGTTCTGGTGAACAACATGGGGCCGCCGTTGGCGCCTGGTACCTTCTAAATGACGATGATGCACGAGGGCCTCGGAACCGGCATGGGCGGGCAATCGCTCGACGCGGCGGCGCTACGCGACCTCGTCCGTGGACCCGGCATCGATCCGCGGCAGTGGATTTCCTACGGCATCGTCGACGCCGACTCGCCCGACGCGCATAGCGTCCGATTCAACGACGACAATGGGCAAGCGCTCCCTGAAGGTGTGCTCGTCGCGGTGACGCTCCAGCCGAGCGGCATCGCGGTCACCTGCCGCGTCAGTTCCCTCAACGCCGGCAGCGGTGAGGGAGAGTTTTCCCCGTACGGATCGGGCGACGAAGTCATCGTCGCGATTCCCGAGGGCAACGAGCGCGCGGGCTGCGTGATCATCGGGCGGCTCTCCAATGCGCACGATGTCTTCCCGCAAGCAGTCGCCGGCCAGGACGTCACGAACAACGACACGACCTTCCGGCGCATGAAGACGCCGTACGTGCTCGAGACGGGCGCCAGCTACATGGTCCGCTCCGCGCTCACGGGCGCGAGCTTGAGCATCGACCCGACGGGCGCTGTCATCATCAACGACGGCGAGGGCGCGATGCTCGCGCTCAATCAGAGCATCATCTCGCTCCAGGACAAGACCGGCGCGGTCATGCTCCAGATGGACCCGGACGCGCTGACGACCACGCTCCAGGCAGACACGACGTCGTTCCAGCTCGCCGCAGGCGCGAGCACGTTCCTCTCTTCGGGCACGCTCAACATCGGCACAGGTGGGCTTCCCGGCGCGGGACACGCGATCACGCTTGAGCAGGTCGTGAACCTGTTCGTGAACTACACGTACTTTCTGTTCACCGCGAGCACGACACTCGCGACGGACTTTGCCGCTGCGACCGGACCGATGTTCGCACCGACGTTCCCCGCCAACTTCATCACGCTGCTCACCACGTGGCTCCAGGGCTCTGTTTCCCCGCTCCCACCGACGCCGGTGCTTGGCGGCGGCAACCTCACGGCGATGACCGTGTCGCAGCTCATCACGCTTGCACTTGCGACGCAGCTCCCCGACCCCGCTGCGCTTGGCGTGCCGGTCTCGATGGCCGGGATCGGCAGAGCGAGTCTCACCCTGTAGTTTCTGACAGACGCCCGGGCGTCTGTTAGGGTGACCTCATGACCCAGGGCACCGCCGGTGCAGGAACGGGGGGTGCGAGCGCGAGCGCATCGGCGAGCCTGGACTTCCCCCCGTCGCCGAAGGCCAGCGTGTGCGGGTTCTCGCTCGGGCTCCCGCGCTTCAAGTTCGGGTTCAAGCTCGTCATCCCCGGCTTCCCTCCGACGCTGCCGTTCCCGTTCATCTCGCTGAAGCTTTCGTGCGACCTCTCCAACCCCGTCAACATCACCGCGGGTCTCAAGTCGCCGTTCGGCGGCGGACGGACACCCAACGGCGAGCCCGACCCTGATCTGTCGGACTCCTTTCCATGAGCCCTCCCTACGCAGGATATGGCGCAGGTGGTTTCGGCGCGGGACTCTACGGCGCTGGCAGCCCTGCGCCGCTCGTGCTCATCGACGCATTCGCGACCAGCGAGAACGTCGTGCAGCTCCAGTTCAACTTCCCCGTCTACCTCTCAACGCTGCGCGACGCGCCAGACGCTTCCGACCCGTCACACTTCACCTTCACGGCGGTCCCGAGCACCGTTGGCTATGACGGTTCTCCCGCGCGCCCTGTCGCGCCCGCAACCATCGCGTACACGGACCCAGCGCCGACCGGCTTCCTCCTCGGGCAGTGCCTCGACGTGACGCTCGACCGCGCGATGACGCCTTACCCCGCGCAGTACATGGTCGGCGTCACTGGCTTACTTTCATCGGATCAGATCTCGCCGCTCACCGTGCCGTCGATGGCGATGTTTTACGGGCTCTATCGCCAGCTGGTGCAGCCGTCGCTGACGACGACCGTGCCCGCGCGCGACTTCGCCAACCCGCAATCCGCCATCGGCGCGACCTCAATGCCGAACCCTTCGATCGCGTCTCTCGGCGTGTTCGGCGCGGGTGAGGACGGTGACTACGCCATCGAAAGCGGCGACGTGAGCTACAAGAAACGCGTCTACCGACGCATGTCCACGCGCAAGGGTGGGTTCATCTTCCTGCCTCCTGACTACGGCGTCGGGCTCCCATACCAGATCAAGCAACTCGGGACGCCCGTGCGTCGTCAGACCATCGCGGCTGACATCGAGCTTCAGGTCGCGCAGGAACCCGAGACACTTCAGGTCAAGGCGCAGCTTCTCACGCCGATCCCGGGGATGGTTCGGGTCAATCTCTTCGCTCGCACGCGTGGTACGAACACTGCGCAGAAGCTTTCTGCAACTTTCAAGGGCAGCTGATACAGTGCCCTTCGAAGGGAGGTAAGCGAATTGGACTTCGTCACGCGTTTGGACCTCCTCGCAATCGGGCGCGATTACATCCGCCAGCGAGCGCAGAAGATCGACCCGTCCCAGGTCGACGTGCTCGGCAGCGACGTCAATCTCTTCGTCGGGTCCAACTCCGTCGTCGCCGACGCTGTGCTCAAGCAGCTCATCTACTCGAGCGCTCGTCTCTTTCTCGACGGCGCCACCGACGACGACCTCGACCGTCTCGCCTACGACCGTTATGGGCTCACGCGCAAGGGCGCCAGCGCAGCTCTCGGCGGCATCACCATCTCGCGCGCCAGCGCGGCGCTCGGAGCGGGCGTGGTGCCCATTGGTACCAAGCTCACGACGCTCGGCGGCGCGGAGTACATCACGCTCTCGACAGGTGTCTTCGGCGCGTTCGATCTCACCGCGACCACGATCGTCAACGTGCGCGCGGTGCAGGCGGGTAAGGTCACCCAGGTCCTCGCCAACACCATCACCAAGTTCGCTACGCCCGCGAGCCTCTTTGACCCGACACTCTCGGTCAACAACCGCGCGTCCACCGCGGGTGGTGAAGACGCGGAAGATGACTCGACGTTCCGCTCGCGCATTCGGGACTTCTGGACGACTGCGCGCCGCGGCACTCTTATCGCGATTCAGTTCGGCGCGCTCACCGTGCCGGGCGTCGTCAGCGCGCAAGCTATCGAGGCGCTCAACGGCAACGGCCTTCCGGCGCGCGTGGTCAACTTGTACATCGCGGACTCGAGCGGGGTGGCGTCGACGCAGCTCGCGCAGCTCGTCGCAAGTGCGCTGGACGACTACCGTGCCGCGGGCATCGCCGTCCTCGTCAACAATTCCCTCCCGCTCATCGTCAACGTCCAGCTCCAGCTCACGTTCGCGGCCGGCGTCGACACCGTCACGCTCGGCAATCAGATCTGCGCCGCGCTCGTCGAGTTCATCAACTCACTTCCGGTCAACGGCACGTTGCTCATCTCCGATCTCTACACGGTGCTCAAGCGGTTCGCGGAGGATGGGCTCATCGTCACCGACGGCACCATCGTCTCACCGACGGGCGACCTCGTGCCTTCCGTCAACCAAACGATTCGCTCAACGCTTGCAACGGTGACCGTTCTGCCCACGAGCTGATACAGTGGCCGGGACATGATCGGCGACGGCGCGCTCACCATTGCTGACCTGACCGCCATCTGGGCGGCAGCGTGCGACGACGGCTACACCGCGCCGTTCCTCGCGGCCGGCGACGCGGTTGGTGCTGGCGGAGGGTTGGAAGCGTATACGCAGGGCTTCGCTCAGTACGCGCGCGTGTCGACGGCAATCGATGCCACGATGCAGGCTTGCTACATCATGCCGTGGAGCGGGCAAACGAGTCCCTCGGCCGCTGGCGAGCAGATCGCGACGGTGACGTTGTCGTTCACGCGCACCAAACGCTTCGAGCTGCCGCTCATCATCGGCGCGGGATCGATCTTCTTCGAGGAGCAGACGAACGACTGGAGCCCGAGTGGCTCGTTGCCCGTGCTCACGGGGCGCCGCTACACGCTCCAGCAGGACCTCGTGTTCTTGCCAGGGGAATCAGGCCCGCTCACCGCTGTCGCCAACGCCGAGCGCGCGGGAGCCGGCTACAACAATCCGCTCCCCACGACCATCCAGGTCATTGACCAGCCGGGCACCAGCTTCAACAACGTCGGCGCCGACATCACCGAGACCCAAGCGACCAATGGTCCGAAGGACTACTTCCTTCAGACCGCGAACACTGTCGACACGCTTATCCCCGAACACGTCGGGCAATACGTCGTCATTACGACAGGACCGAGCGCCGGTCTCATCACGCGCATCATGTCGTTCGCGCCTCCGCAACCCAGCGCGGTTCCGCCCCTCGGGTCGACCGGGCTGCTCGAGGTGCTTGTCGTCGTATCGTCGAACACGGTTACGGGAACGTTTCTGCCGGGCGAGTCGGTAACGGTCTTGAACGGCATCACGCCCGTCGGCACGCTCATCTTCTTGAAGAGCCGCGTGGTCGGCGGAGTGACGCAGCTCGGGTTCCGTCTCTTCAGCGTCGGCGGTTTCGTCCCGGGCTACACGTTTCTCGGCTCGGTTTCGGGCGCGACTGGCACGTACAACGCGACGGTCTTCCTGCCTGCTGTCATCACCGATAGCGCGAACCTGACTGCGTGGGCGGTGCTCGACTGGGCGCTCGACCTCGGGCTCACGGTGACCAATCCGCTTTCCCCGGCCGGCGGTCGCGTCGGCATGCTCGATGCGATCGGTTTCGATCGGAACCTGCCGCGCAACGTTGGCGAGAGCGACGCGGCCTACCGCCAGCGCGTCCATCAGGTCGCTGACACCATTACGCCGAACGCGGTGCGCCGCATGCTCAATCGCGTGCTCGGGAACACGAATTGGTGTTTCCGAGAGACGGGTTCCGCTCTGCTCCCCGGGTTCTTCGCCGACCGCGACGCGAGCGACTACAATGCGCTCTTGCTCACGGGTAATTACGCATCGGGTCCGCCGAACTTTGTCGATCCGACTGCGACGGCTAGCTTTCAGGAGCGGCTCGAGCTGCGTGACGTGAACGGGCTGCTCAAGACGCGCGGCTTCATGGGCGCCATCGGGAGCCACGCGCTTACGTTCATTCCAACAGACGGAGCAGGCTCGCGCGATCAACCTTACGTCTTCGCTGCCGGTGACCAAGTGATCAGCCTCTTCAGCGGGGCGAAGTTCACCGTCACCGGCGTCACGCCGAACACGCAGTACCCGCTCCGCCGCTATCGCGTTGACCTCGACTACCTCGACTTCCGCGCTTTCTTCTTGGTCAGCTTGCCCGCGGGCGGTGCCGGTGACTTCGGCATCTCGTATGACAACTCGCCGAACGGCTTTTACGACGCGGCGCAGCTGTCCAACTTCTACGACGGGTTCGCCGCGACGTCGGCGATGTTGTACAAGCGTCTCTGGCAGGCGTTAGACGGGATTCGCGCTGGAGGAGTTGTGGTCGACTTCGATATCGCAATGACCCCGTGCAGTTGAGGGAGAGACTCTAATGGCGAGCGGATTCAAGGAGCTTCTTTTCAATCTCGACGAACGGCTCATGTCGCCCGATCACAATCGGGCGCAAAAGTTCAAGGGCAACGACATCGCCGAGATGATGCGCCTGATGATGAACGTGTCGACGGCGACCGACGACGTCGATGCGGGTGGGGTCACGACCGAATACTCCGTGGTCGAGTCCCCGCTGCGCGCAGAGATCGTCAATGGCTTCCTCGTGCGTCCGGCAGTCGGTTCGCTCTCTCTCGCCGTCGACGACGGCGTCATGTTCGCTCTGGCACCCGACAGCGCTGCTGACGACAGCAACTATAAGTATGTGCGCGACCCCGGTGTCGCGGCCGGCGGTCTTTTGATGACGGCGAACGCTTCGGGCTCCACGCGCGTCGACGTCATCGAGTGTCAGCCGACGCCGATCAACTTGGAGAGCGCGACTCGCGACGTTTACAATCCCGCCACGGGCCTCTTCGCGCCGACGCTGCTCACCAAGGCCGTCGGCGACAACATGACTTATCGCGTGCGCATGGGCACCGCGGGCAGCGGGTGGCCTGGAACTGCGAGCGGGTGGCATCCCCTCTGCGTCGCAGTGGTTCCGACGTCGACGACGGTCAACGATACGATCACGTTCTGGGACGTGCGACGCCTCATCAACGACCGCGCGTTCGCGGACCACAACATGAGCCAGACGATGCCCGTCGTGCGAAAAGCGCAGGCGTACGTCGACGCGATCTCAAGCGCCGGGCAGGCGCACCTCGCCGGATTCATCGAGGCCGAGCACAAGGGTCGACGCATCGGCGGGAACATGCTGCGCGGCTCGCCGGGCACCGACCTCGCGTATGTCGACCTGAAAGACGCGGCGAACCAGGAGCAGTCGTTTGCTACTCCCGCGAATGGATTTGCCTGGATCTACATCGCGTTCCTGTTTGGACTGCCGCGCTGGGCGCGCTACACCGACTTCGGCAGCGGCGCGCGACTGCCGCGCTCTCCCCGCGGCATCCCCATCTTGTCGACCACGGGACCGAAGCATCTCGTCGGCGACGTGAACTCGTCCGGCATCGTCATCCCGACGGCGTGGGGCTTCGGCGCTGGGCAGCTCACCACGGCGGCCTTCTGCGTCGGTGGGTTACCGTTCTTGGCTTCTGTCGCAAAGGACATGGTTATTGGAGACGGCAACGAGTCGCTCTCGACCAACGTTCTGAGCGTCAACGCGACGGGCGGCTTCACGCTTGGAACGCAGACGTTCGCGTTCACCGAGAACACACACTTCCCGGCCAACGCCAAGACGATCTTCGTCGAGATCTCTTTGACAGTAGCTATGACAACAGCGTCGATCACAACTTGCGCGCCGACCGTCGACATCAACGATGGATCGAACAACGGCCCCGCGGCTCGCAAGCAGATTCAATCGTTCACAATGTCGAACCCGACCGGAAGCGGGCAGAACGTGCAGCTGGTAATCGTCGTCGAGCTTCCCGTGCCGACCAAGTGGCCGTCGACCACGCCGGGGTCGTTCAATGTGATTCACACGCTCAACAATAGCGGCGGCGGCCCGACGATCAGCGGTACGCCCGTCGCCGTTGTCACGGGATGGAGGCTCTGATGGCGAGCGGATTCAAGGAAGTTGTCTTCAACACGCTCGAGGAGGTCATCTCCCCGGACTTGAACCGCTCCCAGAAGTTCAAAGGCGCCGACATCGCGGAGATGATGCGGTACATGGTCGACGTCTCGGGCGGCACCGACGATCTCGACTCCGGCGGCGTCACCACTGAGTACGCGTCGCTCGAGTCGCCGATGCGTGTCGAGATCATGAACGGCTTCCTTGTGAAGCCGGCGCTCGCTGACGTGCGTCTCGCCATCGACCCCGGAGTGCTCTTCGCACTCAGCCCCGATGGCGCGCCTGACGATTCCAATTACAAATACATCCATGACATCGGTATCGGCCTCAATTCGTCGCTGACCATCGCGGCGAACGCGAGTGGTCTGCCTCGCGTCGACATCATTGGCGCGACGATCACATTCACGACACCCGAGGTCGACAACCGCAACATCTTCAACCCCACGAGCGGGCTCTTCGCACCGACGTCGATCCCGAAGGCGTCGCAAGGGACGCTGACTTATTCGGTGTTGCAAGGGACGCCGGGCTCAGGTCTCCCGACGCCTGCTGCTGGCTTTCTCCCCCTCTGCGTTGCATACATCCCCAACGGCTCGACGAACAATGACGCGTGCTCGTTCTGGGACGTCCGCCCGCTCATCAACGACCGCGCGTTCGGTAACGCGAATCTCGACACGTTCACCTCGCGGCTCACGCGTTCGGACTACTTCGTCGACGTCATCAACTCCACTGGACACGCGTGGCTCTCTGGTTTAGCGGAAGGCGTCCTCCGCGGTCGCCGCGTCGGTGGCGTGCTTCAGGCGGGAGGTCCCCTCGCTGTTCAGACTGCCCCCGGGGGACTCGGCCAAACATACGGGCTCGATCTCACCGACAATCATAACGCGGAGAACGGGTTTACTACGGTCACCTCCGGCATCGCGTTCCTCTACTTCGCATTCCCCGGCGGGCTCCCGCGTTGGGCTCGCTATACGACCGCTGCGAGCGGAGTACGCAAGCCCGCCGGTCCCCGCGGCATCGTCACGATGTCGAACAAGGCGCCGAGCAACCCCATCACGTGCACGCCGTCGAGTGCCATCTCGGTTCAGCAGTTCAATGCCGCGACATTGAATGCGTTGTGCTTCGGCGTTTTCGGTTGGAACTCATCGACCAACATTTCTCCGACGTTGATGGCGGATAAGAAGGTCTGGGTCGACCAGGCGGCAGTTCTCCCGTTCGTCAGCTACACGGGCTCGGGGCTAAGCCAGGTCGCTCAGTTTACATTGGCTCTCGGCTCGAACGCGATTCCTGCCAACG
>OCTA010000676.1_pt1 | contig 31363 bp, 22 predicted proteins | sample 1538991 | NCBI WGS metagenome assembly OCTA01 (sample SAMEA3539302, study PRJEB22396) | soil metagenome | biome: tundra; feature: field; material: soil | place: USA | collected 2010-05 | depth 0.15 m | reverse complement strand
ACGACGGGCACCGGCGGGGCGTCGGGTGGGGTGCAGGTTTGCCCCAGCACCGTTGCCAAGGGGGGGGCCTGCGCGGCGACCGATCCGCAGCTCTGCACCAAGACCTGCGGGCCGGAGAAGCTCGGCACCAAGACCGAGACGTGCACGGCTGGCTCGTACGTCGAGGGCAGTGTCTGCAGCTTCCCGGCGGTCGCGCCTTCGCCTTCGACCGACGGAACCTACATGTGCTGGGCCGTGCCCGCCACCGCCGGTGCGGGGTGCCCGACCGACCCGACGATGGCGCCCCAGGCGTCGACGGCCTGCACCATCCAGGACTGCATCGTATGTGGCGGGACGACGACGGGACAGACGACCGGCTACAAGGATTCGACCGGTGCCGCCAAGGCTGGCTTCTGCACCTGCCAGTCGGGCCTTACGGCCCCCACCTGGAGCTGCGCCAGCACCACGGCTTGGCCCTGCCCCGGCAACGCGGGCTGCTGACCGGCTAGAGTACGAACCTCGAGCCGCGTCGCGCTCGGTCTCAACCGGACTGGCCGACGCGGCGACCACGAGCCCAAGTTGATCACCAAACAGACACACCTCATCTCCCCGGGGCTGCTCGGAATTTTCTGGGCGGCCTCAACTTTCGTCGGCGTCGGCTGCGACAAGAACAACGACATCACGGCCGTCACCTACTCCTGCGGGACGAGCGGGGTCGCGTCGGACCCCACGCTCATCGGCGCCGGGGTCATGGCCGACTGCGGCGACATCGACATGCAGCTGCCGCTCGAACCGTCGCTGCCGACCACCCCGACCGATCCGGCCTGCATCATCACCGCGAACCAGGTCACGACCGAAACGAGCTGGATACCCGCCGAGACCAACGTCATGGCCGATACCATGGCGCTCAACAGCGCTCTCGCAGCGTGCAAGGTGGTCAAAGTGCAGAGCGACGGGACCAACAACTCGTTGGTCGTCGCGCACGTCAACCTGACCGGCGCCACGCTCTGGATCGACGGCGGCGTCACTTTGTTCGCCTCCCGCGATCCGAGCCTCTATCAATCCACTGGAAACTGCGGCGTGCTGGGCGTCAACGATTCAGCGGCTTGCAACGACTTCATCACGGTGAACGGCGCCAGCCCCGCGATCGTCGGTGAGGGCATCATCGACGGGCAGGGGGGCGAGCCGCTGGTTGGCCACGACTATTCGTGGTGGCAGATGTCGGACGCGCTGCAAAACATCGATGGGAGCATCGGTAACCCCACTCTCATCAACCTGAAGACAGGCGTCACGGGATTTCTGCTCTACAAGATCACGCTGCACAACTCGCCCAAGTTTCACGTCAAGATCACCTCGACGCCTGCCGGGGGAGCCTTCGCGGCCGACGGGACCGACAACTGCACGGCGGCGGGGGTCGGCTTCACGGTCTGGGGGATCACCATTCTCACGCCGTCGCGCTGGCTCAACAGCCAGGGGTTGTTGATGTCGCCGCACTTCTCGCGAAACACCGACGGGGTCGACCCGGGCGAGACCAGCGTGGCGACCTGCGGGATCATCGTGCACAGCACCATCAGCACGGGCGACGACCACATCGCGCTCAAGGGTGGCCACTGGGTCTCCAACGTCCTCATCGCGCACAACCACTTCGGGACCGGGCACGGCATGTCGATCGGCAGCGAGACCTACGGCTCCTTCACGACCCTCGACGGCAAGGTGCACCACGGGGTCGAGAACGTGACCGTCTGCGATCTCACGATTGACGCCGACTCCCGGCCGGTGGGTCAGGGAGCGAGCTCCGGCGATTTCAACGGCATCCGCGTCAAGTCCGACTCGAGCCGCGGTGGCATCGTGAACAACATCGAGTTCCGCAATATCTGCATGCGGGACGTCAACAATGCGATCCTGATGAGCACCGCCTACAATCCGTTGTTCGCTGGAACCATGTACCCGATGTTCAAGGCGATATTGTTCCAGAACATCCACGACGTGACCTGCATGAACGTGGTCGCTCCGGTGGTGACGCTCAACGGGTTCAGCCCGGCCTTGCCCGCCGGGCCGATCACGCTCGACAACGTCGTCATCGAAAACATCGGGCCGGCGGCCGTCGAATCGGCGTTCGCCAACCTCGTCCTCGGCCCGGGCAACGTGAACTTCGCGAGCTTCATCCCGACGGCGAACGACGTGACGGTGGCCAACGGGATCTCCGGTGATACCCCACCGACGGGCTGCGTTTTCCCGACCCTCCCGGCGCCGCAGCCCCCGCCGGGTTGGTTGAGGTAATGGTTCAAATGACCACGTCGACGAGAAAATTACGGGTACCGGGAGGCCTGGCCTCGCTGTTATTGGTCGGCCTCTTGGGCGCCTGCACGACGACGCCCCTGGCTCCGAACGGCACCTGCGTCCAAGACCTCACGGTGCAAGCGACCTGTGGCGCCAATATCGACGGCGGCACCCCGGCGTCGCTCGGCCTCACGGGCTACTCGTGTACGGGCACGGCGCGTCCGGACGACCACCCGAGCTACGTTCAGGGTGTTCCCCAGGGAATGCTCTGCGCCAACCAAGCAACGCCCGACGGCGGTGCGTCCAGCGGCAACGGTTACTGCTGCACGACCCCCACCACGCCTTGCGCGCTCAACCCGGTGGCCATTTGCGGCGCGGGAACCTACGGCTACCAGTGCCAGGGATCCATCCGGCCGGAGTCGTTCAATGTCGAGCTCACCTGCGAGCAGGGCGTCCCCGACAACGGCCTCATCGACTATTGCTGCTCGGGCACCACCCTCACGGCCAGCTGCCAGGAGAAGGACACCCTGGCGTCTTGCGTCGCCGGACTGACCGGTTGGCTCTGCCCGACCGGGGTGCTTCCCCGAGGCGAGGATCTGGGCGCCAACAAGAGCCGCGCGGACAACTACTATCTCCTTTGTCCGGTTCCAACTGCGTCTCCGCAGGCCGGCTACGACACCTTCTGCTGTTATCCGCCCGCGACCACGCCGCCCAATAGCTCGTGCATCCAGGACACCACCGTTCCTGGATGCGCCCCCGGTCGATTCGGCTTCGCCTGCTACGGCGACGACAAGCCCGAGCAGAGCTACCTGCCCATGACCTGTCCGGACCCCGGCGTCCCGGGAACCAGCTACCAGGGCTATCCAGCGACGCTCTATTGCTGCGACTTCATGGCGGGCTAGGCTCAGCTCTGGCTGCCTGGCGAGTCTTAGGTCTTAGGTTCTAGTCACCGCTCCCCATCGCGCGGTATCCGTCACGGCTGTCTAGACACGCGACGGCACACCACGTCGTCGATGCCGACCGCGTAGAGGTCGAAGGTCTCAGGTGCCACCGAGGTGGCCTGCGTCGGACCAAGAATGCGACCCGAGCTCTGCTGAAACTGGAGCGATCGGACGTCAGCACTTCGAATCCGAGGTAACTGGGGCCGGGCCGAGGTGAACCAGGACCGTCGGAGGTGACCAGGGCCGCGCGGTGGAGGCGGCGACTAGAGCCGGTCCCTAGAACACGTAGACCGCTTGGCCCATGCCGCGGATGTTGTGGGGCTTCTCGATGCCGTCGGCAAACTGGGGCTGAGCGAGGTACTCGACCTCGGTATACTGGCCCGAGATACCGAGCCGCACGGAGGGGGTCAGGTCGAAGAACAGGTTCGCGTCCGCGTAGCGGGAGGTGTCGGCGATCGTGCCCAGAAGCTCGATCTCCGCGCCGCCCGCCAGGAACAGCTTGTTCATGTTGTTCGAGTGCGACTGCGTGTAGTTGGCGGAGAAGATGAGGCGCGTATCGCCGGGCAGGTAGTACTGCAGGCCGGCCTTGAACGCGTACCAATTGATGGTGTGAAGGACGCCCTGGGTGTCGAACGTGACCAGACCATTGTCGACGTCGCCGGTGTAGACCGGCGGCGGGTTTTGCTGCGCGGGGTTCGGCAGCGTCGGAAATCGCGCGCCGCCGCCGGTGTTCATGAGGTCGGCGATGCCGGTCCCCATGACGAACGAGCCGGTCAGCGTGAGGCGGTTGTTGCGGTCGTTCGCGTTAGTCGCCGGGATGACCGGGATGAGGGCGTCGACCGAGAAACCCCAGCCCATGACCCGGTTCGAGGTTTGCGTGGGCGGCGGGGTGAAGGCATCCACCTTGAACTGCCGGACGAGGCCCGACACGCCGATGGACAGCGGCATCGCCACCGTCCCGACGTTGCCCGGCGTGGTGATCCCCTTCCAGCCGGGAAAGCTGAGTCGCAGCCCCCCCTCGCCGTCCGGAACCTGGGAATCCCGCTGACCCGGCCGGACCGCGGCCACCGCGATGTCGACGCTGATCGGGCCGTCGGCGCCGATGGTCTTCGAGATACGAAGCTGCGGATCGCGCGAGAAGACCATGTTCGGCAGGCCCAGGAACTCGGCCGTGCAGGGGAAGAAGTAGTTCTGCCAGCCGAAGAGGTCGTAGGTCTGGCCCGCCACGACGTCGACGATGTCGGTTTGCAGCTTGAGGTAGGCGTGCCGGATCCGGAAGGTCGGGCTGTCGTAGTAGGAACTCTCGGAGATGTTGGGGGGACTGGCCGGCTGGTTTCCGAAGAAGTCGCCCTCGAGGACCGCCGACGTCCGGATGCCTCCCATGGTGGGTGCGGAGAAGGCCATTCCCAACCGTGTATTGCGCATCGAGAACTGGGTGCGACCGACCGTGCCCTGATACGTATCGTTGCGGGCGACGAGCGCGCTGCCGATGGCGTCGTTGTAGCTGCGCGTGGTGTCGGCGATGTAGTCGGCTTCGACGAACCCGAAGAACGTCACCGTCCACCGCTGGGCGCCCTCGCCGACCCCGACGGTCAGGGGGGCCCGGGTGTACCAGGACGCGGGCGCGCCCTCGGCCGTGGCCGCCAGCGTGGCCGGGGCCGGTCCGCCCTTCGATAGATCGGCGGGCGGCGCCGCCGGCGGAGGGGCCGGGGTGGGTGCGGCCTCCGGCGGAGCGGGCGCAGGCTGAGCTTCCGGAGAGCCCGACGGGGGGGCGTCCGAAGGTTGCTGGGCGCGCGCGGTGGTGGTGCTTCCGAGCAGCGCGAAAGCGGCGATGGCGAGCGATCTTCTCGCCCCTGGCATAGATCTATCGATCATCGGGGTCATGAGTGTCCGGAGGGCTTGGGGATCGGCTCAGACTCCGGGCCAGAGGGCGGCTAGGGGCGCTGCAGGTACTCCTCCGGCGCGTCGGGGAAGCCCCAGGCGCGGAGCTGGCGGGCCCAGGACCCGAGAGTGCCAGCGGTCACGCGCACCAGGTCCATCGGAATGCGCTCGGGAGGCGACTTTCCGAGCAGCACCTTATCGACAATCGTGTTGACGCCGACCTCGCCCCAGAGGTAGGTCGGCTGCGCCAGCAACACCGGCGCCAGACCCTGGTCGACGTACACCAGCTGCGGTGGCAAAGCGTTGATCGAGACGATCTTGGGGACGATTTTGAAGGGGGTGGCCCGGCGGGCCTCGAGATCGCGCAACAGGGTCTGGGTGTAGAGCGGCCAGCCCCCGACCATGGCCCATCCGACGATGTCCGGGTGAGCGGTCTCGGCGCGCATCACCGCGGCGGTGGCCTCCTGCGGGGTCTCGACGTGAAAGAACGGACCCAGCATGGTGAGCTCGGGGTGGTGGGCCGCCTCGTTCATGATCCCCTCGACGCGGCTGCGCAGATTGCGGGCGTTCGGGTTTCCGGACAGCACCGCCACTTTTCCCCGACGCGGGATGACCCGAGCCAGCTCCTTCATGACCGCCTGGCCGGCCTTGAAGTCGTCGATGCCGGCGTAGGCGAAGCGGTGCGAGGCGGGCGCGTCGCTGTCGAAGGTCATCACCGGCAGCCCGTGGGCCACGGCGTCGTTGATCGCGGGCGTCAGCTTCTCCGAATCGGAGCAGGAGATCAGCACCGCGTCCAGGTGGTCGGTGACCGCCTGGGCGATCCGCTGGACCTGCACCGATGCATCCTCCTGCGGCGGGGTCATCCAGACGATCTCGATCGGCGTCCCCAGCTTGGCGCCGAGCGCCCGCGCGCGATTCTCCGCGCCCAGGCGCGACGCGAGAAACGACGGGTTGCTCGCGCTCTTGCCGATCATCGCGATCCGCAGAGGCTTGCGGGTTGCGGCGGCATCGATCGCGGGCGGGACCGCCTCGCGCGGGCGGTCGCGACAGGCCCCCGCCCACGCGATCGTCGCCAGCGACCAGACCGCGAGCAGCCGGGCCTTCACGAACGCCCGGCGGATTTCATCGAACATAAGTGGAACATTGTCCGACATACGGCTCAGTCCGGGTGAGCCGTTTCGATCCATGAGGACAACCTCCTCCCCATGCAGGTGTCCCCTATGCTAACGGGCCGTATTCGATGGTTTGCGACGCTGGCGGTCGTGCTCGCAGCCGGGTGCGGGTCGAACAGCGGCTCTGTCGATGCCGGTAGCGGGGCCGCCGGTACGAGCGGGGCCGCCGGTACGAGCGGGGCCGCGGGCACGAGCGGCTCGGCGGGCACGAGCGGGGTCGCCGGCACGAGCGGGACGGCCGGCACGACCGGTGTCGCTGGCACGACGGGCACCGGCGGTGCCGCCGGAAAGGCGGGCGCCGCGGGCAGCGGAGCGGCGGGGGCCGCAGCCAGCGGGTGCGCCAACATCGACGCGACCCTCCCGCCGGAGCCCGCGATCCCGGCGGCCTGCGCGACGCTGATGGCCAGCTTCGCCGCCGTCGCCGGCACCACCCCCAGCGAGAGCTCGCTGGACACGGCCCGCATCAAAGCGGCGCTCCAGACCTGTCCTGTGGGCCAGGCGGTCAAGCTGACGACGAGCGGCTCCAACAATGCCTTCATCACGGGACCTTTCACGCTGCCGACGGGCGTCAGCCTCTGGGTGGACACCGGCACGACGCTGTTTGGAACGCGAGATCCCAACGTCTACGGCGCCACCACCGCGCTCATCACCTCGAACGGCGCGAACTCCGGTGTGTACGGCGCCGGCGTGATCGACGGTCAGGGCGGCGAGCCGCAGGTCGGCAGCACGATGTCGTCCTGGGACATCAACGGAACCGGGGGGGACAACCCCTCGCTCATCCAGGTCGTCGGCGCCACGAACTTCACGCTCTACAAGATCACGCTGCACAACCCGCCCAAGTTCCACGTCAAGCTCGGAGCGGCGGGGTTCATCGTCTGGGGGATCACCATCAAGACGCCGTCGACGGCGACCAACAGCGTGGGCACCAAGCTCACCGCCTCGAGCGCCCACAACACCGACGGCGTCGATCCGGGTGAGTCGGCCAGCAACGGCTTCATCGTCTACAACGAGATCAGCGACGGCGACGATCACATCGCGATCAAGGGGGGCACCAGCGTCAAGAACCTCACCATCGCGCACAACCATTTCGAAGCCGGCCACGGGATGTCGATCGGCAGCGAGACCAACGGCGGTGTCTCGAATATCAACGTCTGCGATCTGTCGATCGACGGGACGAACACCGGTCTGTCCGGCGGCAGCGCCAACGGGATTCGCATCAAGTCGGATTCGAGCCGCGGCGGGCTGGTCACCAACGTCACCTACAGCGACGTCTGCGTGCGCGGGCTGACCAACCCGATCATCATCACGCCGAAGTACTCGACCGACACCGGCTCGCTGATTCCGCAGTACACCAACATCACGATCCAGAACTTCCGGTCGATGAGCACCTCGACGACGCCCAAGGTGACGCTGCTCGGTTACGACGCCACCCGGCTGCTCGGTATCACCCTCGACAACGTGGTGGTCGACGACATCACCGCCGCCAACGTCACGGCCACCGACGCCAACGTGACCCTGGGCCCGGGCATGGTGAACTTCACCCCCTCGGGAACCGCCGTCACCGTCACGAACAAGGTCGCGGGCGCCTCGACCGCCAACGCCTGCGCGAACAAGTGGGTCACGTTCTAGCTCCACCCCGACGCTGACTGCGCAGCCCGCTGGCGCGCGGGGAACGGTTCGTGTCACGTTGGACCCGTGGCCCTGGGCGGCATCGAAATTCTGGCTTGGCTCGCGCTCGCTGCCGCGGGCGGTGTTGCCCCCGCGCAGATTCCGATCCGGATCGACTTCGACGCGCCGGCGGCGTGCGCCGATGCCGACGCGTTTTATGCCGGGGTCCTGGCCCGGATGAACCGCGTGCGCCGCGCCCGTCCGGGCGAGAGCGCGATGCGGTTGGTCGTCCGCCTGACCCGCATCGGTGGCACAGTTCACGGCGAGCTCCACATCAACGCCGAGGGCGGCGAATCGGATACCCGCCGGGTCGATGGCGCGACCTGTGAAGAGGTCGTTCAGGTGCTTTCGCTGACGGCGGCCTTGGCGATCGATCCCTCCGCGGTCGGCCCGGCCCCCGAAAAGCCGGCGCCCGTGACGGCGCCGCCATCGCCGCCCCGGCCATCCCCGGCACCGTCACCGACCGTCGCCCCGCCAACGCCGCCGTCCCCACCGTTCCCACCGCCCGCGCCGTCGCCGACGCGCGCGCCACCTCCGTCCCCGGTCCCGGTCCCCCCTGCGCCCGTCGAGCCTATGGCGCCCGTCGAGCCCGTCGCGGTGGTTGCCGCGCCGGCCATCCCGCCGCCCGAGTCGTCTCCGCCGCCCGCGCCGCGCGCCTCCGGCTGGGAGCTGGGGGCGGCCGCGGTGGTCGCGGAAGTGGTCTCGTCCTCGGTCAGCGCTGGCGCCGAGGTTTCGGTCCGGTTCGCGACCACGACCCGGGACGGCCTTACCCCCTCCGCCGACCTGGCGCTGCTCTTTTTGCCCACCGATTTCGTTCGGTCCGGCGACGACATCGGGGTCCGCTTCGCCGCCCTGGGGCTGACCGGGTGTCCGGGGTGGGCGTTGCGCGGGCGGGTGGAGGTCGAGGCCTGCGCGCGGGCCGCCGCGGGTCTCTTGGTCGCCACCGATCACTCGGTCAACCATCCCCTTTCGGTCGATCTGGCCTGGTGGAGCGCGGGCGCCCTGCTGCGCGCGACCACCCGCCTCGGCGCCTCGGGATTCATCCTGGAGCTCGCCGGCGGCGTCGACGTTCCGCTCGTCAAGAGGCGCTTCGTCATCACCATCCCGGCGGGCAGCGTGGGGCAAACGCCTACAGTCTCCCCAAACATAAGCTTGGGGCTCACCCACAGCCTGTGAAATGGGCCCATGAAATCGGCCTGGGCGCCGGGTCCGCTCGAGACTATGATCAGTTGTCGCGGGAGCGGGAATTGAGACCACGGACGACAATGACCTCCGCTGCGGTCTATGAGGTACCCCCTGCCGATCGTGGGCTCTCGGTGTCCAGAGATCCCGCGCGCGAACGTGAGGCGCGCTTGCGCCGGCTGGTGGACGGCCACATCGATTTCGTGGCGCGCGTGCTCCGGAACTCGGGCACGCCGCAGGCCGAGGTGGACGACGAGGTCCAGCGCACCTTCATCGTCGCCGCCCGCCGTCTCGACGACGTGCGGATCGGCGCCGAGAAGAGCTTCCTGTTTCGGATCGCGCTGAACCTGGCGGCGCACGCGCGGCGCACGCTGGCCCGACGCCGCGAGGTGTCGGCCGACCAGGCCCCCGAACAGATTGAAAGATTTGCCACGCCCGAGGCACTGACCGATCAGAAACGGATGCGGGAGCTGCTGGATCGGGTTCTCGATCAGATGGAAGAACCCTTGCGCGCAACTTTTGTCCTCCACGAATTCGAAGAGATGAGCACCTCGGAGATCGCCGAGCTGCTCGGCATCCCGCGTGGAACGGTCGCCTCTCGCCTGCGTCGGGCGCGGATCGAGTTCCGTGAGCGCGTGGGCGCCATCGAAGCACTTGGTAAGGCTGAGAGGGAAACATGAAAGAGCCGCTGCGGTTGCGGGACGAGACGGCGAGCGCCCTCGAGCGGGCCTTGCTGGATGTGGGTGCGTCGTATCGCAGCCCGGCCTCGGCGCGCGCCAAGACGTTGGGGGCGTTGGGCCTGGCCGGCTCCGCGACGCTCTTGGCGGGGGCCACGCAGGCCGCGCCGATCTCCGCGTTCGCCAAGCTGACCTGGACCAAGCTGCTGGCGACGATCTCCGTGGTCGGCGTCGCGGCGGCGGTACCGGTCGGCTACTACGCCTGGCACCGTCATGCGGCCGCCGCGCACGTGGCGACGGCGCACATGCCCGTGGCGCCGGCGCAGGCCGTGGATCCGCCCGCGCCGGCGGAGGAGCCGGCGGGATCGGGTCCCGCGGCGCCCCCCGCGCCGGCGCTTGCCGCGCCAGCTCGAGTCGGCACCGGCGTTCATCTGGCCCGCCTGGACAGACCGGCCGCGCACCCGTCCTCCGTCACGCTCGCGCACGAGCTGTCTTCGATCGATGCGGCGCGGGCCATGCTGGCTCGGGGCGACGCCGAAGAGGCGCTGGTCCGGCTCGACGCGTACACGCGCGGCTACCCGCAGGGGCGCCTCGAACTCGAGGCCGAGGTGTTGCGGATCGACGCGCTCGACCAGTCGGGCCGCACCAATCTGGCCCGCGAGCGGGCGGAGGCGTTCTTGAGGCGTCACCCGCGAAGCGTGCTGGCGGCACGTGTTCGCGCGCGCCTCGGCGACTGAGGTCGGGTCATGCGGTCGTGGCGACTCTGCGCTTGCGCCTGCGCGTTGGCGCTGTCCGCCTGTGAGACCACCGTCGAATCGCTGGGGTACAACGATCCCGAGAGCCAGGTTCTGCACCCGCTCAAGGGTCCGGCTTCGTATCCGAATCCGTTCAAGGATCTGCTGGGCCAGACCGACGCCGATATCGCGACCAAGATCGACACCGCCTTCATGCAGCTCTTTCACGGCGATCCCGCCACGCAGGCGATCTACGTGGAGGTCGGGACCGACCAAGCCTACATCGAGGACATCTATCACGGGAACGAAGTCCGGACCGAAGGGATGGGGCTCGGCATGCTGGTCGCCGTCGAGCTCGACAAGATCGACGAGTTCAATCGCCTCTGGACCTATTCCAAGTCGTCGATGATCGAGATCCCCAGCGGATCGAGCCAGGGCTATTTCAAGTCGTTCTGCGATCCCCCAGACGGGAGCGCTCCCGTCCCCTGCCTGGATCCGTTTGGCTTCGAACAGTTCGTGATGGCCCTGCTGCTGGCCAACGATCGCTGGGGCGGCGCGGGGGCAATCAACTACGGCGCCGATGCGGTGGCGCTGCTCCACACGATGCGCCACAAAGAGGACGACAACGGCGGCGTCGTCGACGGCGTCACCGACACCTTTGACGCGGCGACGACGCTGGTCCTGGACGTTCCAAACGTGTCGGCGGCCGGCGTGACCCGGCCGTCGATCGAGATGCCCGGGTACTACGGGTTGTGGGCGCAGGCGACCGCCGATTCCTTCTGGACCGGCGCGGCCACCGCCGGCCGCACGCTCTGGCAGGCGGCGGCCAACGGAACCACCGGCCTGCCGCCGGTGCGCGCCCAGTTCGACGGGACGCCGCTCCCCGGGTCGAACACGTTCCTGCCCGAGGGCTACCGCGCGCAGATCAACGTCGCAATCGATCAGATCTGGTCCGGGGGGACGGCCTGGAACGTCACCGAGAGCAATCGTCTGCTGACCTTTTTCTCCGGGCAGGGGATCAACACCTACGGGACCTCGTACACCTTGGACGGGACCGTCATCACCGCGGCGCGGGAGCCTTCGCTGTGGGTGGCGAACGGCATCTCGGCGCTGGTGTCGACCAACAGCGACCGAAGCGACTACGTGAACGCCGTCTGGACGATGCCGACCCCGACCGGATCGTCCAGGTACTACGCTGGGGTTCTGGAGCTGGTGGGCCTGCTGCTCCTGGGCGGCCAGCTCCAGGTGTACTGAGCCACGCGAACGAGGTCCGCGTTGACGAGCGCGGCCCGGCAGGCCGCCGGCTGCCGTCTAGACCATCGCGCGGGTTCCGCCCGGAACCAGCATCCGGGTCAGCGCGGCCGGTGAGCGGACGTCGTTCTCGCGCATCCAGGCTTCGCCTGCGGCGCCGGCGGCAACGTCACCGGCGATCTCGCCCGCCGCCATCTGCGCGGCGGCCTTGAACAGCGCGAGTCCGTGCGTTCCGGTCTCGTCGATGGCTCGGCGCAACCAGGCCGCGCTCTCGACGGTGTGTCCTTCGATCTGTTCGATGCCCCCGAAGAGCAGCGCCGCCAAGGCGCCGGCCCAGCCACCACCACGGCGCAGCTCGGCCGCGCAGCCGCGGGCCAGGCGCAGCCGCGCGGCGCGTTCGGTTCCGCTGGCGGCGATCGCACCCGCCAGGGCGGTGCGTCCCCGCAGGTGGATCGCGACGGTGCGCGTGTGCTGCAGGCGCAACAGCAGCGACTTGCGGAGCGCGGGCCATCCGGTCCGGAAGCGGGTGTAGGCGGCTTCCCCGTCGCCGCCATAGAGATCGATCTGCGTGTGCGCGATGAGCTCGTACCAGTGCTGGATGTGGTAGCCGCGCGCGGACCAGGCCTGCATCGCTTCGCGCGCCTCGGTGCGCGCCCGGTCCGGCTCGTCGCCGATCAGCGAGACCGCGTTGGCCAGACCGATCCGCAGCGTCGTGGCGGCGTAGACCGAGCCGCGATCGTTGGCTTCCTTGAGGCCCTCGACGGCCGAGGCGCGAAACCGAGCCAGCTCACCCAGGTAGTAGAAACACTCGAGCGTGAAGTGGCGGACGGCGTTGAGCTCCCAGGCCGCCCCCACGCACTTGTCGCGGAAGATCTGTTCGGCGGTGGCGAGGTGCTCGAGCGCCGGGGCGAAGCGGCCGCCGAGGTGCGCGGCGAGACCGCTCATGAGCGAGACGATCCCGGTCGCGTGCGGGTAGTCGAGCTTGGCGGCGATCGCGCCCGCTTCGGCCAGCAGGCGCCGCGAACGGGGGTATTCGCCCTGTGCCGCCGCGTAAGCCGCTTCGCCGGCGATCCCGCGCGCCACCCGATAGGGCTCGCCGGCGCGCAGCGCGAGCAAGAGGCTGCGCACCTGGAAGTGCGCCCCCTGCACCGGATCCATGAGCCCCAGCCCGGACGAGATCGACCAGCACAGATCGACGCGCGCCAGCTCGCGGGGGGCGATCTCCTCGGCGGTCCGGCTGCGAAATCGCCGGCCCCGCAACCGCAACACCGCCCGCTGGGCCAGCAGCGCGCGCACCGGCGAGCTGGCGAACTTGAGGCCCGCGTCCGCCAGCGCCTCGGTCGCGACCGCGCGGCCTTCGTCGAGCCGTCCGCTCCGGATCAGCTCCTCGGCGCCGCGCCGGCGGAGGTCGAGGGCCAGGGCGGGACCGGCGTTGCGGGCGGCCGCCAGGTAGTTGGGCGCGGCCTCGGCTCCCCGGCCCACGTTGGAGAGCGCGTCGCCCAGGCCGATCAGCAGATCGCGACGCTGCTCCTCCGACCAGTTGCCCAGCGCCAGCGCGTCCTTGTAGTGTGCGACGGCGCGGTCGAACGCCAGCGCCTCCGCCGCGCGCTTCGCCGCCGACGAGAAGTGGATCGCCGCTCGGTCGGGGTGGCCGGCCTCCCGCCAGTGGCCGCCGGCGCGCAGCGAGTTCCCCGCGTCCTCGAAGGCTTCGGCCAGCTGCTCGTGCAGCTCGCGGGCGTCGCTGGTGGAGGTCGACAGCCGCGCCACCTGCCGGATGCGATCGTGCGAAAAATCGAGCAGCTCATCGCCGCGATCCGAGACCGAGTTGACTAGCTTGGCCGTGCGCAGCTCGTCGAACAGGCGGACGGCGGTGGCGCCGTCGAGCGCCGTGAGGCGGCGCAACATCCGCACCGGCGTGGGCGCGCCCGCGACGGCCAGGGTTCGCAGGATGCGAACGGCCGGCGCGGAGAAGGCCTCCATCTGGGCGCGCAAGACCCCGTCGAGGGTCAGGGGCGCGGCGTTGCCTCGACGGAGATGCGACGTCCGCGCGAGCTCGAGCAGAAACAGCGGGTGGCCAGCCGATTCGCGGGCGATCAGATCGGCGCCGCCATCGGGGTCGGCCGCGCCGCCCGAAACCAGCAGCCCCCGCGCCAGCGTGCGGGCGGCGGCGTCCTGCAGGTTGGCGAGCGGCAGGTGTTGCTCGGGCACCCCGGCGGCCAGCAGATGCCCGACGGGCTCGTCGGCGCTGGGTGTGCGCAAGGTGCCGAGCAGGAGCAGGCGCGGGGCGTTCGGCGGACGCAACACCTCGGACAGCAGCGCCAGCGAGTCGGCGTCCGCCCACTGGAGATCGTCGACGAAGGCGATGATCGGCGCCCGCTCGCCGAGCGCGCGCAGGAGCTGACGAAAGACGGCGAACATCGAGGCGCGGACCTCGCGCGGGTCCGGTCCCACGTGCTCTTGCGGCGCGTGGGCGATGAGAGGGACCCGGCCCAGCACCGGGAAGGCCTGCAGCAAGACCGCCGCCCGCTGCGGGATCATCTTCTCGAGGACGGCGCCGTCCATCTTGCGCAGGACGTGGGTGAGCACGTCGACCAGACCGTCGAGCGCCTTGAAGGGAACCAGCTCCCGTTCGTAGCAGCGGGCGGTCAGGAGGACCACATCCTCGCCGTCCGCGTGTGCCTCGAGGAACGCGCGCACCAGCGACGATTTGCCGACCCCCGACTCTCCCCGAACGATCAGCGCCAGGGCGCTCTCTCCGGTCCGCACGGCGGCGAGCGCGGCCTCGACCAGGCCGAGCTCGTTCTCGCGCCCGACGAAGCGCACCGGCTCGTCGCTGGCGGGTGGGGGCTCGGTCGGCTGGCCGGCCGGCGTGGGCATCAGCTGGGCCAGCACTTCGGTTCCCGAAAAGCGCGAATCGGGATCGCCGTGCAGCAGGCCGTCGCAGAGCGCGGCCAGATCGGCGGGCGCGTCCGGCATCACCGCGGCCACGCGCGGTGGGCGTCCGTGCTGCTTGCGGTACAGGATCTCGTGCGGCAGGCCCTCGAACGGGAGCCGTCCGGTCAAAAGCTCGAACAGGATGACGCCGAAGGCGTACCAGTCGGCCGCCGCGCTCACCGGCTGGTGGGCCACCTGCTCGGGGGCCATGTACTCGGGCGTCCCCGCCCCCGACTGCGTGGTCTCGATCGACGCGGCGCTGACCAACCCGAAATCGAGCAGCACCGCGCGCCCTTCCGCGGTGACCAGGACGTTCGACGGTTTGACGTCGCGGTGTACGCACTGCGCGGCGTGCAGCGCCGCCAGCGCCTGGGCGAGCTGCGCCAGCGCCGGCCGCAGCCGCTCCGGCCGGTAGCGCGCGCCGGGGGACGTTTCGTGGCGGCGGACGCCTTCCCCCGGCAGGACGATCGGGGTCGGCGCGTCGGAGGCGAGAACCGGCATCACCGACGGAGAGCCCGCCGACTCGACGCCGCGCACGTAGCTCATGAGATCGGTCCCCCGCACCAGCTCCATCGAGAAGAACCACTGCGATCCCTCGGAGACCAGCTCGCCGAGGCGGACCAGGTTGGGGTGCCGGACGTCGGCCACCGCGCGGAACTCGCGCTTGAAGCGCAGCAGCATGTCCGGGTTCACCACCGGCAGCAGCTTCAAGGCCACCGGCACGGCGTTGACCTCGTCGAACGCCTCGTACACCACGCCCATCCCGCCCCGGCCCAAGAATCGCACCAGCCTAAACCGCGAGGTGCCCCGAAACGCGACAGCGCCCAAGTCCATCGTCAAGCTCGCGGCGGCACGATCCAGATCTATCCCGAAAGGTGCCGGTGCGTCCAGCCGGGTGTACCCTCCCCGCGACGGGAGGACCCATGGATCTGGTCGCGCTGGATGATCTGATGAAGGGTGGTGTGCTGGCGGTGGGAGACGTGCTGGCGTTCAGAGGCGTCTCACGCGTCGACGAGTTCATCCAGGGGGCGACCCTGTCTGGGATCTCGCACGTCGCGATCGTGATTCGGGAGGGTGCCGCGGCGCCGCTGTCGATCCTGGAAGCCACCGGCGAGGGCGTGACCGTCACGCCCGTCGACCAGGCCATCGCCGGTTACCAGAAGGACCACACCTGCTTTTACCTGCCGCTGGCGCCGGCCAAGCGTACCCAGATCGATCCGACCAAGCTCGAGGCCTACTACGTGGCGAACGCCAAGGAAAAATACAACTACAGTGGCGTGGTGGCGGCGGGTCTCTACGACATCGACAACCCGCTTCTCGCCAAGCTGGTCGCGCACCTGGGCGCTGATTCGCCGTTCGGCGCCGCCATCCAGAAGTACGAGGCGTTTGCCGAAGGCCTGTGGAACAAGGTCTTCGACTGGAACCCGGGCTATCGGCGGCTGTTCTGCTCGCAGCTCGTCACCGAGGCGCTCGTGACCGCCAACGTGTCGATTCCCGGCCCGCCCAACCCGCGCCTGGTGGTCCCGATCGAGGTCTGTCACTTCCCCATCTACGGCGGCGCTTACCAGCTCAACCCGCCCCCTTTCCCCGACCCCTTCAAATGGGGCGCCGCGCCCATACCGTAACCGGGGGCCGTGGAGGTCGTAGACTTCCTAGGAGGTTTGCCGATGAAGTCGCCCGAGCATCAGAATTTCCGCACGCCCGTGTCGCGTACGACGGTCGCGATGGTGGTGGCCTGTGCCATCTCGCTGGTCGGCGCCGTGAGCCGGAGTCGGTCGGCACCGAGCACCGTCGGGCCCAAACGGGAGGGCGTCCTGTCCCACAAGAAGTACGGCAAGCCGGCGGCCGCGGAGCTGCGCAAGACGCTGACGCCGATTCAGTATGAAATTACCCAGAACGCCGGCACAGAGCCGCCGTTTCACAACCCGTTCTGGGACAACCACCAGCCGGGCCTGTATGTGGACGTCGCGACCGGCGAGCCGCTCTTCAGCTCGACCGACAAGTTCGATTCGGGGACGGGCTGGCCCAGCTTCACCCAGCCGGTCGAGGCGGAACGGGTGGTCGAGCACCGCGACATGACGGCGGGCATGATGCGCACCGAGGTGGTGTCGAAGGGCGGCGAATCGCACCTCGGGCACGTGTTCGACGACGGCCCCGCGCCGACCAACCTGCGCTACTGCATCAATTCGGCGGCGCTGCGGTTCGTTCCGGTGGCCAAGCTGGAGGCCGAAGGATACGGCGCGTACGTCCCGCTCTTCGGCGGGGCGCCCAAGCCTGCCGCCTCCACGACGCCGGCGCCCAACACCTGCACGCGTCCGGCCGCCGGCGGCAAGCCCGGTTGCGAGGCGACGCTGGAGACCGCTCTCCTGGCGGGCGGGTGCTTCTGGGGCATGGAAGACATCCTGCGCAAGATTCCCGGCGTCGTCGAAACGGAGGTCGGCTACACCGGCGGCAAGACGGCCAAACCGACCTACCAGGACGTCCACACCGGCGAGACCGGCCACGCCGAGTCGGTGCGGATCGTCTTCGATGCCAAGAAGCTCAGCTACGCCGACTTGCTCGAGAAATGGTTCTTCCGCATGCACGATCCCACCACCCGCAACCGGCAGGGGAACGACATCGGATCGCAGTACCGATCGGCGATCTTCGTGACCTCGGCCGAGCAGCGAAAGACGGCGGAGGCGGTCAAGCTGCGCGCCGGCAAATCGGGTCGCTGGAAGAGGCCCATCGTGACCGAGATCGTCGACGCGGGACCCTTCACGCCCGCCGAGGCCTATCACCAGAAGTATCTCGCCAACAATCCCGGCGGGTACACCTGCCACTATCTGCGGGACTGACCGGTCCGCGTCGGGCGGCTCATTTCGTGGGAGACGCCCCGAGGTGGAAGGTCGAGACGGTGCTTTCGTCCGGAGCACGCGAGTCGGCGCGGTGGCTGAGCCAGGTCAGAGAGGTCAGGGTGGTCAGGACCAGGGCGGCGACCAGGCGCGCCATGACCGGGTGGCGCCGGCCTGCCGGCGCCGCATCTTCGTCGGGCTCGCCCCGTCGGCGGTCACCTGGGGTCGGCGGAGCCGATCGAGCAACTTGGCGGCGCTCCGGGTGCGGTCTCGAGCGGAGCGCGCGATGGCCTGGCAGATGATCGCGCTGAGCGTTGGATCCAGGTGCGGAACGAAGTAGGTCGGCGGCCTCGGTTCTTCGGAGGTCTTGGCCCGCATCACGGCGTTCGCGCTGTCTCCCGAGAACGGCAGTCGTCCGGTCAGCATCTCGTACAGGATCAAACCGGCCGCGTAGATGTCGGACCGTTCGTTCCCGCGCCGGCCCCCGATCTGCTCGGGCGCCAGGTAGTCTGGGGTTCCCAACGTCGATAGGCGGGTCCAGGTCAGACGGCGCGCGGCGCGGTCGAGCGCGATTCCGAAGTCGAGTAACTTCACGACGCCGCCGGCGTCGACGATCACGTTCTCGGGTTTGAGATCGCGGTGTGCGATCCCCTGCGCATGGAGATAGACCAGCGCCTCGCAGAGCTGGCGGGCGATGTCCAGCGCCTGGGCCGTTGGCAGGGGCCCGCGGTCGATCAGAGCCCGCAGAGAGGTCCCGACGACATACTCCGTGACCAGGTACATGCGGCTCTTCGTCCGGGGCCCGAGCGCGCGAACGATGTTTCGATGCTCGAGCCGCCGGCCGATGCTCTCCTCGCGCTCGAAGCGCCGGTAGAAGACGATGTCGCTCTCGTACTCGAGGTGGGGCACCTTCAGGCAGACGAGCGCGCCGGCCTCGGTGTCGTGTCCCTTGAAGGTGATCGCAGTTGCCGTCCTCGCCAGCACATCCATGAGGAGGTACTGGTCGAGATGATCGCCAACGGTTAGCTCTCTCATCGAGAATCGGGGGGAATGCACGGCGAATGCCAGAGCATGGCCCGACTGGAGAGTGTTTCTGCCCGCCCCGCAGCGCCGAGATGAGCAGTGAATCGCCTTGCAACACGCAGCGAAGGGCACCGTTTGGCGTGCTGTCTTGCAATGCGCTTCGCCTGGCTCCGGTCAGGAACGGCCGATTTGAGCCTGGCACGCCTTTCGCATTACTCCGTCTGTTGGTGCACCGGCGTCGTATGGCCGTCCTCGTCCTGGCCCTCGCCGCGGTGGCCGCCGCGGTGATCGCCGGCGCCGGTCGCGTGCGGCGGCACTGGGGACCGAACGATGCCTACCAAGATCCGCGCGTCGCCGCCGAGACGTGGAGGCAACTCTTCGAGGGGGACGATCGGGAGATCTATCGCCAGCGCGACCTCATCCTCAAGCTCGCCGCCCCGAAACGCGGGATGACCGTCGCAGACGTGGGTGCGGGGACGGGGCTCTTCACGATGATGCTCAGCGATGCCGTCGGGCCCGAGGGGCGGGTCTACGCCGAGGAGGTCCTCGCGAAATTCAGTCAATTCATCGCCGAGCGGGCGGCGCGGGAGAGGCGCAACAACGTCGTCAGCGTGATGGGCACCGAGACCGGCATCGGGCTACCGGCGGAGTCGATCGATCTCGTCTTCGCGTGTGACGTCTACCACCACTTCGACCGTCCCGAGGAGATGCTCGCCTCGATCCGCCGCGCCTTGCGCGCGAACGGGGAGCTCTTCCTGGTGGACTTTTCACGGGAGCCTGGCCAGAGCCCTGCCTGGATCCTCGAGCACGTGCGCGCGGGGGAAGCCGAGGTGGTTCGAGAAATCGAGAAGGCCGGGTTCGTTCTACTCTCGAGAGATCACAACATCGGCGTCAACTACGGACTTCGCTTTCGGCGATCCGAACAGGCCACTCCGTGACAGATCAGGGCTGGTCGATGGTGATGTTGACGAAGATCTTGGTCCACTGGGCGATGTGGTTGGACGTGGTGATGTCCTGGAACGGCAGAGCGAAGGCGGTGTAGCTGGGATCGCTGCCGCCCGGGCCGAGAATCATGCCCACCATCCAGATGAGCGTGCCCTTGGTGGTCTCATCCGTGCTGGCGGGGGCGGGCGGGGAACGCAACCCGTACTGGCGGGTCGACGAGAAGGTCAGCCAGACGACCTTGTGCAGCTCGTCCAGGTTCTCGATGAACGGTGCCCATTTTGGGAACGAGTCGGTCAAGGCGGTGTTGGTGCCGTCCGCCACGCCCGGCGCGTTGGCGTTGGTGAGCGGCACCGGCGCGACGCCGCCCGACAGAGCCGTCAGGTAGACCGTCGCGGTCGCATCGGTGTCGGCGTCGCAGGACTTGTCGGGGGTTTGCCCCAGGGCCGGCGTGCCGTTCGTGCAGGTCGAGTGGTCGTAGACCACCAGGTTCCCGTCCGGGGCGATGGCCGGGTAGTAGTTGTTGGTACCCAGCTGCGACGGCACCAGCACCTGCGGCGTGCCCCAGGTCGCCCCGTTCTTCTGGATATAGTCGATGCCGCCCGTCGAGGGGCGCTGGTCGCTGGTGGTGGCGGTGGCATCGACCGACGTGAAGGCGATGGTCTCCGGCCCGGTGCTGTTCTTCGACCAATCGGGATGATCGGCCCGCAAACCGCCGAGGTCGATGGTCTGGGTCACCGCGCCACTGGTGCCGTCGAAGATCATCAGGTTGACCGGCCCCTTGTGGCCCGGGCTGGAGGAGCTCTGATTGTCGCCGTAGACGCCGACGAATTGGGTCCCGTCGGTGTTCCAAGACTCGAACTGACTCCTCTGCGCCAGAGGGAACGGCTGCAGCGGCAGGTTCGTCGAGACGTTCCATAGAAGCAGTCGGCCGTCGCCCTGTCCGCCGGCGCTGGCGACCAGCTTGGTGCCGTCGGGTGCCAGCGCGTGGCAGCCGACGCAGGTCGAGCCGTCGGTGTTGGCGGGCGTCAGATACTGCACGGCGGTCTTGGTGCTGCCGCCGAAGTCCCAGCGCATGATCGCCGTCTTGCCGCTGGTGGTCCAGTAGTAGAGCGCGCCCATGATGTCGTCTTGCGAAAAGCGCATGTGAAACGTCTGGCTGGCGCCGACCGAGGTCCCGGTGTCGTCCGTTCCCCGCACGGAAAGCGCGACGTTCCCCTGACCGGCATTTGACCGCGCCACGCTGGACCAGAGGCCGGGGTCTGGCAGGTAGATGCACCCGGTGATACCCGCCGGTGCCGTGCACCGGATGTAGGTCTTGACGCTGGAGAGGGGGCCTATGAGGTTGACCTCGAAGAGCGTGTTGCCGGTGCCGGGCATGAAATGAATCTCGATCCCCGACACGTTGGGCGGAAACAACACATTGTCGTTCGGGTAGATGAGCTGTGGCGCGCGACTGGCCGTGTTGGTCGTGGTCGTAAAGAGGCCGGGCGCGCTCGGCGGAACGGTCGCCGACATGCCCGGATCCGGGCCGACGAAGGTGTAGCTGACCATCAGGACCGCTTTGGCGCTCACCGCGTTGGCGCTGGCGGTGATGGTCACCTGGCCACCCGAAGTGCCCGTGGTCGCGGCCAATCCATTCTGGTCGACCGTGACGATGCCGGTCGGGCTTACGGAGTAGCTGACCTGGTCGGTCACGTCGCTCGAGCGGCCGATGAACATCCCGGTGACCTTGTATTGTTGCGTCTGTTTGGGACCACCGCTCGTGACCATCAGCGTCGCCGTCGGCGGGGTGATCGTGAGACCGGTCAGGCCCGGAATGTTCGCCGTTCCGCCGGTCCCCGCCGACCCCGAACCGCCCTTGAGGTTGGGGTTGAAGGCGCAGCCGGCGCCCGCCAGCGTCGCGGCCGCCGCCAAGAGCAGCGAAGCCCGAGCGAGAGCGGACCGGCATCCCATTTTGTTCGTCGATTTGGTGTTCATCAGACCCCAATCGCTCATCGGCGGCTCAGGGAGAGAAATGAAACACCTCGAGGATTCGTCGACGGGGCGCGTCGCTGCTGGCGTCGTCCAAAGCTCGCCGGCTAACCGACGATGACCAAGAACACGTCGAGCACGAACAGGGCGATGGCGATGTCGTTGAAGAGGGTGGCCGCGTGTAGGTCGGGCCAGAGCTGGTTCGCCGACCAGGAGATAAAGGCGACGGCCAATATGATGGCCTTGACGATCTCCTTGCGGGTCGGGCGACGGACCGATTGATAGAGCAAGTAGGCCAGCGCGATCAGGCCGAGGGGTAGGGCACCAAGCACCGCGTGCGCTCCGGCCGGAAAGAGCCGCGGGCACACGTCCCAGAAGAGCAGGAGACCGACCAGCCCCAGCGTCAGGACGCCGAGCGTGACTGGGACTATTTGCCGACTGGAGCGAGGTTCGACGGTCACGGCGGCGCGAGTCTACTTCCGATCGGCTGCGCCCGTCGGCGGATCGCGCTGGCAGTTCGCACGGTCGTTGGCGTGGGCATTTGGCATTCTGCATGGGCGTGGGGAATCGGTCTGGCGGTCGCCCGCCGTAGCCGCCTCTTTTCTTGGCGCGAATTCTGCATTCCCACAGTGCAGTCCCACAGAGAGGACCGCCATGAATCACGGTCTCGACATCATTCCGATCTCGTCGTATCGCCACGTTCCGCCCGGCGGCCCCAGAGCCCACGTCGCGGTCGTCGAGGAGCGCAAAGGCTCCGGGCGGGGCGTCGCCCTCGTGATGGGCTGGCTGCTCTTGATCGTGGCGATCGTGGCGCACTCCTGGGTCCAGACGGTCCGGAGTATCCGGGCACTGCCGGCAGCCGAGCGCACGTCGATCTACGAGCGCACCTTGAAGGACGCGGAGTCCGCCTGCACGACGCCCGAGGCGGACGAGGGCGCGCTCCACGATCACTGCGTGGGCCAGGCCGAGTTCCTGGTTCTGTTTCCCGAGTGCGACGTCCGGTGCCAGAGGCTGGCCCAGTCGATCCTGCCCCACGCGCGGCGTTGATCCCACACCACGCACGGCGTTGAGCCGACGGCCAACGCGCGTCGGCGACCGACTGTCTGCGCCGCCCGCTACTGTGCGGCTTCTGGTTGCTCGACCGGCGGGAGGTCGTCGGTCCCCTCGAACCCACCCTGCAGCTCGCCGCAGCCGGCGTCGATCTCGTCGACGACGTGGGTGAGCAGCGCGTGCTCGGAGAGCGGCAGGCCGTCCTTCTCCTGCTGGTCGAGCCAGCGATCGAGGGCCTCGAGCCGCGCGCGGGCCGCGGTGGTGCCGCCGCTGCGGGTCAGCGCCAGTCGGCGGAAGAGCGCCAGCGCCGTCCGCAGGCAATAGCGCAGCGAGCGCGGAAAGCGCGCCTCGAAGAGCAGGAATGAAACCACGCTCTCGCGGCTGACGCGGCCCTGCTCGCGGCGCATGTACGCCTCGAAGCCCGAGCAGGCGCGCAACAGCGACAGCCAGAGCGCCGTCTGCAAGAGCGGCTGCTGTCCCTCGGCGGCGCCCTGGATGTGGTAGTGCATGTCGAGCGTGCGGGCGGTCTGCCCGACGCGTTCGAGCATCACCCCCAGCCAGAGAAAATCCATCGGCTCGTCGTGCATCATGGTGCTGCGCACCAGGCCGAGCGAGAGCTGCGTCGAGCGGCGGATGTGGCGGTAGACCTCGTCGCGATCCTGCAGATACTGCGCCGCGGCCACTTCGCCCATGAACCACAGGTAGAGCTCGTTGGTCGCCTCCCAGATGTCGTGCCCGATCACCTCGCGGATCGAGCGCGCCCCCTCGCGCGCCGCGCGGATCGAATTGCGGATCGACACCGGGTTGTCGGGCGCCCAGGTCATGTAGCGCTGGACCGCGTCGCCGTTTCCGGCCGCGTCCGCGCCCAGGTGGTGGGTCAGCTCCGGGTACTGTCCCGACACGATCACCAGCGGGCGCCAGCAGTAAAGCGGCGGCAGCTCGGCGTCGAAGGCCAGCGTGCGCGTCACCTGCAAGAGGCGCGCGGTGCTCTCGGCCCGTTCGATGTATCGGCCGAGCCAGAAGCAGTGGTCGGCGACCCGAGAGATCACGAGGTGGCGCCCGCCTCGACCCAGGTGTCCTTCGACCCGCCGCCCTGGCTGGAGTTGACCACGTAGGAACCGGCGCGCAGCGCGACCCGCGTGAGGCCGCCCGGCAGCACCCAGCTTCCGCTCTTGCCGGTCAGGATGAAGGGGCGCAGATCGATCCGGCGCGGCTCGATGCGCCGCTCCTCCGCCACCCAGGTCGGCGAGGTGGACAGCTCGATGCGGTGCTGGGCGATGTAGCGGCGCGGGTCGGAGGTGATGCGCTCGCGAAACATGTCCAGCTCCGCGGCGCTGGCGTCGGGGCCCATCAGCATCCCGTAGCCGCCCGCCTCGTCGACGGCCTTGACCACCAGCTGGTCCAGGTGCGCCAGCACGTAGTCGCGATCGGCCGGACGCGCGCAGACGAAGGTCGGTACCTGCTCGATGATCGGCTCTTCCTTGAGGAAGAAGCGGATCAGATCGGGAACGTACGGGTAAATGGCCTTGTCGTCGGCCACCCCGTTGCCGGGGGCGTTGGCCAGCGTCACGCGTCCCGCGGCCCAGGCGCGCATGAGGCCCGGCACGCCCAGCATGCTGTCGGGGCGGAAGAACTCCGGATCGATGTAGGCGTCATCGGTGCGCCGGTAGATGACGTGCACGCGCCGCGGGCCGAGGGTGGTCTTGACGAACACCTCGTCGCCGCTCACGAACAGGTCGGAGGCCTCGACCAGCTCGATCCCCATCGAGCGGGCCAGGAAGCTGTGCTCGAAGTAGGCCGAGTTGAACGGACCGGGCGTCAGCACCACGATGGTCGAGCGTGCGGGATCCTCCGGAGAGACCGAGCGCAGCGTCTCGACCAGCTGGGTGGGGTAGTCGTCGACGCGGCGGACGCCGATCCGGTCCATCGCGGCCGGGAAGACCCGCTTGGTGACGAGGCGGTTCTCGATCACGTAGGAGACGCCCGACGGTGTTCGGAGGTTGTCCTCCAGCACCCGCAGCACGCCGTCCGGGCTGCGGATGAGATCGATCCCCGCGATGTGGATCCGCACGCCGCCCGGCGGCTTCATCCCCTTGAGCTGCGGCAGATAGTGCTTCGAGCCGAAGATCAGCTCGGCCGGGATCACGCGCTCGCGCAGGACGCGCTGCTCGCCGTAGAGATCGTCCAGGAACAGCTGCAGCGCGGTGAGGCGCTGGACGAGCCCGCGTTCGAGGCGCGCCCACTCGCCGGCGCCGATCACCCGGGGGACCAGGCAGACCGGCATGACCTTCTCCGTGCCGCGGTCGTCGGAGTAGACCGAGAAGGTGACGCCGCGCTGGGCGAGCGCCAGCTCCGCCAGCGCCTGGCAGCGGGCGAAGGTGTCCGCGTTCATGTTGGCAAGCAGATTCGCCACCATGAGCGCGTGCTTGCGCGTTCCCCCGCCAGTCTCGACCAATTCGTCGTACGTTCCCTCCAGGGCGCGGTAACCATCTAGGACCATGGACGCTGGCAACCGGGCCACCTCTTGTTCTATGAGCACCATGGCAATCCTAGAAAACCACCGAGATGCAATCTATCTCAGCGACGTCCGTTTACGGTATTTGATCCGACTGGAAACCTTTCATTAACGTTGGACACCCTATCGTGACCTCCATTCCGACGCCGACGCCGCCGTCCGTTACGCCCTGGGACGAGATGCGGGGCCCCGACGGCGCCGTGCGCGAGCACTGGCGGGTCCTGGATGGCGCGCTCCAGGCGTTCGGCCCGGGCGAGATGTGGCGCCGCTGGGAGCAGGCGCGCCAGCTCATCCGTCAGCACGGAGTCACCTTCAATGTCTACGGCGATCCGCGCGGCCTCGAGCGGCCCTGGCCGCTCGATCCGGTGCCGGTGGTCCTGGCGCCGGGGGAGTTCGCGACGCTGGCCACCGGGCTCGCGCAGCGGGCGACGCTGCTCGATCGACTACTGGGCGATCTCTACGGGCCTCGGCGAACGGTGTCCGAGGGGATCTTGCCGGCCGAGGTGGTCTACGCGCACCCCAACCTGCTGCGCGCCTGCGCGGGGTCGACGCCGCCGGGCGGTCGGTTTTTGCACTTTTACGCGGCGGATCTGGCGCGCACGCCCGACGGAACCTTGCGGGTTCTGGCGGATCGAACGCAGGCGCCCGCGGGGGCCGGATACGCGCTCGAGAACAGGATCGTGCTCGGGCGGGTGCTCCCGGAGGCGTTTCGCGACTCGCACACCCAGCGGTTGGCCACGTTCTTCCGCACGCTGCGCGAGACACTGGCCGCGCTGGCGCCGCAGGGCTTACTGAACCCGCGGATCGTCCTGCTCACCGCGGGCCCGCACAACGCCACCTACTTCGAGCAGGCGTTCCTGGCGCAGTACCTCGGTTACCCGCTGGTCGAAGGGGGCGATCTGACGGTGCGCGATGGGCGGGTCTACCTCAAGACGCTGGGCGGCCTGCACCCGGTCGACGTGATCCTGCGCCGCTTGCGGGACGATTATTGCGATCCGCTGGAGCTGCGAGCCGATTCGCTGCTGGGCGTGCCGGGCCTCTTGCAGGCGGCGCGCGACGGCACCGTCGCGATCGCCAATGCCATCGGCACGGGCGTGCTGCAGACGCCGGCGCTGATCCCATTTTTGCCGGGGCTCTGCCGCGCGCTGCTGGGCGAGGAGCTCAAGCTGACCTCGGTCGAGACCTGGTGGTGCGGCGAGCCGGATATCCTCGAATACGTGCTGGGGCACCTGGACGAGATGGTGGTCAAGCCGACTTATCCGCTGGGGCCGACCGATCCCATCTTTGGCGCGCGGCTCGATCGGGCGGCGAAGGAGACGCTGGAAGCGACCATCCGCGCGGCGCCCAGCCGGTTCGTGGCGCAGCGGCACGCCGCGCCTTCGACCGTTCCGGTGATCGAAGGGGACGAGCTGAAGCTGCGCCCGCTGGTGCTGCGCAGCTTCGTGGTGGCCGACGGTGACGGCGGCTACCAGGCGATGCCCGGCGCGCTGGCGCTGGTGGGCGGGGCCAACGAGGCCGACATCTCGATCGCGCGCGGCGCCCGCAGCAAGGACACCTGGGTCATCAGCGACGGCGCCGTGAACGAGTTTTCGCTGCTGCCGCCGACGGTGCAGCCGGTGGAGCTGACCCGCGGGGGTGGCGATCTGCCCAGCCGCGTGGCCGACAATTTCTTCTGGCTGGGCCGCTACGCCGAGCGGGCCGAGGGGATCGCGCGTCTCGGTCGGATCATCTGTCTGCGGCTGGCGGAGCCGCCGGGCCCCGGGTCGACCGCCGGCGCACTGGGGCCACTGCTGAGCGCGCTGCTGGCTCAGACCATGGTGGCTTCCGGATCGGAGCTGCCCCTGCTGGCGCCGGCGCCGACGGTGACGCCCGATCGCGCGGTCCACGACGCGCTCTTCGACGCCTCGCACCCCGGCACGCTCTGCGCGACGGCCCGCGCGATCGATCGGGTCGCCCGCTCGATCCGCGATCGGTTGTCCATGGATACCTGGACGGTGGTGTCGACGCTGGCGCAAGAGCTGGGGGAGATGGAGCGCTCCGGCACCGGCGAGCGGCCCATCGTCCTGGCCGCGCGGCTCGACCGCGTGGTGATGATCCTGGCGGGGCTCTCCGGTCTCACCTCCGAGAGCATGACCCGCGAAGCCCCCTGGCGCTTCCTGGACATGGGGCGGCGCCTCGAACGGGCGCTCAACACGGCGCTCGTGATCGAGCGGACCATGGCCGGCATGGGCGCCGACGAGCTGCCGATGCTGGAAGCTCTGCTCGACGCGGCCGACAGCGCGATGACCTACCGGCGGCGGTACCGCGCCACCCTGCAGGTCGCGCCGGTGGTCGATCTGCTGGTCGCCGACGAGCGGAACCCGCGGTCGATCGTCTTTCAGCTGGCCGCGCTGGCCGAGCACGTGGCCTCCTTGCCGCGCGACGGCGCGGTGGCCCGCCGCAGCGCCGAAGAACGGGTCGCCTTCGAGGCGCTGTCCGAGATTCGGCTGATCGACGTCGAGGCGATCTGCGTGCTGGCGGGGCAGGGGCGGCCGGCGCTCGCCTCGTTGCTGCGCGATCTGGTGGCCAAGATGCAGGGCCTGTCCGACGCGCTCTTCGCCGCCTACCTGACGCCGGCCACGATCTCTCGCGCGCTCTCGGCGCCGGAGATCGGATCGTGATCTACCGGGTCAAACACGTCACCGCCTACGGGTACGCCGTACCGGTTTCGACCTCGCACCACGACCTGCACGTGCTCCTGCGGGGCTCGGCGGGACAGCGAATTCTTTCCGAGAGGCTCAGCGTGTCGCCGACGCCGGCGGTGCGGCGCGACCGGTTCGACTGGTTCGGCAACCGCGCGACCCACCTGGCCATCCACGAGCGCCACACGGAGCTCACGGTCACTTCGGAGGCGGAGCTGGAGGTTTCGCCGCCCCCGCCGCCGATCGGCGACGGCGGCCCCTGGGAGGAGACGCGGGATTGGGTCCGGGCGGGCCGCGACGCGGAGGCCCGCGCGGCGGTGGAGATGGTCCTGCCGTCGCCGCACGTCGAGCTGTCGCCGATGGCGCGGCAGTTTGCGCTGCCGTCGTTCCCGCCGGGCCGGCCCCTCATCGAGGCGGCGCGCGATCTGACCCATCGCCTGCACGCCGAGCTGACCTACGACCCGGAGGCGACCGACACCTCGACGACGGTCGACGAGGTGCTGACCGGTCGGCGCGGCGTCTGCCAGGACTACGCGCACGCCCAGATCGCCTGCCTGCGCGCGCTCGGGCTGCCCGCCCGCTACGTGAGCGGTTACCTGGTCACCGCGCCGCCCGCCGGCGAGCCGCGCCTGGTGGGCGCCGACGCCTCGCACGCCTGGGTGTCGCTGCGCCTGCCCGCCAGTGGCTGGCTGGAGCTGGATCCGACCAACGATGTCGTTCCCTCCGACCGCCACATCGTGGTCGCCTACGGGCGCGACTTCAGCGACGTCACGCCGATGCGGGGAGTCTTGCTGGGCGGCGGGCGCCACGAGCTGCACGTCTCCGTCGACGTGAGCCCGGTAGATTGACGGACGTCGGGACCTCGGACGTCCGGAGAGCCAGCCCGGTCGAGGTCCGGCCGATTGGCGGCATTTCGGTCGAGTTTTCCTGATCTTGACCTGCCGGCAAACGCGCGTTCACGAGAGATCCGCTATCCTGGCGCGCTGAGGTAACCGTTCCCCTATGGCCATCCGGGTCGCTCTCACCCACACCACCCGCTATCGATACGACCGTCTGGTCTCGCTGCAGCCGCACGTGGTGCGCCTGCGCCCGGCGCCCCACTGCCGCACGCCGATCACCAGCTATTCGCTGAAGGTCGCCCCGGCCGACCACTTCCTCAACTGGCAGCAGGATCCCTACGGCAACTACCAGGCCCGCCTGGCGTTTTTGAAGCCGGCGCGGGAGCTGCAGGTCGAAGTGGATCTGGTGGCGGAGATGGTGGCGCTCAACCCGTTCGATTTCTTCGTCGAGGAGTACGCCGAGAAGCACCCCTTCCGATACGAAGAGATCCTGGCGCGGGAGCTACGGCCTTATTGCGAGACCGTGGTCCCGGGCCCGAAGCTCGCCGGCCTGGTCGAAGAGCTGGGCAGCCGTTTCGCGCGACCGGGCCGCCGGAGCATCGACGTGCTCGTCGATCTCAACCGCGAGATCGCCCGTCGCCTTCGTTACGACATCCGGATGGAGCCGGGCGTGTTCGCGCCCGAAGAGACGCTCGAGCGCGGCCACGGCTCCTGCCGCGACTTCGCCTGGCTGGAAGTACAGCTGGTGCGCTGCCTCGGGTACGCGGCGCGGTTCGTCTCCGGCTACTCGATCCAGCTCAAGGCCGACGAGAAGGCCCTCGACGGCGGCCCCTCGGGGGTGACCGAGGACGTCGCCGATCTGCACGCCTGGACCGAGGTCTATCTGCCCGGGGCGGGCTGGGTCGGCTTCGATCCGACCAGCGGCCTGCTGGCCGGCGAAGGGCACATCCCGCTGGCCTGCGCGGCGCTGCCGTCGACGGCGGCTCCCATCACCGGCTCGTTCACCTGGGCGGGGGCCAAGGAGGACGAGCGGGTCGGCGAAGAGTTCACCTTCGAGATGCGGGTGCGGCGGATCGCCGAAGAGCCTCGCGTCACGCTGCCCTACCGCGAGGATCAGTGGGCGGCGATCAACGACCTCGGTCAGCGGGTCGACCGCGATCTGGGCCGCCTCGACGTCCGTCTGACCATGGGCGGCGAGCCGACCTTCGTCTCGATCGACGATCGCGACGCACCCGAATGGAACACCGCCGCCGTCGGGCCGACCAAGCGCGGGATCGCCGATCGGCTGTTGCGGCGCCTGCGGGCCCGCTTCGCGCCGGGCGGCCTGCTGCACCACGGGCAGGGGAAGTGGTACCCGGGCGAGGTGCTGCCGCGCTGGGCGTTCTCCTGCTATTTCCGTCACGACGGCGAGCCGGTCTGGCGCGATCCGACGCTGTTCGCCGAGGATAAGCCGGCGCGCGCCGCCGACGCCGTGACCGGCGAAGGCTTCATCCGGGCCCTGGCGGCGCGGCTGGGGCTGGCGCCGGAGTCGGCGCTGCCCGCCTACGAAGACGTCTACTACTACCTGTGGCGCGAGCACCGCCTGCCGCCCAACGTCGATGTCCTCGACAGCCGGATCGACGACAAGGGCGAGCGCGCGCGGCTGGCCAAGGTCTTCGAGGGCGGCGTCGGCAAGGTGGTCGGACATCTGCTGCCGCTCGCCGCGGTGAGCACGGAGGACGCCGCCGCGATCTCCTGGCAGAGCGGGCCCTGGCAGGTCCGGGCCGACCAGATCTTTCTTTTGCCCGGCGACTCACCGATGGGCTTTCGGCTGCCGATCGACGGGTTGCCCGCGGAGCCGGAGGAGCAACGGCAGCGGATCTACGAGCGCGATCCGCTGGCGGCGCGGCCGGCGCTCACGATCTTGCCGGCCGGCCTGCGGCCAACCCCCGCCAAGACGGTGGCGACCAGCGTGGTGCGCACCGCCCTGTGCGTCGAGCCCCGCGACGGAGTTCTCTGCATCTTCCTGCCCCCGCTCGGTCTGCTGGAAGAGTATCTGGCGCTGGCGGCCGCCATCGAAGACGTCGCGCGCGAGCGGAAACAACCGGTCCGTATCGAAGGCTACAAGCCGCCCTCGGACCATCGATTGAACAGCTTCTCGGTCACCCCGGACCCGGGCGTCATCGAGGTGAACGTCCACCCGGTTCGCACCTGGCCCGAGCTGACCGAGATGACCACCGCGCTCTACGAAGAGGCGCGGCTCTGCCGGCTCGGCACGGAGAAGTTCATGCTGGACGGTCGCCACACCGGCACCGGCGGCGGCAACCACGTCGCGCTCGGCGGGTCGACGCCGGCCGACAGCCCGTTCCTGCGCCGCCCGGACCTGCTGCGCAGCCTGGTCGGCTACGTCGTCAACCACCCGTCGCTGTCGTACCTCTTCTCGGGGCTGTTCGTGGGACCCACCAGTCAGGCGCCGCGCATCGACGAGGCCCGCCAGGACAGCGTCCACGAGCTGGAGATCGCGTTTTCGCAGATGCCCAAGGAGGGGCCGGTCTCGCCCTGGCTGGTCGATCGAATCTTCCGAAACTTGCTGGTCGACGTGACCGGCAACACCCACCGCACCGAGATCTGCATCGACAAGCTCTACAGCCCCGACGCCGCCAGCGGCCGGCAAGGGTTGGTCGAGCTGCGCGCCTTCGAGATGCCGCCCCACGCGCGCATGAGCCTCACGCAGCAGCTCCTGCTGCGCGCGCTGACCGCCTGGTTCTGGCGCGGGGGGGCGGCTGTCGGGCTCACCGGCTGCGCGGCGTCAGGCTTAGGCTGTGGG
>OCTA010000675.1_pt1 | contig 31372 bp, 27 predicted proteins | sample 1538991 | NCBI WGS metagenome assembly OCTA01 (sample SAMEA3539302, study PRJEB22396) | soil metagenome | biome: tundra; feature: field; material: soil | place: USA | collected 2010-05 | depth 0.15 m | reverse complement strand
CGCCTCGAAGAGGGTCGCGGCCCGTCGCACGACGGCGAGGATGGAAACCGGCGGGCCGCGCGCTACGGAGCCCCGGAGGTCGCCCTTTACGGCGCCCCGTATTACGTCCACCCGCCCACCGCCACCTTGGCCGTGCTGCCGCTCGGCGGCCTCCCGTTTGGGGCCGCCGCGCTGGTCTGGGCGGCCGCCTCGGTCGTCGCGCTCGGCTGGCTGGCGCTCTCGCTGTTCGGGATCTGGAGGCCCGACGCCCCGCCGAAGGCGACCCACGTCGCCCTGCTGATGCTGGGGCTCGCCGCCTGGCCTCCGACCTTGTACTGCCTGGAGAAGGGCCAGTGGTCGATCTGGGTGGCCGCGCTGCTGGCCGCCGGATTCCGCGCGTTCGAGGCGAAGCGACCGCGCGGCGCCGGCGCCCTGTTCGGAATCGCGGCGACGCTCAAGGTCACCCCGGCCGTCCTGATCGGATTCCTGCTCATGCGAAGCCGACGCGCCGCCGCGGCCATGCTGGCGGTCACCGGCTGTGCCGCGCTCGCCTCGCTGGCCATCCTCGGCCCCGGCGCCTGGCGGCAGCTCTTCGCGGGCAGCGCGAGCAACGCCGCGATCTGGGCGCCCTGGCTGGGCAACACGGCCTCGCTCGACGGGATCTTCGCGCGGCTCCTGACCAGCAATCCTTTCACCCAGCCGCTGGTCGCCGCGCCAGCCCTGTCGCGCGCCGCGTTCGGCCTGTCCGCGTTGGCGCTGTTGGCGGCGGCAATCTGGAGGACGCAACGCCGAAGAGGCGCGCCGGGCTCCGACGCGCGGCTCCTCGCCGGATGGCTCACGCTCCCGGTTCTCCTCAACCCCCTCGGGTGGAGCCACGTCGTCCTCTTGCTGCTCGCCCCCCTGACCGTCCTGGCCCGCGATGGCTCACCCCGATCCCGGATTGTCGCCGGGCTGCTGTTCTCGATCTTGACGATTCCTCGACAGCGGCTGGCCGACTGGGCCGGTCCGATTCCCCTGCCCGCGCCCGCCGGGCTGATCCTGGGCGTCCACGCGATGGCCGCGGTCGCGCTCTACGCGGTGTTGCTGGCTGACCTCAGCGGCCCCGACAGACATTCTGATAGATGGAGATCTCCGGACCAGGTCTCTGCACCGCTGCCAAGCGCATGAAGGGGACCAAGAAGGCGTCGTAGCTGTCCCACTCGGCGGCATCGAGCGCGCCGGGCGAAAAATGCGCAGCCGGCGCCCAGCAGCGCGGCTCCGGCGGATCCGAAGGTCGCGCCCCCACCAAGATCCCGATCGCGCGCGGGCCCCGCGCCTCCACCAGATAGTCGGGCGCACCGGGGGCCGCCAGCGCGGAGGGTCCCCAGTGCCGATCCGATTCCCAGTAGAGGTTGCGGACGGCGCCGTGAAACGCGATCTGCTCCCATCCCGGCTCGCCCAGGCCGGCGCGCACCGGCCGGCCAAAGATGCCGCTGCCTCGCCAGCGTCTCTTGAAGTAGGACTCCGGTTCGATCGGGTGATCCGGCCCGGGCCCCAGCGGGGCCGGCAGCGTCGGGGTCGCCCGCCACAATTGCTCGGGCAGATCGCGCCGGCAGACCGCCGACAGGCCGGGATCGATCGCCTGGACGTGCGCGTAAGCCCCGTCGGTGAGGACCACCTTGTCCGGGCCGCGATCGACCAGCCAGCTTCGGGCGAGATCCCGCGTGTCCCCGCGGGCGAGCACCCGATCGAAGGCCACCAGGTGCGCCGCGGGCGCCGCCAGCAGCAGCAGCGCCAGCGCGGGAACGACGACCGCGCGCGGTGCCCGTTCGGAGAGACGCTCGACCAGCCCGGCGGCGGCGATCCCGCCCACCGCCGCCAGGGCCGGGACCAGCGGCGATCCGTAGCGCACGAAGACCTGCGCCAGCGGTCCCAGGAAGACGACGAAGAAGACCAGCAGGTAGCCCGTGAGCGGCGCGTATTCGCGCCGGCGGGCGTGGAAGGCGAGGGCCGCCAAGCAGAGGATCCAAGCGGGCCACCCGAAGGCCGCCGGAAAAACGGTGGTCGGATAGTAGACGAAGCCGATCGGCGTCGATCCGTCGGACTCGTATCGCAGCGCGTGGCGCGCGAGCCCGGCGCGCAGCTCGTGCCCGTGCGTGAGGATATGCGGCGACAAGAGCCACACGCCGATCACCGCGGCCACCATCGCGCAGGCGACGGGCGCCGCGGCCCGGTTCCGAAAACGGGCGAGCACCCAGCCGGCCGCAAGGATGCAGGGAACGGCCAGCCCGGCTGCGCTGTACTTGGTGCTGAAGGCCAGCCCGGCGCAAAACGCTGCGGCCACCAGCCACCAGGGCCCGCGCGACATCGCCTTGACGCAGCCGAGGAGCGTGAGCGCGACTTCGAGGCACAGCACGGCATCGCTGACGCCGAAGTGCGCGTCGCGACCCACCAGGTAGTTGACCGCGTAGAGCGCGGTCGCCCAGAGCGCCGCCGAGCACGCGCGCGCAGGCGCGAGCGCCGCCGCCAGCCGACCCACCACCCAGGCCGTCACCGTTCCGAGCAGCGCAGAGAGGATCCGCATCGGCAGGAGGACCGCGAGCGGGCGGACCGCGAGCAGGCAGGCCAAGCTGGTGGACCCGGCCCCATAGCGAAAGTGGAAATAGGCGCGCTCCATCCGGAGGACCGCGTGCCAGATCATGAAGAACCCGTCCGGCCATCCGGTCGCCAGCCGATCGCAGGGCCGAGCGAACATCGCCATCGCCTCGACCGAGAAGATCTCCTCGTCCGGCCGGCCGAGCGGCGCGCTGGACGAAAAGGCGATCCCCCACAGCCGCAGCGCCAGCCCGGCGCCCAGGATCAAGGCCAGGAGAACCCGGGGTCTCGTGAACGGGCCAGCCTTGGGCAAGGGGAGCGCGATTATACGCCGCGGGTCGGATGCCGAGCTCTAGCGCCCACCGCTCTTATGCGGCGCAACATCCCACCCGGCGTTTCGTCGTAGCGCCGAATCGTAAGCGCCAATTCGATCGGGCAGGCGTTTGATTCAGTTCCGGCCGGTGATCGGCCGAGATATACTGATGAAGTGCGACTTGAGTCTTCAGTCCCGCACCGGCCCCGGCGGAGTCAACGTGGGCATACGACCGTCGAGTTCGTCCTGGTCTTTCCGATCTTTCTGGTTCTCCTGTTCGGGGCGATCGACGGTGGGCGACTGGTCATCTCTCGCTGCATGATGAGCTACGGCGCGATTGTGGGCGGCCGGATGGCGTCGGTCACCAGCACGGCCGCTGCCCTCAATGTCCAGAACGCCGTCGTCGCCGCCACGCCATTCCTCGCTCTGTCGACGGGCTCGGTTGCGGTCGCGATCACCAACGGCGTCACCCCGAAGGCGTTCGCCGCCCGCGCCGCCGGCGACACCGCCACCGTGACCATCACGTACAACTACCAAGCCTTCCTGACCTTCTATTCGAAATTTTTGTCGCGGACCCTCACCGCGACCAGCGTGGTCCCCGTCGAATGAACACACCTCTCGATAGCAGCGTGCGCGATCACAACCGCGAGCGGGGCAGCGTCGCGCTGCTCATGGCGGCCTCGCTGACGTTTCTGTTCGGGCTGGCGGCGCTGGCCGTCGACGCCGGGTTTCTCTACACGCAGGAGCGCTCGCTGCAAACCGTCGCCGACTCGGCGGCGCTGGCCGGTGGGAAGGGCCTGTCCAACGGCACCGCGATCGCCCAGGCTACCGCGATGGCGACCCAGAACGGCTATGTCGACGGCGTGGGCGGCAACACTGTCTCGATCACCCTACCCGCGGCCAGCCAGATCCAGGTCGCGATCTCGCATACGCAGCCGTTCATCTTCGGACGTATCTTCGGCTTCGCATCGAAGTCGACGACCGGCACCGCGATCGTCGGCCAGGCGCCGGGAGCGCCCGCGATCTGGGCGGGCGGCGGCTGTGGATCGGCAACCGGGCTCATCCTCAACGGCGGGCCCTTCGCCATCACGGGAGACCTCCAGAGCAACGGTCCGCTGGCGGACTTCACCGGGGGCGGCGACACCGATACCGGCTCGGTCACGAATAGCAACCTTTGCGGCCCACCCGCGGCTTGGCGGGGGCCTCCGCCGACCCTTGGGATCGGACAGGGCCCGCCCACGCCCGACCCTTGGGGCTACAACATCGCGAGCTTTCCACCGTGCACCTACGGCAGCCTGGCTGGTCCCACCATACCTATCTCCACCGCGATCGTTCCCCCGGGCATCTACTGCTCGGGTGGAGACATCGATCTCGGGACGGGCGGTGCCATCCTCGCAGTTGGCGTCACGTTCCTCGCCATGGGCCACATCAATATTGGTAGCGCCGCCATAACGGACATGATCCCGGCGGCAGGTTGCGACAATTTGATAGCATTCAGTATGTCGACGGACAACTGCGTGAGCGGCTCGCCGGCGATCAACGTCGGGAACTCGAACGTCACCATACACGGGTCGTTTTACGCCCCCCTCGGCTGCCTCAACATGGGCGGCCCGAACTTCAACATCACCGGCTCGCTGGTCGGCAACGAAGTGAACCTGGCCGGCCCGTCGTGGACGATCGATGGCGGAGCCGGTGGCGGCGGCGGGCCGACCACCCTCTTCCAGTAAGCCGACCGGCGCCGATTTTACTGCCCGCCGATGTAGACCGTCTGGCTGAACTCTACGTCACCGGGGACCGCGACCGAAGGGTGCATGCCGGCGCGCAGAATGCCGACCGCAGGTGGAAAATCCACCTGCACCTTGAAATTCCAGGTGGGGTTGGAAGGGACGATACCGCAGCTCGCCGTGACGGTGGTCTTCGTTCCCATGCCGGTCTGATTGTTCATGTAGACCGTCGCAGGACCAGGACCGGGCGGCCCGGCCGCCATCGTCGCCGTCGCCAGGGCCCGGGCCGCCGCCACGGCTGCCAGGTTGGCGCAGTTGCCGACGTTCTGAAGCGCGAGCTGTCGGGCGCCGATCCGCGTCGCCTCGACCACATTTACCGCGACGTAGAAGTAGTAGCCGTAGTCGAGGATTCCCAGGATCAGGGGCACGAAGAAAACCAGCGCCAGCGCGAACTCGATCACGGCGACGCCGCGTTGCCTCGGACGCTTGGACCGCGATCGCCCCAACCTCAGGCGCATTGGACTTTCCCCCTTTCGGTCGTTCGTCAGTTTCCGCCGGGAACTGAAGGCGGCGGCGTGTACGAATCGTTGCCGCCGCGCGTCTGGCCGATCATGACCATCTGCGCCTGCCCGGCCGCCTCGCCCTGCCCGCCTGCGCTGGCCTTGCGGTAGTTCTTCGAGACGGAGGCGGCCTCCTGCGCGTCGAGGCTGCCGAGGGCCCGCTTGGTGGCCTCCGAATCGGCCGGCTCGTGGCGGACGTGCTGCGCGGTGAACCAGGCGCCATAGGCCAGGCCGAAGTTCGAGCTCAGGTGCTGGCGGTTGCAGGCGCCCCCGCAGAGCGCCGATCCGATCAGCGCCAGCGCCAGCGGGATGGCCAGCGGTCCCGCGTTGCCAGGTCTACCTGCGGTCGCTTTCGTCGTCTTGGTCATGGGGTGGTCGCCTCTGGTTTCTGGGCCTCGGACACGGGTTTCGGGGGCGGCGTCGCTTCGGGCGGAACCGGGCGCCCCAGCACGAGCGCCGCGTGGACCAGGTTGGAACGCGCGCGGTCTGCGCTGGGGTCGATGCGCACCGATTCGAGGTAGAGGTCGTAGGCGTTGCTCATGTCGCCGCGCCGTTCGTAAGCGAAGCCGAGGTTGTTCTTCGCCTCGGCCTCGGTGCCGCCCATGGCGAACTCGCGCGAGGCGCGCGGCAGGTCCCCCTGCGCGGCGTAGGCGAACCCCATGTTGGTGCGGACGCGGCGCGACATCGGTGCCAGGCGCGCCGCCTTTTCGTACTCCACGATCGCGTCCTTGAAGTGCTGGCGCAAGAACAACGAAAACCCCAAGTTGTTCAGGTAGGCCGGGTTGTTGGGCGCCAGGCGGACCGCCTCGCGGTGCTCCGCTTCGGCGTCGGGACGCATCTGGACGTCGAAGAGGATGCCCAGTGCCGCGTGCGTTTCGGCCGACTTCGGGGTGGCGCGCAGCGCGGCGCGCAAGTCGGCCTCGGCGTCGGGGAAGAGCCCCTTTTCGCGGTAGACGATACCGCGCAGCGTGAGCACCTCGGCGTCGTCGGGACGCTGGCGGTGGATGTCGTCGAGCAGCTCGAAGGCCCGTCCCCAGTCGCCCCGCTCGGTCAGCTCGCGCGCCAGATTCAGGCGGGCGACGTCGGTCTGGGTGCGGGGCTTGCCGCCGCTGCCGCCGGTCGCGCAGGCCGTGAGCGCGCCGAACGCCAGCAGTAGCACGAGCCGCGCGGCCCCGGATCTCATTGGCCGCCTCATCTGCCGGCTCATTTGCCACCCATCGAGTTCATGATCATGAGGCCCGCCGGTCCCAGCACGACGGCCATCAGCGACGGCAGGATGAGCAGGATGAGCGGCACCGTCATCTTGACCGAGACCATCGCCGCCTTCTCCTCGGCCTTCTGCATGCGCTTGGTCCGCATCCCCTCGGAGTGAACCCGCAGCGCGCGCGACACGCTGGTACCGAACAGCTCGGTCTGGATGATCATGGCGGACAGCGACTTGAGGTCCGCGACGCCGGTCCGATTCGAGAGGCGGTGAAAGGCGTCCGAACGCTTCACGCCCGCCTGGATCTCGAACATCGTCTGCTTCAGCTCCTGCGCTAAAATGGGCGCGATGAGGTCCATCTCCTGCGATACCCGCGCCATCGCCGAGTCCAGCGACAGGCCCGCCTCCACGCAGGTGACCAGCAGATCCATGGCGTCGGGCAGGGGCTGCTCGATGGCCAGCTTTCGTTTGCTGGTCTTGTTGTAGAGCCAGATGTTGGGCAGGAAGAAGGCGAACGCGATGATGATGAGCGCCACGCAGAAGTTCATCGGGAACTCCATGGGCTTTTCGCGGGCGGCGTTGATCTGCCAGACCAGCAGCAGCGCGATGGGCGTGAGCAGCAACTTGACGCCCAGGTACACCTCGACCGCGTTTTCGTTGCGGTAGCCGGCGTGCACCAGCGACATGTTGATGCGGGACAGCTCCTCGCCCTGGGTCGGCTTGGCGAGGCGGGCCAGGGGGCGCAGGATGCTGGCGATCCGCGCCAGGGTCTTCTCGGGGCTCTTCTGGTCGATGGGGCCGAGATCCATCCCCTGGGTCGTTCGCTCGAGCCGCTGGATCACCTCGTCGTTGCGTCCGCCGAACATGGAGCGCGCCCCGAAAGCGATGGCGGCCACGCAGACGACGCCGGCCACCGCCGCCACGATGAGCTCGGTGCTGATGCCCGCAAAGAGATCGCCCATCAGATCGTGACCTTGTTCATTTCTCTCATCCAGAGAAAGCCCAGCGTCCACAGGGTGAGCGCGCCGGCCAGGATCATGTGTCCGGGATCGGTGGTGAAGAGGGGCATGACGTACGGGCGGTTCGCGAACAGCATGAGGATCAGGGTCATGAAGGGGAGCGCACCGACGATGTAGCTCGACATCCGCCCCTCGGCGGTCAGACCGGCCAGCTTCCCCTGGAACTTGTAGCGGGAGCGCACGGTGTCCGCGATCTTTTCGATGATCTCGACCAGGTTTCCACCGGTCTCCTTCTGGACGATCACCGAGAGCGCGAAGATCTTGAGGTCCTGGTTATCGGGCGCCCGCCGGGTCATGTCGGCGACCGCCTTCTCGAACGGCAGGCCCAGCTCTTGCGACTCGAAGGCCCGGCCGAACTCGAGGGAGACCGGGCTCGGCATCTCGGTCGCCACCATCTTGAACGCGCTGGACAGCGCGTGTCCGGCGCGCAGCGATCGCGCCATCATCTCGAGCGCCTCGGGAAGCTGCTCGGAGAGCTTGCGACTGCGCCGCGAACGCATGAAGAGCACGAACATGAAGGGCAGCGCGCCGAAGAGAACCACCAGAATCAACGAGAGCAGGCCACCGTCGCTGAGGAGGCCGAGGATGAGGCCCACGAAGGCGCCCGCGCCGCAGAAGGCGAGCAAGCGCGCGACCGTCATCTCGAGCTCGGTCTGCTCGAGGATGTTCTCGAGGCGCGCGGTCACCTTGAGGGAGCGCAGCATCGCGTCGACCGCGGGGATGGCCGACAGCTTCCCCTTGCGCAGCAGGCCCATCACGGCGCCCTTGCCCTCCGAAGTCCCCAGCGAGGAGAGGCGCCGCTTGAGCTCGTCCTTCCGCTTGTCGGTCAGGAACCGCAGCGTGTAGAAAAGCGCCTCCATGACCGCCACCGCCGTGAGCGCCAGGACGCCGATGAGGACGATCTGCATGCCTTGCTCCTACAGATACGGCTTGATGATCTCCGCGGGATCGATGCCGTAGCGCTCGATGCGATCGAGGGCGCGGGGCCGGATGCCCGTGAAGCGAAATTGACCGATGACCTTGCCGGCGGCGTCGGTGCCGGTCTGCTCGAACTTGAAGATCTCCTGCATGGTGATGACGCCGGCCTGCATGTCGGTGATCTCCGAGATGCTGGTGATGCGGCGCTTGCCATCGGTGCCACGCGTGAGCTGGATGATGGTGTTCACCGATCGGGCGATGGTCTGCCGGATCAGGGTCTCCGACATGTTGATGCCGCCCATACCGACCATGGCCTCGATACGCGACAGCGCGTCGCGCGGGGTGTTGGCGTGCACGGTGGTCATCGACCCTTCGTGGCCGGTGTTCATGGCCTGCAGCATGTCGAGCACCTCGCCGCCACGACACTCGCCGATGACGATGCGGTCGGGTCGCATACGCAGCGCGTTCTTCACCAGATCGCGGGCCAGCACCTCGCCGCGCCCTTCGATGTTGGGCGGCCGGGTCTCGAGGCGCACGACGTGGCGCTGCTGAAGCTGCAGCTCGGCCGCGTCCTCGATGGTGACCACGCGCTCGCCCTCGGGGATGAACGACGACAGCGCGTTGAGCATGGTGGTCTTGCCGGTGCCGGTGCCGCCCGAAATGAGGCAGTTGAGCTTGGCTTTCACACAGGCGGCCAGAAAGGCCAGCATCTCCGGGGTCGCGCTGTTGATGGCGACCATGTCCTTGACCCGCAGGGGCGAGCCGCCGAAGCGGCGGATGGAGAGGACCGGGCCGTCGATGGCGAGCGGCGGGATGATCGCGTTGACGCGCGCGCCGTCGGGGAGGCGGGCGTCGGCCATCGGCGACGATTCGTCGATGCGGCGACCGACCCGCGAGACGATGCGCACGATGATCTGCTGCAGGTGCGCGTTGTCGCGGAAGCGCACGTTGGTCAGCTCGAGCTTGCCGAAGCGCTCGACGTAGACGGTGTTGAAGCCGTTGACCATGATGTCGGAGATGGTCGTGTCGGCCAGCAGCGGCTCGAGCGGCCCGAGACCGGTCACCTCGTCGAGGAGCTCCTCGACCAGCTGCTCACGTTCGAGCCGATTGAGCGGCAGATCGCTGGCGGCGAGCAGCTGATTGAGGATGAGGCGCAGCTCGTCCCGCAGCTGATCGCGCGGCAGCCGCTCGATGGTCTGCATGTCCAGCTTCTCGACCAGCTTCTGGTGCAGCTCGTGCTTGAGCTCGTGGTAGGCGTCCGGGTTGGCGTTGGGGATCGTCGCCGGCCGCGAAGAGGGCGTCCGGGGCACCGTCGCCGAGAAAGAGCCGGTCGACGGCTCGTTTTTCATCAGGCGATCACGTAGTCCCATCGACGACCTTCTTTCCGAACAACGTCCCGAGCAAGCTCTGCCGGCGCATCCGTGGCGCCCGTTCTGGTAGGAGATGCGGGATCAGCCCCTCTATATCCTGCGTGATCCTGGCCCGCGGCGCGACCTCGGTCAGCAGCACGCCCCGGTTGATCGCGTCGATGAGGAGCAAGAAGTCGTTGCTGATCGTGTGGGTGAGCGGCTGCCCCAGCGTCTCGCCGACCACCTCGATGGTGATCTTGGAGGCCTTGACGTACCGGTTCAGCAGCAACTTGACGCGCCCCTGGTCATACTGGAGGCGCCCGAACAGCTCCAGGCAGCGCTGGCCGTTGCGGACCGCCGGCACGTCCTGCGTCAGCGTCATGAACACGTGCTGGCTGCCGTCCAGCGCCGCCAGCGAGATCTCGTCGAACCCGCGAACGCCGTCCACGATCACGAAATCGTAATTTCGCCGCAGGAACTCGAGCAGCGCCGCCACGTCCGGGCCTTTGATCTGCTCGGCCTCTTCGACCTTGCTGCTCTGCGCCAGCACGTTGATGCCCGAACGGTGCTTGGTCACCGAAGAGGCGAGCAGGTCCCGATCGAGGCGGTTCATGTTGGCGAGCACGTCGGTGATCGAATAGCTCCCCGGAATGTCGAGAAACGCGAGCACGTCGCCCAGATAGAGATCGAGATCGACCAGACAGACCCGCAGGTTTCGACGCTGCATCGCGCCCGCCAGGTTGGTCGCGATCGCGGTCGCGCCGACGCCGCCCTTGGAACCAAAGATCGTCACCACCTGACCGAGCTCGCCGGCGCCGACGGTCGACTTGGCGTGGGTTCGAACGGCCAAGCGCAGCTCTTCGTGGTCGCTCTCGAGCACGAACTCGCGCGCCCCGGCCCGCATCGACCGCAGGATCAGCTCCGGATCCTTGGTCTCGGAGACGACGATGACGATCCCGCCCGCCGCCGAGATGTTGTGAATGATGCCGAACAGGGCCGGGGTGTCCGAGTGAACGGACACGATGGCCGCCCCCGGATTCAGGCTCTTGTACTCGGCGGCGATCTGGTCAGCGGACGTCTTGGAGCGGACGACGTGGGCCACGTCCTTGAGCGCGAGGCGCAGGTCCGCCTGTTGCGCATCGTCCATTCCAAGGAGCATGACGGTTGGTCTAGACATTGTGATCTAAGCCTTAGCGGATGAATCCCAGCTCGCCAGTCGGCCCGCGGTTTTTCATCGCCGTCTGGGTCGCCACCTCGTGCGGCAAGCTCCCGGCGTTCGCCTCCTTCAATGCGTCGTTGTCGGCGGCCGCGTGGCCCCCGCCGCTATCGCTTCCGAACAAGAAAAGCTGAAGGTCGTTCGGATCGTTGAGCTCGTTCTCGGTCGGCAGGTGGGGGGCGTCGTGGGGCGCCACCGGCTTGGCCAGGTGGGCCGTCACGACCACCAGCAGCTCGGTTTCGTTGCGCTGGTAGCTCACCGATCGAAACAGCGCGCCCAGGATCGGCAGGTCACCCAGCAGCGGAATCTTGCTGACCGTCGACTGGACCTTGTCCGACAGCAGGCCGGCGATCGCGAAGCTCTGACCGTCCGCGAGCCGGACCGTGGTCTCGCTCTGCCGCGAGGTGAGCCCCGGGATCGAGATTCCGCCGATGGTGACCGAGCGTGTCGGATCGACGTCGCTGACCTCGGTCGAGAGCTTGAGGTGCAGCGCCCCGTCGGCGATCACCGTGGGGGTGAAGTTCAGGATGATGCCGAACTTCTTCCACAGCACGGAGATCGCGCCCAGGCTGCTCGACATCGGGATCGGAAACTCGCCGCCGACCAGGAACTTGGCTTCTTGCCCCGACAGCGCGACCAGCGTCGGCTCGGCCAGCATCTTGGCGAGGCCGCTCTGTTCCAGGATGTTCAAGATCGCGCTGAACGGAAAGGTGGGCAGACCGGAGAAGAAGACCGAGAACCCCTGGCCGGGGGTTCCCTGGACCGGGGGCAGCCCCGTGCTGCCGGTGCCCGGAACGCCCACGAACCCGTCGACGGCTTGCCCGGGGTTGGTCAGGCCGCCGACGAAGCGGCCGCCCGCGTCCTGGTGAAAGAAATTGATGCCGAGCTGGCGCAACCCCGAGCGCGAGACCTCCGCAAACTTCACCTCGATCTGCACCTGCTGGTTGCCGACCACGTGGATCAGGTTGGCGATCTTCTCGGCGTGAAGCTGCGCGACCTCCGCCGCGCGCTCGGGAACCCGCACGTCGGAAACCTCTCCGGTGAGCACGATCAGATCGCCGGCCGCCGAGACCCCGATCTTCTCGGTGGGGAACAGGTCGGTCAGCTGGGCCTTCAGACGATCCAGGTTCCGGGTGACTTGCAGCGCCAGTACCAAGGGCTCGTCGTGCTTGTTCCACAGCGTCAGATCGGTCGTGCCCACCCCCCGCGACGTCAGGAGAAGCTGGACCGGCGTGATCACCTTCAGGTCGGCGACCCGGGGATCGGCCACCGAAACCCGTCCGATGGGCTCGGATAGAATCAGCAGGCGGTTCTGGCCGGTTTCGAGCGCGAGGTTTCGCACCGCGCCCACCTCGCGTTCGATACGAATGGCCGGGGGCGAGCTCAGCCCCGATTCGGCCGCGGTCGCCGCCTCGCCTCCACCCAGCACCAGCCCAGACAGCGACACCGCGAGAGCCAACGCGCCCGACTTCACTAGCGGCCGTCTCCCTTCACGAAATTCCGCTGTTCAAATCGATCGCCGCGCAAGATCTCGACGGTGTCTCTCTTGGGCGCCTCCGCCTGGAGCGGCGTCGCGGCAACCTGCCTGCCACCCCGTCCGCGCCGGGCAGCGACCGCCGCGGGCCGCGGGCCATTGGCTCCCGCGCCCTCCGGCCGCGGTCCCGCCGCCACCGGCTCGCCGACGAGAGCGTCGTCCATGGCGCCCGCCGTGTTGACCGGCAGCGAGTCGGTCCAGCTTCGCAACGTCAGCAGGATTCGTCCTTCGGCGGAAGCAAGCGCCAACCGCTCCGAGTCCCCGGGCGACACCAGCAGCGTCGCAACCGTCGCGGGGTTCGCGTGCATCCGCGTCTGATCGTTCGCCTCCACGTCCTGACCGACGGCCAGCACCTTGACGTTCTGCATGAAAACCTTGGAGGTCGTTTCGCCGCCCACCCGATTGGGGCGGAGCGTGACGAGCACGTCGACACGATCGTCTGGGTGGATGAAGCCCGCGACACCGACGACGTCGTCGACCCGGACGGCTATCGCCCGCATGTTGGGCGGAATCAGCGCCGCCAGCCCGTTGCCCGCGTTTTTCGCGGCCAGCATCCCCGGCAGCACCGGTTGTCCGGCCAGCACGCGGGAAATCAAGATTCGGTCCACGACCTCTTTGGGATCGCGCACGGCCCCGGCGGGAAGGTGATCCGCCGGCCACTCTGCCAGCTTCAGATCCTCCGGGCGAATCTTCCCCGCGAGCGGCAGGTCGGTGGCGGCAACCACGATCTTCGCGATCGGAGACGGCGCCCCAGCCGTACGATGATCGAGATAGCGGGAAACGAAGAGCGCCGTCCCGAGCCCGAACACCAGCGCAAACGCCCAAAAGAGAGCGGCGCGCGTCCCCGATCGGCGTGCGCTCCCGGCCGCCGTTCGCAGCCGATTCGATCCCATCGAGTCATTGATCGCCAAGGGCATCTCCTGAGAGGAAGTCGCCGACCGCGCGGGCCGAGCCAACCAAAGGCATAGAAGTAGTCATCGACGGACTGCGCCGTAGGTTTAGATACAAGAAAGCCGCGGACTGGAGCACGCCTCAGCATGCAAGTTCGCATGCTTAGCGAAAAGCATCAAGACGCGTCACGACCTCAGGCGGTCGAAATAGGCACTTTTTCTGGGTGGGTTTTCATCGGTGGATGGCCGGCCAAAATGCGACCACCGCGCCGCACGCGACGGCGAGGGCGTACGGGACCGACACGTGGCCAGCGCGATGCGACGGAACGGCGGGCAGCTCGTTTTGCAAGACGGCCAGAGTCAGATTTGCTCGGATCTCCGCCCGCGCCGGTCTCCCGCCCAGAAAATAGAATGCCAGCGCGACCAGCCCACCCGCCGCGGCGGTCGACAGCGCGAACCAGGGGAGCCTCGCAAAGCCCACCCACGCCCCCGTGGCGGCCGCCAGCTTCACGTCGCCGCCGCCAATCCCGCCCAGAAGCCACGGGCGATAAAGCGTGGCGACGACCAGCGCCGCCACGCCCACACCCGAAAGAGCAGCCAGCCCCCCTTGATCGACTGTACGAACCGCCAGCGCCGACAGAAAGACGAACGCACAGATGACGTTCGGAATTCGCCGATACCGTAGGTCCCAGACGATGGCCGTACTCAGACCCAAAGCTAAAAGGCCGAGGTGGGGGAGCGGTAAGGTCATCTAACTCGATGGCGAACCGGCTCCCCCGCTCAGGTTTTTCCAGGCCTTCCCGCTTTGGATTACGGCATGGCCTTTTGTACATTATTGAATTGGTTGGTCACCTTGTTGCCGAGCACGAAGACGATCGCGATGATGAGACCCGCGATGGCGGCCACGATGAGCCCGTACTCGACGGCGGTAGCGCCCTCTTCATCCTTGAACAACTTGATGGCGTTCTTGAGCATTTGAGTTTCTCCTTTGGGGGTTGGACAGGTCGTTCCGTGTGATTGAGAGCGACCCTCATTGGGCGCCCCATGCCTAGTAGCGCAGAACACTAAAAATACGTGTACAGCACCACGTCTCTGCTATCGACGAACGGCGGCGAACCTTTAGTCCTGGGCGTTCAGCGGAGTCGACTCTAGGTATTACGCGAGTCTGCAAAGGTAGTCAAAAAACCTACATTAGGTAGTTTCTTGGGCTACCCGCTCGCTTTGTTGTAAAGGTTATCGGCATTGACGCCGAGAGCGTAAGCAAAGGCCACGATGACGCCGGCGACCGCATTGCGATGAGAGCGAAGCCAACCGCCGTAGCCCCTGAGGATCGTCAAAGAGCAGTGCCAATTGTTGCGCCAGCTGGCGTAACCTGGCCACTCCTTTTATTGAGCGCGGATCTTGATCCCAAGTCAAATCCTCTTTTCTCGCTCGTCCCTTCCGGTTCTTGCGTTCCCGCGCCAAGTTTCTCGCGCGCTTGCTTCCATCCTCCCTGGAGCGTGACGTCATGATCCCCATCGTTGAGCATCGACGGCCGCTGGCGTTGGCCGCTGCGCTGTGTCCGATCTTGATCCTGTCCTGTGGCCGAGTTCCCGGGCAGTTCGAGATCTTGAACAACCAGATCCCGATGAGCTCGGGTACCGGATGCCTCGTCCCCACGTCGGCGACCGCCTACCAGGGTCAGGGGACGCTGGACGCCAGCATCGTGCGGGACGGCCTCCCGACCGCGTATTTCGTCTTCCCGCTGATCGAAAACAATCTTCCCGGCTCGACGGGCGGCATCGATCCGAATCAGATCCAGCTCTCGGGCTTCACCGTCGACATCGGCACCATCGGGCTCGTTCCCGGTGGCATCCAGTCGGCGCTCACGGCGCTGGCCGGAAGCGATCTGCTTCACTATCAGATTCCTTGGTCGGGCGGCATCTCGTCGGGCGGCGGTCAACTCTCTGCGTTCGTCAATGCATTCCCGGTGGCGCTCGCCCAGCAACTGCTCCAGACCGGCGCCCTCACCCTCGAGCCTTCGCTGACCGTCAAGCTGACGATCCAGGCACTCGGAACGACCAACAACGGCAGCAAGATGACGTCCGATCCGTTCAGCTATCCGGTCTCGGTTTGTGCGGGCTGCCTCGTCGAGAACGTCGCGAGCTGCCCGTTCGCCACCGCGCCCGCCAATCGCGGCAACCCGTGCAACCCGGCGCAGGACGATCCGGTCGACTGCTGCGTCGACAACGGAACCCTCATCTGTCCGCCGACGGTGGTCGGTCAGTGAGCTTGCGACCGGGTCGCCTCCTGGCGCTCGGGCTCCTGCCCGTCCTGGCGTGTAGCAGCAGCGGCGGCAGCTCCTATCCGTACCCGACTCCCACCGGCGGGGGTGGAACCGGGATAATGACCACGCCGAGCGGGACGGTCGTCGTCGCCTTCCTCACCCCGCCCACGCCCGCGGACGGCGCGACGGTCCCCGCCAACAGCGACGTTCCCGTGAGCGTGACCGTGGACATTGGTCAGGGCGGAACAGACTTCGTCGACACCAGCAGCGTGAAGGTCGCCGTGACCGCGGCGGGCGGCAACAGCGCGTCCGCCGCCGGCCAGCTCGTCGCCGCCGGCGCCGACGTGTTCACGGGAGCGGTCAGCCTGGGCAACCTCACACCGGGGAGCTATACGCTCACCGTCACCGCCGCCAGCTCGAGCCACACGACGGGGCAGGCGTCCATCAACCTCATCGTCGACGACGGTCCGGTGGTGACGGTCTCGTCGCCGACCCCGGGCGGGCACTACAGCGGCAGCCTGACCGTGGAGTTCACCTGCGATTTTGGCGCGATCGGGCCCGACGCCAGCAGCCCGAACCCCAGCGCGACCGTCGGCGGCCTGCCCGTGCAGAATCTGGCGCCCGACACCTCGGCAAACGTGCCCGCCAACAGTTACCGCGGCACAGTGGATTTCACTTCCTACTCGCCGCCTCTACAGGGTTTGCAGCTTCTGGACATCAAGGCTACCAACGCCAAGGGCGTCATCACCGAAGTGACCGTGGTCTTCGACATCGACACCAGCGGACCGACCATCGTCAAGACCAGCCCAGTCCCGGGAGAGGTCGTAGGGGGCCTGCTCACGATCGAAGCCAGCATCAGCGATGAATCCGGCGTGCTCGACGCGTCGGTGATCGCCATCATCAGCGACCAGAACACGCCGGTCTACGAGTTGCCGCTGGTCCCTCTGGGCCAGGGCGTCTATGGCGCTCTGTTCGACACGGCGAACCTGACCCGCTGTCAGGAGCCGCCGGCCACCAGCCTCTGCCTGGTCTATCCCACGATCTCGTTCCGGGCCTCGGACACGCTGGGGAATCAGACCGTGCTCGGATACGACTTCTCCATCGACAACATCGCACCCGTCTCCGATCTCGATCCGCCGCAGCTGCGACAAGTGCGCCTGGGCCCATCCGGCTACGAGTGCTCGCTCCTCTTCGACCCACTCAGTGTCAACCGGGACGTGGGCGACATGCCCAACGACGGTTGCATGGTCCCGCAGGTCTTCGACCTGCGCGCGCGCATCGAGGACGACGGAAACCGCGCGGTCGGGCTCAAGGTCGTCCCCATCGCCGGGATCGATCCCGACCAGACGGCGGTCTACATTCTCAGCGACACCAGCCAGCCGCTGGTGGTGGACAGCAACGGCGACGGCAGTTGCGACCAGATCAACCCGCTGCTCGTCCCCACGACCGATCCGCCCACCATGACCAATCAGGTTCTGAAGATTCGACTGGCCGGGATTCCCCCCGCCGGCAGCGCGAACTTCGACGGATTGCTCGACTCCACCACCTTGCCGGCAAACGCGCCGTGCACGCTAAAGGGCACCGCGTCCGCGCCGCCCAAAGTCCTCTGTACGTTCCAGCAACCGACCATCGCGCTCGGTTACCTCGACGATGCCCCCGCCATCTGGTCGGTGGAACCGTACGACCCGACGGTCCGCTGCCTGGGGAACCAATTCGACGCCCTCGCCAACAACATCCCGGAGGGCTGGGCCTGCATCGCGGTGAGCAGCACCGATATGGCTGGCAACAAGGGCGTATCGGCCCCGATGCGGGTGTACATCAAGTACGACGATCCGGGCGGCTTCTGCGCGGCGCCACCCGCCGGCGCCGGGCCACCGCCCACCTGCACGGGGACTTTCGTCGCCAACCCCGACCCCACGATGCCCGGCGCCACGACCGTCGGCCCGTGCAGCACGCTCAAGTTTCCCGGCGGGGAGTATTACTGCCCCCCGGGCGCCTGCTGACCTCGGCCGCGTTATCCTCGACGGCGCATGGGCGACCCGGCCATCGTCGTCGACGCGCTCGTCAAGACCTTCGGGTCGAAGACGGCGGTCGCGGGCCTGTCGTTCTCCGTCGCGGCGGGTGAGATCTACGGCCTCCTTGGACCAAACGGCGCCGGCAAGACCACCACCCTGCGCGTGCTGGCCGGCATCCTGACGCCCACCAGCGGACGGGCGCTGGTTGCGGGGCTGGACGTCGCGGCCGATCCTCTGGAGGTCCGACGCCGACTCGGCTTTCTGACCAACACCACCGGCCTGTACGCCCGGCTCACCGGGCGCGAGCTGCTGATCTACTTCGCTCGCCTCTACGGTCTATCGTCCGCGGCGGCCGCCGCGCGCATCGCCACGCTCACCCAGGCGCTCGATCTGGCGCCGTTCTTCGGGCGTCGCTGTGAAGCGCTCTCGACGGGCGAGCGGCAGCGCCTCTCCATTGCCCGCGCGGTGCTGCACGATCCGGCGGCGTTGATCCTCGACGAGCCGACCGCGGGCCTCGACGTGCTCGCCTCTCGGTTCCTGCGCGCCTTCGTGCGGGCCGAGCGGGATCGCGGCAAGGCCGTGGTGTTTTCGACCCACTATCTCGCCGAGGCGGAGCTGCTCTGCGATCGGATCGGCCTGCTCCACCACGGGCGTCTGCTGGCCGAAGGAACGCCGGCGGCGCTGCGGACGACCGCCGGGGATGCCGCCAGCCTCGAGGAGGCATTCTTGCGTCTGGTCGCGGCCCACGACGAGACCGCGCGCGAAGAAGCGCCCGGACCATGAAGCTGCGCGAGGTGACGCTGGTCGCCGGCAAGGAGCTGCGCGAGACCCTGCGCGATCGGCGGACGCTGGCCGTCATGGTGCTGTTTCCGCTGGTGGTCTATCCGCTGGTCTCGCTGGTGACGGCGCAAGTGCTGGCGGCCCGGGTGGCCCGCGTCGAAGCGCACGTGGCGCGGGTCGCGCTCGATGGCCCGACGGCCCTGACTGCCGCGGTCCGCCGCCAGCTGGCCGGCTCGGACTTCGCGCTGGCGCCGGCCGGCGCGCCGGCCGACGTCGCCGCCAACCGCGTCGACGCCTTCGTCGAAGTGACGCGCGGACCTGCGGGCAAACCGCCGTCGGTGCGCATCTTCTTCGACGAGACCCGCGAGGACTCGACGACCGCGCGCGATCGGGTGGCCCAGGCGCTGGGCGGCAGCTCGGGACCCGGGTGCGTGCCGGCGTTCGCGATCGCGACCCAGGGGATCGCGCCCCGTGCGCGTGTCAGTGGCTACCTGCTCTCGAAGGTCTTGCCGCTGGTGGTGGTGGTGATGGTGATGCTGGGGGCGTTTCACCCCGCCATCGACATCACCGCCGGCGAACGCGAGCGGGGCACGCTCGAGACCACGCTCTCGGCGCCGGTCGACCGCGCCTCGCTCATGGCGGGGAAGGTGCTGGCCGTGGCGACACTGGCCGCGCTCACCGGCTTTCTCAACCTGGCCTCGATGTCGCTGACCGTGCTGGAGGGGGCGCGCCTCATGGCGGCGAGCGCGCCGCTCTCCATTCCATGGCTCCACGTCGCCGCGGCGTTCGCGGTGATCCCACCGACCGCCTTCCTGTTCGCCGCGGTGATGGTCGCGATCGGCTCGGTCGCGCGCAGCTTCAAGGAGGCGCAGACGCTGCTGACCCCGATCTACTTCCTGTGCATGGCGCCGTCGCTGACCGCGGCGCTGGGTGACTTCCGGCTCGACGCGGTCACCGCCTTCATCCCGGGCGTGAGCGTGACGTTGCTGGCCCGCGATCTGATCGTGGGGCGGGCGCCGCTGGGCCTCGCGCTGGCCGTCCTCGCGAGCACGATCGTCTACGGCCTGGCCGCGCTCGCGCTCGCGGCGCGCCTCTACGACTCGGAGCGGATGTTCTTCGCCGACGAAGCCGGCCTGGGCCTGGGCGCCTGGATCCGCCACGTGGTGGCCGGCCGCGCCGCGGAGCGCGACCCGCGGCCGCCCAGCCACGACCCGCCAACGGCCGCCCAGGCGCTCGGTCTGTACGCGGTGGCGTGCGTGCTGCTCTTCTTCGCGTTCGTTCCGCTGCAGACCTGGCGCCTCGGCCCCGGTCTCGCGATCTCGGAGTGGGCCGGCTTGCTGGGGCTCACCTGGGTCTACGCGCGCGGTCGCGGCCAGAAGCTCTCCGAAGTGCTTCACCTCGGTCGGCCGACCCTTCGGGCAACCGCCGGCGCGATCCTGATCGGTCTGTCCGCCTGGCTGGTGGTCGGCCTCCTGGCGGAATGGATCCTGCCAGCGCCCAAGGAGGTCGTCGAAAACCTGCGGCGCATCGTCGCGCCCACCAACGGCGAGCGCGGCACGGTCCTCACGTTGTTCTTGATGGCGCTGACGCCGGCGATCTGCGAGGAGGCGCTGTTTCGGGGGCCGATCCTGCGCGGTCTGCGCACTCGCTTCTCGCCCGCGGTGACGGCCATCCTGACCGGGCTCCTGTTCGGCATCTACCACGTCGACGCCTGGCGCCTCATCCCGACCGCCCTGCTGGGTGTCGCCCTGTCGGGAATCGCGCTCGCCGCGGATTCGATCATCCCCGCCATGGCGGCCCACTTCACCAACAACGCCTGCTTGATCCTGCTTGCCCGCCTGCACGCCGACGACACCGGCGCCCTCTCTCGGAGCGCCAAGCTGACCTTGGGGGGAACCGCCGCTATCGTCTTTGCGGCCGGCGTCCTCTTGATCGCCGGCGCCCGAAAGCCAACGCGACGCGGTATGTAGCCTACTTCACCGACTTTTTCTTCCTCGAACGCTTTCCTATGCTACAAAAGGCGAGATGTCGGCGGCCGAAGAAAAGCAAACCATTGCTCTGCTCCGCAAATGCGACGTGCTGGCGGAGACCTCGGCGGACGCCATGCAGGCGCTCCTACCAGGGCTGACCGTCGGGAGCTACCGTCCCCGCCAGGTGATTTACCTGCCGGGTGACCGGGCCCAGGGCGTGCACTTCCTCACCAGCGGGCGTATCAAGATCTCGAAAGTTACGCGCGACGGCAAAGAGCTGACGCTCGCCTACCGCAACGAGGGCGACTTCTTCGGCGAGCCCTGCCTCCTCGACGGCGGCCCACGCGAAGAGATGGCCGAAGCGATGGACGCCTCGGTCACCGTGGAGATTCCCCGCGACATGCTGGACCACCTGCTGAGAGGAGATGGCGGCGCGTCCTACAAGTTCGCGCGCGCGCTCATCGTCCGCCGCAAGGACCTGGAAACCCGGGTCGAGCAGCTAATCTTCAAGGATGTGGGGGCCAAGCTGGCCGAGCTGCTCCTGAACCTCGGACAGGAGCATGGCATCGCCGACGAACGCGGCATCGTCGTCGGGCTCAAGATCACCCATCAGGAGATGGCGAATTTGATCGGCTCCACCCGGGAGACCGTTTCTCTCACGCTCTCGCAGTTCAAACGCAAGGGACTCATCCAGAGCGAGGGCCGCAAGGTCATCCTCTCCGATCTGGAAGGTCTGCGCGCGCTCGCCTGACCGGCTGGTCGCCGGCAGCGCGGACGATCGCGCGTACCTACCAGCCGCCGCGGCGCGATCGACCGCCGCCGCCACCGCCACCGCCACCGCCGTAATCACCGCCACCCCCACCGCCGCGGCCACCGCCGCCGCCGCGACCGCCGCCACCTCCGCCTCCGTAACCACCACCACCGCCACCGCCACCGCCGCCGCGAGGTTCGCGGGCGCGGGCTTCGCTGACGTTGATGGCACGCCCCTGGATCTCGCGCCCGCTGAGCGACGAAATCGCCGCCGAGGCTTCGTCGTCGCTTCCCATTTCGACGAAGGCGAATCCGCGCGGTCGGCCGGTGTCCCGATCCATCACGACCTTCACCTCGACCACGTTGCGGCCGCCTTCCGCGAAGGCCTCGCGCAGCTCAGGCTCGGTGACGTTGTACGACAGGTTTCCAACGTATAACCTCGTTCCCATCTCGTTCTCCTTCGTTGCGCTGATTCGGCGGTTCGGGCACCAACTGGAGGGAAATCACGATCGCCGCCGATCGGCCGGGGAGCGCGCGGCGCCGGACGCAGACGTCGACGGCAACGGGCGAGGCGGCTATGGCGCCGCCTCTACGTTCGGCCGGGCCAAGCGTCGAGCCTGGAACAGAAGCGTGGAAACGGGGGGCGACCAACGAGACACCGACAAAGACCGGCAAGAACAGGGGGTCGTGTGGATTTTAGCAAGCGTGCCCAGCGGTGTCGAGTGGCTCAGCCGGCGACTGTTGTCTCGGCTCACCCGGCGGCTTTCCGCCGGCGGCCAGGCGCCGTCAGCTGCCTTGCCGCAGGGCTTCAATCACGGCATCACCCGCTGCGGCGGTCGAGGCGGCAATCGAGCCCGGCATCGCCAGATCCCCGGTCAGGACGCCGCGATCGATGGCGACCCCCACGGCCGCCTCGATGGCCCGCGCTTCGGTCTCGAGGCCCAATGAATGGCGCAGCAGGAGCGCAACGCTCAGGATGGTCGCGTAGGGATTGGCGGCCCCCTTTCCGGCGATGTCTGGCGCGGAGCCATGGATCGGCTCGTAGAGTCCCCGTTTGCCTTCGCCCAGCGAGGCCGACGGCAACATTCCCATCGATCCCGCCAGCATCGAGGCCTCGTCGGTCAGGATGTCGCCGAACATGTTCTCGGTCACGATGACGTCGAAATCGGCCGGGCGGCGGATGAGGTGCATCGCGCAGGCGTCGACCAGCATGTGCGAGAGCGCGACGTCGGGGAACTCGTCCTTCATCACCCGCACGGTGACCTCACGCCACAGACGTGACGTCTCCAGCACGTTCGCCTTGTCGACCGAGGTGAGCTTCTTGCGACGCCCGCGCGCGATGCGCGCCGCCGTCCGCACGATCCGCTCCACCTCGGGGACCGTATAGACACAGGTGTCCACCGCCCGATCGCCGTCGCGCAGCTTGTCGCCGAAATAGATCCCGCCCGTCAGCTCACGCACCACCAGCATGTCGACGCCGACCAGCAGATCCGGGCGTAGCGGGGAGGCGTGCAGCAGCTTGGGGTTCACCGCCACCGGGCGCAGGTTGGCGTAAAGGCCCAGCGCCTTCCGGATGGCGAGCAGCCCCTGCTCGGGGCGAACCTTGGCGCGCGGGTCGTCCCATTTCGGGCCGCCCACGGCACCGAGCAGCACCGCGTCCGCGGCCCGCGCCACCTCCAGCGTCTCGGGCGGGAGCGCCGATCCGGTCGCTTCGATGGCGGCGCCGCCGATGAGGGCGTCGCGCAGCGTGAAGGTGTGCCCCCACTTCTCTTCCACCACCGCGAGCACGCGCTTGGCCTCCCCGACCACCTCGGGGCCAATCCCGTCGCCTGGCAAAACCGCAATGGCAGCGCGCATATAACCGACTCCTTTGGGTTCCGGAAGGGGCGGACCATACAGGCTCCAATCGCGCGAGGGCAATTTATAAACGCGCGATCGGGTAACGACGGCCGGGCCCGAAAGACTTGCCGGTGATCTTGAGGCCGGGCGCCATCTGGCGGCGCTTGTATTCGCTCTGCTGGACGCGCCTCACGACGTCGCGGGCCACGGCGGCGTCGAAGCCGCGTGCGACGAGCTCCGGCAGGTCGAGACCGCCGGTCAGGTGCGCCTCCAGGATCGCGTCGAGCAAATCGTAGGGCGGCAAACTGTCCTGGTCGGTCTGGTTCGGACGCAGCTCCGCCGAGGGGGCCTTGGTGAGCGTCGCCTCCGGGATGAGCCGCGCGTCGGCGTTGAGGGCGCGGGCCAGGCGATAGACCAGCGTCTTCGGGACGTCGCTGATGACCGCCAGCCCGCCGGCCATGTCGCCGTAGAGCGTGCAGTAGCCGGTCGCGATCTCGCTCTTGTTGCCGGTGCTGAGCAGCAGGCGATCCTGCCGGTTGGAGAGCGCCATCAAGATCGCGCCCCGCACGCGCGCCTGCAGATTCTGCGCGGTCAGGTCGGCGGCGGCCGCGGCCGCCTCGGGCGTGCCGCCGGACGCGAAGGCCTCGAGGGCCGGCGCCAACGTCTCGAGGTAGGCGGCGAACATCGGCTCGATCGAGACGACGGTGAAGTCGATGCCCAGATTCTTCGCCAGCGCCTCCGCGTCGCGCAGCGAGCCGGGCGACGAATAGCGCGACGGCATGGCGACGCCGAGCACGTTCTGCGGCCCCAGCGCCCGCGCCGCGATGGCGGCCACCAGCGCCGAATCGATCCCGCCCGACAGGCCCAGGAGCGCCCGGGAGAAGCCGCAGCGCCGCGCGTAGTCGCGCGTCCCCAGCGCGAGCGCCGCCAGCGCCGAAAGCTCGTCGGAGCCCGGCGCGCCCGGCGGTTCAGAGGTAAGACGTGCGGCGGTGGGCGCGGCGAGGTCGACCAGCACCAGGTCGGTCGCGTGCTCCGCGCCCCGCGCCACGATCGTGCCGGTGGCGTCGATGGCCAGGCTGGCGCCGTCGAACACCAGGTCGTCCTGCCCCCCGACCTGATTGACGAAGAGCAGCGGCCGTTGCCATCTTCGCGCCGTCGCGGCCAGCATGCGCGGGCGCAGGTGGCGCTTGTCGATCGTGTAGGGCGACGCCGAGACGTTGATGAGGAGATCGGCACCGCCTTTCACGAGCGCTTCGATCGGATCGCTGCGGTAGCGGCGGTGGGGCCAGAAGTCGGCGTCGTTCCAGATGTCCTCGCAGATCGCGATGCCGAGCCGCCGCCCCCGGAACGGCGTGACCGCCACGTCGGTGGCCGGATCGAAGTAGCGCCACTCGTCGAAGACGTCGTAGGTCGGTAGCAGCGATTTGCGCGCCACGTGAACGATCCGGCCGCCGTCGATGAGCGCGGCGCTGTTGGAGAGGCCATGGCCCGCCGTCGCCGCGAGCCGCTCGGGAAAGCCGACCAGCACAGCGGTTCCGCTGTCCGCCAGCGCCGTCACCAGCACCTGCAGGGAGGCGTTCGCCGCTTCGATGAAAGCGGGGCGCTCCAGCAGATCCTTGGGCGGATATCCGCACAGGACCAGCTCGGGGAAGATCGCGAGCGCGGCGCCCCCCGCCTCGGCCTGCGCGGTCGCCGCCAGCACCAGACGGCGGTTCCCCTCGAAATCACCAATGGTCGGATTGAGTTGCGCGAGGGCGACCTTCACGGTGCGCAATTCTACTAAGTAAAGGACCCTGGCAGGGCCCTTTGGATCCCCCGCGATCGGGCGTCTTCGGGCAAAGCCCGGCGACGCTCACGCGTCCCGGCCGACGCGGACCGAAACGCGTGATAAAATGAAGTCGTGACCACCGCGAGTGAGGTGATCGCAGGCGCCCCCAAGAACCTCGATCTCGTCGCCTCGGCGATGCGCCCCCTCGATATTCCGCGGGCAAGCCGGATCTTCGTCAACCGCAACCTGCGGCTCGACAAGATCGAGATGGTGGGCTTCGACATGGACTACACGCTGGCGCTCTACAACCAGCCCCGGATCGAAGAACTGTCGATGCGGGCCACGCTGCACAAGCTGGTGACGGCCAAGGGATATCCGGAGGCGATCCTCGGTCTGACCTACGATCCGATGCTCGCCGTGCGTGGTCTGGTCGTCGACCGGATCAACGGCAACATCTTCAAGCCCGATCGCTACGGGTTTCCCGGACGCGCGCGGCATGGCCTGGCGAACATCGACCGGGAACGCGCCGGGGAGCTCTACCAGCGGGAGCGAACGCGCCTGTCGAACCGGCGCTACGCCTGGATCGACTCGCTCTTCGCGCTGCCCGAGGCCGTGCTCTATGCCTGTCTGGTCGACTATTTCGACCACCACGAGCTGCCCAGCAAGCCGGACTACGGCACGATGTGGGAGCACATCCGGGAGTGCATCGATCTGGCGCACCGCGATGGATCGATCAAGACCATCGTGGGCGACGATCTGGCCGGGTTCGTCGAGCGCGACGACGCGCTGGCCGAGACGCTGCACAAGTTCCGCTCGTCGGGTAAGCGCCTCTTCCTGCTCACCAACTCGGCCTGGGACTACACCTCGCGCGTCATGAGCTACCTGCTGGATCGGACGCCGGCGCGTGGGGGCGAACCGTCGCCCTATCCGAGCTGGCGCCACTACTTCGACGTGATCGTGGTGAGCGCCGGCAAGCCGGAGTTCTTCACCGAAGAGCACCCCTTCGTCGCCCTCGACGCCAGCGGGGAGCCGCTCGCCAAGACGTCGACCGGGCCGTTTCAACGCGGTCGGATCTATCAGGGCGGCAACATCAAGGACTTCCAGGAGCGCGCGCGCGCCAGCGGCGACCGGGTGCTGTTCGTCGGTGACCACATCTACGGCGACATGCTGCGGTCGCGCAAATCGTCGAACTGGCGCACCGCGATGGTTCTGCAGGAGCTCGAGCACGAGGTGACGACGCACGATCGCATCCGGCCCGATCTCTCGCGCCTCGATCGGCTCGACGCTGAGCTGATCCACCTCGACGGCGAGCTGAACGAGCGGCAGGTCGCGCTGCGATCTCTGCAGAAGATCGAGGACCACCCGTCGACCGACGAGCCGGTGTCGGCCGCCAAGCGGACCATCAAGGAGGCGATCGAAAAGCTGCGGCGCGATCTGCGGTCGGCGGCGGCACAGCACCGCAGCCTCGAGTCGACCATCGACGACGCCTTCAACCCGTACTGGGGACCGATCTTTCGGGAAGGCTACGAGGTGAGCAAGTTCGGCGAACAGGTCGAAGCCTACGCCTGCGTCTATACCAGTCGCGTCTCGAACTTCCGCTTCTACTCGCCGATGCAGTACTTCCGCGGTCCGCGCGACCGGATGCCGCACGAACGCTGAGGGGGACGCGACGCTAGGTGCTCGAGCGGCGCCGGAGCAGCCGCGAAAAGCCGCGCGCCTCGTCGACGCCGAACAGGCGCGCGGTGGCGAGATAGACCGCCCCGCCCACGGCGATCGGCACGAAGGCCTTCATCGCGAAGATCGCGGTGCCCGCACCCGGGACCGCCTCGATGCGCGACGAAACCAACCAGACCGCGACCGCCATGACGCCGGCCGCCGCCAGGATCCGCAAGAGAGGCAGGACCAGGTCGCGGGTGATGAGGCCGCGAATCTGCCGCTCGAAGGTGAGCACCAGGACGAAGAAGTTCACCAGCGCCGCCAGCGACGTTCCCAGCGCCAGCCCGACGTGCCCGAAGCGGCGGAAGGTGAGGATGTTCCAGGCCAGGTTCATCACCACCGCCGTGATGCTGGCGGCGACCGGCACCCGGGTCCGACCGAGGGCGTAGAACGCCGGCACCACCACCTTGATGGCCGCGTAGGCAACCAGACCCACCGCGTAGCCCGAGAGCGCCCGCGCCGTCTCGGTGGTGGCGTGCGGCGAGAAGCGGCCGTGTTGAAAGATGAACCGGATGATCGGTACGCCCAGCAGCGCCAGGCCGACCGTCGACGGGACGGTGAGAAACAGGACCATGCGCAGCCCGCGTCGCAACGTCGCGCGCAGGGCATCCCAGTCGTCGCGGGCGGCGTCGCGGGACAGGTGGGTGAGCGCGGTGGTCCCGACCGCCACACCGAACACGCCGATCGGCAGCTGCATGAGGCGGAAGGCGTACGACAGCCAGGACAGCGCTCCGTCGGAGATGAGGCTGGCGAACGACGAGTTGACCACCACGTTTACCTGCATCGCCGCCACGCCCAACGTCGCCGGCGCCATCAGCATCGCGATGCGGCGGGTGCCGGGGTCGCGGAGCTTGAGGTCGGGCAAGAGGCGCGGGCGGAAGCCGGAGCGCCAGAGCGGCGGCACCTGGATCGCGAGCTGCGCCAGACCGCCCGCCAGCGTGAAGGTCGCCCAGCACGTCACCGCCAGCCGCGCCGACGGGCCGATGAAATAGACCACGGTGCCGCCCGCGATCGCGACCAGGTTGAACATCGACGAGGCGAGAGCGGGGGCGGTGTACTTCTCCTCGGCGTTGAGCGCCCCCATGGCGACGACCGCCAGCGAGACGGTCGGCAGGAACGGCATCATGATCCGCACCAGCGAGGCGCAGAGGGCAGACTTCTCGGGCGAAAAGCCGGTCGCCACCAGATGCACCACCGGCGCCGGGAAGAACATGGCCAGGAGCGCCACCGCGCCCAGGTAGATCGTCAGCGTCGACATCACGCGGTTGGCCAGCGCGTGGGCCGCGGCCCGCGACTCGCGCCGCAACGTCGCCACATAGGTCGGCACGAACGCGGTCGACAGCGCCCCCTCCGCAAACAGATCGCGGAGCAGATTCGGAATGCGAAAGGCCGCCAGGAAAGCGTCGCTGTAGACGCCGGCCCCCAGCGTGAGCGCGAAGATCTGCTCCCGCGCCAGCCCCAGTAGCCGCGACAGCATGGTGAGCGCGCTGACCCGCCGCGCGCCGCTCGCCAACCGCTCGCTTCCGGACGCCTCCGCCGGGGCCGTCATTCCGCCTTCCCGTGCGGCGCCAGATCGCCCAGCTCGACCGCGCGATCCCGCAACGCCGAAGGGGGTCCCCGCCGCAGTCCGTCGAGGAGCGCGCGGTCCGCGGGCGTGCCCGCCGCAGCCAGACAGTCGAGCATCTCGACGGCGTCCTCCGCAGGCGTGGTGGGCGCCGTCGCCAGCGCGCGCGCCGCCCCGATCGACTGCGCGCTGGGCGGTGTCTCCTTCCCGCCCGCGCCCATCCGGCCTTCGACGCGGCAATCGGCGGCAACGGCCGCCGCGCGCACGCCGCGATCGGGATCGGCGATCGCGTCTCGCAAGATGGTCTCGCGGCTGGTCCCCACGGCCGATACCAGCACCGCCGCGCGCCGGATGGCGGGCGCCGCATCGTGCGCGAGCGGCGCGAGATCGCCGGCCGGGCCGCAGAGCGGCGCCGCCTCCAGGGCGGCGTCCAGCGCCGCCAGCCGGACCGCCGGCGTCGCATCGGACTTCCAGGCCAGGATCCGGAGGCCAGCGCAGGCCCGCGCCACGACATCGGGCGGGACGTCCCAGTCCTCGATCGCCGAGGGTGTCGCCCCGTCGAGGAGCGCGCCCAACGCCGCCGCCGCCGCGGCCGCCCGGGCCGGATCGGCCGCGCCCAGCTCGACCGCGATCGGTCCCACCAGTGAAACGCCGCCGTGCGCCAGCTGAGCCGCCGCCAGCGCGGCCTCGGCCACATGTCCGTCGGCACCCGCGATGGCCTCGGCGAGTCGAGCGGGTCCGAGCTTGTCGGCGAGCCGGCCGAGCGCACTCTGATCGCCGCGCCGATGCGCCTTGACCAGCTCGGCCAGGGCCGGGATGAGCCGCCCGGTTCGCTCATTCGTCCGCCGCGGGCGCGGGCGCGGCGCCGCGGGCTTGGTCCCCGCCGTCGCCCCGGGAGGAGTCACGGCGACGAAGAACGCGGCCACCAGAAGCAGGGTCGGCAGACGAAACACGCCCGTCAGGGTTATCACCCCTTTGGCCGCGGCGCGCCTTCCTTGTAGGTCGCTGGATGAGAATTGCCAATGGGCCCCCCCGCCGCGCGGTTCGGCGGGCCGAGGTATTGAATTGAGGGGCCGTCCGGGCTAAAACGAGGATGCTGGTGGTTCTGCCGGGTCGTCTTTGGGCTTGCCGGGCGCGTCCGGGCAAGCTCCCTTATTGAAAGGCTGTGCCATGAAACGTCAATCTGCTGGATTAGTCTCTTCCCTCCTTCTGTCGCTCGGGCTGATCTGCTTCGCCTGCGCGTCCGGTGACACGGTAACCGGCACCACGGGCACCGGCTCGGCCGGCACCAGCGGATCGGGCAACACCACCGGTCAAGGCAACACCACCGGCAAGGCCGGCACCACCGGATCAGGCAACACCACCGGAGCCGCCGGCACCACCGGATCAGGCAACACCACCGGCCGGGCAGGCACCACCGGCACAGGCAACACCACCGGCGTGGCCGGCCCCACCGGAGCAGGCAACGTCACCGGCACCGGCTCGGCCGGCAGCACCGGTACGACGTGTGGTGCAAGCTTTGCAGTGCAATCGACCGGTTTCGTGACGATGCCTTCGAAGGCCGGCACTTGTTGGTCGGGCTACGCGTACACGTACGTCGACACCTATGGGAGCACGGTCAGCCCCTCGTCTCCGACGCCTGGATATTCGGCGTGCGGAAGCCCCTGCAGCCTGACCATGACCGGCAATATCCTGGCTGTGACAGGGACCAACTATTCCTTCGAAGGTCTCGGCTTTGGCCTGGGCCAGATCGCGGGAGGCACGGCCAATGCGGAGGTGGCGCCCTCGGGCACCGGCCTCACGATCGCGTTCGCCAACACCACCCCGGCGACCCTTCCACTTCGCGCTCAGATAACGGACGGAACGACCACCTGGTGCTACACCGTCACCGGCGCCAGCCCGGTCACCATCCCGTACGCCTCATTCAACACGAAATGCTATGACACGCCCCCCGATGGGACGGCTTACGCCAAGGCCCCGATCAATGCGATCCAGCTTCAAATCGCGGGCGGCACAACAGCCGGCGCGGTGAACGTGACGATCACGAGCGTCACCGAGAACTGACGATCGCGACCGGTCGGTAGCCAGAGCCTTGTCGCAACCCGGACCAGGATCGCTGGGGACGGACATCGCGCGCGCGGTTCGTCCAGGCGTTCTCGCAGAACCATGCTGAAACACGCAGCACTGACCAGCGTCATCGCCTCCGCGATCGCGCTCATCGGCACGGCGTGCAGCGAGGGCGGCACCACCGATGGCGGCTCGAGTGGTTCGGCTGGAACGCGCGCGAGCGGCGCGGCCGGAGGGAGCGGCGCAGCGGGCGCGAACGGCGGGGTAGACGCCGGTGGCCTGACGGGTTCCGGTGACCGCACCGGAGCCGCGGGCGCCAACCCGACGGGAGCTGCGGGCGCCAACGCGACCGGGCAGGCGGGCACCACCGGCGCCGCAGGCAGCAGCTTGGCGGGCACCAATGGCGCCGCCAGCTGCATTGACGGGGTGACGGCGCCGCCGGTCGCGGCGCTCATCACTGATTTCTCCGACGCGGTACCCGACACCTCCAGCCCCGGGGAGCTCAAATTCGGCGGCGGCGTGCCCGCGCGTGTCCAGGGTGGAACCTCCGAGTTCGCCGACACCACCGAGACGAGACCGACGCTGGCGCTGGTCGGAGGCGCGCTCTCCGTGACTGCGACGTCCAAAGGCAGCTACACCGGCGTCGTGCTCTACATCAACGGGCCCGCCTGCGTCGATGGGAGCGCCTACTCCGGGGTCCAGTTCGATCTGGCGGGCGACCTCGGAACCTGCAACTTGAGCTTCGGCTTCGCCTTTGCAGATGATCTGTCGCCCGCCTCGGACTCGGCACGCGGCATCTGCGCCGCCACCAACTGCTACGGACCGTCGGTGGCCATCACGACGACCGGCACGCTCAAGGAGCCCTACACCGCCGTGAGCGGTGGGAGCCCGGACATGGGCGTGGATCGGCAGAAGCTGACGGGCGTGCAATGGCAGCTCCAAGCGACGGCCACCGGCACCACCTGCATCGCCAACTTCACCATCGATAACGTGAGGTTCTACTAGGGCATCGACGGCCGACGGCGGGGGTCTGGTGCCCAAACCCCGAGCGGGGTAGGATCTTGCGATTATGGTCACGCTTAGGACTCTCATAGGTCGTGGCTTGGGGGTGGCACTGTCACTGGGCGTCTTGGTGGTGGCCTGTCAGGGACCCGACGAGCTCTTTCGCAACGACGGGGGCGAGCTGTCCGGCTCCGGCGGAACCATCTCCGTGACCGGTCTGGCCGGAAGGGCGACCGGGGGAAACACCGGCGCTGCGGGCACCGGCATCACCGGACTCGCGGGCACGACGGGCGCCGCGGGCACCACCGGCGCCGCGGGCAGAGGCGCCGCGGGCACCACCGCCGCCGCAGGCAGG
>OCTA010000672.1_pt1 | contig 31439 bp, 29 predicted proteins | sample 1538991 | NCBI WGS metagenome assembly OCTA01 (sample SAMEA3539302, study PRJEB22396) | soil metagenome | biome: tundra; feature: field; material: soil | place: USA | collected 2010-05 | depth 0.15 m | reverse complement strand
AGCGGACACTCCCTCCAGGGCAGGAATATGTAGAGTCAATCCGCCGTTACGGCGCTGGGTGTTTTTGCGGTCGGTTTGTTTTCTGTTGAGCTGTCTCATTTGTGCGGGCATTTGTCCTCGACACAGACGACAATGGAGGCAGCGATGTTGCCCACAACGCGCCAATTCGATGCGGCTTTGAAGGTGGTGGGAGAGCTGCGGGCGGCGGGGTATGAGGCTTACCTGGCCGGCGGCTGCGTGCGGGATCTCCTGCTGGGCCGCGAGCCAAAGGACTACGACGTGGCAACCTCCGCTACGCCGGAGGTGGTGCTGGGGTTGTTTCCACGGAGTTTTGGCGTGGGAGCGCACTTTGGCGTCGTGCTGGTGGCCACCTGCGGTGGGGCAGACGCCGCTGGCGCGGCAGGAGCGGAGCTGGCGGAGTCGCAGTATGTAGTGACGGAGGTGGCGACGTACCGGTCGGATGGGGCCTATTCGGATGGGCGGCATCCGGATGCTGTGCGGTACACAACCAGCGCCGAGGAGGATGTAAGGCGGAGGGACTTCACCATCAATGGACTGCTGCTGGACCCTGAAAAGCTGCTTACTCGTGGGTTGGACAACGAAACCCACCCTAGCCACAAAGACAAAGACGTGGCGAGGGTGGGGCACCCAGCAGTGATCGATTATGTGGGCGGGTTGGCGGATCTGGATGCGGGGGTGGTGAGGGCGATTGGGAGGGCGGACGAGCGCTTTGAGGAGGACCACCTGCGGATGCTCCGGGGAGTGAGGTTTGCCGCGCGATTCGGGTTTGAGCTGGATGCGGGGACGGCTGCCGCCATGCGCAGTCTCGCCGCGAAGACCAATGCGGTGAGCCGGGAGCGGGTACGGGATGAGCTGACCAAAATGCTGACCGAGGGGCGGGCACGGAGGGCCTTCGAGCTGCTGGAGGAGACTGGGCTGCTGGCCCAGGTGCTGCCCGAAGTTGCGCGGATGAAGGGCGTCGAGCAGCCTCCGCGGTTCCATCCCGAGGGGGATGTTTGGGTGCATACGCTGGGGCTGCTCGATCAACTGGAAGCCGGCTGCCCACTGACGCTCGGGTGGGGGGCGCTGCTGCACGATGTGGGCAAGCCGCCGACGTTCCGGCGGGCGCCGGATCGGATTCGATTCGACGGGCACGTCGAGGTGGGCGTCGCCATGGGCGCGGAGATCTGCCGCCGCTTCCGCTTCTCCAACGACGAGACGCACCAGATTCTCTTGCTCATTGAGAACCACATGCGCTTCGCCGATGCCCCGCACATGAAGTCCTCGACGCTGAAGCGGTTTTTCAGGCTCCCGGCCTTCGAGCAGCATCTCGCTCTGCACCGCATGGATTGCCTTGCCGGCGGCGGCAACCTGGAGCACTGGGAATTTGTGCGCGAGCGTTGGCTGGCGATGCCGGAAGAGACAGTGAGGCCGCGGCCGCTGATTACGGGTCGGGAGCTGATTGCGGCGGGGTATGTGCCGGGAGCGGGGTTCAAAGAGATGCTGCGGGCGGTGGAAGATGCGCAACTGGAGGGGATGATCGGGACAGCGGATGAGGCGCTACGGCTGGTTCAGGAGCGCTTCAAGCAGAAGTGACGATTCCCTTCGCCTTTCTTCCAATCCTTCATCGATGGACTCCGCAGTCCCTACTGGGACGAACTCGCTTTCCGATTTTTGACCATCTGTAGATCGTTCACCACTTGCTGCACGTTCGGCACTCCGCTCGCCACCTTCTCGGCGCCCGTGCGCATGTTTTCCGAGTTCACTTCCCCATTCAGCGTGACTACGCCATTCTTCACCGCGTATTTCACGGTATCGTGCATGTTGTTCTGGATCAGCGCAGCATCCAGATTCTTTTCGATGCCTTGGTCCAGATCGGAATTCATGGCTCTTACTTCTTTTCCTTGACCTGCGGGAATCACGGCAATCTGATCCGCGACGACCTGTGCGCCCGCGTAGGACTTTGCCAGGGATTCGGCTTGTAACTTGTCGTTCTGACTCGCGACTTGTCCGCCGAGGGTCACGACGCCCTGGTCACGATCCTGGTTGACGGTGACGTCTTTCAGGCCTGCTTGATCGAGCGACTTGCGGATGCTGCCCGAAACATCCGGCGACTTCGTGGAGTTCCCCCAGCAACCCGCCATCGTCCCAACGGCAAACAGTGTCAGCAAGGTAACAAGCAATTTCGTCGTTTTCATATTTGTCCTTTGGTCGGCGCTACGCCCGAGTCCAGGAGCATGAGCAACTCCTGCCTCGTGGAGCCGACCTATAGATTCCCTCACCTGCTTCGTCCGTGCTGTTCAGAATCGCTCAGTCTGTGAGGGGTTGCGCTCTACCGGTTTCCCAGAATGTGATGTGGCGTACTGCCAAGTGTGCCGGTGGGTGAGATAAAAGAGGTGTGCGCTTTTTGGCTGTAATGCGAAAAATACAACCGCAGGTCCTTCGACTCCCCCTGCGCGCCGCTCAGGATGACAGCACTTTTGAATAGGAAAGCGAGAAAAACATGAACCCCGAAGCGGCTAATGGCACTTTTGTCGATTTTCAGGCCAGTTGGGCGGAGTTTGAGCTACCTGCGGCTGTGCGCGAGGTGCTGAGCGCGTCGCCGCTGGTGCAGACGCCGGAGACGCGGCAGCAACTGCTGGATTGGGCGCTGGGCCGGTCGTCGGGAGATACGGACTGGACGCTGGGCAATCGCGACGACCACGGGCAATATGAGGCGGTTTTTCAGGCGCCGGGCGCAGGCCGCATCGTGGAGGCGGTGATTACCAAGGCGCGCAATGGCCTGGCGATCAACTTCCCTGACCCCGCGATGCGCCGCCGCGATCCGGACGCGATGGTGATCGGCGACAATCTGCCGACGGACAAGCCGACATACGAGCAGCGGTTTGGCGAGGGGTTTGAGAAGACGCGGCGGCAGACGCTGGACTGGCTCAAGACTCAAGAACTTGTCGCGATGCCGTTCTATGCCGGTACGGATGCGCTGGGCTATGGGTCGCTGCTGATTGTTCCGCGGCAGGCGGCGTTTTTTGCGGCGGCCTTGGCGGATTTGCAGGGGATGATTCCGCGCTCGCAGGTTCCGGCGGGGTTCAAGGTGACCGGCGGGGTGCTGTTTGTGGCGCCGCCGTTCCGGCATACGCACTTTGGCGGGCGGCAGGTGGTGGTGCATGAACGCACGGCGACGCACCAGGAGATTTTTGCCTACAACCTGTATCCGGGGCCGAGCGCGAAGAAGGGCGTCTACTCCATGCTGCTGGACATCGGCGAGCGCGAGGGCTGGACGACCAACCACTGCGCGGCTGTGGCCGTGGTCACGCCGTATGAGAACCAACTGATCCTGATGCACGAGGGGGCCAGCGGCGGCGGCAAGAGCGAGATGACCGAGCACATCCACCGCATGGAGGATGGGCGGCTCTTGATCGGGACCAACGTGGTAAGCAAAGAGGTGAGGACGCTGAACCTGCCCGAGGCGTGCCACTTGCGGCCGATTGCCGACGATATGGCCTGCGCGCATCCCAAGTACCAGGGCAGCAGCGGGCGGCTGACGGTGGCCGACGCCGAGAATGGCTGGTTTGTGCGCGTGGACCACATTCACAGCTACGGCACCGCGCCGAACCTTGAACGCCTGTGCATCGATCCGCCCGAGCCGCTGATCTTTCTGAACCACTACATTGTGCCCGGCGGGACCTGCCTGACCTGGGAACACGTGGAGGACGCGCCAGGCAAGCTGTGCCCCAATCCGCGGGTGATTTTGCCCCGGCGGATGCTTGAAGACATTCTGGACGGGCCGCAGCGGGTGGATGTGCGCAGCTTTGGCGTGCGCTGCCCTCCCACCCATCGCGACAGCCAGTTATACGGAATTTTGGCGATGATTCACGTGCTCAGCCCGGCGCTGGCCTGGCTTTGGAGGCTGGTTGCCCCGCGCGGCCACGCCAACCCCAGCATTCAGGATTCGAAGAGTGTTGAGATGCAGTCGGAGGGAGTGGGCTCCTATTGGGCGTTTGCCACCGGCCGCCGCGTTGACCAGGCCAACCTGCTGCTGCGCCAGATTGAAAACACGCCGGAGACCCGGTATGTGCTGCTGCCGAACCAGCACATCGGGGCCTGGAAGGTGGGCTTCATGGCGGAGTGGATTGCCCGCGAGTACCTGGCCCGGCGGGGCAGCGCAAAGTTTGCCCGCGAGCAGGTGCGCGAGGCGCCGTTCCCGCTGCTGGGCTACATTCCCCACCAGTTGCGCGTCGAGGGCTCGATGATTCCGCGGGTGTTTTTGGCGGTTGAAGAGCAGATTCAGGGCGGGATGGACGTGTACGAAGAGGGCGCGCGCCAGTGGCGGGAGTTCTTTGCCCGCGAGCTGAAGCAGTTCCTGGTCTCGGAGCTTGACCCGCTCGGCAAGAAGATCATCGAAGCTTGCCTGGATGGGGCGCACCAGGAGGATTACCGCCGACTGATTCCGCATCCGATGTTCCGGGACGATGGGGCGTAAAAGCAGGGAACAGGGATCAGGGAACAGTTGCCGGAGCGAAACGGCTATCCTCTTGACTGTTGTTCTTAAAATGAGTACATTTGTTCTCATTATGAGTACGACTGTTGGGGCTTTAGGCGATTTGATCTTCGGACAGACCCGCGGGGGCGTTCTGGCGCTTCTCTATGGCCATCCCGATCAGAGGTTCTTCGTTCGCGAGATTTCTCGACATGTTGGCACAAGCGCAGGAACGGTCCAGCGGGAGCTTGAGACACTCTCCCAATTCGGCTTGATCGGCCGGTCGGTGTCAGGCAGGCAGGTCTACTATCAGGCAAACCGAGCCCATCCAGTCTTCTCGGAGATACATTCCCTGATTGCAAAGACCGTCGGTGTCTTTCAATTGCTTGGTTCCGCTCTCGCGCCGTTCGCAAAACGAGTATCCTTGGCATTTGTTTATGGATCGATGGCGCGGCAGGACGAGAACGCCGGCAGCGATGTCGATTTGATGATTGTTGGGGATGTAACGCTCGATGAGATACTGACGCAATTGGCGCCCGTCGAACGCGCGATCAGCCGAGAAATCAATCCGACGGTCTATACTGCGAACGAGTTCAAGTCCAAGCTGCAAAGCGGCAATCACTTTTTGAGATCGGTCCTGAGCGGCGAAACGGTGCTTCTGATCGGAGATAAAGATGAGCTTGGAAAAATGGGCTGAGTACGGTTGGCTCAGAGCCGAGCCGACCAGTCCCGAAGAAATCGCGGATTTGCTCGGAATCGTCATTCGCGACCTCCATGACGCCAGGGTTGAAGCGATCTCAGAAGACCGCCGCTTCGAAGCTGCTTTCAACGCGGCGCGTACAGCCGCGAATGTCGCCTTGCGTGCTTGCGGCTTTCGCACAGCCACGCAGTTAGGGCATCACCTGAAAACTATCGAATCCCTGGAACTCACCATTCAAGCCGATCCCAGGTTGATTCAGAAGATGAAGGTCTTCTCGAAAAAGAGAAACGCGACCAGCTACGACTCCGCCGGCAATGTTTCGGACCAGGAACTTGCAGAAGTCATCCGAGTTGCGAACGAACTCCAGCAAAGCGTGACAGTCTGGCTGCGTGAGAATCATCCAGAACTGACCAAAAGTTCTCGGTGAGCGGAATGATGGGTTGGGGCGCCATCTCAGGCCTAAAAATGAAGGCCTAGGGGCACCAGGCGAATCAGGAAGGACCTCCTCCCGATTCGCCTGACGCCTTTTGACGAGCTTCCACAAGGCGCGTGTTCATCTCGTCAGGAAGCACTGCCCAGGCAAACTCGATCTCCGGCGGCACGCGGCCTCCGGCCCTTTCTTTTTCGCACTTTTCATACATATCGCGCTCTGTCAGCACAATGATCCTTCGCTTTGCGTCAACCATCGTGAGATAGAGCATATCGGAATGAATCTTCAGGATTTTGCCAACCGCATTCTTCCCTCCAGACGTCTTGGCGCCGCTCGTTGAGATCGCGGAGACGATAGTATGACGGGTGGCCCAGGTCTGGATTTTCAGACCTGGGAATTCTCAGGGTGGCTTCCTGCTATCCCATGTCTCAAACGCGAGACATGGGCCACCCAATCTTATCTACTCAGACCTGGGCCACCCGCCTCTGCCTTGCGCCAATTCGATGTGATTGTTTTGGGACGGGGGCGGCTGGGCTGATGTACGCTGCGACGGCGGCGGGCGCGGGCGATTCTGGAGATGCTGCTGGCCGAATGCGAGCGGGCCAGGGAGATGCAAGGCAGTGTCGAGATTGTGCTGAATGCGCGGGAATTCAGGTGGAGTCTGACCCCTCCAATGGGTTTTTTCGTCGCCGGGCAGGATCAGGACTGGGGCGGTGGGGTTGAAATCGGCCGGATGGGCGATCAGGGGCCTATGCTAGGGCTTAGGCTTAACAGGCTTTCCGTAGAGGGTTTGCCCAGTTACCTGGCTGCGATATGTACCACTCGGGCGGTGTTGCTTTTTGGGCGCCAGGTAATTCCCGCCGTAGGGGGCGAGATTCTTTTTCATCCGATAGTGAGCGCGCGGCGAGTGCGAAGACTTCTTGAAAAGAGAGGCATTCGCGCTCCTGGCGAGGCCACCGAACAGCGCCAAAACAACGAGCAGTACGATCGACACATACTTTCCGATTTTCACAGCGTCTCTCCCCAAACCAATTCTGCGGTCATTCTCTCATTGGACCTGAGGCGCTGCATTGACAATGCGCAATCTTCGCAAAATTGGAGGCCCCGAGGCCGAAGCCCGCGGTAAGGATTCAGCGCCGTTTGGGCAACCCAATGGAAGGGACTCTGTCGGAGCCACGGACTCCCCGGCTATTCTGAATTGAACGCATGGCCGCCGACTTACGCCAATTCGATGGGATTGTTTTGGGGGCGGGGGCGGCTGGGCTGATGTGCGCGGCTGTGGCGGGGCAGCGGGGGCGGCGGGTGGCGCTGCTGGAACACAATGGGCAGCCGGGGCGGAAGATTCTTATCTCTGGTGGCGGGCGGTGCAATTTTACGAATCTGCACTGCGGGCCGCAGAACTTTATCTCAGAAAACAGACATTTTGCGAAGTCGGCGCTGGCGCTTTATCAGCCTCGGCACTTTATCGAGCTGGTCGAGCAGTACGGAATCGCGTGGCATGAGAAGACGCTGGGTCAACTGTTCTGCGACGGGTCGGCGCGGGCGATTCTCGATATGCTGCTGGCGGAGTGCGAGCGGTCCAAGGAGCTGGGGGGAAGTGTCGAGATCGTCCTGAACGCGCACGGGATGCAGGTCGAGTCTGCGGCGGGCGGCGGGTTCCGAGTGGCGTGTTCGCAGGGCGAGTTTGCGGCCGGGGCGCTGGTGGTGGCGACGGGGGGATTGTCGATTCCCAAGCTGGGAGCTACGGGGCTGGGGTACGATCTGGCCCGGCAGTTCGGGCTGGGGGTGGTTGAGCCCAGGCCGGCGCTGGTTCCGCTCACTCTGGGCGGGGATGAGGCGGGCTGGACGGAGTTGGCCGGGGTTGCGGCGGAGGTGGTGGCTTGGGCGGGCAGTGCGAAGTTCAGGGAAAAGATGCTGGTGACGCATCGGGGCGTGAGCGGGCCGGCGGTGTTGCAGGCATCTTCGTATTGGCGACCGAGGGAAGAGCTGGTGCTGGATTTTGCGCCTGAGTTGAACGTGCTTGGGGCGCTGATCGAGTCGCCTCTCAAACCCGGAGTCCGGCGGGATGCGGCGGCGCTCAAGCAGGCGTTGCGCGAGGTGCTTCCACAGCGGCTGGCCAACCATTTAGCGCAGGTAGGCGGCCCAGTGGGGTGGTCGAATGCGGCGCTGGAGGCCTGCGAACGAAAGCTGCATCGCTGGGCGCTGCATCCGGTGGGCACGGAGGGATTTGAAAAGGCCGAAGTGACAGCCGGCGGCGTGGATACGGATGGCTTGCAGGCGCGGACCCTTGAGGCGCGGGCTGTGCCGGGACTGTTTTTCATCGGCGAAGCGGTGGATGTGACCGGGCAACTGGGCGGATTCAACTTCCAGTGGGCGTGGGCTTCGGGAGTGGCGGCAGGGAGAGCAGTGTGAATGGCAGTGAGTGAACCGGTTTGGGAGCCGGCTGGTTGGTGAGTTAGCGGTGGCTGCTAGCCCTGGCGCCTTCACAGTTTCTGTAAGCCGAAGCCAATTTCGTCAACGGTCGTATTCCTTATGAAGCGCCACGGAATCCATGAAAATCGTGTTTGAGAGAATATTCTGCCACTTCTGATGACTTCCAAGCCTACATTCCGCCTCTTTCGACGACCTGTAGGGCTACATTCTTGCGTTTTTGATACCGCCTCGTTTGTCGTCTCATGGGGCCACATTCTTTCACATTTGGAACGCGACCATGAGGGTCTGGGGCAACCACGACAACGCCCTAGTCTTCGGCTGCGGGTTCGGCAGCCGGCGAGGGTGGGCGTCCCTCGCTGATTCGCTTTACAAATTCATAGAGCACTTCGGGCCCGTCCCCGGCGACAGCTTCACCGGGGCGGCCTTTGCTTTTCATCCAGGCAAACAGAAAAAGAAGGGGAATCCAGCCGCGCGCATCTCCTTCGAGTTCAGCGCCGATGCGATTGAGGACGCGGGAGAAGTGGAACGGCAGGTGGACGGGGGCGGTCTGGAGGGTGGCCGGATCGAAGCAGTGTTCGGGCGGAGAGGTGACCAGGTATTCGCGGCAGATGAGCGGGCGGATGGGGTGAATGGAGCAGGACTCATCCTCGAGAAAGGGGCAAGGGACGCGCTGGTAGAGGTAGTCGAGGGCCAACTGGCGAGCGGATTCGGTTTCGGCGAGCCAGTCCTCGTTGACCATGCGATCGATGAGTCCGGCGGCGGCCAGCTTGAGGAGCGCTTGATGGAAGCGGTCGGCGAGTTCCTGCTGGCGGGATTCGGGGAGGGTGCGAATCCAGGCGCTGAGAGCCTCGGCCTCGAAGATACTGATGGGAACCATCTGGCGGCAGCAGGCTCCGCAGCCGGCCTTGCAGGAGATGGTGTGACCGGCCTCAGCCAATTGCGAGGCGACGCCGGCAATGAACGAGTCATCAAGCGATTGCAGGACGGGCAGAATCTGGGTGAGGTTGGTTTTGCCGGCAGGGACGACGGCGGTGGCGGTGAATTGGCCGTCGCCGATGCCGACAGCGAAGTCGACAGAGACGGTTTCCTGAGACATGGAAGACTGCTCGGTCATAGCTCAGAATTGTAGCGGAATCGGGGGCTGTGGAGCGTGGGCAAAGATTAGTGCTGGGTTGGCGGAGCGCCTGAATCGGGTGGGGCGCCGGGCTTGGCGGGTGGGGTGAGGACGAAGCCATTGCGGATGAGGGCGAAGCCCTGCTGGGGGAGTTCGGCCTGGAGAAGCTGGTTTTCAGGGCCGGAGAAGAGGTGGGTGGTGGCGCCAGCGAGGGTGGCGACGAGGTGATGGACGGGGATGGGCTTGCCGTTGAGGGTTCCCTGCTCGTCGGCGTAGGTGGCGAGCTGGATGGGCTGGATGGAGCCGATTTGAGAGCCGGCTTGTTTGGGGACGATGGCCCAGAGGTCGCTGTTGTTGCCGGCGATGGCCAGGGTGAGCAGGGTTTCGAGGGCGCCGGGGTCGAAGTCGGGGAGGAAGACGGCGGCGGGGTGCGGGTCAAGGCGGGTGGTGGAGCTGCGACCGTTGGCGGAGATGTTGAGCAGGATCTGGGCGTCGTCGGGAACCGCGGTGACGTTGACGGCTGAGCCGTTGACGGTGGCGCTCAACTGAACATGGCGCATTTGGTTGGCCGGCGAGAGCAGCTCGGTCTTTGAGAGCCCGTAGTCGAGGCCCTGCATCGCGATGCGGACAACCGAGGTCGAGTTGTAGCCGTGGGAAACGGCCGTGAAGTTGAAGGTGGCAGTGCCCACGGCGTGACCGTGCTGGGAGATCGTGAAGGCGCCGGATTGGGCCGTGCCGACTGGGCTGAAGGCAAGAACTCCCGCTAACGGGAGGAAAGCGAAATTGTGCACAAGTCTCTTCATGGTTTTCGGGACACGGCTCTCTGGTGGATTAGACACGGGATTTGGGAAAGAGTTGTGGCAAGGCATTTGTCCGACGTATTTGGGGTGGAGTCACGGCCTTTCTTGCCCTCAATGCGCCGCCGCCAGAATCGCTCCGGCGATTGCGTGCAAGGGCAGAACCTTGTCGACGCCGCCCAGCTTTATGGCCTCCTTGGGCATGCCGAAGACCACACAGGTGGCCTCGTCCTGGGCGATGGTGATGGCGCCGGCCTGCTTCATTTCGAGCATACCGCGAGCGCCGTCGTCGCCCATTCCGGTCAGAATGGCGCCAACAACATTCCGTCCTGCGTATCGCGCTGCGGAGCGGAAGAGCACGTCGACCGATGGACGGTGACGGCAGACCAGCGGGCCGTCCTTGATCTCGACGTAGTAGCGGGCGCCACTGCGCTTGAGCAGCAGATGATGATTGCCCGGCGCGATCAGGGCGCGTCCGCGAAGGACGGTGTCGTTGGACTCGGCTTCTTTCACGGTAATGCTGCACAGGCCGTCGAGCCGGTTGGCAAAGGCGCGCGTAAACAGCTCCGGCATATGCTGCACAATCACAATGCCGGGGGTGTCGGCTGGAAGGGTCTCGAGCAGCGTCTTCAGCGCCTCTGTGCCGCCGGTCGAGGCGCCGATCACCACCACTTTCTCCGTGGTCTCGGCCATGGCGTGGGTGGCGGGCGAGAGAATGGCGTCGGCGGTCAGCTTGGGTTCGACCGTGTGGCAGGGCCGCAGAATGCGCAGCTTGGTGGCTGCCGCCGCCTTGACCGCCTGGCAGAGGGTAATGCGCGCGTCCTCAAGAAACTGCTTGGTCCCCAGGCGAGGCTTGGTGACAATCTCCACCGCGCCGTATTCAAGAGCCTTGAATGTGCTTTGCGCGCCTTCTTCGGCAAGGCTCGAACAGATCACCACCGGGATCGGGTGCTGGCTCATAATCTTCTTGAGAAAAGTGAGCCCATCCATGCGCGGCATCTCGATGTCGAGAGTGATCACGTCCGGCACTTGTTCGGCGATCCGGTCGGCCGCAACGAAAGGGTCGCTGGCCGTGCCGATGACCTCGATCTCCGGGTCGGACGAGAGCACCTCGCACAGCGTCTGGCGCACTACGGCGGAGTCGTCTACGATGAGCACGCGAATCTTGGGTAAACCCACAACTACCGCCTCTCTGTTTTCTTTGGTCCTGATCGAATTGCGAAACCGCCCCGTTTGCGAAACCGCCCTGTCGCGAAACCGCCGCGGGGGCACTCTTGCCAATCTGGCCAAGCCCGGTTCAGCCGAGCCGCCTCAGCAGAACTTCCCCGGTTCCGGTATGGAACTGAATGTTGAGGCCGGAAGTGCCTCCCAGGCTGGATGCAATCACGTCGAAGCCTTCCTCGTGCAGCACCCTGATCGCAGCCTCGCAGTTTAGCCGGCCCACGGTCGGCCGCGACGCCGCATGGACGACAAGGAGCACATCGGCGCCCCCGAAGAGTTTCACCTCAACTTCGCCGCGGCGCGCGCCGAGCGAGTCGAATTGCCGGGCAAGATCGCGAATGGCGAAGTCCACATAGCGCCGGCCGGCGGCGAGACTCCGGTCCGCGGGCGGCTTGAGCGGGTAACTGGGCAACATGGGATGGCAAAGGGCGCCGATGCCGAGCCTCGGAAACAGGAAAGCGATGCCGACACAGGAGCCGAGTACGGTCCGCATGATCGCCGGCTCCCTGACCAGATGCGATTCTCCAGGCTGCACATACACTTCGCGCAAACCCGCGTCAGGCTCCGGCATCGACCCTCCTGTAGAGCGCCGGAGCCACCGGCGCCAGGGGGAGATCCATATCGTGCAGGGTCTCGGCGTGGCCAACGAACATATACCCGCTCGGCACCAGGTTGTGGGAGAGTTTTTTGAGGATGCGCTCCTGCGTGGGCCGGTCGAAGTAGATGATCACGTTGCGGCAGAAGATTGCGTCGGCCTTTTCAGAGAGGCCATAGTTGGAATCCATGAAGTTCAAGCGGCGAGACTCGATGAGCCGCCGCAACTCCGGCGTCACACGCACCCGGTCGGAATCGGGATCGCGGCTGCGCATGAAGTACTTTCGCTGGAGCGCCGACGGCACCGGACCCGCGACCTCGGTCGAATAGACACCCATCTCGGCCTTGGCCAGCACGGTGGTGCAGATATCGGTAGCCAGTATTCTGAAGCGGAAGCCGGGATGCGTCAGCGCATACTCGCTGAGCACAATCGCGAGTGTGTAAGGCTCCTCGCCCGTCGAGCAGCCCGCGCTCCAGATCAGCAGCGACCTTCCGCCTCCGTTCAACGAAGTCAGCTCGGGAAGCGCCTTCTCGACCAGAAAATTGAAATGCCTTGGCTCGCGAAAGAAGTCTGTCTTGTTGGTGGTCACGACGTCGATGAAAGGAACGATCTCTTCCTTCAGCCCCTGGTGTCCGAACAGATAATCGCAGTATTCGCCGTAGGAACTCAGATCGAGGGCCTTCAAGCGCCGCTTGATGCGCGCCTCAAGCATCGTCTGCTTTCCGCCGCCGAGGTGAATGCCCGCCTCCTGGTAGATCAGGTCGCAGAGCCGCGCATAATCCCGGGTTGAGAGGAATTCATCGTGATTGCTCATTGTGTGAACGGGGCGAGCGGTTTTCGTCCGCCCCGCGCCCTCCCTTACGCCGCCACTTCCATCAGCGGCTTGTTGGATTCCTGCCCGCGAACCACCGCAAGCTCCTCGGCCGAGAAGACGCGGTCGATGTCCAGAATCATGATGAACTGCGTATCGCGCCGTCCCATCCCCTTGATGAAGTCGGTCCGAATCTGCGTCCCAATGCGCGGCGCCGGCTGAATCTGATCCGGCTCCAGGTCGATCACCTCCTCGACCGAATCGGCAAGCGCGCCAATCACGGTCGATTCGTTGTCAAGCAACACCTCGACGACAACGATGCAGGTGTTGCGCGTGCTCTCGGTCTTCGACATCTCGAAGCAGAGCCTGAGATCGACCACCGGCACCACGCTGCCCCGCAGATTGATTACCCCTGCCATGAAATCGGGCGTCCTGGGGATAGCGGTGATGGTGGTCAGGTCAAGCACTTCTCTTACCTTCGCCACGTCGGTGGCGAAGATCTCGTTGCCGAGCTTGAAGGTCAGGTACTGCCGTGTCTCCGTGATTTCGTTCACGCTCATACTGCAACTCCTTTCTCATCCTGAAGACTGGGCGCGGACCGCCAAACGGGCCGCGCCGAACCGGTCAGTAACGCTCGAACTCCCCGTCAAGGTCGTCGTGTTTGTCTTTGAGCCGAAGATTGACTCCCCCCCTTAACCCCGCGGACGAAGACCTGTCCGTGGGGACCCCGCCCCTTAACCCCGCGGACGAAGACCTGTCCGTGGGGACCCCGCCCCTCGCCGCCGTCTTCACGCCGGCTGCCGGGCCGTGGCCCATCGGCTTGACCGCCCTTGGCGGCGCGGCCTGTCTCGGAGCCTTTGCGCCCGCAGACTTCCGCCCCAGAGCGCCGTCCTCGTCTCCGGTGTGGAAGAACGACAGCGCGCTGACCAGTTGATCGGACTGCCCGGTCAACTCCTCGGTCGTCGATGCCATCTCCTCCGAGGCTGAGGCATTCTGCTGAATCACCTGCTCGAGCTGTTGCAGCGCCTTGTTGATCTGCTCGGCGCCCGTATCCTGCTCCCTGCTCGCGGCGGTAATCTCCTGCACCAGCTCCGCCGTCCGCTGAATGTCGGGCACCAGCTTGTCCAGCATCTCGCCGGACTTCTCCGATACCTTCAACGTGGTAGCGGAGAGCTGGTTGATCTCGCCGGCCGCCTTCTGGCTGCGCTCGGCCAGCTTGCGCACTTCGGCCGCAACCACGGCAAAGCCCTTGCCATGTTCGCCGGCGCGCGCCGCTTCGATGGCCGCGTTCAAGGCCAGCAGGTTGGTCTGGCGCGCAATCTCCTCGATGATCGAGATCTTGTTGGCGATCTCCTTCATCGCGGCCACGGCTTCGAGAACCGACTTGCCGCTCTCCTGCGCATCCTTCGCGCTCTTGTTGGCAATCTTGTCGGTCTGCTGCGCGTTGTCGGCATTCTGCTTGATGTTGCTGACCATCTCCTCCATCGACGACGAGGCCTCCTCGGCCGCAGCGGCCTGCGCGCTGGCGCCCTTCGAAACCTGGATCGAAGCCGTCGAGATCGACTGGCTGGCCGCCGACACCTCGCCCGCAATGGCGCGAATGTCCGAGACCGTCCGTGTCAGCCCGCTGACCATTGCCACCAGCGCCTGCATCAGCTTGTCCTGCGGCGAGCGCTCGCGAAGTTCGACGGTCAGGTTGCCGTTCGCCACCTCATCCGCCGCCGAGGTGATTTCGTTCATGGCGGCGACCAGCGTGTTCAGGTTGTTCTTGATCAGGTTGAAGTCGCCGTTGTAGGTGTCGGTGATCTGTGGCGGATTGTCCCCCCTGCTGATCCTGTCCACATAATTCGCGGCCACATTCAGCGGACCGATCACGGCGTCAAGCGTATCGTTCACGCCTTGCACGATCTTGCGATAGTCGCCCTGGTGCTTGGAGGCATCGGCGCGCGTGACCAGCTTGCCCTCGATTGCGGCCTTGGCGAGCATTCCGGCGTCCGTTGCGAGTGCATCGATCGAACTCATCGTCCGGATCAGAGAAGGAACGAGCGTATCGTTCTCCGAGCGCTTGCCGATCTTTTGCAGGTTGAGCATCTCTTCCCGGTATTCTCCCGCTCCGATCATGTCCACCACGCAGATCGCGTGCCTGAACCGATCCAGAGCGCCGTTGGTCGCCTTGGCCACTTCGGCGAAGACCCCCTGGTAGGAACCTTCCACGCGCGAAGAACAATCGTTGTTGGCCAGCCGCTGCAGAACCTTGTTGGCCTCGACCAGGCCGCCCAAACCGTCGATGCATGCGTTCAAGTTGTTCTTGAGGGTGTTGAAGTCGCCGTTGTAGGTGTCGGTGATCTTGCCGGGAATATCGCCCTTGCTGATCCGGTCCACATAGTTGGCGGCCACGTTCAACGGACCGATCACCGCGTCCAGCGTTTCGTTCACGCCCTGCACGATCTTGCGATAGTCACCCTGGTGTTTGGTCGCATCGGCGCGCGTCGCCAGCTTGCCCTCGACCGCGGCCTTCGATAGAAGGCCGGCGTCGGCCACCATGCTGCTCACCGATTTTACGCAGGAATTGAGCGCCTCGGCCAGCGTCTCGAACGTCTTCCGCACCTGAGCGGTGTCCGCATCGCCCGGCGCCGTGTCAACCTTGACCGTGGTGTCTCCCTGGGCGAGCCGTACAAGACCGTCGCCCAACTTCTGCGTCTCTGCCGCCTGGTAGTCGGCAACCTTCTGCGCCAGACGCGCTGCCTTCTTCACATCGGATTGATCGGTGACGATCTCGAAAGCGCCGATGACCTTCCCTGACTCGTCCCGAATGGGAACGCCGGTATAGGAGATGTCGAGTTCCACTCCGTGGGCCGGACGCGCTACGGTCGCTGAAGTCGAGCTTTGATCCCGGCGAATGGCTTGATTGCAAGCGCACGCCTCAGTCTTGCAATCGCTCGTCTTGAAGTGGTCGTGACACTTGGTTCCAATCAGATCCGCAGACCGCCTTCCCCCAACCTGGGCGCCGACCATATTGATGTACTGAATGTTGAATTCGCGGTCGATAATCATCGCCGGGGCTGGGATCGAGTCGAGATGCCCAACCAACGTGCTGACGGTCCGATTGACACCCTCGACGATCTTGCGATATTCGCCCTGGTGCTTCGTGGCATCGGCGCGGGTAGCGAGCCTGCCCTCGACAACGGCCTTCGATAGCAGTCCGGCATCGGCAACCAGCGCGTTGACTGCATCGATGCAGGTGTTGAGGTTGTTCTTGAGGATGTTAAAGTCACCGTAGTATGTGTCGGTGATTCGAGCGGGAATGTCGCCCTTGCTGATCTGATCCACGTAATTGGCCGCGACATTCAACGGAGCAATGACGGCATCGAGTATCTCGTTGACGCCCTGAATCATCTCCCGATGGAAGCCGTTGAACTGGGTTGCCTTGCCGCGCTCGGAGAGACGGCCTTCCTTGGCCGCGTCCACCAGGCGCATGATCTCATTCAGGACAAGCATCGAGTCGTCTTCGGCCTGATGCGCCTTGGGGCTCACCCGTTCATGATCCCCATGTCCGTTTCCTCCATGGCCGTTGCCGGCGCCATGCGCCTTCCGGCCTTCGCTCACCAATGTGCTCGGCATGAAATCCGCCCCTCCTTCGCTGGAATTCGTTTTCTCCAAAATCCATCGGCGCGTCGATTCATTGCCGCCGCTGCATGAAGGTGTACGAGACCCAGCCGGTTAAGTGTTGTTGACAAGCGCTGGCATGTACGACGCCATCGCCGACGATTTCCTATGCTGCATTCGTTTGAGAGCTTTCCCGCTTGCCGCTCGGCCCAGTACGCGCGGCCGGATGAGCAGCCGGATGCCCGCGCAGCGGAACCTGTCGTCCCAAGCGCACCGCGTCCGCCGCCAGCCGCTCGGGATCGAGAATCAGCGCCACCGTTCCGTTGCCCAGAATGGTGGCTCCGCTGACTACCTGCACATGCCGGTAGAAGCGACCCAGGTTCTTGATGACCGTCTGGCAATCGCCAAGCACCCGGTCCACTACAAAGCCGTAGCGGCCGCCCTCGGTCTCCACCAGCATGATCTGCTCGATCTCCGGCCGCGGAGTGCGAATATTGAAGTGCTCGCGCAGCCGGATGTAAGGAACAATGACTCCGCGCACGTTGGCGACATGCTTGCCGTTGGCCCGCTCAATGTCGGCCCGCGTCAGCTCGATGCACTCCAATGTGTTGGCCAGCGGCAGCACAAAGCACGCATCCCCCACGCTCACCAGCAGGCCGTCGATGATCGCCAGCGTCAGCGGCAGGCGCAGGGTCACGCTGGTTCCCGCGCCGGGTGTGCTGGCCACGTCGATGGTGCCCCGCAGGCTGTCCACCCGCTGCCGCACCACATCCATGCCCACTCCCCGGCCCGAGACATCGGTGACCTGCTTGGCCGTCGAAAAGCCCGGTTGAAAGATGAGCGCGAAGGTCTCGGCCTCGGTAAGCGGGGCATCCTCGTCCACCAATCCCTTTTCCACCGCCCGGCTGCGCACCGCCTCCGCGTCGATGCCGCCGCCGTCGTCCGAGACCCCGATCAGCACGCTCGCTCCCGAGTGCCGCGCCGAGAGATGGATGGTCGCGGTCGAGCGCTTCGCGCGCGCGGCGCGCAGCTCCGGTGGCTCAATCCCGTGGTCCATGCTGTTGCGGATCAGGTGCATCAGAGGATCGCTCAACTGATCGATGACCGTCTTGTCCAGCTCCGTATCGGCCCCCTCGATGGTTAGCTCGACATCCTTGCCGAGGTCGCGCGCCAAGTCGTGCACCAGCCGCCGGAACTTCTCGAACGTCGCGCGAATCGGCAACATGCGGATATTCATCGAGTTCTCGCGCAAGGATGAGGTCAGCCGCTCGATCTCCTCCGACACTTCGGCGATCTCGGGGTCGTCGCGGCGGGCGGCCAACTCGCTCAACCGGGCCTGCACCGTGACCAGCTCGCCCACCAGGTCGACGAACTGGTCCAGCTTGGCGGCAGGGACGCGCAGGCTCGACGCGCTATCGGGCTTGTCGTAGGTGCGGCGGCCTCCGCTTTGAGCGCGCGGCTCATCGAGTGCCTTCGCCGCCGCATCCGCCAGGCCCGCGGGCGCGGAGTTCGAGGCCGGTTCGATGGTCAGCTCACAACTGTCTTCGACGAAGATGAACACATCGCGGATCGCATCGCGGCCCACCTCGGTTGCCAGCACCATCTCCCAGGCCACATAGCAGCGTTCCGGGTCCAGTTCGGCCAGAGGCGGAACCGCCGCCATCGAGGCCTTGACCGAGAGGCCTCCCAGTTGCCGCAGCTCGCGCAACAGCAACAGCGGATTGGTTCCGTTCAACATCAAATCCGGGCCCGGAGCAAAGCGGATCGACCACTCCCGCACCGGACCGGCGGTGGCCGCGGAGGGAACCGGCGCACGCGCGGCCTTCTCCCCTGCAACCTGACTCTCGGCCACTCCCGTCGCCATCCCGGTCATCTGGCGCACTTTGGTCAGAATCTCCGCGCAGGCCGCCGCGTCGGCCGCCGCCGCTCCCCCGGCGCCCTCCTCGAGCATGGCCCGAATCTGATCGAGCGCGGCAAGCGTCAGGTCGATCAACTCCGAGTTGATTTCCAGCCGACCGTTGCGGATTTCGTCGAAGGCCGTCTCCAGGTTGTGGGTGAACGCGGCCAGTTCCTCGAAGCCGAACATGGACCCCGAGCCCTTGATCGTGTGCAGGCCGCGAAAAACGCGCCCCACCAGCTCCCGGTCGCCGGCATTCTCGTTCAGCTCCAGCAGCGCAGCCTCCAGATCCACAAGAATCTCGCGCGCTTCTTCCCGGAAGCTCTGCTTGAACTGGTCGGCGTTGCTTGCCATCGACATCTTCAACCCCTGCTCGCTTACCTGGCGCACTCAGGTACTGGAAACTTGTCAAAGCCCGCATCAAGGAGAGCGTTGGAGACTTGCTCCGGCGCCGCCCCTGCCAGCGCGAACCCCACGCCGGACCTTGTCGCCTGCCGTTCGGCGGCCCAGAGCAGCTCGATCGCGGTCACATCCAGATAGGGGTCGCCCTCGAGCGAAATGCGCACCTCTTTGCCGGAGTTCAGCGCCTTGAGCAGCAGCGTCTTCAACTCCGCCGCGGAAGAGATGTCCACCGTGCCCTCAAGGCCGATCGCGCTCATCGCTTCACTTTCATCGAGAGTTATTCCCATGCCTCACTCCGTGACGGGTTGCCAACGAAAAAGCGTACTTAGCCTCCCCCTGAGAAGAGAGGACACTCGAAGTTGCTCCAAGGGTTCGAGACCGGCAGAGCCGGCGACAGTCGATCGTTGCCGGGGCCCGCATTTACGATTGCGCTCCGGACGGCTGGCCCTCAGTTCTGAGGGACAATGCCAGTTGGTCTCGGCCGCACACCTGCTTCATCGGCTTGGATGGAGCAATCCACGAGTGGGGTTTGGGGTGGTCTTGGTTGGATGTTTCTCAGAATGCGGCTGAGCTCCCTCGCGGCTTTGCGTCAAACGGACTCCACCGCCTGGATGCTGCTGGCAATGGTGTGAGCCAGGGAATCGACATCGAAATGGAACATCCCGCGCTCGCGCGCCGGGAGCGCGTCCAGCAGATCGGGAAACGAGGCGGCCTCGCATCCGTGAAACGCGGGAAAGCCCGCCGCATCCGCCATCCCGCAACTCACTTTGATCAATTCAGCCATGCTCCAGGAGCCATCCGGCCGCCGGGGCGCATGATGCTCGCAGACAATGGAATCGAAATCGGAAGGCAGCTTCCAATCCACAATGAGCTTTCGTCCCGTTTCGCAATGGTCCCATCCGAACAACTCCCGCTCGGCCTCAAGCATGCTGCACGCGGAGCCGCGATGCGTCCCCAGCAGAGCGGCATACTCTTTGGGCCGGATCACCCCCAGCGCAAATCGTCCGACATCGTGCAGAATACCCGCGGTGTACGCAAGGTCTTTGTCCATGAACCCCGCGGATGCCAACTGTTTGGCGATCAAGGCGCAGGCCAGGTTGTGGCGCCACAGCTCCCGCATCGCAGGAAATTGCAGCGACTTGCCAAGATAGGTTCTTACCCCAACCAGCAGGCACATGCCTTGCAGTTGGTTGGCGCCCAGCACGGCGATCGCCTGCAGAATGCCGGTGGCGGGATAGCGAGGGGCGTACAGTGGGGAATTGGCAACCATGAGCACTTCGCTGGCGAACCCCGGATCGGTCGAAATCAGGTCGCTCAACTGGTGCAACTGCACATTTTCATTGTTGGCAAGTTGCATGATTCGGATCGCAACATGAGGAAACGGCGGAAGGCGCAAATGAGCCCAGGGCAAACAGACCTCGTCTCTTCGCCGCTCGGTCTCCACCGTCAGTGCCTCCGTTCATCGCAGCAACAATCTTGAGACGCGGCGGCTTGACCCGCTCGCGGTTTTCGGTCAGACAGACTCCGCCGCTTGAATCTTGGGGGCTACGCTGAAGGCAAGGCTTTCAACATCGAGATGAAACAGCCTGCGCTCCCGCGCCGGAAGCTCGTCCAGCAGACCCGCATACGGTGTGGCCTCGCATCCGGCAAACGCGGAAAAGCCCGCTGCGTCCGCCATCCTGCAACTGACGTTGACCAGGTCAGCCATGCCCCAGGAGCCATCCGACGGCCTCGGCGCATGATGATCGGAGACAATGGCTTCAAAGTCAGAAGGCAGATTCCAATCCGCAATGAGCTGGCGCCCTATTTCACAATGGTCCGATCCAAACATATCCCGCTCGGCCTGAAGGATGCTGCCGCCGGATCCCTTATGCGTCCCCAAAAGCGCGGCGTACTCTTTGGGACGCACAGCGGCCAGCCCCAATCGGCCAATATCGTGCAAAACCCCCGCCGTGTAGGCAGTGTCTTTGTCGAGGAACCCGGCTGAAGCCAACTGTGCGGCGATCAACGCGCACGCCAGGTTGTGGCGCCAAACGACCTGCATGAAAGGAAGATTCAGCGCTTTGCCCATATAGGTTCTGGCGCCCACAGTCAGGCACATCCCTTGCAGGTTGTTGATGCCCAATACCACAATCGCCTGTTGAATGCTCTTCGACGGAAAGCGAGGGGCGTACAGCAGGGAGTTCGCTATCGTGAGGACTTCACTGGCAAACGCCGGATCCGACGAGATCAGATCGCTGAGCCGGTGCATCTGCACATTCTCTTTGTTCGCCAACTGCAAGACGCGGATGGCGACTTGAGGAAACGGGGGCAGGCGCAGATGCGCCCAGGTCACATTGCCCACATCGGGTCTTCGCCGGTCGATCTGCACCGTGGGAGCCTCCGTTCATCGAATGGTATTCAGCCACGGGGGCTTGGCCGGCTCCCGCTGGCAGCATCCGCCGGCGCGCCATTCCTCGCTCTTCAATCCCGATAAGAACTACTTCGGCAGAAAGCCGGTTTTCTAGAGTGGAGATATTGAAGTGCACGCCGGCGCTTCTCCGGGCCGAGGCCGGCCCACATCTGGGGATAACTGAAAACCGGTTGCCGTGCGCCTATTTTACGTGCGCCTATTTTATGAGATCGGTTGCCCAGTTCACGGTTGCGTGAAGATCATCCACATGTGCAAACGCCTTGTCGTTCGTCACCAGTACCGCACCTATCGCAATTGCATGGGCTGCAATCTGCATATCCATATTCTCAAGGGTCTTGCCGGACGACTCCAGCTTGGCTCGGAGCGCTCCGTATGCCCTCGCCTCATCCCGGCCCCACGGCAGTACCTTGATGGCAGCGAGAAACCACTCCATGCGCTCCCGGAGTGCGGTTGCTTCGGGTCTCTTGGCAAGACCATAGCGAATTTCCGCTTCGGTAATGACTGAGAGACAGACAACTTCATCATTCTCCATATTGAGCATCCGGTTGCGGGCGGCTTGGGAGTGACCTTTGGTGATGTAACTGACCATATTGGTGTCGAGCATATAGAGGAACTTCATAGTTCGGGGCGCTCCTGCGGCAGTCCTTGGGCACGGTCCGAAGGAGTAAGAAAGTCGTCTGGTACTCCCACTTCATCGAGTGCGGCAAAGATGTCCACCAAGCTGCTCGGCGCTTGGGAGAGAATCAGGTCGCCATTCTTGGGGTCACGACGTATATAGACTTCGCTATTGGAAAAGCGGAACGCCGCCGGGATACGGACGGCCTGGCTCCTTCCACTCATAAAGACCTTTGCCTTTTCAAGTAGCGCCATTGCCCTCACCTCTGCTATACAGCATGATATATAGCAAAGGTAAAGTCAAGCTGCATTTCCGGCTGGTGGCCCACACCTCAGGGTAGTTGAAACTGGGCGCCCCAGGTCTCGCGCTCGAGACCTGGGATTCCCGCTGGACGCGAAGTCCTCTCGATTCTGAGACCTAAGAGGATTCGCTGGATGCATAGTCCACGCGCAACCGGGATCCCCGGCGAATCGCCCCATGCAAAATATTGAGTTGACCCAATCCGAAAACGGCGAGCAAGATCGGGAGAAACTGAATCCCTTTGCTTTGCGCAATCGTTTCCAACTCCCAGGACCCCAAACCGATGAGAACCGCCAGAAAGGTCATCCAGCCCATGGCCGGCTTCCACTCAAGGTCTCTGAGCGCTCCCAAAGTCAGCACCGCTGCAATCACAAACAGAACGGAGTCGTAGATCGGGACATAGACGTTCAAGAGCAAAGTCCAGGTCAGAGTCGCCGCCCAGGCAAGAGACTGCGCAGGCCTTCCGGCTGCGGCAGACTTCCACAACATAACCGCCAGCCATGCCGCCATGGCGATGGTTACCGAGATGAAAAAGACCAATTCAGGTCTGGACCAGCCGCTGCAGACAGCCTGCATGAACGACTTCATGTCGATGTATTCCTCGAGCAAAAGGGCCGACTGACCCTTGAGGCTGACGAATCGTCCAAAGACGCTCAGGAAGTGCGCGTAGGCCGGCCAGATTTGTATCCCTCCGAACGCCGTGGCTGCCAGGGCCAGAAGCGTTGAGCCCACGATGAATCCAGCGAACGCCCTGAACCTCCGAGTAAGAATCAACATGGGAATGAGAAGCAGGAGCAGAGTCGGCTTATACGCCAGAATCGAGAGCGCCAGCCCACTGGAAAACGGCCTGGAATGCCGTTCCTGCATCACCGCAAGCCCGACCGAGAAAACCGCTAAAGTGGAAATCTGCCCGTTGGCGAGATTGTTGTGGAGGAACGGACAGAATGACAGAGCCAAAGAGCAGATCAGAGAGACTTTGAGCCGTTCCCCAGGAAAGATGCCTTTGACAGCCGCAGCGATTCCAGCAAGATAGAGAGTCAGCGAGACACCCGCCCAGAGAAAGAAGGCCGGCACGACAGAAACACGCGCGAACAGACTAAAGAAAAGGGCCACAAACGGCGGATACGGGCTCGGTCCATAATTGCCTTCCTGCAAGGGGAAAGGGCAGATTGCGTTGAATGCCTTCAGTTGCAGGCTGTAATCGTAGAGCCTTGTGAGCGGATAGTCCTTCGCGATGTGGCCGATGCCATAAAAATAGACAAAGTCGCTGGGGAGTACGTGAGTTAATCCCGCTCCGGCCTTGAACCGCAGCCAAAGAGGAACACAAAACTGAATGACCAACAACGCGCCAAACCAGCCCCAGCAGGCTACATTCAGCTCCTTCAGGCCGGGGGGGGGACCGAGAACCCGCGTGGGCCACCGCAAAAAACTCCTTCTGCGGCCCTCTGGGTCCACAGGTTGGTTTTCGCTGTCCAAGCAATCTCCTTTTGAAGGGCAATCGTTCACGACGGGCAGGGATCGCCGATCAACATAGGCAAAACTGGTATCGGCAAAACTGCTGCCAGCCATTGATGGGCTGCAACTGTTCTCGATGTGCCCCCAGCAAGCTGAGCGCAGCTCGAGGCAACTCCTCTGCGCCTACCATACATTAGCTGCTGCGTTCGCGCTATTGCCTTGAGAGGAGGGTGGCCGCGGTCCGGTCGGCAAGAAAACTGGGTGCCCCAGGTCTCGCCTTTGAGACCTGGGATTTCATCACTTCTTTCACAAGCATCATCCTCCCGAGCACCCGCCGCGTCTTACACTTTCTGTCCCATGCGAGCGATGCGAGGAACCGCGATCAAAGTGACCGCAAAGAGGAAGATGGAAGCGGCAATGAATTCGAGGTGCCCGTGGCGCAGGTCTTCAAACACAAGCTTGGCCGCAACCAGCATCAGTGTGGCGTAGCCGATCCGAGTCAGTTCCATCCGCCGCCAATGCGCGCCGCTGAAGGCAAGTGCCAGAGCCGCCGCGCAAATGGTCAACGTGCGGATGAAAGCCAGGTGATGCGGGCCGGGATTCCCGCTCAAGGCCATTTGGCCAAGCAAGCCCATCAGGCCTTCCACCAGCAGCGCCGCCGTGGCGCCAATGGCCAGTGTTGCGGAGACAAAAGGAAGCACCTGCTCCGTCCATAGCTCTCCCCGGCAAGGCTTTCCGGCTGCATAGCAGAGAACCGCGCAAGCGGAGACCACGCAAACGCTCATCGAAGGCGCGCCAGGGAGCGTCCCGGCCAAGGCGCGGAAAACATACTCCAGCAAGCCGGATGCGACCGCGGCAGCCAGCAGATACGCGAGACCGTGGAACTCAAGAGCCCGCCGGCTCAGCCGAACGCCCAGGAACGTGGCCACAACCGAGGCCGCGCCTAGGCTCGCCGACCTCCACAACGGCGGCAGGCACAACACGCTGCCTGCCAGCAGGAGAGCAGCGCTCCAGGTGGAAAACACCCGGTAATTGCGTCTCTCCGGGGCGCGATCGAAGAAAGCGAAGACTGCCGCATAACTTGCCGCGGACAAGACCAGGCAGACGACCCCCAAAACGACTGCGCCGCCGCGGGGCTCGAAGTAGAGCAAGCTGGAAGCCGCCAGCAGGAATGCGATCGTCGTCTGGACCGTCTCGAACGCTGTGATCTTCTGCCGCAACAGCGCAGTCTTCACGGCCACGCTCACGCCATAAATCGCAAACAGGATGAAACCGGGCGCAAGCAAGGCCGCCGTCCCCAGAAGCGGGTAATCCGCGCGCGTGCTTTGCGGGCTGGAGTAGATAAAGATCAGCGCCCATATCGCTGCGTCGGCGGCCGCCGCCACCAGGAACCGGACCCCCAGCCCACGATTGCGATCCGCCGCGTACTCGCAGAGAAGAACCATCAGGAGGAGTGCCGCGATGAAGGGGGCCACCTGATGCGTCGCGATCGACAAGGCCACGGCAACCAAAGCCGCGGTCGCATTGGCCACCCAGAAGACCGATGCCAGATTGCGCTTCCACGCCAGGGCAGAGGCCGCGCATACGAATGCGCCGAGCACGCCCGCGGTCGCCGTGGCCGGCAATACATTGAAACGCAGTGTAAGTTCCCACAGCATGGGAGCCAGGATCAAGGCGGAGGTGCAGGCATAGGTCGTGCTGGCAAACCATGCCCCGGCGGGCGCCCGCGTTGCAGCTACCAGCCAGAACATCGCGTAGGCAATAGCAATGGCCGCAACCCCAAGTTTGGGAAGCGATGTGGATTCCGCAACCGCCCGCAGCAGATAGGCGCCGGCAATGCCGAGCATGGCCTTGCCCAGCACTTGAAACGCGCCGCCCGCCAGCGCAACGGCGAGCGTGTCGCCGGGTTGCGGCGCCTGCGATGGGATCGGCTGTAGAGTTGGCACGGCAAGGGGCGCCCCGGAAGGGTGCTCCAGCGCCTCAACACGCCTCTCCAGTGTTTCCAGGCGTGCGGCAAGCCGATTTAAAGCATCGGGAAGATCGTCCATGATTTCCACCCGAGGGAAAGCTCACTCTTTGCCGCGCTCAATCCCCCGCCGCAGCTTCGGGCGCGCTCTTTTCAGGCCACGGAGGCAGCAGCTTCACCAGCGCCCACAGGAAAAACAGCGGAAGGATAGTCAAAAAAATTGCCACCAGCCCGCCCTCGCGAGTGGCCAGGGCCATCTTGTAGCTCGTGTAGCCGAGAAAACTCTTCGAGAACAACTGTCCGCCGATGACCACGTTCCAGCGCATGGCAAATATCCCGATCAGGGCCAGACATCCGGAGATAACATAGATGGACTTGCGGGCAATCTCCGGTAGCTTCACCACCTGCGTCAGGAACAGCAAAATAAGCGGAGTGACCGTGCCCAGCAAGATCTGGACTACGATTTGCGAAAAATAGAGCTGTGTGTGGACCATGAAATCCAGGCTGCGGAACGATTCGTCGGCCTCGTAGATGCGGTGGATCAAGTCGAGCATCTCCAGGCTGAAGTCGATGATGAAAATATAAAACATATACATCGCGATAGTGTCCACGCAGCGCATATCGATTTTTTCCTTGCGCAGCTTGGTGAACGCCATGTAGAGCAGCATGACCCCGGCAATTCCCGACACCATGGCGGAGAAGATGAACACCACCGGCATCAGCGGCGAGGACCACCAGGGATTTGCCTTGATGGAGCCGAAGATGAAGCCGACGTAGCCGTGCAGCAGAAACGCAGAGGGGATGCCGACCAGCGTCACAATCCAGCCCACCCGCTCGTCGATAGCCAGCGAGCGCTCGCTGATGTTACTGGAGCCGAGCGTCATCACCCGATAGACAAGGCGCAGCAGGCCTTTGCTCGATTGCGACAAAAGCACGATTTCGCGCCGGTAGTCGAGCCATATCTCAAACGCCAGCACAGCCATCAGATACCACATGTACACATACCCGAACATGGCCATGGCCGAGGTGCTATGCGGAGTGAAGTACATCTCCGGCGAGCGGAATGGATGGCCCAGGTGCAAAACCAGCGGCAGCGGCGCAACCAACAGAAAGGCCAGCGCCGTCAGCAGCGCCAGCCTATAGGTGGGTTTCACTGCCTCTACACGGAAGACACGCTCCAGCGACGCCAGGATAAATGCGCCCGCCACCAGTCCCGTGATGTACGGGTACAAAACGATCAGCACGCTCCAATAGAGAGTGACTTCGTTTGGATACATGAAGCCTTCAACACCGTTCATAACCCCTCACCCGTCTCCCCGTTCCACCCAGTCATCGACAAAACCCCTATCGTACCGAACCGTCCAGGTCGTTGTAGTAGATCTTCGCGCCCGTGGCCATCTGCGGCTTCAGCACTTGCACGCTGTGGGTCTTCAAGAACTCATGGATCGGATCCTTGGGATTCTTCAAGTCGGCCAGTTGCCGCGCTCCTGTCGGACACGCTTCGCAGCACGCGGTCGTAAGTCCCTTCGTAATCCGGTGGTAGCAAAGCGTGCACTTATCCGCGACTTTCTTCTCCGGATGAATGTAGCGGCAGCCATACGGGCAGGCCTGCACGCAATAAGCGCAACCCAGGCAATATTTCTGATCTATCAATACCACCCCATCCGGACTGATGAAGGTCGCGCCCACCGGGCACACCTGGGTGCAGGGCGAATCCGCGCAGTGATTGCAGAGTTTCGGAACAAAGAAATACTTGCCCTCCGAACCTGTGGCAACCGGAAACCCTTCCTTGCCGCCGTCGGGCGAGATGACCTCAGGGCTGATCATGTTCTCGTCCGTTACATGGTAGCGTTCCACCCAGGTGCGGAAGTTCCCGTCCGGCACGTCGTTCTCAGTCTGGCAAGCCCGCACGCAGTTGCCGCAGCCGATGCACTTGGGGATGTCGATCAACATGCTCCACCAATGTTCGCTCATCTTGTAGTTGGGCGATTCTTCGGGTGTTCCGGCAAGCACGTACTTCCATGCAACCGCCGCCGCCGGCAAAAGAATCATGATCTGACGTCGGGAAATATTCATTTCGCACCTCCCGCATCCATCCCCGGACTATGCGGCTTGTGGCAGGTCTCACACGGTAGCCCTTGGGAGTGATCTGCCGGCACAACCTGCGGAAAGCCCTTGGGTTTGGCTGCGCTCGCCGTGTGACAACGTGCGCAGAGCACCGCCGTATCCGGCAAAACAGGCTTCACTGTCGATGGGTCGTCGGCGCTGGCATGTTTGGCCTGCGCCCCGTGGCAGGCTTCGCAGTTCACGTGCGCATGTTTGCCGTTCTTCTTTACTTCCACCACGTCCACGTGGCAGGCCTCGCATGTGTCGTGGCCGGCGAACTTGATCGGATTCGCGGCAATTTCGCCGATGGAGGCTCCGCGGTAGTGCCCATATTGTCCAAAGCTTTTGGGAACAATGAAGTGGCGCACCACCAGAAACACCAGAAAGGCGAGAACGAAAAGCCCCGCAAACCGGAAAAGATGCCCTGCATCCTTGAAAACACTCATCAAACCCTCTCCCCAACGACCCTGCCAGGAGGTTCCGCGAAGCTATCCCAATGTGGTCTGGAACATTCCTTGTATTCTCGACCGTACACGAGCATCTCGGAGGTCTGTATGTGAGTTAAATCACACGCAGACGTGATACTCCACACCCGCGGTACGCTCGCAAAGCGGCTCTTTGGGCGAATGAGGCACATCATCACCGCAATGCGGCGCGCCATCACCGCGAGGAAGCCGGAAAGCGATACGATGAATCTTCGGAGCAAAAAATGCCAAGGATCCTTGACGGTATAGCAATTGCCGGGGCAATCAAACAGGAAGTGGCGGAAGAAGTGAAGCTGCTGGCTGACAAGGGCATTCGGCCGGGGCTGGCGGCCGTGCTGGTTGGCAACGTGGCGGCGTCGGAGATTTATGTCCGCAACAAGGTGCAAACCTGCGCCGATCTCGGCATCTTCAGCGAGCTGATAACGCCGCCGGAGACCGTGACTACGGAAGAAATGCTCGATCTGGTGGCCAGCCTGAACGCCCGCGACGAGATCGACGGCATCTTGATCCAGTTGCCGCTGCCCCCGCAGGTGGATACAAAGGTGCTGCTCGATGCCGTCTCGCCCTCGAAGGATGTGGATGGCTTGCACCCGGTAAACGCGGGCCGCTTGCAGGCGGGCCGCCCAGCGCTGGTGCCCTGCACGCCGGCGGGGGTCGTCGAAATTTTGCTGCGCAGCGGCATTCCCATCAGCGGCCGGCACGCCGTGGTGGTGGGCCGCAGCGACATTGTGGGCAAGCCAGCGGCCATGCTGCTACTCCACCAGAACGCCACCGTCACCATCTGCCATTCGAAGACCCGCGACCTGGGCGCGGTCACCCGCCAGGCCGATATTCTGGTCGCCGCCATCGGTCGCCCCGGCTTCATCACGGCGGAGATGATCAAACCCGGCGCCACGATCATCGACGTGGGCATCAATCGCATCTCGGACCGGGCGGAGTTCGACCGCTTCTTTTTAGGCAACGCCAAACGCGAGGCCGCCTTCGCCAAGCGCGGTTCCACGCTTGTAGGCGATGTGCACCCCAAAGCCTTCGAGCTGGCCGGTGCTTACACGCCTGTGCCGGGCGGCGTGGGTCCGCTGACGATTGCGATGTTAATGGCCAACACGGTCCGCGCAGCCAAAATGCGGCGAGGGCTTTAGACCATGCTGCGCGTAGGACTCACCGGCGGCCTGGGCAGCGGCAAGAGCACCGTCGCGGGCTATTTGCGCGACTTCGGCGCCGAGGTTATCGAGGCCGATGAGCTGGGCCGCACGCTGATGGAGCCGGGCCAGCCGGTCTATGCCGAAATTGTGCGCACATTCGGGCCTGAAGTGGTCGATTCCGACGGCCGTCTGAATCGCGCTCGCCTTTCCGCACTTGCTTTCCAGGGCGGCAGCGGCAACAGGCTCAATGAGCTGAACGCCATCGTCCATCCAGCCGTGATCGCGGCGCAGCGGCGCTGGATGGACTCGGTCTTTGCGCGTGATCCGGCGGCCGTAGCCGTGGTCGAGTCGGCGCTGATCTTTGAGGTCGAACGCGATGCTCGCGCCCGTGGCGAAAAGGAGACCGTGCTGGGTCGCCGCGGCGACCGCCGCCGCATTGATCGCATCGTCGTGGTCACCGCGCCCGACAATCTGAAGATCGCCCGCTATGCCGGCAGAATCAGCCCATCCGGCCCAGGCCGTGAGGCTGCCGAAGCCGACGCCCGCCTCCGCCTGGCGCACCAGATTCCCGATGCGGAAAAGGCGGCCCGCGCCGACTATGTGTTGGAAAATACAGGAGATCAAGCCACGCTCCGCGCCCAGGTTGCCGAGCTATGGCAGCGCCTCAAGGCGGAGAGCAACATTTCTCCCCGTAACTTGACTTTAGAATAAGGAAGTGGCAGCCGCGCCTTCCCCCGTGGAACATCGGCGCGCCGCCGCCGTATCTGTATCGGGAAGGTTTTTCAGGTTTAGGAGCTATGAAACTACTGCGCCGCGTTTTCCTGGTTGTCCTGCTGGTGGGCGGATTCTGGTACCTCACCACGCATCTCTCTTTCGCTCCTGGCGGTCCGGCTTGGAGCCATTTCTCGCTCTTTGGGGCCAAGGGCTCCAACTCCCCGCTCCAGCTCACAGAGGCTGAGGCCGCGCCCGCCTACGACGCCGAGGAGCAGAACAATATCGCCGTCTACAAGAGGGTGCTGCCTTCTGTGGTCAACATCACGTCCACTACGCTGGTCTTCAACTTCTTTGAGGGAGTCGTACCGCAGCACGGCCAGGGCTCCGGTTTCATCCTCGACAAGGCCGGCCATGTGCTCACCAACTTCCACGTCGTCGAGGGCGCCAACCGCGGCATCGAGGTCATGCTCAGCAACAAGCGCCGCTATACAGCCAAGGTGGTGGGCACTGACAAGGCGCACGACCTGGCCCTCTTGCAGATCGGCGCGCCCAACCTGGAGCCGGTCACGCTGGCCGATTCCAGTGGACTTTCGGTGGGCCAGAAGGTCTACGCCATCGGCAACCCCTTTGGCCTCAGCGGCACCATGACCCGCGGCATCATCAGCTCCATCCGCTCCATTCGAGGTTCGGAGGGCGCGCTCATCGAGGACGCCATTCAGACCGATGCGGCCATCAATCCCGGCAACTCCGGCGGCCCTTTGCTCAACTCCCGTGGCGAGGTCATCGGCATCAACGCCATGATCGCCTCGAACGGCGCCGACCAGAGTTCCGGCATCGGCTTCGCCATTCCCATCAATACGGCCAAGGCGGTGCTGGCCGACCTGACCCGCTACGGACGCGTCAAGCGGCCCTCGCTGGGCATCGTTTCCTACGCTATCGGCCCCGATCTGGCCTCGCAGATGGGCCTTGCCGTGGATTCCGGCGTCCTCGTCCAAAAGATCGTTTCCGGCGGAGCGGCCGAGCGGGCCGGCATTCACGGCGGCAACCAGCAGGGCTACGTCGGCAACACCCCCATCCTGCTCGGCGGCGACCTGATCGTGGCCGTCGACGGACAGGAAGTCGCCGATCCCCAGGACATCAACGGCCTCATGGACAAACACCAGGCCGGCGACACCATCAACGTCACCCTCTATCGCGGGAAGAAGCAGATTACCCTCAAGTTGATCCTGGGAGAAGCGCGGGACGCAAATACTTAGGCGGGGAATCGAGTCGATTGGTTTTTAGTTGAAGGGTGCTGGCTTTGCAGGCTGCGGAAAAGCCCGATTCCGATGCCAGATCGCGTCAGGGCACGACTTCAGTCGTGCCGTAAGCAGCTGTAAAATCAACGCGGGCTTTAGCCCCTGAGGGAAGTCCCTTGCGACAAACTGCTTCCCCTCAGGGGCTAAAGCCACAGATCACATTGCGCTCCCACCGGACGGCCTAAAGCCCGTCCCCTTCAGCGCTTCAAGATTCTGAACAGATACTCAGAAACCAGCCTGCGCTTCGGCATACTCCGCTTGCGCCACCTCAACCCGCGCCAACTCGACCGGCTCGCCATAGTGGCCGGCCACAATCGCCGCCGCCGTCGAGCCGTCCAGGAGCGGCCGCACCGCCGCCAGCTTGATCGTCGATTGAGCAGCCATCTGCGCCACTTGAGCCTTGCTGGAGACCGTTTGAACCAGAGCGAGAATCGCGCTCACGATGGTTGCAACAGCCTGAA
>OCTA010000671.1_pt1 | contig 31448 bp, 15 predicted proteins | sample 1538991 | NCBI WGS metagenome assembly OCTA01 (sample SAMEA3539302, study PRJEB22396) | soil metagenome | biome: tundra; feature: field; material: soil | place: USA | collected 2010-05 | depth 0.15 m | reverse complement strand
CGCCGCCGTGCTCGGAGACCACCACGGCCGCGGCCCGGCGCAGGTTGCGGGCGCGCGAGTAGTAGCCGAGCCCGGACCAGAGCGCCGTCACCTCATCGTCGCTGGCGGCCGCCAGGATCTCCAGGGTGGGGAACCGCCGCATGAACCGCTCGAAATAGGGTGCGACGGTCGCCACCCCGGTCTGCTGCGACATGAACTCGGAGACCAGCGTCCGATAGGGCGTGGGGTCGCGCCGCCAGGGCAGATCCCGCCGCGCCCGGTCGTACCAGCGCAGCAGTGGGCCGGCCAGGCGGCTGCCGCGGGCGAGCGCGGCGCGGGTGCGCACGGAGCGGATCCGATCGTTCGCCGTCGTCATCTCCGCGGACACGGCACATTGTAGTACAACGAAGACGTGGCCCCGCCGCCGCCGCCCGACATCCTGGCCGCCGTTGCCCGCGGCGAGATCGATCCCATCTATTGCCTGTCGGGCGAGCGCTACCTGGTCGATGAGGCCGTGGCGGCGATCCGCGCCGCCGTCCTGACCGAGATGGGGGCCGCCGCGGCGTTCAACCAGGATGTCTTCGATCTCAAGGAGAGGGGCGTCGGCGGCGCCATCGCGACCGCCAAGACGCTCCCCATGATGGCGAAGCGACGGCTGGTGGTGGGCAAGGCGATCGACGAGGTGAAGGCCGCCGATCTGGAGCCGCTGGCCGCCTACGCCGAGGACCCCAACCCTTCGACCTGCCTCATCCTGATCGCCGAAAAGGTCGACGTCCGCTTCCGCGCGTTTCAGCTCCTGCGCAAGCGCGGCTACCTTCACGTCTTCGCCCCGCTCCGGGAGCAGGCGCTGGCCGGCTGGCTGCGCAACGAGGCCCGCACGCGGAAGATCGCGCTGCCGCCCGACGCCGCCGCCGCGCTCGCGATCTCGGCCGGTCCCGATCTGGGCCGCCTGGGCCGCGCCCTCGAGCAGCTGGCGCTCTACGCCGGCGATCGGGCGATCACCGTCGACGACGTCGACGAGCTCGTCGCCGAGACCCGCCAGCGCGGCATCTTCGAGCTGACCAAGGCGATCGGCGCTGGCGAGGTGGGCGCGTCGCTCACGCTGCTCGCCAACATGCTGCGCAACCGCGAGCCGGCGCTGAAGATCCAGTTCATGCTGGCCCGTCAGTTCCGGCAGATCTGGCGCGCCAAGGAGCTGGCGGCGGCCGGCGCGGCCCGCAACGACATCGCCGCGGGGGTCGGCATCAGCCCGTACTTCCTCGACGATGTGCTCATCCCGGCGCGACGCATTTCACGCGCGGCGCTGATCCGCGCCTTCGAGCGCCTGTTTCAGGCCGATCTCGGTCTCAAGACGTCGCGTCTCGATCCCGAGATCACGCTCTCCCGCCTGGTGCAGGCGCTGGCGGAAGACGCCGCGGGCCGGCGCGATGGCGCGGCCCGCGCCTAATCTCAGCTCTTGACGTTGGCGGCGGCGACGGTGAGTCGCGACACCGAGCGCGAGGCGGTCCCCTTCTTGATGACCCCCTTGGACGCCGCCTGGTCGATGGCCCGCACCGCACTGGCGAGCAGCTCTTTGACGCCCTTGGCGTTCTTCTGCCCAATCGCCGCGCGGAACTTCTTGATCGCCGTGCGCATGGCGGTCTTGTGCGCGATGTTGCGCGCCGTTCGCTTGACGCGCTGGCGGTTCGCCTTCTCGGATGACTTGATGTTGGCCACGGTTTTTCCTTCGTTCGTTCGGGCGCGCATCATGATGACCGCGCCCTAGCTTGTCAAGGCGGCAGGCCGAATCGGCGGCGCCGCGACACCGGCGGCCGCGCAAAGTTCCTGCGGAACTGCGGTCGCGGCGGCTTGTCCCTGCCAGTGAGGAGACCGCCCATGCAGCCGATTGATCCCGCGCCTCGTCGACCAGGCAATCCACATTCTTCAGATTCGCCACCGGTGCCCTTTCCGCCGTTCCCGCTGGTCGCCGCCACGGACGGTCGGGCGGCGCCCCCGAGCGCGCACCGCGGCCCTCCGTCCCGGCGTCCGCGGGTACACCTGGCCGGACCGGCGCTGCTGGTCGAGGCAAGGTTTCGCGACATCACGCTGGCCAGCCGCCTGCTGCAGGCGGACGCCGCGTCGACCTTCACGATCGGCGCGGCGCGCGGCGTCGATGCGCCGGTCAACCCATCCTGGCTGGTTGAGCCGTCGATACCGTCGGAGCCGGTGCGGCACGTGCTGGTCGAATCGACGGCCGGCGGCTTTGCGCTGAACCTGGCGCCCGCGATGCGCGCCGAGCTGCGGACGCCGCTGCAGCGCCTGGCGCTGGCCCCGGATTTCGGCCGCGCCGAAGCGCCCCTGGTGTTGCCGCCCGAAAGCACGCTCCACATCGCCTGCGGCGAGATGGCGTTCGAGATCCGCGCGGCGGGTCCGGTGGCGGCGCTGCCCCGGCCCTGGTTGGGGGCCGGCTGGCGCGACGAGGCCAAGATCTTCCTGGCGGTCGCGTTCGTCTTGCTGGCGCTCGTCGCCCTCGCCTACCTGATGCCGCCCGATCGGCGCGCGCTGTCGCTCGACGATCTCGAGGTCTCCCGCCGGTTCGCGGCCTGGGTGACGTTGCCGCCCGAGACGAACGCGCCGCAGATCGACCGGGCCCTCGCCTGGCTGAACCAATCCGGCGGAGCGGCCACCGCAGCGGCCGCTGGTCCGACGGGACAGGCGGGCAATCCCAAGGCGCCGCGGGTCGACGGACGTCGCGCCGTCAAGGGACCGGCCGCGCCAACCGACGCGCGAGATCTGGCGGCGCGGATCCGCGCCAACAGCCTGCTCGGCGTTCTGGATGGGTCGCGCGCCGACTCCCTGCTGGCGGCCGTCGCGACCGGGCCAGCCCTGGGTGCCGACGCCGACGACGTCCTCGGACACGTGACGGGTACGACGATCGCCGACGCCTACGGCGTGGGTGGCCTCGGCATCGTCGGCCCAAATGCGGGCGGCGGCGGCCTCGGCGACGGTTTGGTCGGTCTCGGCGATCTCGGCACCGTCGGTCGCTTCGGCGGCGGCAACGGGACGGGACCCGGCTACGGCGCCGGCGTCGGCCGCCTGGCTACGCGCCAGGCAACGGTCCCCGACGCCATCCCCGGCATCGGACACGTGATTGGGACGCTGGACAAGGAGATCATCCGGCGGGTGGTGCGCCGCCACCTGAACGAGGTGCGCTACTGCTACGAGCAGGCGCTGGTCGTTCACCCGTCGCTGAGCGGCCGGCTGGTCGTGCAGTTCACCATCGCGCCCACCGGGCGGGTTCTCGTGTCGATGCTGCAAAGCTCGACGCTGAGCCTGCCCAGCGTCGAGGCCTGCGTCGTGCAAGCGGTCAAGCGCTGGGAGTTCCCCCAGCCCGAGCGCGGTGGGCTGGCGCGGGTGTCGTATCCGTTTCAGCTCACGCCGGGGAGCTGAGCGCCGGCGCGCGGCGACGCGGTGCCGGGCCCGCCGTCAGTCCAGGCCCACCTCTTCCAGATCCGCGTCGTCCATCCCGAAGAAGTGCCCGGTCTCGTGGAGCAAGGTGGTCCGGACCTCCTCGCGCAGCTCGTCTTCGCTGCCGGCCACCCGTTCGAGGCAGCGCCGGAAGAGCACGATCTGCGTCAGGCCGGGCTGGCCGCCCAGGCTGGAATTTTCGGGGTAGGCCGTCCCACTGAACAGCCCCAGCGCGCGCGGATCGAACCCGGCGTCGACGTCCGCCTCGGCCGGTTGCTCGCCGATCACGATGGGCACGCCCTGCAGCAGCGCCCGCGCCCGCGCCGGTAGTTCTTCGAGCGCCGCTTCGGCGACCGCCGCCACCTCGTCCTCCGACAGACGATCGCCCTCGCCATCCGCGGCCCCTGGGGCGGTGTCGAGGGTCCAGGTGTGCTTCCAGGCCGCGCGCATCTCGGCCTCGTCGTCCAGCTCGGCGGCGGCGCGCCCGAGCGCGTGCCAGGCGTCCGGCGACTCGGGGTGCGCGGTCGTCAGCGTGCGCATGCGCGCCCGCGCCAACGCCGCCTCACCGAGGGCCAGGTGCAGGTCGGCGATCTCCAGCGCCGTGTCGAGATCGTCGAGCGGCACCTCGGGCGGTGGCAATTCGGCCAGCGTCTTGCGGGCGTCGGCGGCCTGCCCCAGCTCGAGCTCGATGCCGGCCTTGAGCGCGACCGCCGAGAGGTAGTCGACCTCGTCCTCCGACAGGTCGAGCGCCCGGGCCGCGTGCCGGAGCGCCTCGTCGAGCGTGTCCGGGTCGCCGACCAGGATCTCCGCCAGCCACAGCTCCGGCACGGCCCACTCCGGATCGACGACCACCGCCCGCCGCAGGATCGCCATCGCCTGCGGCAGATCGTCTTCCTCGCGACAGCAGGCGGCCAGCACCAGCAACACCTCCGGCGCTTCTTGCGGCAGCCGCGCCACCGCCCGCCGCGCGGCCGCGACGTCGCCCGCCTCCAGCAGCTCCCAGGCCTTGTCGAGCCGGGGGTCGCTCGGCGTATCGCTCTCGGCGGTCTCGGTGGTTTCGTCTTGGTCGGTCATTCGGAATCTCCCATCATCTGAGGCGACCCGGACAACGCCGCCAGCGACGCCAGCATGTACCGGGCGGCCACCTCGGTGGTCCGCCGCGCCCCTTCGGCGCTGCCGATCGGCGGCGCCACTTCGACCACGTCGGCGCCCAGCAGCGGGAAAGCCGCGCCGACCCGCGCGATGAGCGCCGAAACGAAATCGGGCGTGAGCCCTTCCGCCTCCGGCGCGCCGGTCGACGGCGCGGCCGCCTCGTCGGTCGCGTCGATGTCGTTCGACAAGTAGACGCTGCGCACACCCAGCCCCTGCAGATGTCGGATCACGTCGTCGATGACGGCCGTCCCCCGCGCCCGCACTTCGTCGGCCCAGAATTGCCGCACGCCCAGGGTCGACTCCCAGTGCTCCTTCGAACGCGAGGACGCCCGCACGCCGACCTGCACCAGCCGTCCACCGCGCCCGAGCAGCTCGTTGGCGTGGTAGGCCCAGGTCGCGAAGCAGATCCGGACGCCCAGCCGGTGCGGCAACAGATCGGTGTGGGCATCGGCATGAACGATCGCCCAGGTCCCGGCCGCCCGGCGCGCCAGCGCCGCCACCACCGGCCAGGCCACCGAGTGGTCACCGCCCAGCATGAAGATGCGCAAGGTCGGATTGACGCGCAGAAGCTCGTCCACCACCCGCTCGGCGACCGACAGCGGCGCCACCGGCAGGTCGGCATCTCCGGCCGCGGCCGGTCCGTAGAGTGCGGCGCGGGTCCAGCGCCGCTGCTCTTCGCTCAGCATGTCGTCGCTGAGAAGCTGTGGGACGACGAATACATCTCCCACATCCAAGATGCCGGCCCGCGCCGCGCGCGCCGCGTAGTCGGGGCAGACGCGCAGCAGCGCCGCCCGAACCCCTTCCGGCCCGAACGCCGCGCCCCGCGCCAACCCGGCGCCGCAATCGGACGGAATCCCCAGCACCGCGACCCGGGCCTGGCCGACGCCTTCCAGCGTCTGTCGCCACTTTGCTTGAACCTCATCGGCGTCGCGCGCGCCGTAGAGCGCCTGCTGCAACGCCTCGCGCGAGCGCCTACCCGTACTTACAGTGTGGATGCCGCCCGCGGCGGGCCGTAAAAAGCGCGCAATCTGGTCCATCCCGCATCCCTAGATCGGCGATCGCTGTTCTGGTTTCATAACCACCAGAGCGTCGCGGCGTCCCACCTGCGTCAAGCCTCGTTCTTGGCTCGAAACTCATCCGCATTGAGGCCGAATCGCTTGGCCCAGCGGTAAACCAACGCCGGTTTGCGGTCGAGCTCGCGCGCCACCCGCAGCATGTTTCCTCGGAAGCGGCGCATCAGCGCCTCCAGATCGACGGCGCTGGGCGGCGGCCGAGACTTTCGCCGCCCGGGCGACGATCGGATCTTCGGCGCCGCCACGAACGCGACCGGCAGGTGCTCGACGGAGATCTTCTCCGAGTCGCGCGAGAGCGCCTCCGCCGACAGGATGACCTTGCCGAGCTCGCGCACGTTCCCCGGCCAGGGATAGAGGCAAAGAACCTGGAACGCCGACAGCTCGAGCGGCTTGTTGCGCTCGCCCAGCAGGTAGCTCGACAGCGCGCCCAGATCCTCGATCCGCTCCCGCAGCGGCGGGATCCGGATCGGCTCCGCACCCAGACGGGCCGCCAGATCGGCGCGCAACCCCAGGCTCCCCGACTGCGACGGCGCGGCTGTCCGGCTGGTCGCCGCGATGATGCGCGTCTCGATCCGCCGCGGGCGCAGACCACCGACCGGCGCCAGCAAGCGATCCTGCGTGAAGCGCAGCAGCTTGGTCTGCAGCTCGGGCGCCATCTCGCCGATCTCGTCGAGAAAAAGCGTGCCGCCCTCCGCCTGCTCGATGATCCCCTGCTTGGCCATGGCGGCCTGCGAGTGGGCGCCGCGGGCGTAGCCGAACAGCTCCGTCTCGACCAGCTCGCGCGGGATCGCGGCGCAGTTGATGGCCACGAACCGTCCCGGGCGGCCGCTGGCCCGGTGGATCGCGTTGGCGTAGACCTCCTTGCCCGAGCCGGTCTCGCCGGTCAGCAGCATCTCCTCGCCCGCCTCCGCCAGCTTGCGCAGCTTCCGGCAGATGGACGCAAACGCCGGGCTCGCCGTGGGGACCGGCCCGAGGGGCTTTTGCAGCTCCGCCTGGATGGCGGCCAGCTCGTTGATGGTCGCGATCCGAAAGACCACCACGTAGCTGCCCACGAAGATCACCGAGCCGTCGCGCAGCCGGACCGACGTCTCGACCGGCTCGCCGTCGACGATCGTCCCGTTGGTGCTGCTGAGATCCGTCAGCTCGAAGACGCCCTCTTCCGGCGCCCGGGTGATCGCCAGGTGCTGGCTGGAGACCATCCGGTCGGTGAGGATGAGCGAGGACTGCCCCGGTTCGACCTGGGTCGTCTCCTTGCGGCCGATGATGAGTGAGCCGGTAAACGTCGCCAGGCGGTCAGCGCCTGCCGGGACCGCCCCTTGGCTGTTGCCTACGATTAGCAACAGCGGAACTTTGACCGGGTCGTCTGACGCTTCGTGCCGCGGAACGAAGGTGATGCTCTCGTTCGGCGTGATCACAGGGTTTCACAGACAATAAAACGTAACTTCGCTTGCGTAAATGGTTTTAAAACCGGAACCGGGAACCCCCCGCAAGTCCGACCTAACCCCTTGATTTTACCTATCTCCCCCATTGGTTCCCCAGTTGCTCTTGTACATCCCGAAGGGCACGCCCGATGCGGCGCGTCTCTTCGGAAAAGACCAACAAACCACAAGGGGAATACATGCTCAAGAAGATTGCACTCGCGGGACTTTTTGCTCTTTCCATTGCGTCTTTCGCCGCCGGAAGCGTGTCGGCGCGCACGGCTGCAAAGAAGGCGCCAGTTCCGGCGGCGCCGCAGGGGTTCTGCTTCCCCCAGGGCATGCCCTGCTGAAGCCCTCCGTCACCCTGTTGAAATGGCCGGGAGACGAAGAAGTTTTGCCGTCTCCCGGGTTTCGACCCGTACCCGTTGAAAGAATGGCGAGTCTCGGCCGACTCCTGCCGGCCAGCACTGAATCTCCGAGGGAGCTGCGCCGTTGCCCGGAATTTCAATCCGGCTTCCCGTCCTTTCCCCCGACATCGCAGAGCGCTCTGCCCAAAAATAGTGACCAGCCAAGGCCTCAAAGCTCCAGATGGTCGTTGGGGACGACCAAACGGGCGGGCATTGATAGTAGGCATCCCACGACCTCTGCACTCGCCCATCATCGACGGAAACGATGGTCAGGCGTGGGACGTTGGTCTGAGTCAGATATGCCACCTTCGTTCCGTCCGCTGACACTTTTGGCCAAGTCGGCAGCTGCGAATCGCGACGTAGAGTCCGGCAGGTGCTTTCGGCCACGGAACAGAGCACGATGCTCTTTTGAGCGTAGTCGGCATAGACCCACCATCGGCCATCGCTGCTGAAATCCGGCCCAACATCGGCCGGCCCCGCGGTGACGCGCTTGAGCTGTCCATCGCGTCCTTGAGACCAGATGCTGACCCGACCATCATCACCGCGTTTGCTCAGCAGGAGCTGTCCGTCTGAGGATATTGCAGCGGAGTATGTTTCACCGTCGGAGGTCAGCGCGCGCCTACTGGAACCGTCATAGAACCAAGCGTCGTTCGAGATATGACGCCCCAGAAGAATCGTTTGATCTCCACTCCGGCGAGCGCCTACCAAATCCAGGCCGGGAAGCATTCCAAGATTGCGATACGAACCCTTGTGCCAATCGAGTGCCGCCAGAGTCGACACCGTTCCCGACAGTTGGTACGACACAAGTACGTTGTCGTCAGGATCGCTGAATTGTATACGCCTGCCAGCCGGAACAATGAAGGCTCCCCGATATTCGGTGGTTCTCCCCTGGTAGAGCGCGACGGCGACGTCGGCCCCGTCAATCGAAAGGAGAAGTGCCATCGACTCTGTGGCCAGTTGCACGGCCTTCCCCAGGATTGTCTGGTGACTACCAGGATGGGGATCCGGTAGCAGCGTCAAACTCATTGTCGGCAACGAAAAAATCGCCGCGTGAGTCGCATCTACGTTGTAGAGAAATTCCTCGCCATTGCCAAGCCACTGCGGATCGGACCCCGGCGTAACGGTCGTCGCGGGATGACCCTCCTTCAGATCCCAGAGCCGAAGCTCCGTGGCGCCTGCTGCCTGTTGGGCTGAAAAGAGAAGCGCATTCTTTTGCGGAGAGAGCTCCGGGCAACCTACGCTATAAGTTTCGGGCGCCAGAGGCGCGGGGCGTCGTTCGCCCGTTGCAATGTTGATGTCTTCTGCACGTCGGGGTGTTCCCCAGACGAGTCTCGCAGTCTTGTCATCGACGATCGAAAAGCAATGCACGTGACCGGGTACCTCCGTCACCGCGACTGCAGCTTTGCTCCAATCCGCGGCCTTGCCGGTTGGCTCGAGACGGATGGTATCCGAAGTGGCGTAGGTACCAACGGTCGCTCGCGATCTCCTGGAGTTCCTCAGCGAGAAGGCCCCTGCCAGCGCAGCAGCCACCAGCCCAATAGCTACACCGGCCAGATACCTTCTCGAACGGCGTCTACGCAGGATGCCAGGCGATGATCGTGCGGCCAGAAAGAGCGTCGCTGCCACGCCTGCGTCCGCCGGACGATCTAGTGGCGCGTCCGCTAGGCACTGTTCACATAGATCCAACATCGCCCGTTCGACGGGCGAGTCGGGACGCGGGTGTGGCCTCGTGCTTCCGTCGAAACTCACCGCGCGGCGCTCCGGTCGTCTTCCGAAGAAGATCTCGTGTAGAACAACACCCAGCGCCCAGACGTCTGAGCGGGTCGTGGCAGGCTCTCCGGCGAGAACCTCCGGTGCCATGTAGTGTGGTGTCCCGATGAGCACCGTAACGCCCGGTGCGTTGGCTGTATCCGTCGCCAAGCCGAAGTCCGAAAGAACGAGACGCCGATCCTCCATGCGAAGAAGATTGTCCGGCTTGAAGTCGCGATGGACGATGCCGACTGCGTGGATGGCCGCCAGCCCGGCGATGATGGCCTCTGCATCGGCGAGCCGTTCGGGAAGTGGTCGGGCCGCAGACTCGCCGCGCTTCAATTGATCTCGGAGGGTACCCGCCGTCGCCAACTCCATCGTCAGGAACCGGTGCCCGTCGGCCTCGCCGATGTCGAAGATCCGACAGACGTTCGAATGTTGGACGGGACGGCCGAGACGTAGCTCCCGGGAGAACCTTTTTGACCATTTTGCGTCGCTTGCGAGCTCTGGTTTGAGAACCTTCAAGGCGACCAGGGCCTGCGCCGTTCGGTCGAACGCCCGCAGAACGACTCCGCTCCCCCCCTTTCCGATGACCTCTTCGATCTGATACCTGCCGGCCAGTACCGTGCCTCGTTCGATGTCGACCGGACGCTCCCGCACGAACGACTCTTCGGCGACCTCGGTCACGCTGTCCTTCGGGCCCGATCCCGAGCTACTGACCTTGGATGCGTCCCCCATGACGAGCGCGGAGCCTAGCGGGATACCGTGGGGTTTCCAAGGATCCAGCTACTGTCGGGTCGGAAGGTATCTGTCAGGAAGGATCCTGATCTGGGACCGATGGTCGACGACAGTTCGAACCTGCCTGGTTATGGGCGAGCTGGGGTCAGATCCGTCAGAACAGTCCCGAGCTTCTGCGACTGCCTTACCTGTCGGTCGTCCAGAATCGGCGTCCATCTCGATCCACACCCATCCCTTCCCCTTCCTTCGGAATACCCACAAGGTGCCCTCAGACGACCATCCGGGGTCACAGCTGTTCGCACTCTCTTCGATATCGTGTGCTTCCCCTCCCGAGGAGCTCATCCATCGAACAATTGCTCCGCGATTGCTGAGCGCCACATAGGCGAGTCGCTGATCGTCTGGCGAGATGGACAGACTCCCAGCGCCCTCTTTCATGATTGTTCGACAACCCGTGTCGTCGCAACGCACGATGGCCCCCCGTCTCGCGTAGTCGAGATAGAAGAACGCCCGGCCGTCCGAAGTGCACACAGGCTCCCAATCGAACGGCCCGGTTGTCATTTGTCTGATCAGGCGCCCACCCCTGTCCAGTCGCACGACCACCAGCGAGCCGTTCGAATGCGTGCTGGCTACTATGTCTTGACCACAAAGCGCCGGGACCAAGAGGTCCGCGTCGCGAGTGATCTGCACCCAGACGCCGGTGGAGTCTCTGAGCTCGAGATCGCTCAGTGACTTCGTCGTCGCGAAGGACAATCCATCGGTGACGAAACGCGGATAGCGAATGGCCTGACGGGGAACAAAACCTATCTTAAAAGCTCTCTTTCCAAGCAGATCGTACTCCAGCATTGAGTTGTCGCCTTCACTGGAAGTGCGCCAGTAATAGAAGGTGGTTCCGTCGCGTGACTCCAGATCGAGAATCTGCCCGGACAGCCGAAATCGGACCTCTTCTGTTAGCGATGGCCAACCAAACCCCACTAACTCAGTCTTGTCTCCGTCGACCGTAATCATCGCGGAGACGAAGATCCGATTACCCACGACATGGCGCCTGTCGAGCGACGAGGATGAGAGGGTCGGGCGCGGCAGGACTGTAGAGCGACTGGTCTCCACCGAAAATACGCCCATATTTTTGAGATCGATCTCATAGGAGAAGCTCTCTCCGTCCGGAAGCCATGTGGGATCCGAGTTCACGGACGGTTCCGCGATCGGGACCACGGGCACGCCGGCGCTCCCGTCGGCATGACTGGAGACAAACGCAAAAGCTCGGCCGTCCGGCGTGTGCCCCGTGTAAACCATCCGGCGCCCGTCGGGTGAGACGTCCGGGCAGCCTTCGGCGTAGGCCGCGGGAACCAGGGGCGAGGGCTTTCGCTGCCCCGTGTGCGTCTCGACATCCTCCGCGTGCGAAGGACGACCCCAGACGAACCGCACTGTACGATGATCGGGCAGCAGAGACGTACAGCGGATCTTCTCCGGCACCTCTGCCAGTACTTTCGATTTGTCGGTCCAATCGTCGGGCACGCCGGTAGGTACGATCAGGAGCGGATCGCTCTCGACGGCCGCTGCCCCCCCGACCGCTGCCCGTTTCGCCCGCATTCGGCGAACACCTCCAACCACGCCCACCATCGCGGCGCCCACGCAAGCCACCGCCGCCAACCTCCCCGCCCACCGCCGCCACGCCGAGCGGCGCATCCCGACGTCCGTGAGCTGCGCCGCGATCTCCGCGACCCGCCGCGGCCTCCGCTCCGGATCGGCCGCGGTGCACGCGCGGCAGATCTCCAGGACTGCCCGCTCGCCGGGCGCCAACCGCCGCCTCAGTACCGGGCTCGACATCTCGTGGGCGCCGGGGCGCCAGTGCGGGCGCTCGCCGAAGACGATCTCGTGGCTCACGACGCCGAGCGCCCAGACGTCCGAGGCGACGCTGGCCCGGCCGCTCTGGATCAGCTCGGGCGCCATGTAGGCGATGGTGCCGCCGCCGACGTTGGTGGTGCTCTCGAAGGAATCGGTCGCCAGGCCGAAGTCGGACAGCACGGCCCGGCCGTCGGGCATGCGCAGCACGTTCTGCGGCGAGACGTCGCGGTGTAGGATGCCCGCGGCGTGGATGGCGCCCAGGCCCGCGGCCAGCGCCCGCACGTCGGCGATCCGATCGTCGAGCGGCCGCCTGGCAGTTACGCCCGCGCTGATCTCGTCGCGCAACGACCCACGCGAGGTCAGCTCCATGGTCAGGAAGACTCGGCCGTCCGCCTGCGCAAAGTCGAAGACTCGGCAGACGTTCGGGTGGTGGATCTGTCGCGCCAGCTTCACCTCGCGCGCCAGCCGCTCGGCCCAGCTCCGCTCGCCGGCGTATTCGGCCCGCAGGATCTTGATCGCGATGGCCTCGCCCAGGATCCGATCGAGCGCCTCCACCACGAGACCCATGCCGCCACGCCCGATGACCTGGCGGATCTCGTAGCGGCCCGCCAGGACGCTCCCGCGTTCCAGCGGCGGCGCCGCCTCTCCCACCGTCGACGACCCCGGCGACCGTTCGAGATCCGTCTGGCTCTCGTCCGCAGACTCGAAGTTCCGCTCGTCTCTCACGATGCGCCGACTTCCTACTGCCGGAACTGTTCCGGCCGCAGCTCGTGCCGGGCGAGCCAGCGGCCGACCACCGCCCACTTGCGATCGAGCGATCTCGCCACCTCGGAGACGTTGCCGCGGTGCTGGCGCAGTAGGCGTTCGAGCTCGCTGCGCGCCGGGGCCGGCCGCGGCTTGCGGCGGGTTGCGATCGGAGCGCCCCGCTCCAGCGCGCCCTGGACGGTGGTGGGCAGGTGCTCGAGGCGGAGCCGCCGGTCGGGCGACAGCGCCACCGCGTGCTTGATGGCCTTTTCGAGCTCACGGATGTTGAGCGGCCAGCCGTACAGGGTCAGCGCCCGGAACGCGGCCGGCTCGACGGCGTCCACCGCGCCGGCTGCGAAGTGTGCGGCGAGCGGACCGATGTCCTCGGGACGTTCCCGCAAGGGTGGAATCCGGATCGGTTCGGCGCCCAGGCGAGCCACCAGATCTGAACGGAGCGGATACGAATTGTTCCCTCCGCCGAGTCGGCTGGTCGCCGCCAGGATCCGGACGTCGACGCGGCGGCAGGTCGTCGAGCCGAGCGGCGTCACCAGCCGGTCCTGGAGAAAGCGGAAGATCTTCCCCTGAAACTCGGGCGGCATGTCGCCGATCTCGTCGAGCAGCAACGTTCCGCCTTCGGCCGCCTCGACCAGCCCCGGCTTCGATTTGATCGCGGTCGAGTGCGCGCCCGGCGCGTAGCCGAACAGCTCGCTTTCGACCAGGTCCGCGGGGAGCGCGGCGCAGTTGATGGCCACGAAGGGGCCGCCCCGTCCCGACGCGCGGTGGATGGCGCGCGCGTAGACCTCCTTGCCGACCCCCGTCTCGCCCACCAGCAGGAGCTCGTTTTCGGTGCGCGCGAGCCGCCGCAGTTTGGCGAGCGTGAGCGCGAGCGCCGGTGAGAGCGTGGCGACCGGACCGAGGGGCGAGGCCGCCTCCTCGGCGAGCGCCGCCGACTCCGCGTCGGTGACCCGCCGAAAGACCCCCGCGTGGCTGCCGAACAGCAGGATGCACCCGTCCGACAGGGTCGTCGCCTTATCCAGACGGCGCCCGTCCAGATATGAGCCGTTCAAGCTGCCCAGGTCTTCGACGTTGTAGCCGCCCTTGCGGCCCACGATCCGAAGATGCCGGCGCGACAGGAGCTGGTCGGCGACCTGAACGCGGGCCGGATCGTGGCCGGCTGCCGGCCGCCCCCGTCCGAGGGTCGGACACCCATCGACCGGAACGAACTGCGCGCCGGAAGTGGCAAACGACGCGATCACCAGCGTCGGTCTTCCGCGCTCTGCGTCCGGCAGATCGCATGCCTCCGGCACCGTGTCGATGCCGGATTCCCCCCCACCCATTCGATGTTGGATACAACGATTCCGCGGAGGATCCAAGGGTTTCGGGGCGGGTGTCACTCGACTATCACTCTCACTCGCCATCGCCTTCTGGGACCTGCCGGCTGGATAGCAGCTCGATAGCGAAGCCGTAAGAAGCGCAGACCTTCTGTGAGCTTAGCGGCGATTTCGCGGTCCGTCGGGTCGCTCCCTGACCTCGACTGCGAGCTGGTACGGCGGTTGCTGTACGCCAAGCGGCGTCCTTGGGCGTCATGAAATGCGTGTGAGACCGCCGCCGCCTGCGTCTTCAATACATGGCGGGGATCTGGGTGAGCGCGTGACCTATCGGCACAAGCGGTTCCAAAAAATTACGAACATCAGTCAAGCACGGCGTTGTTTCGGAAAGCGGATCCGAAGCTCGAGTCCGATCTCCTGCCGGAGATCTCCAGTGGAGGGGTTCATGTTGCGGGGCCATCGGTCTTCTTCTTTAGTCGTCGTGGGGTTGTTCGGGGTCGCGGCGCTGGCGGTCGCCGGTTGTAGCCACCGGGAGCCGACACCCAAGGATCAAGCGGCGACCTCGGCGGAGGCGACGCAGATCCTGTCGGTGGTTCGCGCGCGCGGCGGCTCGCCGCTGCCGACGGGGCTCGCCGACGGGTTCCAGACGGTCCCCGGCGGCCTGCGTCCGACCTTTCCAGCGGCGGGAGAAAAGGCGCCCGCCCGGGTCCTCTTCCCCCCGCAGGCGACGGCGCCGGTTCATGTCGAGGACGCCTCGACCCAGACGGCGGTCGACGTCTCATTGAAGGATGCGCGCGCGGTCGCGGCGGAGACGGCCGGCGGCTACGTCGTCTATCGCAACGCGCACGCCTCGGGCGCGACCGTGCTCCACCGGGCGCTGCCGACCGGGACGGAGGACTTCGTCAGCTTCGAGAGCCGCCCGCGGTTGCCGGAGGTGGCCTACCAACTGGCGCTCGGAAAAGGCGTGAGCGGACTGCGACTGGTCGCCGGCACGCTGGAGATGCTGGACGCGGGCGGCGCGCCGCGCCTGCGCGTGGAGCCTCCTTATGTCGTGGGCGCGGACGGCGCGCGGACCGATGCGACGCTGGCGGTGGAAGGTTGTGCCGTCGACGCGAGCGCGGCCGCCCCCTGGGGCCGTCCCGTGACCGCGCCCGGCGCGACGACCTGCACGTTGCGGGTGAGCTGGGACGACGGCGCCGTCGCCTATCCCGCCGTGCTCGATCCGCGCTGGACGACGACGGGATCGATGACCACGGCGCGACAGGGGCACACGGCGACCTTGCTGTCGACCGGGAACGTGCTGGTGGTCGGCGGGACCAGCAACGGGACGACCGCGCTCGCGTCGGCGGAGCTTTACAACCGCACGACCGGAACCTGGGCGGCCACCGCCAGCCTGACGGGCGCGCGGACGCTCCACAGCGCGACCCAGCTCAACACGTCGTCGAACTCCACGACCAGCGGCAAGGTGCTCATCGCTGGCGGCGTCAACGGCACGACCAGCCAGACCACGGCGCAGCTCTATTCGCCGACGGCCGGGACCTGGGTGGCGGCCGGAAATCTGAACGCCGCCCGGCACGCGCACACGGCGACGCTGCTGACCGACGGCCGGGTTTTGGTGGCGGGGGGCCTGAACGGCACCACCATCCTGGCCAGCGCGGCCCTCTACAATCCGGCCTCGGGCGCGGGAAGCTGGGTCGCGACGACCGGCCCGATTCCGCCCGGGGGATTGAAGGCCCACACGGCCACGCTGATCCTGACCAGCAACACGCAGCTCAACAACCACGTCCTGCTGGTCGGCGGCAACAACGGCAGCGCGACCGTCGCGACGGTCTTCCTGTTCGACCCGGTGCAGTCGGCGTTCAGCACGCTGCAGTCGATCCCCAGCGCCCGCGAGGGTCACACCGCGACGACGCTCGCCAACGGCAACATCCTGGTGACCGGCGGCAAGAGCGGGTCGACCGCGCTGGCGACGACGATCTTGTTCAACCCCAGCTTCAGCATGGGGAGCTGGACGTCGGCCGGAAACATGACCACGGCGCGTCTGGGACAGACGGCCACGTTGCTGCAGTCCGGAATCGTTTCGAACGGGCAGGTGCTGGTGGCGGGCGGCTCGAACGGATCGAGCACGCTCAGCTCCACCGAGCTGTGGAACGGCACCAGCACCTGGACGGCGACCAGCGCCATGCTGGCGCCCGTACAAGGGCAGACGGCCACGCTGCTGCCGAATAGCTCCGTGCTCATCGCCGGTGGCGTCAACGGAAGCACCACGGTCGGCGCCGCCGAGCTCTACGACGGATCGTTCGGCCTGGGCTGCACGTCGAACAGCCAGTGCGGCAGCGGTTTCTGCGTGAGCGGCGTCTGCTGCAACACCGCCTGCACCGACCAGTGCTCCGCCTGCAACCTGACCGGCCTGGTCGGGACCTGCTCGCCGAAGACGAACGGAACCGCCTGCAACGACAGCAACGCCTGCACCAACGGCGAGACCTGTCAGGCCGGCGCCTGCTCCGGCGGCTCGGCCGTCACCTGCACCGGCGCCGACACCTGCCACACGGTCGGCGCCTGCGTCCCGGCCACGGGTTGCCCGGCCCCGGTCGCCAAGACCAACGGCACGGCCTGCAACGACAGCAACGCCTGCACAACCGGCGAGACCTGTCAGGCCGGCGCCTGCACGGGCGGCACGACGGTCACCTGCACCGCCGCCGATCAGTGCCACACCGAAGGCGCTTGCGTCCCGGCCACGGGCTGCCCGGCCCCGGTCGCCAAAACCAACGGCACCACCTGCAGCGACGGCAACGCATGCACGGCGGGCGACACCTGTCAGGCGGGCGCTTGCACGAGCGGCACGACGGTCACTTGCAGCGGCGCCGACCAGTGCCATACCGTCGGCGCCTGCGTCCCCGCCACCGGGTGCCCGGCCCCGATCGCAAAGACCAACGGCACGGCCTGCAACGACAGCAACGCCTGCACCAACGGCGAGACTTGCCAGGCGGGCGCTTGCACGGGCGGGACGGCCGTCACCTGCAGCGGCGCGGACACCTGCCACACGGTCGGCGCCTGCGTCCCTGCGACCGGCTGCCCGGCAGCGGTTGCCAAGGCCGACGGGACGACCTGCAACGACGGGAACGCCTGCACAACCGCCGACGCCTGCCACAGCGGAACCTGCAGTGGCAACACGGTGACCTGCACGGCGCAGGACGCCTGCCACGTCGCGGGGACGTGCAATCCGGCGGACGGCACCTGCTCGAACCCGAACGCTGCCAACGGAACGACCTGCAACGACAACAACGCTTGCACGCAGGCCGACAGCTGCCAGGCCGGAGCCTGCACCGGCAGCCCCGTCACCTGCGTGGCCCAAGACCAGTGCCACGCCGTGGGAACCTGCATTCAATCGACGGGGCTCTGCTCGAACCCAACCAAGTCGGACGGCACGACCTGCGACGACGGCAACAGCTGCACCAGTGGCGACACCTGCCACACGGGAAGCTGCACGGGCACGCAGACCTGTGCCTCGGTCACTTTCGTGCCGGCCCTCGGCGCGGTCTTGACCATTCCGCAGCTCGGCACGACGCTGACGACCAGCCAGACGACGCCTCTGGTCCCGGGAGACGTCGCCGCCTTTTCGGCGACGGTCACCAACACGGGCATCTTCTTCGAAGAAAGCGCCAGCGTTCAGATCACCAACAACGGGGCGACGCCGTTCACCATCGGAAGCTATCAGCAGACGATCGACTATTTCGCCGTCGCGACGCAGGCCTGGATCACGCTCGGCAAGGTCTCCTTCGACAGCACCGACGCCAAGATTCTGGATCCGACGCTGACCGCGCTGGACACGGGCGGGAGTTTTTTCGGCCTCACCATCGCGCCCGGCGCTACGTTACCGGTCTCGTACGCGCTGTTCGCCAACTTCCCGGGCGACGAGACGGGCATCCTCTTCAACCCGGCCCTCGCCAGCCAGATCCGCAGCGAGGCGCACTTCGACACGGGAGCCAACACCCCCGGCGTCACGTTCGATCAGGACATCACGGCGACGTTCCTGGAGAATTCGGGCACGATCACCGGAACGACGGTGGCCTTGCGGTTCACGGGCGACGGTCCGGAGACCGACGGCACCCTCACGGCGCCGGTCACCACGCTGGAGCCCGGCGAATCGGCGAGCTTCACCGGCAGCCTCCCCTCGCCGGCCATCGGGCCCCGCGCCGCCGGCGAGAACAGCGGCGCCTATACGCATCGTCTATTCATCGACACCTTCCTCAGCTTCGGCGGCACGGCGGTCGCCAACGGCCACGGCGAACCGTTCGATCCGCCGCAGGTGACGTCCGGTATCCCGCTGCCCTGGCAGTTCCCCTTGCTGGGCGCCGTGAAGTCGGGTCCCGCTCAGGGCATCGCCGGGCTAACGCTGCCCTATACGGTTCAGCTTCAGAATACCGGCGCGGCCGCCGCCAGCTCGCTGGCTATCGTCGACACCGTCGGGGGCGCCGATGTCGGGGCCCAGGTCGTGGTACCGCCCACCATCGCTTCCCTCGCGACGGGAACCGCGACCGTGAACGCCGCGACGCCGCTCGGCCAGACGCCGGGGCCGGTCACCGACATCGCGTCGGTGACCTGGAAGGATCGCAACGGCAACCCCTACGGCCCGGTCGACAGCAACGGGTTCACCATCGGCATCACGGCCGGTCACCCGGAGGGGTACCTGACGCTCTCGGTGCCCCTGCCGGGCTCCCCGCAGCCGCTCGGGACGCCGCTGACGCTCACCGCGACGGCGCTGGACAGCCTCGGACACCCGGCGCCGGGTGTGACGGTCCATCTGGCCATCACAGGAATCAACGCCCAGACCGCCGACATCGTCACGGGCGCCGACGGCACGGCGGCGTTTTCATACAACGGGCCGGGGCTGGGGCAGGACCACGCGATCTTGACCGCCACGATCAATGGCCCGGCGATCCAGTCGAACACGGTCGGCATCACCTGGGTGACGGAGGCCGGTCCACCTTGCACCGGCCGCACCACGCCACTAGACGTGGTTCTGATCGTCGACGGGTCGCCGTCGATGCTCACCGACGACGAGGTGGGCACCGCCCAGGCCGCCGCGGACAGCCTGATCAACGACCTGAATTTCTCCGAGGATCAGGTGGGGGCGGTGTTCTTCAGCGGCGGCGCCGAGCTGGACGCGCCCCTGACCAACGACGCCACCCTGGCCAAATCGGAAATAGACACGTCCATCTACAACTTCACGCACCTCTGCGATGCGATCTGCCCCGGCGGCTCGAACTTCGCAGCGGCGTTCGACGTCGCGCTCGCCGAGCTCCAGGGCCCGCGCCATCGGCCGGGGGCTTCGCCCCTGCTGATCTTCATCTCGGACGGCGGCAACACCGGCGTCGATCCGTCGCCCGAGATCGCGCAGATCAAGGCCGCCGGAATCCGCACCATCGCGGTCGGCCTTGGCGCCACCATCAACGTGGACCTGATGAGGCAGATCGCCAGCTCGTCGAACGACTACTTCTACGCCCCAACGGCGACCGAGCTGTCCTGGGTGTACGCCAACGTCGCGGGCGACGCTTGCCGGGCCAACAGCCCGCCGCTGGTCAGCGCGGGCGACAACCAGGGGCTCTACAGCGTCCGGCTGCCGGATTCGTTGACCTTGCAGGGGGAGGCTCACGGCAGCGGCCCGCAGGGCGATTTGCGCCTCACGACCAGCTGGACGCAGCTCAGCGGGCCTGCGCCGGTGACGTTCACCGACGCGAGCACGCCGGTTACCGACGCGCTCTTCACCGAGCCAGGGACGTACGTCCTTCAGCTCGAGGCCAGCGACGGCATTCTGACTACGGCGGATCGGGCCACCATCACCGTCGACCCGGCGCCGTCGCTGACCGGCGCAAATCTGGCAGTGTCTCTGTCATCGCCGGGACCGCTTGTGACCGGAACGTCGGAGACGCTGACCGCGATCTTGACCGACGCACAGACGCATCCCATCAGCGACTTCACGGTTCAAGTAACGGTCGCAGGTGCCAACCCGACCGCAGGTACGCTCACCACGGACGCGAACGGTCGGGTGTCGTTCTCGTACGTGGGGGCGCTGGCGGGCCTCGACGCCCTGCAGGCCACGGCGCTCGGCGCCACGGCGCAGGTCCAGTCGGCGCAACTCACGGTCAACTGGGTCGCCTCGACCAACGGCACGGTCGTGACGCAGGGCTGGATCGCCGGCCCAGCGCAGCAGGCGACGGTGATGGGGCTCGTCCCCGTCACCTTGACGGGCGTAACGCTGACCTCGGGAACCGTCAGCTACTGGCCGATGGCATCGCCGGGCGACGTTCACACCATCGCCACCGGTATTCACGCCGGACCGGGCGCCACGGTAGCGACCTTCGACACGACGACGCTGGCAAACGGCTCGTACGTGATCGACCTGAACGGCACCGACACCCAAGGGAACCAGCAGGACAACGAGATCGCGGTGACGGTGGCGGGCGACTACAAGCCGGGGCGAATGGTCCTGGAGATCACCGACTTCACGGTCCCGGTGGCCGGTATTCCGATCACCATCGGACGCCGGTACGACAGCCTCGAAAAGGACAAGGTGGGCGACTTTGGTAACGGCTGGTCGCTCGCGATCAGCCACCCCGATCTCCAGACCGACCCGGCGCACAACGTGACGCTGACGCTGCCCAACGGCCGGCGCGTCACGTTCTACTTCACGCCGACCTCGTATCCGTTCCCGTTCCGATTCCTCTTCGCGCCGACATACACCCCCGAAGCGGGCGTGTTCGGCTCCCTGACCTCGGATGGCTGCTCGCTGATCGTGCCCAACGGCGGCGAGCTCGACTGTTTCGAAGAGGCGGCCACGGCCTACGTGCCCACGACCTACAAGTACACGGACGCCTACGGCGTCGTCTACACGCTGGGCGCCGACGGAACGCTCAAGTCGATCCAGGACCGCAACAACAACACCCTGACCTTCGCCGCGAATGGCATCGTCAGCACGGCATCGGGATTGACGGTCCAGTTCATCCGCGACGATCAGGGGCGCATCACCCAAATCGTCACGCCGGAGTTCTTCATCAACGGCGTCGGCGACGTGAACCAGTACGGCTACAACTATGACGGCGATGGAAACCTGACCACCGTGGTGGCAGTCAACTTCGGCCCCACGATGTACACGTACACCTACGACGGGACGCATCGACTACTAACATCGACCGATCTGATCGGGAACCCTGCGCGAACCTCGACCTACGACGACAACAACCGACTGGCGTCTGACACCGATGCGATGGGGAACGTCACCCGCTACGCGTACGACGTGGCCGGGCATACGACGACCACGACGAACCCGGACCACGGCGTCATGACGCAGACCTTTGATGACCGCGGCCTGTTGCTGTCGCAGACCGACCCGCTCGGGCGAACCACGACGCACGTCTACGACGCCAACCGGAATGAGACCACGCGGACGAACAGACTTGGGGAAGCGACGCACTATACGTACGACGCGCTGGGGAACCAGACGTCGTCGGTAAACGCGTTGGGCGAGACGAGGCTGACGACCTACAACAGGTTTTCGCAACCACTCACGCGAACGAATCCCATCGGGAACACTACGACCATCGCCTACGACGACACGGGTCGTCCCGTGAGTTTTGCGGACACCCTGGGACCACTCGCAACCTTCACCTCGTCGGAGCATGGGCTTCCCACGTCAATTACCGACGCCGCTGGAAACACGGCCTATCTGAACTACGACGCGACGGGCAATCTCACGTCACGCACCGATCGCCTAGGTCGCGTCACGCAGTACGTTTACGACGGCATAGGTCGCAAGACCGCGATGATCGATCCCCGGGGCGGCGTGACTTCTTACAGACCCACGATATTTTTTGGTTACCTAGACGAGGTAATCGACCCGACGGGCGTCGCCACACTCACCGGTCACGACAACGCCGGCAACCTCACGGAGTTCTCTGGTGCCCCCGGAACCCATCGCATCTATAGCAACAAATACGATGCCCTCAACCACCTCACTCGAACCATAAATGACTTCGACGGCACGTCGAAAACCTACACCTCCGACTTTCGGGGCAACCGTCTCAGCGAGACCGACGAGCGTGGCGGCACGACGTCTTACATTTACGACCTCGCCGGGCAGCTCGTCCAGACGACGAACGCAGACGGGACATTGACTGCGCTGGGTTACGACGACCTCGGACGAATAGTGTCGAAGACCGACGAGCGAAGCAATACCACGACCTACGCCTACGAGGCGGGCTGTGACTGCTTCGACCGGATGACGAGCACGACCGATCCACTTGGGCGAACGACCGCCACAACATTCGACGCGCTCGGACGGCGAACGTCGATCGCGGACGCGGCCGGGCACGCGACGTTCTTTGCATACGACGTCCGGGGGCACCTCCTCGAAACGGACTATGCCGACGGGACGGCGACCCACGACACATACGACGCTCTCGGGCGCAGAGTGGCGAGCAGGGATCAAACGGCAGCCACCACCCAGTATGGCTACGACGCAGAGGGTCACCTCACGGCAGTAACGGATGCACTCGGCGACACCACGCAGTACGCGCACGATCTGAACGGCAACCTGGCATCCGTCGCTGACGCCAACAACCACGTAACGACCTACGCTTACGACGGCGACAATCGCAAGATTCAGCGGACGCTGCCGCTCGGAATGTCTGAAACGTCTACGTACGACGTCGACGGAAACCTCGCAACCCATACAGACTTTCGCGGCAAGACCACGACGTACAACTACGACAATCGGAATCTCTTGGCAGCAAAGATCCCAGACCCCACCCTGGGCGAGCCAACCGTTAGCTACACGTCGAATACAAATGGCACGCGAGCGAGCATGGTGGACGTGAGCGGCACGACAACCTATGGGTACGACGCGCGACATCGCCTCGTGATGAAATCGGCACCGGCTGGCACATTGACGTACACCTACGACGCGAGCGGAAACGTGACCGCCATCCGATCGTCGAACCCGAATGGGACGTCGGTCGACTACGACTGGGATCCTGCGGATGAACTTGCGTCCGTGACCGACAACCAGGCCGGCGGCGTCACAGCGACTACGTACACCACCACCGGACGAGCAGCACTGGTGGCAGAAGCGAACGGACTTAGGGCAACGTACGCGTACGACGCACTCGACCGGGTCACATCCCTGGCATGGCAGCAGGGCACCGCATCGCCCGTCGAGAAATGGTCATATACCCACAACCAACGTGGTCAACGCGTCACGGCGACGGACGTGACCGGGCGCCAAGCGGCATACGGCTACGACGCCCTCTCACGCCTTGCCAGCGAAACCGTGACCGGAGATCCACGAGGTGCGATGGGGAACGGAGCCATTGTGTATTCCCTGGACCCGGCCGGCAATAGAGTGTCCCGCGCGTCGACACTAGCAAGTCTTACGTCGCAAGACTTCACATGCGACGCAAATGATCAGCTCACGGTCGACAGCTACGATCCGAACGGCAACACGACCCACACCGAGGGGGATACGTACGCGTACGACTTCGAAAACCATCTCATCTCGAAGAACGGCGGTGCCGTGAAGATAGTCTACGACGGCGATGGCAACCGGGTCGCGAAGACCGCTGGCGGCCTGACGACGCAATACCTCGTCGATGACTTGAACCCGACCGGCTACCTGCAGGTGCTCGAGGAGCTGTCTGCGGGTGCCGTCCAAACCAGGTACACATATGGGAATGCACTGGTGAGTCAGATCCAGAGCATTCCGACCTCGCCTGTGAAGAGCATCTACGGCTACGACGCGCATGGCAATGTCACGTTCCTGACGGACGCGACAGGTACGGTGACCGATAGATACGACTACGATGCATGGGGCAACTTAGTCGGAAAGACCGGCGTAACGCCGAACACGCGCCTCTATGCTGGCGAGGAGGTCGATCCCGATTTGGGGCTTATCAATCTACGGGCGCGGGCCTACAAGCCGAATACCGGTCGGTTTCTGACAAGCGATCCAGTGATGGGCAAGGTGACGCAGCCTCGATCGTGGAACAGGTACCTCTATGCCAGCGGCGATCCGGTTGGTCGGATCGACCCCCGCGGCACAGAGGATCTCGTCTTTGAAGCCGTCGCAATTGAGGTAACGACGGATATTGTCATCGCTGTAGAGGAGGATGTCGTCTATGTCTACGAGGAGGAACTGATCGAAACGATTGGTGCGTCAGAACCGCCCAATATCGACGCACTAGTTCGGGAAGGGGATGATTGCGGCCGAGCCGCGGAGACCTGGTTCAAGGGGTGCGACAAATACTTCGCGACGACGATAGGTAAGGCGCTGTGTGATGCCATCGGTATAGGTCTGTATTTCGCTTGCCTACTTACTATGGGCGGCAGTTTCGGAGGTCCCCCGGGGATTGGGCCCGGCTGATCAGTTCGGCTCTCGAGTCCTCGTCGACAAGGAGTTCTTGATCGCCCGAGCGAGACCAATGCCATCGAAGTCTCCAACGTCCGCGTCGATCTTGATCTGTTCGCCGGAGAACACATATGCCCGTACCAAATTGCCGCCGGAACCGCCTCGCGGGTCAAACGATCGAAGGACATCTGCCGTGTCTCGGACCGAGATAAGGAGATGGAGAGGCTGGGGCTTAGATAGGTCAACCCTGGAAATATTCGCCCATCGGATGAAGAAGCTAACCCGGCGAAAATGGACATGCAGACCGTCGGTATCGAACATGAGGCCGACACGGCCAATTGAGAGTTCGAAAAGAGCAATCAGGCATGCTGCGAGACAGGTCAGGGCAATGTCAAACCAAAGGCCCGTCCGAAATCCGCAAAACGCTGTTGGCACGGTAGAGACAAAGGATGACCACGCAAAGGCCTGGCAAAGGATTCTTGCCTGCACCGTCGGATGCGAACGCAGGCGGACGCCACGCGGCACCGCGCCTGATCGAGCGATGCGTCGGCGTCGCCGCAGCGCCGCTCCCGCTATCGTAGAACCTATGAAGCCGATTGTACTGAGAACAAGAAAGTCCACGAGAGGTATCAAGCGGTTCGACGACCGTCCCGTCGAGATCGTGCAAAGAACGCCCAGCAGAGCGCCACCGCTCAGTACGATGCCGATGATGTCGGAGTAGACGGAGCGGTCCTGCGATGGCATGTCGAGTGTTTGCGAGGTCGCACGCTGCGGATGGCGAAACGACACTCGGAGTTTAATGTCCGGCCAAATGTATTAGAAAGCAAGGGCGATACCGACGGCTGACAAGCCACTTTGATAGCCGTAACTACCTTGCGAAAGCTCTCGGATTGCACGAGACTCCAGCAGATCATGCGCGAAGGCACGGGAGGGGCTGTGCGCGGTGATGTCGACGAGCTGGAGGCTACAAAGGACCTCCAGCGCAGCGCAAGAAGAAACCGGCTTGTCGCACGAATCGCGGTCGGTCTGGGGGGAATGTGCTCTCTGGGACTGCTGCTGCGTGGCATCTCTGCGTGGAGGAGCGGGCGTGCATCTGAGCGGTTTCTGACTTTTCGGGGAGGATCGCTCAGTTACGCCGATTTCGCGATCGTAGCTGGGGTAGCCGCGGTGGCTGTCCTTCTCAGCGGGGTATGGGCGTGGCTACACCGGCACAGGAGGTCGAGCGCCACGATTAAGTCTCGCGACGGGAATAGCCGATGATCCAACCTCGTAGGCCGAGTCGATGCGTTTCGTAGGGACCACGCTCCCCGCCCAGCCCTCGTCGGGCGTAAGCATGCCCTAGCTGCTGCGCGAGCAGGCCGCGACGATCAGGGTGGACCCAGCGCCGTGGCTCACCCATGGGCGGACACCTGACGGTGTCGCTGTCGTCGCCCGGGCCACTGCTGACGGGAACCGCTGAGACGCTGACCGCGGTCCTGACGGACTCACTCGGCCACGCGATCGGCGACTTCATCGTCCAGGTCTCGGTCACCGGCGCCAACCCGACCACCGGTACGGTGACCACCGACGCGACGGGGACCGCGACCTTCACGTACGTCGGCTGGGCGCCCGGCACGGACGTCCTGCAGACGATCGCCATCGGCGGCACGGCGCAGCTTCAGGCGGCCCCCCTGATGGTGAGCTGGACGCCGGCCCCTCCCGGTGGCGGAAACCAGAGCATCATCGCGCAGGGATGGATCGGCGCACCGGCTCAACGGGCGATCGTCATGGGCCTGGTGCCGATCACCGTCGCGCCCGGCGTCACGGTGAGTTCCGCAACCGTCAGCTACTGGCCGTCCGCCGCGCCGACCGCCTTTCACACCCTCGCCACCAGCGCGAGCGGCGGCCCCGGCGCCACCCTCGCCACGCTCGACACGACGACGCTGTCGAACGGCGGCTACGTCATCGATGTCAGCGGCACCGACAACCACGGCAACGCCCAGGACAACGAAATCCTGGTCACCGTGGCCGGCGACTACAAGCCGGGCCGTGAGGTCGTCGACGTGACCGAGTTCACCGTCCCGATCGCGGGAACTCCCATCGTCGTCGGCCGTCGCTATGACAGCCTGAACAAGGACACCGTAGGCGACTTCGGCCACGGCTGGTCGCTGACGGTCGGCCACCCCGACTTGGAGGTCGACCTGGCCAAGAACGTGACGATCACGATGCCCAACGGGAGGCGCGCGACGTTCTTTTTCGGGCTGCAGTCCGTGGCTGCGGGGCCCATCGTCCTGGGGTTCTTGGCTCAGCCGACCTACGTCCCAGAGCCCGGCGTCTTCGGCACGCTGACGTCGGACGGATGCAACCTGCTCTCGTTCAATCCGTTCAGCGACAATCCCTCGCCGATCTGCTTCGACAGCCTGTTCGATCCGGTGTCGCTCCAGTACTCACCGATGACCTATACGTACACCGATCCGTACGGCGTCGTTTACACGATGGGGGCGGACGGAACGCTCAAGTCGATTCAGGACCGCAACCACAACATCCTGACCTTCAGCCCCACCGGGATCACCAGCCCGGTGACCGGGCAGACGGTCTCGTTCACGCGCGACGATCAGGGGCGGATCACGCAGATCCTCGCGGTCGATCTGGGTGACTTCTTCCACACCCGGTTCGAATACGACTACGTCTACGACGGCGCCGGAAACTTGGTTCAGGTGACGGCGCCCGCGGTCAACATTTTCACCGAGGTGTACCACTACGGCTACGACGGGAGCCATCGCCTCACCAGCGCGATCGATCCTGCGGGCAATCACACGCAGACCTCGACGTACGACTCCGCGGGGCGACTCGCGACCGACACCGACGCGATGGGAAATCTCACGAGGTATGGCTACGATGTTGCGGGCCATACGACGACCACCACGTATCCGGATACCGGCGTCATGACGCAGACGCTCGACGATCGCGGGTTGGTTCTGGTGCAGACGGATCAGCTCGGCCGAACGACCAAGCACCAGTACGACGCGAACCGCAACGAGGTGAAGCGGACGAACGCGCTCGGCGAGGTGACGACCTACGCGTACGACGCGAACGGGAACCAGACGTCGATGGTCAACGCCCTGGGCGAGACGACGCTTACTACGTACAACGCGTTCTCAGAGCCACTAACCTCGACGAACCCGATCGGGAACACCACCACGATCGCGTACGACGACCAGGGCTTGCCGACCAGCATGACGGACAGTCTGGGCGTTCTCGCGACGTTTACCTCGTCAGAACACGGCCTTCCGATCACGGTGACCGACGCTACCGGGAATACGGTCTTCTTGAACTATGACGGCTCAGGCGATCTCACTTCGCGAATCGATCGCCTAGGACGCCAGACGAGCTACAGCTACGACACGATGGGGCGAAAGCTCACCACGACCGATCCGCGCGGTGGCGTGACCCACTACGAGTACGACGAGCAGAGCGATCTGTTGTTGGCTCGTAATCCGCTGGGCTTCGGGCCCAGGGTCTTCGTCGACGCCGACAGGAATATAGCTGACATCGTCACGGCGGGCAGCACGACCTCCGGTGAGACGGAATTCTTCTTCGACGCGAACAACAATCTCATCCGGACACAGCACAACAACGACGTCAGCATGATTCACCAGACGTCCGACTTTCGGCGCAATTTGCTGACGCTCACCGACGAGGTCGGCAATACGACCTCGCATACCTACGACGTTGCGGGGCAGCTTATTCAGACGACGAATGCCGACGGGACGTTCACGGCACAGAGCTACGACGCGCTCGGCCGGCTGGCGTCCAAGACGGACGAGCGAGGAAACACGACGACATTCGCGTACCAGGCGGGGTGCGACTGCTCGAACCGGCTGACCGGCACCACCGATCCCCTCCACCGAACGACCAGCTCGACCTACGACGCGATGGCGCGCCGGACGTCCATGACCGACGCCAGCGGACGACAGACGTCCTACGTGTACGATCTTCGGGGGCACCTCGTCGAGACGGACTATCCAGACGCCACCGCCACGCACGACACCTACGATCTCCTCGGACGCCGGATCGCGAGCAAGGACCAGACGGGGGCGACGACTCAATACGGTTACGACACCGAAGGGCAGCTCGTCTCGGTGACGGACGCGCTCGGCCATGTCACGGGGTACGCCTACGATCCGAACGGCAACCTGACCTCCGTCACCGACGCCAACAATCACACGACGACCTACGCCTACGACGCCGCCAACCAGAAGACCGGGCGGACGCTGCCGCTTGGCATGACCGAGGCCTTTGCCTACGACGCCGACGGCAACAACATTGGTCACACCGACTTCCGCGGCAAGACGACCACGTTCCCCTACGACAACAGACGGCCCGGGAGGCTCACGGGCAAAGTGCCCGATCCGAGCCTGAGTGAGCCGACGGTCAGCTACGCCTACAACCTGAACAGCACGCGGGCGAGCATGGTCGACGCGAGCGGCACCACGACCTACGGGTACGATGCACGGAATCGCCTGCTGACGAAGGCGACGCCAGCCGGAACCTTGACGTACGCCTATGATGGGAGCGGCAACCTCGCGAGCATCCGGTCGTCAAACGCGAACGGCACGTCGGTGGACTACGCGTGGGACGCCGCGAACGAGCTCGCTTCGGTGACCGACAACCGTCTGGGAGGTATCACCACCTCCGCATACACGGCGACCGGACGCCCAGCGCACCTCCTGCAGCCAAACGGGGTTGGCGCGACGTACAGCTATGATAACCTCGACCGGGTGACGTCGATGGCCTCGCAGAAGGGCGGTGCATCGGCATTTGCGAGCTGGGCTTACACATACAGCGATCGCGGCCAACGGCTGACGGCTACCGACGTCACCGGGCGCGAGGCCGCCTATGGTTACGATACGGCGTCACGGCTCACCAGCGAGACGGTCTCGGGAGATCCGAGGGGCGCAATCGGGAATGGCGTGCTCGCATACGCGCTTGATCCAGTCGGGAACCGATTGACGCGCATTTCGACGCTCCCTGCTCTCGGGGCGCAGTCTTTCGAGTACGACGCGAACGACCAGCTTGCGAGCGACGCCTACGATCCGAACGGCAACACCATAGCCTCGGCGGGCAACACGTATACCTACGACTTCGACAACCGGCTGGTCGCGAAGAACGGCGGCGCGGTCACAATCGAGTACGACGGCGACGGCAATCGGGTCGCGAAGACTGTCGTTGGAGTGACCACGCACTACCTCGTCGATGACCTGAATCCGACGGGGTATCTACAGGTCCTGGAAGAACTGTCCGGGGGCGTCGTCCAGACGCGCTACACCTACGGCAGCATGATTGTCAGCCAGACCCGACAGATATCGGGTTCGCCTCAAACGAGCTTCTACGGCTACGACGCACATGGGAACATCGCGTCGCTGACCGACATTGCCGGTGCCGTTACCGACACTTACCAATACGACGCGTGGGGAAGCCTAATCGGAAGAGCGGGGACGACTCCGAATGTTCGCCTCTTTGCGGGAGAGGAACTAGACCCGGACATCGGCTTGATCAATCTGCGTGCGCGGCAGTATGCACCGGATACGGGACGATTCCTGACGATCGATGCCTTGGCGGGGACGCCCGTGTGGCCGAATACCTTAAATCGGTATCTCTTCGCAAACGCTGACCCCATCGGCTTCATCGACCCGAGTGGATACTCGGCCGCGGTCGAGGGCGCCATTGTCCAGTCCATCACCCAGACCGTCTTGTACGTATCGGCATTCACCGTAATTGCCTACGCGACAGTCTGCGAGTTATATTTTATAGAAGGATTGCTCAACGTCGTTGACGCTCCGGACGTTTCCCCTATGTTCAGATGGTGCGTTGCGATGACTGGTGGCGGGCACGGCGGTCCGAAATCGAAGAGCGAGCGAGGAGAGGAAAGGAAGCAACCCAATGCCAAGAAGGATAAGTACAGGCTGCTCCCCAATGGTCAATGGCAAAAGCAAGACAGATTTGGAAGATGGAAGAATTCCAACCCGCCGCCACTGGCGGAACCCTAGAGGATCCTTTCCAGGAAGCACGTGTGACCATGCCTCGATCCGGTGAGATCATCGCAGCATTAAGAAATGCGGCTCGCGAAGGCAGTCTGTCAGCCAGTTTTATACTGGGACGACTTTATGACGAGGGCTGGGGCGTAGGACGCAATCCTCGAGTCGCAACCCATTGGTATCTCAGGGCGGGCGAGGGAGGTCTGCCGGAGGCGCTGTATTTTGTAGCGTCAGCCTATTACGCCGGTGATGGGGTAGCTCGCAATCAAAAACGAGCAATCGCCTGGTATAAAAAGGCGGCGGCGGCCGGTGATCGAGGTGCAGACTTCGCTCTCGCGGTCGCGGTGCTACAGGGCGACGGTGTTCGCAAAGACGAAGCCGCAGGCGTACGTCTATTGACAACAATATCCCGCCACGACGCAGATGCGATGGACTATTTGGCGTGTCACTATCTGAAGCGGGGTCGATTCTTGCTGGCCAAGAAATGGGCCGTTCGCGCGGCCAGGAGCGGCCACGAGTTCGCGCAGGGACGACTGGCCGAGATCGAAAAGGCGCGTTCGATCCATCGAACCCTTGACGCGAGGAAGCGGGAGAGGAAACGTTAGTGGCGGGAATTGAGCTCGCAGGCGCGGTGCCAGTCCAGGACGCGGGCGGCGGTGGGATTGCGGTGGGATTGCTCCTTAATGCCATACATGGACGGAACCGAAGTTAGGGAAGGGGACGTGGTGGCGATCCGCCACGACCGATCTAACTCTCCGGGCGTTGTCCTGAAGGTTCTTCTTCCGGGAACCAAAGATGCCAAGGATTGGTCGTTGCCCAAAGACGGATTATTGTTCAAGAGCGACGCCTACGGGTTGTTTGTTGCCGAGTCGTTGGAGGAGGATGAGGACATCGTCTTCGTGCGCAAAGGAGACGACCAGTCCCCGGAGACCAAGCCAGGCTGATCGGGTGTCGCTTCGCCTGCGAGGCCGCCGTGTGGTACCTGGGCCAAGGCCTGAAGGCCCGAAGATCCGTTGCCCATCCCCCCCAAACCATAGGACCATCCACCCATGCCCGCCGGCATCCAGGTCTCGGGCCTCACCAAGTCGTACTCCCGCGCCAAGTCCCCCGCCCTGCTCGACGTCAGCCTCGAGATCAACGCCGGCGAGATCT